>Ga0210379_10000557_pt1 | contig 12329 bp, 10 predicted proteins | sample PLMedo_2_FD_155468 | JGI IMG/M metagenome (GOLD analysis project Ga0210379, IMG submission 155468) | Groundwater sediment microbial communities from an aquifer in East River, Colorado, USA - PLM4_32_coex redo | ecosystem: Environmental > Terrestrial > Soil > Riparian zone | place: USA: East... | reverse complement strand
GGCCACCAAAAACACTGGGCACAGCAGCGAAAAGATCAATGCTCTTGAACTGCGAAAGGAACCACAACGCGGCGATGATAATTGGACCGTCAGTTATCAACGGAGCCATGCTAGCTCGAAGACCACTTGGCAAACCGCGCGATAGGGTTTGCTGTATCACCACAATTCCCAGCGAGCCAGGCTTCAAGCCGGCTGCTAAGCCGAAGGAAAGTGCGGAGAAGAAAAATTCGTTCATGGCTCAGGCGTGTTGAGATTTCTAACGTAATGTGGGCCCCATATGTGGGGCGTTGTAAGACCCAGTATTAGGGCCTAGCTTGCTCAGACTACGCTCACGCCTTTGATCCCTCAATCAAGGCGGCTGAGATAGCTACCTGCAAACGCACAAGGAATCGGCACCACGAAGGGATGTGCCCGGGCTTAGTGCCCGGACGTCCGCTTCGGGTCTATTCCGTTGAAAAACTCCTCCGCACGACTTTCTGAATGAATTCTGGGGGTCGTCGAACCCTTACCCGGTTCGCTAGCGTCGCTTGTAGCGCGTTCTGAGCGGTCGACTTTTCGATGAGGTGTTCGACCGGGCAAGGCAAACGAGTTTTTCAACAGAATAGGTCGCAAGCAGACGTGCACCTTGCCTACTTTCCGGGAACGAGAGGCACGAACCTCACCGCCAACACGCTCTTGCGGTCCACCGTCCCGTCGGGCCGCTTCACGATCAGCAACAACTGCTGCGCCTCGTGGCTCGCGCCCACCGGAATCACCATGCGGCCGCCGGGCTTGAGCTGCGCGACGAGCGCCTCGGGCACCCGCGGCGCCGCCGCGGTGACCACGATGGCGTCGAACGGCGCCTGCTCCGGCCAGCCGGCGTAGCCGTCGCCGATCCTGACCTCGACGTTGGCGTAGCCAAGCGTCTTGAGCCTCTCCGCTGCTTCCTTGCCCAGGGAAGGCACCAGTTCTATCGAGTACACCTTCGACACGATCTCGGCCAGCATCGCCGCCTGGTACCCTGACCCGGTGCCGATCTCGAGCACCCGCTGCCCGGGCTGCGGCGCGACGAGATCCGTAGACAAGGCAACGATGTAGGGCTGCGAAATGGTCTGGCCGCTGCCGATCGGCAGCGGGTGGTTGCGGTACGCGAGAGACTGCTGACCCGAGGGAACGAAGCGGTGCCGCTCGACCTTCGCCAGCGCCGCGCGCACCTGCGGTGACATCGCGGCGAAGCCGGTGTCCGCCCGCGTCATCGCGTACATGGCGTCCACCTCGGACACGAGGCGCGCACGCTGGCTGGCGTAGTCCTGGGCATCGGCGGCGCTCATGCCGAGCCAGGCGAGGACGCCGCTAAGCAGTCTTCTTGTCGCGCTCGATGAGGGCGTAAGCGGAGTGGTTGTGGATCGACTCGAAATTCTCCGACTCGACCACGTAGCGCGTGATGCGCTCGTCCAGGTTGAGGACCGCGGCCACGTCGCGCACCATGTCCTCTACGAACTTGGGGTTGTCGTAGGCGCGCTCGGTGACGTACTTCTCGTCCGGCCGCTTGAGCAGGCCGTACAACTCGCTGGAGGCCTGCTTCTCCACCAGGTCGACGATCTCCTCGATCCAGACGAAATCGCCGGTATACGCGGTCACGGTGACGTGCGAGCGCTGGTTGTGCGCGCCGTAGTCGGAGATCTTCTTCGAGCAGGGGCACAGGCTCGTCACCGGCGTCAGCACCTTCATGGCGAAGCAGCGCTTGCCCTTGAGGATTTCGGCGACGAAGGTGACCTCGTAGTCCATCAGGCTCTTCACGCCCGACACCGGCGCCGCCTTGTCGATGAAGTAGGGGAAGGTCATCTCGATGCGGCCTTCCTCGGCCTCGAGCTTGTCCACCATCTCCTGCAGCATCACCTTGAAGGTCTCGACCGTGATCTCGCGCTCGTGCGCGCTCAGGATCTCTACGAAGCGCGACATGTGCGTGCCCTTGAACTGGTGCGGCAGGCCGACGTACATGTTGAAATTGGCGACGGTGTGCTGCACGCCGCCCACGCGCTGCATGATCTGGATGGGGTGGCGGATGGCCTTGATGCCGACCTTGTCGATGGCCAGCTTGCGCGCGTCCGGATACGCCTGGACGTCGGGGATTTGGTGCTGCAGATCTTTGGCTTTCATGCTGCGATTATAACTCCCGAGTAAATTACTCGGATATTACGTTTCGAATCGCTTCTTGGATGCCCGCCGCGTCCAACCCCACGGAAGACAAGAGTTTTGCCGGATCGCCGTGGTCGATGAAACGGTCGGGCAAGCCGAGCAGGAGCACGCGCCGTTCGATGCCCAGGCCGTTCAGCGCCTCGCACACCGCGCTGCCCGCCCCGCCCATGACCTGGTGCTCCTCCACCGTGACCAGCAGCTCGTGGCTTGCGGCGAGCTGCCGCACCAGCTCGAGGTCCAGAGGCTTGACGAAACGCATGTTGGCCACTGTGGCGTCGAGCGCCTCGGCAGCTTCCAGCGCGGGCTTGAGCATCGCGCCGAAGGCGAGGATCGCGATGCGCCGCCCCTCGCGCCGCAGCTCGCCCTTGCCCACCGGCAGGCCCTGCAGTTCCGGCTTCGCCTCCCCCACCGCCGCGCCGCGCGGATAGCGCACCGCGGCGGGCGCGCCAAGCCGGACCCCCGTGGTGAGCATCCGGCGGCATTCGTCCGCATCCGCCGGCGCCATCACCGTGAGATTGGGCACCGTGCGCAGATAGGCGTAGTCGAAAGCGCCGTTGTGCGTGGCGCCGTCGCCGCCGACCAGGCCGCCGCGGTCCAGCGCGAAGGTGACCGGCAGGTTCTGGATGGCGACGTCGTGGATCAACTGGTCGTATCCGCGTTGCAGGAAAGTGGAATAGATGGCCACCACCGGGCGCAGGCCCTCGCAGGCCATGCCGGCCGCGAAGGTCACCGCATGCTGCTCGGCGATGCCGACGTCGAAGTAGCGCTGTGGGAACTCCTCCGAGTAGCGCACCATGCCCGAGCCCTCGCGCATCGCCGGGGTCACGGCCACGACGCGCTCGTCGGCCTTCGCCATGTCGCACAGCCAGTCGCCGAAGACCTGGCTGTAGGTCGGCTTGCCGGGCGCCGGTTTTTTCAAGCCTTCGGCCGGGTCGAATTTGCCGGGCCCGTGGTAGGCGATGGGGTCCTCTTCGGCCAGCTTGTAGCCCTGGCCCTTCCTCGTGACGATGTGCAGGAACTGCGGCCCCTTGAGTTTCCTGATGTTGGTGAGCGTGGCGATCAGCGTGTCGAGGTCGTGGCCGTCGATCGGGCCGATGTAGTTGAAGCCGAACTCCTCGAACAGCGTCGAGGGCGTGACCATGCCCTTGACGTGCTCCTCGGCGCGCCGCGCCAGCTCCCACACCCCTACGCGCTTCAGGAGGTGCTCGCTCGCTCGCCGCGCGCCCGAATAGAAGCGCCCGGAGAGCAGGCGGGCGAGATAGTTGGTGAGCGCGCCCACCGGCGGCGAGATCGACATCTCGTTGTCGTTCAGCACCACCAGCAGGTCCACGTCCATGGCGCCGGCGTTGTTCATCGCCTCGAACGCCATGCCGGCGGACATGGCGCCGTCGCCGATGACGGCGATGCACTTGCGGCTCTCGCCCTTGGCCTTCGCCGCCACCGCCATGCCGAGCGCCGCGGAGATCGAAGTCGAGGAATGCGCGGTGCCGAAGGTGTCGTACGGCGACTCGCTGCGCCGCGGGAAGCCCGAGATGCCGCCGAGCATCCTCAGGCGCGCCATCGCCTCGCGCCGCCCGGTGAGGATCTTGTGCGGGTAGGTCTGGTGGCCGACGTCCCAGACGATGCGGTCCTCGGGCGTCTCGAACACCGCATGCAGCGCGATGGTGAGTTCGACCGTGCCGAGGTTGGAGGACAGGTGGCCCCCGGTCTTCGACACCGAGTCGAGCACGTAGGCGCGCAGCTCTTGCGCCAGCTGGTGCAGCTGCTTGCGCTCGAGCTTGCGCAGCGCGGACGGGTCGTCGATCGTCTTGAGCAGCTCGAACATCCCTAGAACTTCCTGAGAACGATGAAATCGGCGAGCTCGCGCAAGCGGCGCGCCCCGGCGCCGAGCGGCTCCACCGCCTGGTGCGCATTGTGCCCCAGTTCCAGCGCCAATTCGCGCGCGCGCGCGATGCCCATTGCCGAGACATACGTCGGCTTGCCCTGCCGCGAGTCCTTGCCCGCCGTCTTGCCCAGGGTCGCGGTGCTCGCCTCGTAGTCGAGCACGTCGTCGACCACCTGGAAGGCGAGGCCGACGGTCTTGGCGTACTGGTCGAGGCGGGCGCGCAGCGCCGCGTCGGGCGCGCCGCCGCAGGCGGCGCCCAGCAGCACCGCGGCGCGGATCAGCGCCCCGGTCTTGTGGATGTGCATCGCCTCCAGTTCGGGCACCGTGAGCGGCTGGCCGGCAGCCTCGAGGTCGATCTGCTGGCCGCCCGCCATGCCGCGCGAGCCCGCGGCAACCGCGAGCAGCTTGACCATCTCGAGCTGCACCCGCGCATCGTCGGCGAGCGCGTGCTCGGCGAGCAGCTGGAAGGCGAGCGATTGCAGCGCGTCGCCCGCCAGCAGCGCCGTGGCCTCGTCGTACTCCACGTGCACCGTGGGCTTGCCGCGCCGGAGCACGTCGTCGTCCATGCACGGCAGATCGTCGTGCACCAGCGAATAGGCGTGGATCAGCTCGACCGCGGCGGCGGCCACTTCCAGCCGCTCGGGCCGCGCGCGCACCAGTTCTCCCGCGGCGAAGGTGAGCAGCGGGCGCACGCGCTTGCCGCCTTCCAGCGTGGCGTAGCGCATCGCCACGTGCAGCCGCGCCGGCGCGATCTGCGCGGTGGGCAGCAGGCGCGAGAGCGCGCTTTCCATGCGCGCCTGGATGCCCCCCATCCAGTCCGCGAAAGCGGGGTCAGGCGCCGTCACCGGGATCCGCGTCCGCGGGGAGCTTCTTCAGCACCTCGCCCTCGAGCACCTTGACCTGGCGTTGCGCAGCCTCCAGCCGCTCCTGGCAGAAGCGCGCCAGCTCCAGGCCGCGCTTGTGCGAGGCGAGCGCCTGCTCGAGCGAGAGGCTGCCGCCTTCCATCTGCGCGACGAGCTTTTCGAGCTCGGCGAGCGCCTTTTCGAAGCTCAGTTCCTGCGCGGGCTTGGCCATGGGGAAACCTTATCCGAGTGGCAGTTCGGCGGTCAAACCCCCGCTGGGGTAGAATTCGCCCCATTTTTCCGTCCTCCGGGGCTCAATGTCGGACGTCGCGAGTTTGCGCCAGCTCAAACCGGCCACCTGCCAGTTGCCGGTGTCCTGGTACTTCGATGCCGAAGTCTTCGCGCAAGAGAAGAAGCTGCTGTTCGACGCCGGCGCCAACTACGTCGGGCACGAGTTGATGGTGCCCAACGCCGGCGATTACCGCACGCTCGAATGGATGGACCACGCCAAGGTGCTGGTGCACAACACCGATGGCGTGGAATTGCTGTCCAACGTCTGCCGCCACCGCCAGTCGATCATGCTCGAAGGCCGCGGCCACGCGGAAAACATCGTCTGCCCCTTGCACCGCTGGACCTACGACCTCAAGGGCGAGCTGCTGGGCGCGCCGCACTTCGCCGAGAATCCCTGCGTCAAGCTGCATTCGACGCCGCTGACCCACTGGCAGGGGCTGCTGTTCGCCGGGCCGGCCGACCCTCGCCGGGCGCTGGCCGGCATGACGACGCTCGGCGACTGGGACTTCTCCGGCTACCTGCTGGATCGCGTGATGGTGGACGAGTACGACTTCAACTGGAAAACCTTCATCGAGGTGTACCTGGAGGTCTACCACGTCGATCCGTTCCACCCGGGCCTGGGCAATTTCACCGACTGCAACAAATTCGCCGTGGATTACGGCCCGGACTGGTCGGTGCAGATCGTGCAAGCCAAGGCCGGGCTGGGAAAGCCCGGCACGCCCGTGTACCGCAGGTGGCACGAGGCCTGCCTGAAGTATCTCGACGGCCGCACGCCCAAGCAGGGCGCGCTGTGGATGACCTATTTCCCCGGCCTGATGATGGAGTGGTACCCGAACGTGCTGGTGGTGAGCCGCCTGATCCCGCGCTCGCCGACGCGCACCACCAACGTGGTGGAGTTCTACTACCCCGAGGAAATCGTGCACTTCGAGCGCGGGTTCGTCGAGGCGCAGCAGGCCGCCTACGAAGAGACCGCGATCGAGGACGACGAGATCTGCCTGCGCATGGACCGCGGCCGCCGCGCCCTGTGGGAACAAGGCCTGGACGACGCGGGCCCCTACCAGTCGCCGATGGAAGACACCATGGTGCACTTCCACGAATGGGTGAGGCAGGGCCTCGGGCGCTGAACACGCTCGTCGCCACCGGCGAGCTTTCCCGCCACCCCGAGTGGCGGGTGTTCGACTGCAGGCACGATTTGGTGAAGCCCGACCTGGGCGAGCAGCAGTATCTCGCGTCGCACATTCCCGGCGCGGCGTTCGCCCACCTCGACAAGAACCTCTCCGCGCCCAAGAGCGGCACCAACGGCCGCCATCCCCTGCCCGATCCGCAGGCGTTCATCGCCTGGCTCGGCCGCCAGGGCTTGAAGTCCACGGACCAGATCGTCGCCTACGACGGCGGCCCGGGCGCGATGGCGGCGCGGCTGTGGTGGATGCTGCGCTGGGTAGGTCACGACAGGGTAGCCGTGCTCGACGGTGGCTACGCCAAGTGGGTGAAGGAAGGCAGGGCGGTCACGGCGGAGCTGCCCGTGTTTCCCGCCACGGCCTATCCGGGCCGGGTGCGCGCCGAACTGGCCGTGGATGTCGCCTACGTGCAGGAGCACCTGGAGGAAATCTCGCTGGTGGATGGGCGCGCGCCCGCGCGCTGGCGCGGCGAGTCCGAGCCGATCGACCCGGTTGCCGGGCGCATCCCGGGCTCGCTCAACCGCTTCAGCAACGACAACCTGACCGCCGAGGGCACCTTCAAGCGGCCGGAGGTGCTGAAGCACGAGTTCCTCACCGTGCTCGGCACCCGCAAGCTCTCGGCGATCGTGCAGTCCTGCGGCTCGGGCGTCGCCGCCTGTCACAATCTCCTGGCGATGGAAGTCGCAGGGCTGAAGGGAGCGCGGCTGTACGCCGGCTCCTGGAGCGAGTGGATCGCGGACCCGAAGAGGCCGCGTGAGTCCGGCTGACGCGCTCCTCCTCCTTCATTTCGCGATCGTCGTTTTCATCGTCGGCGGGCTGATCCTGACCTGGACCGGTGCGGCGCTCGGCTGGAGCTGGGTGCGCAATCCCTGGTTCCGCTACACGCACCTCGCCGCGATTGCATTCGTCGCATTGGAAGCGGTCATCGGGATGACGTGCCCGCTTACCGTGTGGGAAGACGCGCTGCGCGGCAGCGGGAGCAGCGAATCGTTCGTCGGCCGCTGGGTGAGGATTCTGCTCTACTACCGCGCGCCGGAGTGGGTGTTCACGGTCCTGTATGTCGCGTGGACGGCGGCGACGCTCGCCACGCTGCGGCTGGTACCGCCACGCGCGCGCCGCCGTACCTAGACTTCATCCCGTCATAGGTCGCGAGTTGCGGGTGCCCGACGTCCCTGCGTCGAGAAGGCGCCGAGCTCCGTCGCCTTGCGGACAGCTTCGGCACGCGTGCGGCAATCGAGCGCAGCCAGTGCGTGCGCCACGTGCGTTTCGACCGTGCGCGGGCTGAGCCGCAGGTTCCGTGCGACTTCCTTGTCGGTCAGGCCCCTGGAGATCTCCCGCAGGATCTGAAACTGCCGGACGGTAAGTCCGCTGTTTTTCGCGCGCTGTGCGCCGCGGGCGCCGAGTGCGCCCCCGACTGCCTCGCCCAGATCGCGCAGCTGCTTGATTGCCGCTTGCTCCAGCGGCCGGGCGCCGAGCCGTTCGGCACCGCGGGCTGCGTCCCGGGCGAAGCGCACGGCGGACTCGCGCTGGCCGGCCGCGACGCACGCGGCGGCGGCGCGCAGCTGGCTTTCAACCCGCTCGCGCGGCAGGTCCCATTCCCCGATTAGGGCAATGGCGTTCTCCAGCTGGCTGGCTGCGCGTGCGGCGTCGCCTTCCAGCAACGCGATCTCGCCGAGCGCATGCGCAAGCGCGGACAGCGCCTCGGGACTGCCGAATCGGGCGGCAGCCTCGCCGAGGACGTCGCCGCATGCGCGCAATCCATCGTGATCGTGCAACTGCGCGAAGCAGCTGGCGGACCACCGCACGATCGGAATCGCGGCGTGCCGTTCGTCGATCTGACGGTACCGCGCAAGGATCGCGCCGCAGCGCTCTCCTGCCGCGGCCGCATTGCCCGCAGCGAGGTCGCGCAGCGCGAGCCCCCAGCGGGCGGTGATTTCGGCCAGCGCATGGTCGAGTTGCCGTGCGAGCGCGAGCGACTCGACGAGCAGCGGCTCGCCCTTGCGCAGTTCCCCCCTCAGAACGTGCACCAGTCCGATGAACCCCAGCGCTGCGCTTCGCGCGGGCGGCGGGCATGTCGGCGACGCCAGCATCCGGCGCGCCGCCTGGAGCGCCTGCTCCCAATCGCCGGCCCGCACGAGCACCCAGCCCATGCACGCGAGGCAGGCGAGGATCCCGCCCGGGAGCGTGTGCTGCTCGCAGAAGGCGACGCCCTCGCGGTTGACGGCCGCGGAACTCCGGTAGTCGCTCGACCGCTCGATCGCATCCGCGAGGCGCTGGTAGATCTCGCCGACGAGCGCCGGCTGATCGAGCGCGAGCGCCGCGTCGCGCGCCTCGCGGATGGCCGCGATGCCCTCGGTGACGCGGCCGAGGCGCGCCTCGAGGTTACCCTTGAGCGCGGCAATCCGCACCTTGAGATCCTCGCGGCCCGCCAAGGCCGCGTCCTTCGCCGCGCGCGCGAGGACATCGAGCGCGGCCCCGTGCTGCGCCGACATTCGCAGCCGGATGGCGGTGTTCACACCTTCGGTGGCGGCCTCGGCATGCTCGCCGCCCGAAGCGAACGCGGCCATCGCGTCCTGGCGTGCGTCGAGCGCGCGTGCCCAATCGCAGCTCATCTCGTGCAGGTTGGCGATCTTGCGGAGCGCACGCGCACCGGCGGGCGCGGCAGGCGTGCCTGCCGCCGAGTCGGCGACCTCGCGCCAGGCGCGCTGCGCGTCGGCGAATCGCCCGGAAAGCTGAGCCGCGTCGCCGAGCCGGTCGAGCACGCCGAGCCGGTCGGGTTCCTCGTGACCGGACGGCCAGAGGTCGAGCGCCCGTCGCAGTAGACCGACGGTGTCGCGATGCGCGTGCAGGCGGCGCGAGCGGCTCGCCGCAGCGAGAAGGGCTTTGCGTGCACGCTCGGTCTCGCCGGCGGCTTCCCAGTGCGCAGCGGGTTGCCCGGCACCCTGTCCGAGGGCGTCGAATGATTCGGCGCAACGCCGATGCAGCGACCGGCGCCGGGTCCACGGAATCGCCGCATAGACGGCATCGCATTCGAGCGGCGTCCGGAACGCGCCAAGGCCCGGACGGCGCTCCACGATCAGGCCCGACGCGAGGAGATCCTCGATCCCGTCGGTCCCCCCGTTCAGTTGCGCGAGGAGCTCGAGCGGGAACTCGGGGCCGCCGGCTGCGGCGACCGCCGCGCTCTCGGCCACTCGCAGCGCCGGTAGCGGAAGGGCGTCGAGGCGCGCCAGAATCGCATCGCGCACCGTTTCCGGAAGCGGCAGACTGACCGTTGCCGAACCGTCCGGACTGAAGGCATCGCGGGACTGCAATGTCGTGACGAGCGCCTCCACGAAGAGCGGCACGCCGCCGCTCTGCTCCCAGACAGCGCTCGCGAGGGCCGGTTGCGGCTCGCGGCCGAGCAGCCGGCCGATCAGCCTCGCGGTCGCATGGCGATCCAGAGGCGTGAGCGGGATCTCGTTCAGGAGACGGCCACGCCGCAAGGCTTCCCGCATGGTCCGAACGGGGTGCCCGTGCGGGACGGCATCGCTGCGGTAGATCGCGACGACCAGGAGTGCCGCGTTCCGCGCCCGCGCGGCGAGAGCGGGCAGCAGCTCGAGCGTCGCGTGATCGGCCCACTGCAGGTCATCCAAGACCAGCGCCAGGGGGCGCAACTGCGCGATCGCCAGGAACACGTCACCGACCGCGTCGAACAGCGCGGCGCGATTGGTCACCGCTTCGCCCTCGTCCGCAGCGGACAGCAAGCCGGCGAGCGCGGGGACACGATCCGCCGCACTCGCAAAGGCATCCGGTACGTCATGGCGAAGGGTGCGGAGCAGCGCGCTGATCGGGCCCAGCGCGGGCGTACCGGCCGGGGCCGATGCCGCGCGCACCTCGAGCAGGTTCGCTCGCGATAGCGCGGCTTCGACAAATGCGGTCTTGCCGACACCCGCGTCGCCTGTGACCAGCACGATTGCGCCTTCGCCAGCCGTGGCAGCTTGGGCGAATCGCAGAAACGCCGCTTCCTCTCGTGCGCGGCCGACTAGATCGTGCATCGGGCCTCCGCTGTTCCTGCTCATGCAGGCGCTCCAGTCGACGCGGGGAATTTATCACGTCCGTTCGAGCGCAAGCTTGTCGCCATCGGCCGCCCGCGCCGCGCAGCGCGGGCGGTCCGGTCACGCGCGCGCGATCAGGTACCGGAACTTGTTGTTCATATGGTATCCGCCGGAGGCCGTTCGGAACGGTGCGATCGAGGATGCAACCGCGTCACGCGCGCGCTCGAAGCTGGCGGCGCGGATGGCCTTCTCTGCCGGGCCGGCGGACAGCATCGCGCGCAGCGCGATCTCGAGGCTCGGATAGACCAACGGGCAGTCGACATCTGCCATGGCGACCGGCGTGAGCCCCGCCTCGCGGACCAGCGCCTTTGCCCTGGCCTCGTCGGACAGGGCGAAGGGACCTGGTGTTCCCGGGGGAGGCGGCGGCATCAGCGCGGCGAGGGCCTTGAGGTGCCCGGACGATTCGCAATCCTCGTACGGCCCCCAGGTCGCAATCACCACGTGACGCCCGGGTTTGGTCACGCGGCGCGCTTGGCGAAGCGCGTTGACTGGCGACGCCGCGTACTGAAACGCATTGAAACCGGTGACCACGTCAAAACTCTCGTCAGCATACGGCAGAGCCTCCATCTCGCCGACGCGAAAATCTCCGCTCGGGACGCGCCGGCGGGCCAGCTCGACGAAGCTGCTGCACGCGTCGATGCCTCCGACGGCGACGATCTTCCTGGCAAATACCTGCGCAGCCAGCCCGGCGCCGCAGCCGACATCGAGGCTCGAGGACGCCTGCGCGAGCTCGGGATGATGGAGCACGTGTTCGTACAACGGGCGAAAGACGCCTTCCTGCAACTCGGCCCAGTCACCCGCGCGGACGCCCCACAACTCTCCCTGCAACTGCGCGGTCCCGGCCGCGCGTGACGGTGCAACGACTTGATTCATGGCCGCTCCTTTTCCCAAGTAGCCTTGCGAGGCAGCGCAGCATGCGCTGCTGGAATTGCAAGCTACTTGGAGGCGGCCTCGGGAACGATCCGGGAAACTACTGAGTTCGAGAATCCGCATCCGGCCGCGGCGACGCTCGCCACGCTGCGGCTCGCGCCGCCTAGGCGCTGAATTTCTCGCGCAGGCGCTTGACGGCCTCGGGCTCGCCGCGCACGCGCAGGAACGCGCCCTCGCCGTCGGACCGCTCCTCCAGCACCTCGCAGTTGGAGAAGATCTCCCCGCGCAGCTTCTGTTCCGACCAGGGCAGGAACAGCTCGGCCTCGACCAGGCTCCGCTGGAAGAACTCGACGATCGCCGCGCGCAGCTTCGCCACATCGCCCTCGCGGCGCGCGCTCATCACGATGCACCCGGGATATTTCGCGCGCAGCGCAGCTTCGTCGCCGCCGCGGTCGATCTTGTTGAACACCAGCAGGCGCGGCACGTCCTTCGCGCCGATCTCCTCGAGCACTTCCTCGGTCACCGCGAGCTGGCGCTCGAAGCCGGGATCGCTCGCGTCCACGACGTGTGCCACCAGTGAAGCTTCGAGCGCCTCGTCGAGTGTCGATTTGAAGGAGGCGACGAGGCCATGCGGCAGGTTCTTGATGAAGCCGACCGTGTCGCTGACCAGCACGCGCGGGACGCTCTCGGGGTGCAGGGCACGCACTGTGGTATCGAGCGTCGCGAACAGCTTGTCCGCCACCAGGACTTCGCTGCCTGTGAGCGCGCGCATCAGGGTGGATTTTCCCGCATTGGTGTAGCCGACGAGCGCCACGCGCGCCAATCCCTGGCGCTCCTGGCGCCGGGCGCGCTGCGTCTTGCGTCCGAGGCCCATCGCGTCGAGCTCCTTTTGCAGCTCGGCGATGCGGTCGCGGATCTTGCGCCGGTCGAGCTCGCCGTGCGACTCGCCGCCGCTGCGCCCGCCGGTGCCGCTGCGCGCCCGGTCCTTCGG
>Ga0210379_10000556_pt1 | contig 12334 bp, 10 predicted proteins | sample PLMedo_2_FD_155468 | JGI IMG/M metagenome (GOLD analysis project Ga0210379, IMG submission 155468) | Groundwater sediment microbial communities from an aquifer in East River, Colorado, USA - PLM4_32_coex redo | ecosystem: Environmental > Terrestrial > Soil > Riparian zone | place: USA: East... | reverse complement strand
CATGCGGGTCCTCCACCGCATCGCCTGTCACTCTGAGGCGGCCAGCAATTTTCGGATGCAGCTCGCCGAATTCGGCGCCGAGCTTGCGAAGATATGCAAGTTCGCGATTGTAGTAGGAAAGCAGCTCGTCAACCATCGCGCCGCCCAATCACGGAAAAGTTGGACGTTGCCGGATCAAGCAGGGAGTCGAAGCTGACAAATTCAGGAGCCGGCTCGGCATACATCAGCGCATCGATGCGAAAGCGCAACGTTCGGTCCTGCTGTGGAGCATCCCCGAGCAGCTTGACGGTAACGGTTTTGAATCTGGGCTCGAAGCGGCGAATGACGTTTTCGATCGAGCGGCGCAACCCCTCGCGAACTTCCTCCGATCCGGCGCTAGCCGAAAGCACGTCGGGAATTCCGTATTCAACGAGCGAAGTCTCAAGCTCCTTGAGTCCCGCGGGTGGGGAAATGCAGCGGCGGCGCGTGTTCATGAGCGCCTCGAGATCCCGCCGCATGGCGTCTCTTAGCGCCGCAAGATTTTGGCCACGACTGCGCTCCTGGTCATGCTTCTGATCGGGACGGTCGTCCAGCAGCCGATCGAGCACCGATGGCAACAGAGGTTGGTTGGAATTGATCATGGCGGGGGCTCGCCGCTCATTTCCGTGCGGTCTGCGGCTGAGAACTGGATGGTGTCGAGCTCAAGAATCGTTCGACTGTGCTCGCCGATCAGGAAGCAACGAAGGCCTATCCCCCGTTTGAATCCGTCCTCTCCGACAAAATCGCTTGCGTATCCCAGGCGGTACTCTGCTTCCAACCCCGGGTCGGTGGACGCATAGATGGCCGGAAAAAAAACCTCCCCCGAAGGGCCGCCGTTCACCGACAAGAAGGCGCGGCGCCACAAGAGATCGCGACGCCGTTCGGGGCGGCGAAATTCGATCGCGCTGACGTCGGCGATGGGAATCCAGTAGTACTTGCCTGTCGAGGTCAATACCTCGAGATGGGCAGCGCTCAAATCGTCGAGATCCCGAAAGTCGTCGAATGCAAGCCCATCCATGCTGCCGGCGGTGGGCGGACGCATGGATTCAGCCTGAGCAAGGAGACGTGCGGCTTCAATCGCGTCGCCCTCGCGCATGGCGATGGCTGCTCGGAGCTCCAGTTCGACCGCTCCATCGGGGCGTTTCAGGAATTCGGGCATTCTTCCCTCTGAAAAGAATTGCCGCCGGGCCTGATCGGCTCGCACGAGCTGTCGGAACAGAGCGATGCCAACGGTCATACCGGGGTCCAAGGTGCTGACGGAGTCCAGAATGGCGTCGGCCCGCTCCAGATTTCCGGCAACGCACAGAAGTTCGGCAAGCAGACTGCGCCGCTCTATGTCGGTTGGATTTTTCCGCACCTCGCCGTTCATCACGGCGATCGCTTCGCCTAGCTTTCCCGCCCGTACCTGTTCGTGCACCGCCGCTGTCATCGTTGGTTTCCTTGCATTCGCTCAGCCCGGGACCGCGGGCGCCAACTCTGTCACGAGCCTGAATCCTGCAGCGACATCATCGAGCTGAAAGTGGGGCCGAAGGAAGATATTGCATGCGTAGTGACCGGGCTTTCCAGGCACCTCCTTCACTTCGACACGCCCTTCGCGCAACGGATAGCGTGCCTTAACCTCCGAGGACGCGTTGTCGCTGCCTTCACAGTAACCGGTCAGCCAACGCTGGAGCAGCTCCTCGCATTCCTCCGCGGTCTTCACTGAGCCGACGGCGTCACGGCCGATCACCTTGAGGAAGTGCGCAAAGCGCGAAACGCACAGTACATACTGCAGCATTCCTGAAAGCCGCGCATTCATCGTTGCGGCTGGACGATCGAAGCGCGGATTGTGGAGCGACTGGCACTCGTTAAAGGCGGAAAACTCGGTGAGAGGCACCTTCCGCAGTGCAACGAAGCCAAGTTCGGCCAGTGCCTTTTCGTGAACTTCGGAAATGTAGGACTCGGTCGAAGGCCTGAGCGCGATTCCCCGCCGATCCGTGCGAAAGCTGGGAACCGGAAGATCCGTCACGAGGCCCCCGCGCAATTCATCGCGATAAGTCCCCCGAATATCTGCGAGCCAGCCGAAATTACGGAAGGCACGCAGGACCACGCCGGCGAATGCGAAGGCGGCGTTGCCCCAGAGATAGCCGGCGCCGCTTGCTTCGTGCACAACTTCGCGAAAACAAAAGCCATCGGGCCGCGCATGTCCGTCATAGGGAAGGCGCATGAGCATTCGCGGCAAGGCAAGGCCTATGAACCTCATGTCTTCGCCTTGGCGCATACTGTTCCAGCGCTGATATTCGGCGTTCTTGAACACCGCCAGGACATCGATCGGCCGGCCTAGCTCGCGAAAGCTGTCGAGTTGGAGGACCGACGGCGAGACGCCGAGGATGATCGGAGTGAACGCCGCGGCGGCAACCGCGGACAGCGATTTAAGGGCCGTGACGTCGTCCGTCGGGTGATCCTGAGTCGCCCGATGCTGCACGGCATAATCGGCAACCAACAGACCGAACGGCTCGCCGCCCGGCATGTCGAACTCTTCGTTGTAGAGCTTGTGAAACAGCTGACTCTGGTCGAAGTCGGCCGCTCGCTCGAGATCGCGCACGATTTCGCTCCAAGTGACGCAAAGCATGCGCACTTTCGCATCGCGCGTTTCCGACGCCGCCTCGGCAACCGAGAAGAGACCGCGCCACGCGGCCTCGAGCCGTTGAAACGAGGGCGCGTGCAGGATGGCGTTGACTTGCGCCGAAAGCAGGTCGTCGATTGCCGCAATCTGTCGATCGAGCGCGGCACGCAGGGCCTTCCGATCATGGTTGAGCCGGACGAGTTCGGCTCTGAACCAGACATCGACAAGGTCGGAAACGCTCGGCTCTCCCGATCCGGGTTGGGTTGAAACCCCATCCTTTTCGACAAGCTGGCCGAGTAGCTGACTTACCAGATCACGCCGCAACCCTTGAGCTGCCGTCTCGGGGACGGCGATGTTTGAGCTTGATTGCGGCCGCATGTCAGTCGTCCCAAGTACGTCACCCGGGACTCTTCTCCTGTCATGCGTTCTTGGTTGGAATTCTCGCCACGAGCCGCAGCGACGCTGTCAGTTCCTCCATTTGAAGCCACGGCTGAAGATGGGCGATCGCATTGTACGCGCCCGGCTTGCCGGGAATTTCCTTGACTTCGATTCTTGCGTCGCGCAGCGGGTATCGAGCCTTCATCTCGGCCGACGCTGTTACAGAATCATTGGCATAGTTTCTGATCCAGCGCTGCAGCCAGTCCTCGCAATCGGAAGCCTCCATGAAAGAACCGATCTTGTCCCGCGCCATGACTTTCAGAAAGTGCGCGAACCGAGACGTGGCCATGATGTAAGGCAGCCTCGCGCCGATCTGGGCATTGTCATTTGCTTCGGCCCGATCGTATTTCTTTGGCTTCTTTGCGGTCTGCCCTCCGAAGAAGACGGCGTAGTCCGTTTTCTTATAGTGCGAAAGCGGCAAGAATCCGCACTTGTCGAGCTCAGCTGACCGCCGGTCGGTAAGGCCGATCTCCGTCGGACACTTCGAATCCACATCGCCATCGTCGCTCTGGAACGTGTGTACAGGCAGGTTGTCCACCTTGCCGCCATTTTCAAGACCGCGAATGGTTGTGCAGAAGCCCGTCTGGGCAAACGCGTCCGTCATGCGTGCGCCAAGCACGTAGGCCGCATTCATCCAGCAATATTCGTCATGCTGAAGGGGCTTGTCGCGCCCCTTTGCATCCTTGGGCGCCTCCTCAAAGGCGAATTCGTCGACCGCCTTGGTTGCAGCTCCATAAGGAATGCGGGCCAGCGCGCGCGGCATGGTGAGCGCCACAAACGCCGAGTCCTCGGTGTCGCGGAAGCTGCGCCACCTTACATATTCCTGCGTCTGGAAGATTTTCTCGATATCTCGCGGCTTGCTGAGCTCGGTAAAGTCGGAGAAGCCAAACATTTTTGGGCTGGCCGCTGTTATGAAAGGAGCAAAGGATGCAGCGGCGATGCTGGACATGTTGGTGAGCAGTTCCACGTCCTCGGGGTGGGCGGAAAACTCGTAATCCCCGATCAGAGCGCCATAGGGCTCACCGCCCGCCATACCGAATTCCGGTTCGTACACCATGTTCTTGAAGAGCTCGCTTTGATCGAACTCTGTTGCCCGGCTGAGATCTCGCGCCAGATCCTTCTTCGAAACATTCAGCACCTTGATCTTCAATTGGGTGCTGGTTTCGCTGTTCATCACCAGATAGTGAAGCCCGCGCCAAGACCCTTCCAGTTTCGAAAAGTCCGGATGATGCATGATCGCAGCAACCTGGTTCGAAAGCTGCTGATCGATCAGCGCAATGGCTTTTTTGAATGTGACCGTCAGATTGCGCGAGAACGTAACCGTGCCCTTGAGCGCCTCTTCGGTGAGGGTCTTGATCAGCAGCTGCGCCTGCTCGGGCTCGGTCTGTTTGGTTGCCCCGATCGCCTGGTCGAGCAAGCTGGTGGCCTCGGCGGTCGTGGCCTGACGGCCGCTCTCGGTACTCGTCTTCGTCGCCATTACTCTTTCCCCTCAGGTTTGATGCCGAGCTCGCTCGATAGACGTTTCAACTCATCTTCATCTTTCAACACGCGCTCCAGCAAATTCTCCAGTTTGTCGGAGTTGTCGACCTTGGTCATCAGGTCGCGCAGGAGGTTTCGTGTCTCAAGCAGCTTTTTCAGAGCCGGCACGTTTTGCGCAATGTTGCCCGGCTCGAAGTCATCCATCGACTGAAACTTCAGTTGCACCGCCAGGTCCGTGCCGTCGTCCTTCAACGTATTCTTCACGCGGATATTCAATTCAGGCGCAATCCGCGCGAGAACCTCGTTGAAATTATCGCGGTCGATCTGAACGAATCTGCGCTCCTTGAGCGGCGGCAAAGGATTCAACGGATTTCCGGAAAAGTCCCCCATGACGCCGACCACAAATGGCAGCTCGCGCTCGACCTGCGCCCCGCCGGTCTCGATTTCGTACTTGATGTGGACCCGGGGTTTGCGGACCCGTTCCAGTTTGTCGTTGATGCTTGCCATCACTTTTCCCTTTCGGCTCGGCTCGGCGGCTGTCTTGATATGCAAATCATGTCGCGTTTGGCGGCTTGATCCCGGCACTCATCAACGCAGAGCGCCAAGCCGCGTTGTCAGGCAGCAATTCCGCGAGCAACTCCGCGAACGGAAGCCTCGCGCGGCGTACGATCTCTTCCAAACTCGTGGAAATCGGCGAGTGCGGTTCGTAGGTGCGGAAGTACTCCGCGACCTGAAGCAAGATGCGGAGCGCATCTTCGCGATTACGAACAGGGCCTGCTCCGATATCAGCGCGATCGACTTCCACCGGCTTCGGAGTCGATTCAGATTTGGAAGCCTCTTTGGCAGCCATCGGTTTCGCGCGCTCCACGAGATCCTTGCTAAAACGACGCACCGTATCGAGTATCGTCTCTAAGGTATCGCGGGTGGAAGATACCGGAGGGGCCTCAGCGCCGGCCCGCGCATCGAGCTGGCTGCTGAGGGCATCGAGCTCGGCCACACACTCTTCGATATCGGCAAGGAGATTGACGTAATAGGAACCGCCGCTGGCCTCGGCCGCGGCTGTGAAACGCTTAAGCGTTACGATTCCAGCCGCCTCCCGCCGAGTCCGCGCCTCGGGATCGGAGAGTCGCCCCAAGGCCACAGCCTGCTCGTAGTGGTAGGCAGCGAACGGACCATCCCCGCTACCGTTCGTCAAAGGCACTTTCCTCAGCGGCTGAGCGAGCGTGCCGCCGGCGTCGAGCAGGCCCGTCAGAGGCGCGACCTTGCTTCTGATACCATCCTCATCCTGGAGCGGATACAGCCGATCCCAATATTGTTCGACTAACCCACGCGTAATGCGAAATCCGTCGCGCAAACCTGCGAAGCCTTTCGTGCGGACAAGCGCCTCGATAAGCCATGCCGCGACCTCGAGATCTTTTGACTGCTCGATCGTTACTTTCGGAGCCAACTCGAGAATGGTACGCCACTCCGGCAAGACGCCGGTGGTGTCGGCTTCCGCATCAGCGCGCCTTTCTGCAGCACGCGCCGAATTTCTCGCGTCCTTGAGGTTGAAATAGAGCGGCGCCGCGGAAAGGCGGATGTTCGTTCCCGTCGGCGCGCTGTCTGAAATCGGCGCCAGCAGCTGGGCAACGTCAACGGTTTGCGGCGAACCCACAGCTTTGCCTGCCCCCGCTACAGCAAATGCCAGTAGTATCAAGATTATAGCCAATGAACGCGGGGCGTCATCAGTTATTTTCTTCGCCGGCCGTCCGTCCACGGTGCAATCGCTTGGCACGCGTCAGGAAGCGCTCCATACTGAAACGGATCTGTTATTCCAAAGGATACCGCGGGATTTCCAGGCGGCCTGCGCACAAAGCGTCGGCCAATCTGGTCGGCAGTAGCCGCGTGGCGCGCCTCGCGAAGTGGTGAATCTCAGTGGCGTCCGTTTCACGAAAACATGACCAACCAGTCCCCGCGAGGGCTGCTTGGAAGGGGGCAAATCGTGGCGTCAGTCGATTTAAGGGCTCTGATCGGCAAATTGGATGACCCTTGTCATCGCGCGCTGGACTTGGCGGTCGGCCTGGCGCAATCGCGCAGCCACTACAATGTCGAAGTCGAGCACTGGCTCCTCAAGTTGCTCGACATGCGGGGCAGCGACTTTGTGACTTGTATTGGTCACTACGGTGTCGATGAGGGTCGTTTGAGCGCTGATCTGAACCATGTTTTGGATCGCCTGAAAACGGGCAGCAGTCGATTGCCGCCCTTGGCGCCCCAGATCGTCTCACTTGCACGTGAAGCATGGCTTATCGCATCTCTCGTCGGCGGTGGGACTCGCATCCGCTCGGGCCATTTGCTGGCGGCTTTGCTCAGCGACGAGATGCTCGCAACCGCCGCTCTTCATGCGAGCTCCCAGTTTGGAAGGATTCCTCCCGACGCTTTGCGCAACGAGCTCGTGAAGATCACCTCGGGCTCGCCCGAAGATCAGAGTGTCGCGAGTTCGTCCGCGGCACCCCCGGGAAGTGCGGCCCCGCGAACGTCGGGTGGTGGATCACTTGATCAGTACACGGTCGACCTCACGGCCTTGGCCAGGGCGGGCAAGATTGACCCCGTACTGGGGCGCGACGCCGAAATTCGGCAAGTCATCGATATTTTAACGCGCCGACGGCAGAACAATCCGATACTCACTGGAGAACCCGGCGTCGGTAAAACAGCGGTGGTCGAGGGATTCGCCCTGAAGGTCGCTGCCGGAGAGGTGCCCTCAGCGATGAAGAGCATCGCTGTTCGCACTCTCGATTTGGGCCTCCTTCAGGCAGGAGCAGGCGTCAAAGGCGAGTTCGAAAACCGGCTTAAGGCAGTCATCGATGAGGTCAGGGGAAGTCCGGTTCCGATTATTCTCTTTATCGACGAGGCGCACACGCTTATTGGCGCGGGCGGTGCTGCCGGCCAGGGCGATGCCGCCAACCTGCTCAAGCCGGCACTGGCGCGCGGCGATCTTCGAACCATCGCGGCGACAACCTGGGGCGAGTACAAAAAATATTTCGAGCGAGACGCCGCGTTGGCGCGCCGTTTCCAGGTGGTCAAGGTAGAGGAACCCGATGAAGCGGTGGCAATCGCGATGATGCGTGGCCTCGTCGATACGCTGGAAGGCCACCACAAGGTTCGGGTGCTCGATCAAGGCGTTGTCGAAGCCGTGCGGCTTTCCAAGCGCTACATTGCGGGACGGCAACTCCCGGATAAGTGCGTCAGTGTTTTAGACACCGCGTGCGCGCGCGTAGCCATGAGCCAGAACGCAGTCCCCGCGAAAATTGAAGATCAACGCCAGCGGATCGCGCAGCTGACGAGAGAGATCGATATTTTGGGGCGCGAAAACGCAACAGGCTTTGATCACAGCGCGGAGTTGGAACGCCTGAACAAGGACCGCGGAAGAGTAGAGGACGAACTTGCATCGACCGAAGCGCGGTGGACCAAGGAACAGGGATTTGTCGCAAAAGTACGCGATCTGCGCGGGCGACTGGAGGCCAATTATGCCGGCAAAGACGCTGCCAAGAAACTCAGCGAGGCTGAGCAATCAAGCCTTAAGGCCGATCTTACCAAAACCGAATCCGAACTTGCGGCGCTGCAGGCCGAGGAGCCTTTGATCCAGGCGAGCGTCGACGGCCAAGCCGTTGCGGAAGTCGTCGCCAACTGGACAGGTATTCCGGTCGGTCGAATGGTGTCCAACGAGATCCGCACCGTGCTTGCCCTCAAGGAACAGATGAGCCAACGGATTATCGGGCAACCGGACGCGCTGGAGGTGATCGCGCAAGCGATGCGGACCTCGAGGGCGAAATTGACCGATCCCCGCAAACCGATCGGGGTCTTCTTGATGGTGGGGACGAGCGGCGTCGGGAAAACCGAGACCGCATTGTCACTGGCGGATTTGCTTTATGGAGGTTCGCAAAACCTCACCGTCATAAACATGTCCGAATTCAAGGAAGAGCACAAAGTTTCGATGTTGCTCGGTTCGCCACCCGGTTATGTCGGCTACGGCGAGGGCGGCGTTCTGACTGAAGCCGTTAGGCGTCGGCCCTACAGCGTCGTTCTGCTCGATGAAATGGAGAAAGCGCATCCCGGCGTGCAGGACATTTTCTATCAGGTCTTCGATAAAGGACAAATCCGCGACGGAGAAGGTCGCGACATAGACTTCAAGAATACAGTCATAATAATGACATCGAACGCGGGCACGGAGACGATCGCCAAGCTGTGCGCCGACCCTGAGACAAAACCGAGCGTCGACGGGCTTGCTGAGGCCTTGCGTCCGGAATTGCTCAGAGTGTTCAAGCCGGCGTTTTTAGGACGCGTGACGACGGTGCCCTATTTTCCGCTGGACGACGAAACGCTGAGACAAATCATCAAGTTGCAACTCGGGCGCGTTCAACAGCGCGTGGCAGAGAATTACCGGGCTGTGCTCGCTTATACGCCAAGCGTTATCGAGGCGATTGCATCGCGCTGCAAGGAAGCCGAAAGCGGCGCACGGAATATCGAAAACGTCTTATCGCGTGGCGTGCTGCCGGAACTCTCGGCTCTCTTTCTTCAGAAAATGTCGGAGGGAGAAGCGTTCCGGCAAGTCAGTCTCTCCCTGGACAGCAACGGAGGTTTCACGTATACGATAAGTTGAAGTGGGGCTTTTTATTTTCCTATCAATAATAGATGGGCGCTTAGCAATTGGGGGCAACCAATGGCGGTGTATCTCTTTGTACCGGGAATCAAGGGCAGCGTGACCGAAAAGAATCATAAAGACTGGATCAAAGTGGATTCGATGCAGTTTGGGGTTGGTCGCGCGATCTCAACGCCAGTGGGGGCATCGCAACAACGCGAAGCCGGGCAGCCTTCCGTCAGCGAGATAACAGTGTCGAAGCCCATGGACAATTCGTCGATCGAGCTTTTTGGCTGGTCGGTCGCCAAATTCGATGCCAAGAAGCTCAAGATCGATATTGTCTCTACCGGACGCGATGATCCTTTCACGCAATTCGAACTCGAGAATGCGGTGATTTCGGGTTATTCGATCTCGGCGCCAGGTGAAGGGATGCCGTCAGAATCCATATCCTTCAACTTCACGAAGATTCAGAATAAATTCATGCCGACTGGAACGGATCAAAAGGCCGGGACGCCCGTCGTCAAGGCCTATGATCTTGCGGAAGCCAAGGCGAGTTGATTCCTGAGTTCCGGCGGCGGGCTCGCGTGCTTTCACAAGGGCCCAACTGGCTTCGGTCAGGTATGGGGGATTGTTCGGCCACCCATTCGAGACGAGTTGGCCGTGTACAACGCATGATCCTTGCCCGCTTTGTGCGCGCTAGAGGCGGCTTTTGAGCGGACTACTCGACATCGAGTTCGATCAGGCGAACCGTCTCATCGCTGTTGAATCCTTTCATCTCGGACCCAAAAAAATCGTCGTTACCGCGTTCGAGGGCAATGAAGAGCTGTCGGCGCTCTCACGTTTCCGGCTCGAGATCGTGTCCCACGGCAGAGCCCTCAAACCGAGCGAAGTGCTGGGTCACAAACTGACGATAAAGTTGCGCGTCCATTCGCAGGAGCGAAGCTTCAGCGGCATCATTGGCCGCTTCGAGTCCCTCGAGACCACGAGACGCGATCACTATCTCCACGCGGCGGACCTTGTCCCTCCGGCGTGGCTGCTCACGCTGAACCAGCGCTGCAGGATTTTCCATGACAAAAAGGCGACAGAGGTGGTCGGTCAGGTGCTCAAGGACGCGGGCGTCTCGTTTCGTATGAAGCCGTCCGGCAGCGTCCGCGAGTACATCGTCGAGTACTGCGAAAGCGATTTGAATTTCGTCTCGCGACTGCTGGAAGAGGAGGGATTGTTTTATTACTTCGCCTACGGAGAGCAGGACTGTCCGATGGTCATCTGTAACGGCACGGCGGACTATATCCGGGGAAGCGCGAAAGAGATGGAGTTCTATGGCGGGATCGAGAATTGGCAACCGCAATACTGCGTGGGAGCCTCGTCCTTCAAGCATGCTTCGTGGGATTTCAAAGCCGTCAACATTGTCAATGGCACGGCGAATGGGCTGGCAAAAGTCCAGCCGCCCGGAGTAAGCGAGCGTCCCTTCTATGAATATCCGGGACGCTTCGCCGTTGCGGATGAGGGGCGCGGCCTGGCGCGCATCCGGATCGAAGAACATGAATCCGAATTCGTGCGTATTTTCGGCACCAGCGAAAATGTCAAAATCCAGCCAGCAGCAGAATTCAGGATCAAGGATCACGTTGTCGACCTTCCCGGTTCCAATGCGACGACCGACAGCTATGCCTTCGTTTCGGTCCATCATAGCGCGCAGGACGGCGCAGACCTTCCGTTCGAGGGCCCCACGAGCTATCGCAACAGCTTCGTCTGCATCCCATCGGAGCTCAACTTTCGACCTGCGCGCCGAACCCCGCGTCCGTACATCCACGGGCCGCAGACAGCCGTGGTTACGGAGGGGCCTGATCAATTCGGACGCTCAAAGGTGAAATTTCACTGGGAGGAGAACGAGCGATCCTGTTGGGTGCGCATTGCGCAAAATTGGGCCTACAACCAGATGGGAACGCAATTCCTGCCCCGCACCGATAGTGAAGTGGTGATCGAGTTTCTCGACGGTGACCCAGATTATCCGATCATTGTTGGGATGGTTCACAACGGCAAGAACAAGCTCCCGTTCGCCGTGCCCGCGAACAAGACGCAGAGCGGAATTCGTGGCGCAAATTGGGGCGATGCCGGGGTCGCCGACAAGAGCAACGAGTTGCGCTTCGAGGACAAGGCCGGTAGTGAAGAAATCTATCTGCATGCGCAGAAGGATTTCCGCCGAGTCGTTGTCCACGACGACGCACTGACCGTGGAGACTGGAAATCGAACGATCGGTGTGCAGCAGGGCAATATCGAGCAGACGGTTGATCAGGGCAATCAGTCCACCACCCTGAAGCTTGGAAATCACAGCCTCAAAATGGATGCCGGCTCAAGTACGATCGAAGCCATGCAGTCCATTACGCTGAAAGTCGGCAGCAGCAGCGTCGTGCTCGATCAAACGGGCGTGACCGTGAAGGGCATGAAGATCACGATCCAGGGAACTGTAACACTGGATATGAAGAGTGCTATAACCACCGTCACCGGGGACGGTATGCTGACCCTAAAGGGCGGCATCATGATGATCAATTGATTCATCCCGGGTGGGGCAAGTGCAATTCGGGACGATGAGCAAAGTAGCGGCGCAAACCGCCGAGGAGGTTTGCCGTTTGGCGTCGTCGGGCGGCCATGCTCTGACGGCGCCGCCGGGAGAATCATTGGTAGGGTTTCTCCAGCATCTGATTTCCGCGGCGCAATTCAAGGAAGCCATCGAATTTTTGGCCTTCGCGCTGCCCAAGCGCGAAGCGGTTTGGTGGGCATGTTTGTGCGCGCGTTCGCAGCTTGAAGATCATGCTGCACGCACGGATTTGGCGGCATTGGAAGCCGCAGAGAGCTGGGTTTACAAGCCCACAGAGGAAAATCGCCGGGCAGCCATGGCGTGCGCCCACGCCACGAAGTTCGATACCCCGAGCGCTTGGGCCGCAGTCGGTGCCTTTTGGAGCGCGGGTAGCATCGCCCCCCCGGACGGGGCGGTGGTTCAGCCCGCTCCCCACCTCGCAGGCGTTGCTGTCGCCGGAGCTGTTGCACTCGCTGCGGTGCAGCGCGAGCCCACCATGGCCGACCAGAAGCGGCAACGGTATATCGAGATGGCGATAGACATTGCCAACGGCGGGAATGGCCGGCTCGATACGAGGAGCAAGATGTAACATATGGGCCAGCCT
>Ga0210379_10000554_pt1 | contig 12356 bp, 11 predicted proteins | sample PLMedo_2_FD_155468 | JGI IMG/M metagenome (GOLD analysis project Ga0210379, IMG submission 155468) | Groundwater sediment microbial communities from an aquifer in East River, Colorado, USA - PLM4_32_coex redo | ecosystem: Environmental > Terrestrial > Soil > Riparian zone | place: USA: East... | reverse complement strand
CGAATCCGGCTGCGAATCGGCCACGATGCCGCCGCCCGCCTGCACGTAGAGCGTGCCGTTCCTGACCACCGCGGTGCGCAACGCGATCGCCACGTCCATGTTGCCATGGAAGCCGAGGTAGCCGACCGCGCCGGCGTAGATGCCGCGCTTGACGGGCTCCAGCTCGTCGATGATTTCCATTGCCCGCACCTTGGGCGCGCCGGAGACCGTCCCCGCGGGAAAGGTCGCGCGCAGCACGTCGACCGCGTTGAGGCCGGGCTTGAGCGTGCCCTCGACGTTCGAGACGATGTGCATCACGTGCGAATAGCGCTCGACGACCATCTGCTCGGTCACCCGCACGCTCCCGGTCCGCGCCACGCGGCCCACGTCGTTGCGCCCCAGGTCAACCAGCATGATGTGCTCGGCGCGCTCCTTCTCGTCGGCCAGCAGCTCCTTCTCGAGCGCGGCATCCTCCGCGGGCGTCGTCCCGCGGCGGCGGGTGCCGGCGATCGGTCGCACCGTCACCGTGTCGCCCTCGAGCCGCGCCAGGATCTCGGGCGAGGCCCCCACCACGTGGAAACCGCCCATGTCGAAGTAGTACATGTAAGGCGAGGGATTGATGGTGCGCAGCGCTCGGTAGAGCGCGAGCGGCGTGGCGCGGAAGGGCTTCGCCAGGCGCTGCGAGGGCACCACCTGCATGATGTCGCCCTCGAAGATGTATTGCTTCGCCCGCTCCACCGCGGCGTGGTAGGCGGCCTCCCCGAAGCCCGAAACCGCGGCCTGCGACTGACCGCGCGTATCCGCCGGGATAGCCGCCGGCTCGCGCAGCCGTGCGAGCAGCTCGCGCAGCCGCGCACGCGCCGCCTGGAACGCGCCGGGCATGCCCGGCTCGGCGTAGACCACCAGCGTCAGCTTACCCGACAGGTTGTCGACGATCGCGATTTCCTCGGAAACAAGCAGCATGATGTCCGGCGTTCCCAGTTCGTCCTTCTTGCGCGCCCGGGCGAGCCGCGGTTCGATATAGCGCACGGTGTCGTAGCCAAAGTAGCCGACGAGACCGCCGCAGAAGCGCGGCAGGCTGGCGTCCTGCACCACCCTGAAGCGCGCGAGATAGTCGCTGACGTAGGCGAGGGGGTCGGGGACCCGTTTTTCGCTCACCACCCGCGCCCCGCGGATTTCCGCGCAGGTGTCGCCGCGGACCTCAAGCCTGGTCTCGGCGGGCAACCCGATGAACGAGTAGCGGCCGAAGCGCTCGCCGCCCACGACCGACTCCAGCAGGTAGGTATACGGCCGGTTGGCGAGCTTGAGGTAGACGGAAAGCGGCGTGTCGAGGTCGGCGAAGGTCTCGAGCACCACGGGAACCCGGTTGTAGCCAGCCTGGGCCAGGCGGGCGAACTCAGCTTCAGTCATCAGTCACTCCACGAAAACGGACATCGATCGAGAAACACGGGCGCGCGATGCGCGCGCCGCGGCCTGGCTAGCTGCGCCAGCGACGCCAGCGGCACCCGACGAGGGCCGCCTGCTTCTCGGTTCCGTGATCCGCGTTGTGCATGACTATGCTTTTTGAATCAGCCGGGTGGCTTCGATGAGCGACGCTACTATAGCATCAACGTCGAGCTCGCGCACATCCCTTCCCTCGTTGTAGCCGTAGGAGACGCAGAACACGGGGCAGCCGGCGGCCCGCGCGGCCTCGACGTCGTTCACGGAGTCGCCGATCATCAGCATGTCGCCCGGTGCGATGCCGAAGCCGCGGCAGGCATGGAGCAGCGGCTGCGGGTCCGGCTTCTTTTGCGGCAGAGTATCGCCGGCGATGACTTGCTCGAAGCAGCGCGCAAGCTGCAGGTGCTCGAGCAACGCCAGGGTGAAGCGCTCTGCCTTGTTGGTCACGCAGGCGAGCGGCAGCTGCATGGCGCGCAGCGCCCGCAAGCCTTCGCTCACGCCCGGATAAATCACGGTATATTTCCCGTTCACCTCGGCGTAGCAGCGCTCGTAGATCGGAAGCGCGCGCGCCAGCAGCCCGGCGGGCGCACTGCCTTCGAGGTTGCCCGCGAGCGCGCGCTCGACGAGCTTCGGTATGCCCTTGCCGACGAAGGTGCGTATGAGCTCCCGCTCGAGCACGGGCCGGTCGAGCTCGCGCAGCATCATATTTGCCGCCTCCGCGAGATCGGGGATGGTATCGGCGAGCGTGCCGTCGAGGTCGATCATCACCGCCTTGACGCGCAGCGGAAAGCGTCGGGTCGTCAACACTTGACGCAAAGACGCAAAGGCGCAAAGGAAATCATCAGAATAGAAGGAGCCGGCATTACCACGGGTTGGAGAACTCTACAGTGGGCGGCAGCACGGCTGTTGTCTGACGGGTTCTTGATATGACAGGTCCCGTCTTGGTCTTCGTTGCGTCTTTGCGCCTTCGCGTCTGGAGGTTCTACGCCTTTGCGAGCTCGGCGCGCATCGCGCCGATCGTGGCCTTGTAGTCCCGGGTGCCGAAAATCGCCGAGCCCGCGACGAACGTATCCGCGCCGGCGCGCGCGATCTCGGAGATGTTCTCCACCTTCACGCCGCCGTCCACCTCGAGCCAGATCTCGCGCCCGCTCGCATCGATGCGGGCGCGCGCGGCGGCGAGCTTCTTCAGCGCCTGCGGGATGAACTTCTGGCCGCCAAAACCCGGATTCACCGACATGACGAGGATGAGATCGAGCTTGTCGATGACGTGCTCCAGGTGCGTGAGCGGCGTGGCCGGGTTGAAGACCAGGCCCGCCTTGCAGCCCTGGTCCTTGATCAGCGCGATGGTGCGGTCGACGTGCTCGGAGGCTTCCGGGTGGAACGAGATGATATCCGCGCCGGCCTTGGCGAAATCGGGCACGAGGCGGTCCACCGGCTTCACCATGAGGTGCACGTCGATCAAGGCCTTCGTGAGCGGCCGTATCGCCTCGCACACCAGCGGGCCCACCGTGAGGTTGGGAACGTAATGGTTGTCCATCACATCGACGTGTATGAGGTCGGCGCCGGCGGCGACGACCTGCCGCACCTCCTCGCCCAGGCGGGCGAAGTCGGCGGACAGTATGCTGGGAGCGATGCGGTAGCTTTTCGCCATGCGCGCCTTTCGAAAACGCGGGAATTTTACCCGTTCTGGCGCTTGCTTGCGCGAATGAATTGGTCAACAATCGGCCCATGGCGGAAAAGAAATACGACATCACGGTCGCAGCGCGCACCGCGTTCATCCCGGACCAGTCCGACGTGGAGAGCAGCCGCTACGTGTTCGCCTACACCATCACCATCACCAATACCGGCATGCTGCCGGCGCAGCTCGTGAGCCGCCACTGGATCATCACGGACTCCAACAACCAGGTGCAGGAGGTGCGCGGCCTGGGCGTGGTCGGGGAGCAGCCGACGCTGCGGCCCAACGAAAGCTTCCAATACACCAGCGGCACCGCGATCGCCACGCCGGTCGGTACCATGCGCGGCACCTACCAGATGGTTGCGGAAGATGGCATGCAGTTCGATGCGCCGATACCCGAGTTCACGCTCTCCATGCCTCGCGTTTTACACTGACGTGAATGGTGAGTTTTGAATGCTAAGAGCGCCTAACATAATGAAACACACGCTGCGCTGTCACGGTTTTGGCGACGCGGGACAAGCGGCAAGCTCAGGCCTCGCAATGGGCATGCATCGAGTAGGTAGTCGTGGGCCAAAACCGCGCCAGCCCACAAGGGGTTGCGGCCAGAATCGCCGCTATCTTTGTCGCGAGGCTTGCCAATACAGCAAGTATTGGCTTCACCTCGCTTCGCGCTATCGACGATTCTGGCTCGCAACGCACGCGCGTTTCATCATGTTAGGCGCTCTAAGTGTTGAGTTGTGATCGTTCTGGCAGTCTGAGCGCCGGTTGGTTACTCACTCAACACTCAAGATTCAACACTCAACACCGCCCGCGATGAGTCTGCGGCTCAGTTACACCTTCCTCGCCCCGTTCTACGACCTCATCGCCGGCCCGGCTTTTCGCGGCGCGCGCCGTGACAGCCTCGCCGCATTGCCACGCGAGCCTCGCGGCACGGTGCTCATCGACGGCGTGGGCAGCGGCCTCGATTTCCAATTCCTCCCGCGCGGTCACCGCTACGTCGGGCTGGACCTGACGCAGGCCATGCTCTCGCGCAGCGTGCGCCGCGCCTCCGGGCACGAGTTCTCCGCGGTGCTCGGCAACAGCCTGGCATTGCCGTTCCGCGACGCGTGCTTCGACCACGCGGTGCTGCACCTGATCCTGGCGGTGGTGCCGGATGCGGGTCGCGCCCTCGCGGAAGCGGCGCGGGTGGTGCGTCCGGGCGGCTGCATCCTGGTGTTCGACAAGTTCCTCAGGCGCAACCAGCGCGCGCCACTGCGCCGCCTGCTCAACCCGCTCGCGGAGCGCCTCGTGACGCGGCTCGACGTGGTGCTGGACGACGTGCTGCCGCGCGTGCCCGGCCTGCGCGTGCTGAGCGACGAGCCAGCCGTCTCCGGCGGCTGGTTCCGGCGGGTCCGGCTGGAGCGGACGTGAGCGTCAGGGGCGGTCCGACCCGTCATCCTGCCGGTCGCGACGCTTTCCGCGCGGCCAGGTCCACCACACGATGAAAAGAAGCAGCGCGAGCGCGACACCCGCTTCGAGCAGCAACAGGAAGAAGCCCTCCATCTCGATTACGGGGAGTGAACGGTAAACGGTGAGCGGTTAACGGTAGAATGAAAAGGGATGCCCACAAACGGTCTTTTTCCGCTCACTGTTCACCGCTCACTGTTCACCGGCTTCATGAAGCCGTACTTTAGCGAGTCCCCGCTCCAAAACAAAATGCGCAGCTTGCGTGCGCATTCGCTTTGGGCGCTCCTCGCGCTGGCGGGTTGCGAAACCATCCCGCCGCACCCTGCCCCGCCCCCACCTCCGCCGAGGGAAGTGCCCCCGCCCCGGCCGCCGGCGCCTGGCGAGGCGGGCGAGCTACGCCGGGTTTCCTGGAGCGATCTTCCCGCATGGCGGGCCGAGGACCCGGCGCAGGCGTGGGAAGCGTTCCAGGCGAGCTGCCGCGCGCTCGAGAAACAGGAATCCTGGCGGGACATCTGCACCGTGGCTGCACGCATCAGGAACCCGGGCAGCGAGGCGGCGCGGCGCTTCTTCGAGGTCAATTTCACGCCCTTCCAGTTGGCCCGCGCCGATGGCGGGGACGAGGGGCTGATCACGGGGTATTACGAGCCGCTGCTGCGAGGCAGCCGCAGGGCTTCCGCGCGCTACCGTTACCCCTTGTACCGCGTGCCCGACGACCTGCTGGTGGTCGATCTCGCCGAGGTTTATCCCGAGCTGAAAGGCATGCGGCTGCGGGGCCGGCTCGACGGCCGGCGCATCGTGCCCTACTACGATCGCGCGCAGATCGAGCAAGGGAGCGCGGCGCTCTCCGGCAGGGAGATCGCGTGGGTGGACGACGCGATCGAGCTCTTTTTCCTGCAAGTCCAGGGCTCGGGTCGCATCGCGCTCGACAGCGGCGAGACGCTGCGCGTCGGTTACGCCGATCAGAACGGTTTCCCCTACCGCTCCATCGGCAGGCACCTGGTGGAGCGCGGCGAGCTGCCGCTGGAGAAGGCCTCGATGCAGGGCATCCAGGCGTGGGCGCGCGCAAACCCCGACAAGCTGACTGACCTGCTCAATCACAACGCGAGCTACGTGTTCTTCCGCGAGCTGCCGGCCGACCTGGCCGGTCCGCTCGGGGCGCTTGGCGTGCCGCTGACCCCGCGCCGCAGCGTGGCGGTCGACCCGGGGTTCGTGCCGCTCGGCGCCCCGGTCTACATCGCGACCACCTGGCCGCTCTCCAGCCGGCCGCTCAACCGCCTGATGCTGGCGCAGGACACGGGCAGCGCCATCCGCGGGGCAGTGCGCGCAGACTTCTTCTGGGGATTCGGCGATGAGGCCGCGCGCGAGGCCGGGCGTATGAAGCAGCCGCTCAGGATGTGGGTGCTGCTCCCTAGGAGCCCCTAACACCAAGAAACACTACAGCTCACCATTCGCCTGCGAAGCTGACGCTCAGCACGATGCGGCTGCGCACCGCGCGGCCGTCCTTTTGCGCTGGCAGGAAGCGTGTCGCCGCGAGCGCGGCGCGCAGCTCCTCCTCCACCCGTGCCGGTGCTGCGGGCCCGGCGATGGCTATGTCCTGCACGATGCCACGCTCATCGATCAGAATCTCGAGCCTTACCTCGCCCGCGCGGTCGCCAGCCGCTCGATCGATCCGGAACGGCGCGAGCGGCCTGGGATAGCTGTCGAGATCGCGCGCTGTGTAGTAGCTGGGGTCGGCGGCTTGAGGCAGCGCAACCACCTCCGTGCCCGCTTGCGCCGCGACTGACGGGGAAAATTGACTCCGCACACGCTCAGCACTTCCCGCCAGAGGCCCCGGCTGCCGCGGCATCGGGCGCGCTTCTGGTTCGGGGGAAACCGGGACATCCAGCACGGGGATTGGCACCGGCGCGAGCCGCACCGTTATCGGCGCGCCCCCCGGGTATGACGCAACACCCCGCCACGGTGAACCCGGCGGCGGGGCCGACAGCAGCGCCAGATGCATGAGCGCCGACGCCGCGAGCGCGGGCCCCAGCCGGGTGACCTCTGCCCGTGAATACGCAGATGGACGGAAATGGACGGCGCCGCTCATTCAGGGGATAACGGCCGACGTCATCCCCTGTTGACCGATGGCAGGCCGCCGGACGGCAGTCCGGCAGCCTGCCATAACCAGAATCACATCGTTAAGAAATTTGCCGGGCGAAGGGCCGGCAAATTCCTACTTCGCCGCGACCGAGTTGAGCGCCTGATCGAGCTCGCTGGCCGGCACGTATCCCCCGCCGACCTGGCGCCCGTCCGCGAGAAAGATTGCCGGCGTGCCGCGGATGCCGAAGCGTTGCGCGAGCTCGTGGTTCTTCTCGAACGGGGCGTCGCACTTGGCGCTGTTCTGCGGCACGATGCCGCGCGACATAATATCGTCCCACGCCTTGGCACGGTCCTTCGAGCACCATACCGCCTTGGATTTTTCAACCGAATCGGGCGAGAGTATGGGCCACAGGAAGGTGTAGACCGTGACGTCGGTGAGCTTCATCACCTCCTTCTGCAACTCGCGGCAATAGCCGCAGTTGGGGTCCTCGAAGGTGTACAGTACGCGCTTGCCGTTGCCGCGCACGCGCTTGATCGCATTGTCGGACGATTTCCTGAGCGTCTGGGAGGCGAGCTGGGCGCTGCGCTCGCGCGTGAGATTGCGCTCGGCGCCGGCCCGCATGTCCACTAGATTGCCGAAAAAGACGAAATTCAGCTTCTCGTCGGTGTAGGCAATCTGGCCGTTGAACACCACCTCGTAGATGCCGGCAAACGGCGTGCGCGTGACGCTTTCCACAGTCGCGTCGGGGAATTTCACCTGGAATCCCTGCTGGATCGACGCTTCACTTGCGCAGGCGGCCCCGGGCGCGAGTCCGGCCAGGACCAGGAGCATTGCCGCGATCATTCGTAACATCGTCGTCCTTTGTCTTATGCCGGGCCCCGGGACCCTAGGCGATGGCGTGGTGAACCAGGAAATTCTTGAGCCACGGCTGCCGGTCAACCAGCTTCAGCCCCAGATTGCGCGCCCCCGTCAGGAAGACCGCGTCGCTGTTGAAAAGTTTCTGCAGGCCGTGGGTCGCGACCTCCATGGCGAGCACGTCTTCCCTGCGTGCCCGCTCGTAGCGCCGGAGCAGCGCGTAGTCCCCGCAATCGCCCTGCGGCCCGCGCTCTCTTAGCACCCTCGCGAGCACGCGGGCATCGCGAAAACCGAGGTTCACCCCCTGGCCCGCGAGGGGGTGCACATTATGGGCGGCGTCCCCCACCAGCGCAAGACGCGGCTTCGTGAACTGCGTCACGCGCTGCAGCTTCAATGGAAACCCCGCGGCGGGCGTGATCACCTGCAGGGCGCCCAGCGTGCCGCTGCTCGCCGACTCGACTTCGGCCGCGAGCGCCGCGTCCGGCTGGGCAAGCAGCCCACGCCCCCGCTCCTCGGCAATCGACCACACCATGGAAACGCGGTTGCCCGGCAACGGCAACAGCGCCAGCACGCCGTCGCGCCTGAACCACTGGAAGGCCGTGTCGCGATGGGGCTTCTCGCAGGAAAAATTCGCAACCACGCCGAGCTGATGGTAGTCGCTTGGGCGCACGGCGATGCCGGCGTGCGCGCGCACCCGCGACTCCGCGCCATCGGCGCCGATCACCAGGCGCGCGACGAGCTCGGCGCCGTCCTCGAGCCGCACAGCGACATGGTCCGCGCTGAACTCGAGCGCGGTCCAACCGGCGGGGCAATAGACGCGCAGGTCCTGCTCGCGCGCGGCTTCCCGCAGCGCCAGCTGCAGCCGGCGGTTTTCGACGATGAAGGCCAGCTCGCGCAACCCCGCGTCATAGGCGCTGAACTCGAGGCGCGCGCCCGGGTCGTCGCCATACACTCGCATCGCCTCGACGCGAGCGACACGTTCCTGCGGCAGTCGCTGCCACGCGCCACAGCCTTCGAGAAACGCAGCGGACCCGGGGCTCAATGCGTAAATGCGGCCGTCCCACAAGGCGTCGGCGGGCAGAGGCGCGGGAGGTTGCTGCTCGATGAGCGCTTGCCGCAACCCGCTGCCGGCAAGCGCGCGCGCAAGGCTCAGCCCGACGAGCCCGCCGCCGATGATGACGACATCGAATTCGTGACGCATGCGCCGCGAATCGCTCTTGGGTAACCGTCGCAATGTGGCGCCGTAATCGCGGATGGGCTATACAGCTGCGCGGCGCATTACCTGAACGGTAACTTTACGCAAGTTCTTGCAGCTTCGGCCGGCCCCGCTCGTCCTGGATCGTTCTGAATCAGGCTGCCTTCTTCCGATTGGCCCCGAGCCGCGCATCGACCAAGGCAACTGTCTCATCCACCACCTTGGACTGCATGCCCTTTTGCGCCGCGATGGCCTGCACCAGGCGGTCCACCCGCTCGATATTGGGCGCGCCGCCAAACAGCGCTCGGGCGGCGGACGACGGGCTTCCCAGCGACAGCGCCGCGTTGGCGTATTTTTCGAACGGCACCAGGTCCTTCTCATCGGCACCAAGAGACGTGCACAGCTTGACTACCCAGTTGTAAATCGACCGCGAAGCTTCGATGTCGGCATGCACGACGTCCTTGATCGATCGCATGCCATCCTTTTGCACGCAGCGATAATTGCCGGCAATCAACATGGGCCACTTCGCCAGTGGCACAAAGACGGAGTCGTGCACCTTGAGCTTGACCGGCAACTCGATTTTCCCGGAGCCGGTGTCAAACCGGACCGCTTCGATATCCGACTCGAGCTGGCGCAGGATGGCGGTGTGAGCGTCCGAGTCAAACCGGGCCGCCTTGAAGTTGGTCGGCAGCCTGACCTGCAGCACGTTCACCTTCTCCTCCGGCGGGCGGAAGGCCTGCGGATCGGGGCTGCACAGCGTCATCAGCTTGGGATCGAAGCTGTCCCAGACCGTGGGATCCGTATAAGCGCCTCTGCATGCGTCCGCGTTGAGGCCTGGAATGCGTTTCAGGTAAGTGAGCGGCGGCATGTTCATGATCGACATGCAGGGCACTCTTGCTTTGGCCACCGCTTCCGTCAGCTCGCGCACGCCGGGCGAACGATACTGGGGCTCCATCATGGCCAATCCGACCAGATCGTAGTCAGCCGGATTGACCGCTCCGGGGCCAGCGGCGGACAGCTTGCCCGGCAGTTTCCGTGTATCAATCTCTACGAGCCCCTCCCTGCCCTTGACGGGCAGGCGCACCCGAGCGCCTTCCTTGTTGATCAAATCCGCCTCGGCGGGGAGGCACACCAATTTCAGCGTATGGCCCGCGAATAGCAGTTTGGTCGCCAGCAGCGAACCATAAGAAGCGCCCAGGATCAGAATCTTGTAGGTGGTATGCATGCGAGACCTCTTCTTCGTGTCGATTTCGTGATGTGGGAATTTGATTCGCACTTCAAAAAGCAGAATAACATTATCCGCCGAGCCGCAACAAGCGCCGGATTCTTAACCGGAATCCGGCAGAAATTCAGTGGCTTAACTTGACAATGCCGCCCCCCCTCTTTAGACTCGCCAGCCTGCCGCTTATGGCATCACACGCGGCAGCTCGCAGTCTAACCGGATCGCTCTAATTGATGCCCGAGCGGCAGGCTGATAAAGAGAGACGAACGGTCATTCAACTGCCTTGCCGGCTACACCAAACTTGACCTGGATAGTATTGTTTCCAGAAAGATTATCGATGTTTCTCACTTTAGGAATTTGTCGGTCGGAAGCCCGACAAATTCCTCAGGCGAGTTAGCTCAGCGGTTAGAGCAGCGGAATCATAATCCGTTGGTCCGGGGTTCAAATCCCTGACTCGCCACCAATCTTGACGCAGCGGGATTGCCACGACCGCCCTTCGAATCGAACTCCAGATCATTGGTTGAAGTATTTGATTACGTTGTGTTACCGTGAATCGATGCGGAGAGGGATCTGGACGCTGGCGCTAGCTGTTGCCTGGGTCGCGACGGGCCACGCCCAGTTGTCCCGCACGCTGCCGGCCGAGGGCAAGCTGGGCGAGCTGGTTGGCCAGCAGCAACCCTTCCCCCTGCTGCAGATCAACAGCCAGGTCGTGCGGCTCGCGCCGGGCGGGCGCATCTACGATCAGAGTAACCGCACCATCCTGCACACGCTTCTCCCGGAGCGCGCGACGGTGCTTTTCGTCCAGGACATGAACGGCGATATCTCGCACGTCTACATCTTGCGGCCCGAGGAGCTGGAGCAGCTCCAGCGCGCTCGTTGAGCCCGGCCTGCGGTTTACGCTGCGCCCCGTGCATCGCAAGCTGTACATCAAGACTTTCGGCTGCCAGATGAACGAGTACGACTCGGCACGGATGGCCGACGTACTGCGCGTGGCACACGGCATGGAATTGACCGGGGATCCCGCGGCCGCGGATGTCATCCTGTTCAATACCTGCTCGGTGCGCGAAAAGGCCCAGGAGAAGGTGTTCACCGACCTCGGGCGCGTCAAGCACTTGAAGCGCGCGAATCCGCAGCTGCTCATCGGGGTCGGCGGCTGCGTCGCGAGCCAGGAAGGCGCGGCGATCGTCAGGCGCGCGCCGCACGTGGACCTCGTGTTCGGGCCGCAGACGTTGCACCGGCTGCCGCAGATGATCGAGTCACGCCGCGGGACCGGCAAGCCGCAGGTCGACGTGTCCTTTCCCGAAATCGAGAAATTCGACAACCTGCCGCCGGCGCGCGCCGAGGGCGCGACCGCCTTCGTGTCGGTAATGGAAGGCTGCAGCAAGTACTGCACCTTCTGCGTGGTGCCTTATACCCGCGGCGAGGAAGTCTCCCGCCCCTTCGAGGACGTCCTCATCGAGGTGGCGGAGCTGGCGCAGCAGGGGGTGAAGGAAGTGACGCTCCTCGGCCAGAACGTGAACGCCTATCGCGGCGCCACCGCGGAAGGAGACGCCGCCGATCTCGCTCTGCTGCTCGAATACGTGGCCGCGATCCCCGGCATCGAGCGCATCCGCTACACCACTTCGCACCCCAGAGAGTTTACGCAACGCCTGGCCGAGGCCCATGCCCGGCTCCCGCAGCTCGCGCCCCACGTGCACCTGCCGGTGCAGGCGGGTTCGGACCGGGTGCTGGCGGCGATGAAGCGCGGCTATACCGTGCTGGAATACAAGGCGATCGTGCGCCGGGTGCGCGCTGCCTGCCCCGCCATCTCGATTTCCTCGGATTTCATCGTCGGTTTCCCCGGGGAGCGCGACGCCGACTTCGAAGCAACGATGAAGCTGATCGAGGAGATCGGCTTCGACGCGAGCTTCAGCTTCATCTACAGCCGCCGCCCGGGCACCCCGGCGGCGGCACTGCCGGATGACACGCCGCACGAGGTGAAGCTCGCGCGGCTGCAACGGTTGCAAGCGAGAATCGAGCAGCAGGCGCAGGCCATCAGCCGCGGCATGGTCGGCACGCTTGAGCGCGTGCTGGTGGAAGGCACGGCCAGGAAGGACGCCGCCGAGCTCTGCGGCCGCACCGGCAACAACCGTGTCGTCAACTTCCCGGGATCCCGGGAGCTCATCGGCCGGCTCGTGGATGTCATGGTCACCACCGCGCTTCCTCATTCCCTGCGCGGTGAACTCGCTTGAAGCCCGTCGAAATCGCTTTCCGGCCCGTCGACAACCAGCGCCTCGCCAGCCTGTGCGGGACGCTCGACGAAAACCTGCGGCAGATTGAAACCGCGCTCGACGTCAGCATCGCGCGCCGCGGCGAGCGCTTTGCCGTCACCGGCCGGCCCGACCAGACCCGGATCGCGGCGCAAGTGCTGCGGTCGTTCTACGAGCAAGCGAAGAGCGGGCTCTCACTGGAGGACGTGCAACTC
>Ga0210379_10000552_pt1 | contig 12376 bp, 9 predicted proteins | sample PLMedo_2_FD_155468 | JGI IMG/M metagenome (GOLD analysis project Ga0210379, IMG submission 155468) | Groundwater sediment microbial communities from an aquifer in East River, Colorado, USA - PLM4_32_coex redo | ecosystem: Environmental > Terrestrial > Soil > Riparian zone | place: USA: East... | reverse complement strand
CGACAGCTGACGGTAGCGGATGGGCATTTCATGGCTGTCGACCAAAAGATCCTGCGGCAACCGCGACCGGCGAGTGAACCCGTCAAGAACGCGATCCGTGGGCACCTCAACAATCTGCTCCATTCGCCGGACCATCAGAATGACCAGATCTTCTTCGCCGGCTCGGACGAATATGCCGTCGACCACGTTCGCGACCTCACGTGGACCGGGCCCGAGCGCGATGACAACCTTTGGCCGCTCGACGCGGACAAGAATGACGCGATCAACGCATCGCATAACCAGCAGGTGCGCGTTAGAGAAGGTTCCACAACGCGAACCAATGCCGCCTATATGTTCCCTGATAAGGTTTTCATCATCAAGAAGATTGCCGAAACGCCGCCCCGTTCAAAGGCGGACCACCGGACCAACAATGATCACCCGATGAACAGCGGCGAAGGGGATATTCCCAAGAGGAGCCCGGGTTAGGCCTCCCCGCCGCCGAGCCGCAGGCGTCGAACTATATCGTCCGCGCGAAGCGTTAGATCCGTATCAGCTTGCGGTTGTCGAGCTGCTTGAGCGTGGTGCAGAACATCTCGTCCTTGAGGTATTTCGGCTCGTAGCTGCGCATGTCGTAGTGCACCCAGGTCGGCGCGATGTCGGAGGGCTCGAGCGATTTGGGGTTGGAGGCCGTCCAGCCGATCTGGGCGCTCGTGGACTCGACGATCCTGCCACGGATCGCGTCGCATTTGACCAGGTCGTCGCGCTTGCTTTCGCCGGGCAGCAGCGCCGCGTCGATCGCCTGCATCGCGGCACGGTCGACGACGCCCGAGGGCCGGGCTTCGCCCATGAAGTCGCGCCGGAAATTCATCACCTGGCGCTCGATGCCCGGGCCGAAATCGCCGTCGGGCACCGTGCCGCGGAAGCCGGCGAGCCGCAACTGCAGTTCGGCGACGTCGGCGCCCTTGCGGGCGCGCTTCAACTCGCGCTCGCCGTACTCGACGCCACGCCTAGGCGGTGGGCTTGAGGCGCGCGGCGATGTCGCCCAGCAGCCTGAGGCTGTCGACCATGACCGGGTTCCCGGCCACCGCTTTCGCCTCGGCGGCCGCCTGCCGCACCTCAGCAGCCGCAGCGCGCTTGTGGAACGCGGCGAGCGCGGCCGCCGCCTTGTCGCGCACGGCGCCATCGCCGCGCTGCTTGGCATCGATCAGCTGCTCGATTACTTTGTGGAGCTCCGCTGCCGCCGGTGCTTGCCGCATCACGGCCTGCTTCTGCGGCATTGCCTTGCGCTTCGACGAAGCCCTGTTCCTGCTTGTGCGATTGGTTGCCATAGTCATTGCCTCCTTTCAGAAAGAGATGTTGATCCGATGGTCTGCTACCCTCTGCGTACGGCGTCAACCTCAGTAGAGCGTTACGAAAATCCAGGGCGGGCTCTTGACTTGACGTGCTTTCCAGCGCCGGGCGCGGCCGGCACGGAGTCTAGAGAGGGACACTTGATTCGGCTCCCGTGAATTTTCCGGTTACATGCCGGAAACGCCTGGGTTCGATGCGGTGCTTCCGGATCAGTTCCCACAGCGCGCGCCGGTTCTTCTTTGCAGCCATGGCCGCATGTGTGATATTTCCGTCACAAGCGAGCAGGACCTGCTCTATGTAGCTGCGCTCGAACTGCTCGACGACCCGCGCCTTGGCGGCCTGGAATGATTCGTCCGTCGGCAACTGGTCTTCCACTCCGAGCTCGATTTCGGCGGGCGTGATGTAAGGTCCGTTCCCGAGCAGCACCGCCCTCTCAATCGCGTGGGACAACTCCCGGACATTGCCCGGCCAGGAGTACGCAAGCAAACGCTTGATGGCCATTGATGTCAGGCCCTGCACGGGCCGCCTGAATTCGGTTGCAAAACGCTTCATAAAATGCAGCGCCAGCGTCGGTATGTCTTCGCGCCGCTCCCTGAGCGGCGGCAGGGTGAGGGTCAGGACATTGAGGCGGAAGTACAGATCCTGGCGGAACCGGTCCTTAACCACGAGCGTCGCGAGATCCTGGTTGCTTGCCGCGATGACCCGCACGCTGGCGCGCCGCAACGTGTTCGAGCCGACCGCACGGTACTCCCTTTCTTGCAGAAACCGGAGCAGCTTTCCCTGCGCGGAAGGAGGCAGGCTGCCGATTTCGTCCAGGAACAGCGTGCCGCCTTCCGCTGCGGCGATCAACCCCTCCCGCGCCGAGTGCGCCGTGGTGTAGGCACCCTTGGTGTGGCCGAAGAGCTCAGCCTCGATCAGCTCAACGGGAATTGCGCTGCAGTTCACCGGCACCCATGGGCGCGAAACCCGCGCCGAGAGATAGTGGACCGCCTGGGCGAACAGCTCTTTGCCGGTCCCGGTCTCCCCGAGAATCAGCACGCCTGCATCGCAGCCCGCCAAGAGCGGCAAGCGGGCCATCTGCTTGACGAAAGCAGGGCTGTTTCCGATCAATCCGCTTGCTCGGGGACTGAGCAGCGAGCGGATGTTTTGCGGGGGCCTGGTTTCCAGCAGGCCCACGCCGCGCAACGTTCGGGCGACGAGTTCAGCCCCGGAATAGGGCGCGGATACGAAATCATAGGCTCCCGCAGTGAGGACGTGGAAGATGTGTTCCTGAGTGAGCTGGGCTCCGACCACAAGCACCGACGTACCGGGAGCTTCGAGTCGAACACGCGTCAGAAAATCGAGCGCGCACTGCATCGTTGCCGCATCGATCGGAACGAGGAGCACATCCGCGGACGGTATGGTTTCCCCGGACCGCGGGAGACGTCCTGAAAGGATTTCCAGTTCGCGGACCGACGCAAGGCATGCACGCGCGTTCCGAGCAGGCTCGTCACTGCCATGATCGGACAGAATCATGCAACGCGGTGCATTCACGCTGCGTGTCCCTTGCGTCTGCGCGGCAACTGCTGAGAAGCTGAAAGGGAGCGCAGCAGCCAACGCGCGCGCATTTTCGATATCTGCACCGCGCTCCGTGAGGAACGACGTTGCCGGAGGATATCGATCTTATTGTTCGCCGCCTTCCCTCGGCGCGCCGTGAAACACGCTAAGAGACATTTCCCGTGAAGTCAATTCTACCAATTTGATAGGATTAAGTTCGCGCAATAATTCATTGATAGATATGCGGCATTTTCGACTTCAGCGTGAATGGCGAGCTGTCAACGCAGATACGCCGTGCATGACGAGCGGTCAACGAAGATCATTGCTTCCCGGTGACGCTGGCTGACGCGGCAGGCGCCGCGTTCAAGGTTCAAAGCTCGAATCCGGAACCCGGAATGTTGAACTTGGAGCTTGGTGCTTGGAACAATCCTGGTCGCCAGCGATCAGCATTGTTCCCAGGGCAGTCCTTCGTGGCGCCACCCGGTCTTGGCGTTGCGGTGGTGGTTCTGATCGAGCTCGCCCTCGAAGCCGTGCAGCACCTGCCACACCTTCGTAAAGCCAGCTTCCTCGAGCGCGCGGGCGGCATCGAGCGAGCGGTTGCCGCTGCGGCAGATGAGGACGACGGGACGGTCCACGCTAGCCGCCTTCTTCACGTGCGCGACGAAGTCGGGGTTCACCTCCCAGTTCGGCCCGTCGTTCCATGGCACCAGGATCGCCCCGGTGGGATGACCGACGAACAGGTACTCCATCTCGCTGCGGCAATCGACAAAAATGGCGTTCGGATTGTCCTTCAGGAACTGATGGGCCTGCCTGGGCTCGAAATGCTTCATTGAATAATTGCGCTCGCGGAATCCCGAGCGAAATTATAAGGTGAACCGTCCCTCGACTGCCAGTTTGAGCAGGAGCTTGTCGGAGCCAGGTACGACAAACTCCCGCTGGTTTCGCGATAGAATAAACGCCTTTTGCATCAGGGGCTTTCACCTTTCCCCGCCTTCTTCATGCCTGACACAGCCGCACAGATACAAGCCTTGCTCAGGCGCCGCATCCTGATTCTCGACGGCGCCATGGGTACCATGATCCAGCGCCACAAGTTCGGCGAGGCGCAGTATCGCGGATCGCGTTTTGCCGGCTTCAAGCACGACGTCAAGGGCAACAACGAACTGCTGGTGCTGACACAGCCGCAAGTGATCCAGGAAATTCACGAGCAGTTCCTGGCAGCCGGCGCCGACATCATCGAGACCAACACCTTCGGCGCAACGCGCATCGCGCAGGCCGACTATCACATGGAGGAGCTGGCCGCTGAATTGAACGTAGCGGCGGCGCATCTCGCGAAGGCGGCGTGCGCGAAATTTTCGACCGCCGCGGTGCCGCGTTTCGTCGCGGGGGCGTTCGGGCCCACGCCCAGGACCGCGTCGATCTCGCCCGACGTAAACGACCCCGGCGCGCGCAACGTTACTTTCGACGAGCTGGTCGCGGCGTACCTGGAGCAGGCGCGCGCGCTGGCCGCGGGCGGCGTCGACCTGTTTCTGGTCGAAACGATATTCGACACGCTGAATGCGAAGGCGGCGTTGTTCGCGATCGACCGGTTTTTCGAGGACAGCGGCAAGCGCCTGCCGGTGATGATCTCCGGCACGGTGACCGACGCCTCGGGCCGCATCCTCTCGGGCCAGACGGTCGAGGCGTTCTGGAACTCGGTGCGGCATGCCAGGCCGATCACCATCGGCCTCAACTGCGCGCTGGGCGCGGCGCTGATGCGGCCGTACATTGCCGAGCTGGCCAGGATCTGCGATGCGCCGATCTGCATCTATCCGAACGCCGGCCTGCCGAACCCGATGAGCGACACCGGCTTCGATGAGACGCCCGAGATCACGTCGTCGCTGCTGAAGGAGTTCGCCGCCGCCGGATTGCTGAACGTGGCCGGCGGTTGCTGCGGTACGACGCCCGATCACATCCGGGCCATTGCCGAGGCGGTAAGACCGCTGCCGCCGCGGCTGGTGCCGCCAGCCGACCACAAGCTGCGGCTGTCGGGGCTGGAACCGGCGAACATCGACGACGCATCGCTGTTCGTGAACGTCGGCGAGCGCACCAACGTCACCGGCTCGCGGGCTTTCGCGCGGCTGATACTCAACGGGCAGTACGACGAAGCGCTCGCGGTCGCCCGCCAGCAGGTCGAGAACGGGGCGCAGTTGATCGACGTCAACATGGACGAAGCCATGCTCGACTCGAAGGCGGCGATGACGCGCTTCCTCAGCCTGATGGCGACCGAGCCGGACATCGCGCGCGTACCGGTCATGATCGACTCCTCCAAGTGGGAGGTGATCGAGGCCGGGCTGAAGTGCGTTCAGGGCAAGCCGGTGGTCAACTCGATCAGCATGAAGGAGGGCGAGGCGGAATTCCTGCGCCAGGCGCGGCTGTGCAGGCGCTATGGCGCGGCAGTGATCGTGATGGCGTTCGACGAGCAGGGCCAGGCGGACACCTTCCAGCGCAAGATCGACATCTGCAAGCGCGCTTACGATCTCCTCACGCAGCGCGTCGGCTTCCCGGCGGAAGACATCATCTTCGATCCGAACATCTTCGCCATCGCGACCGGCATCGAGGAGCACAACAACTACGCCGTCGATTACATCGAGGCAACGCGCTGGATACGGCGCAACCTGCCGTACGCCAAGGTGAGCGGCGGCGTGTCGAACGTGAGCTTCTCGTTCCGCGGCAACGACCCGGCGCGCGAGGCGATCCACACCGTGTTCCTGTATCACGCGATCAAGGCCGGCATGACCATGGGCATCGTCAACGCCGGCATGATCGGCGTCTACGACGATCTCGATCCCGCGCTGCGCGAGCGCGTCGAGGACGTGGTGCTGAACCGGCGGCAGGACGCGACCGAGCGCATGATCGAGTTCGCCGCGACGCTGAAGGCCGGCGGCGCGCAGGAAGAGCGGACTCTCGAGTGGCGCCAGGAGCCGGTCGAGAAGCGGCTCTCGTACGCGCTGGTGCACGGCATCACGCAGTGGATCATCGAGGACACCGAGGAAGCGCGCCGCAAGGTGCTGGACGCCGGCGGCCGGCCAATTCAGGTTATCGAAGGCCCGCTGATGGACGGCATGAACGTCGTCGGCGATCTGTTCGGCGCGGGCAAGATGTTCCTGCCGCAGGTCGTCAAGTCCGCCCGCGTCATGAAGCAGGCGGTCGCGCACCTGATCCCGTACATTGAGGAAGAGAAGGCGCGGCTGGCCGGAGCGTCCGGCGAGGCATCCGGGCCCAAGGGCAAGATCGTGATCGCCACGGTGAAGGGCGACGTGCACGACATCGGCAAGAACATCGTGTCGGTGGTGCTCCAGTGCAACAACTATGAAGTCGTCAACATGGGCGTGATGGTGCCATGCCAGAAGCTGCTCGACATGGCGCGCTCGGAGAACGCGGACATCATCGGGCTCTCCGGGCTGATCACGCCCTCGCTCGAGGAAATGGCCAATGTCGCGCAGGAGATGCAGCGCCAGGGCTTTACGCAGCCGCTGCTGATCGGGGGCGCCACGACTTCGCGCACGCATACCGCGGTGAAGATCGCGCCGGGCTATACCAACGGGCCGACCGTGTGGGTGCCGGATGCCTCGCGCAGCGTGAGCGTATGCAGCAACCTGCTGGCCGACGACAAGGCGGCGCGGCGCAAGTACCTCGACGGCGTGCGCGAGGAATACGACAAGGTGCGCGTCCAGCACGCGGGCAAGAAGGGCCCGGAGCTGATCACGCTCGAAGCGGCGCGCGCCAACCGCTTCAAGACCGACTGGACCGCTTATCGCCCGGCCCGGCCCGCCTTCCTCGGCCTGAAGCATCTCAGGAACTACGACCTCGCCGATATCGCGGGGCATATCGACTGGAGCCCCTTCTTCCAGACCTGGGATCTGGCGGGATCCTATCCCGGGATACTGGACGATGCGGTGGTCGGCGCCGAGGCGCGCAAGGTGCTGGCCGATGCCCAGGCGATGCTCAGGAAAATCATCGAGGGCAGATGGCTGCGGGCGAACGGCGTATTCGGATTGTTTCCGGCCAACAGCGTGAACGGCGGCGATGATATCGAGATCTATGCCGGCGATAAGCGCGACCGGGTGTTGATGACCTGGCACAACCTGCGCCAGCAGAACAGGAAACCGACGGGCAATCCGAACCTGTGCCTCGCCGATTTTGTCGCGCCCAAGGACTCGGGCGTGGCGGATTACGTTGGCGCGTTCGCGGTCACCGCCGGCCTCGGCATCGACCAGCGCGTCAAGGCTTACGAAGAGAAGCACGACGATTACAACGCCATCATGCTGAAGGCGCTCGCCGACCGGCTGGCCGAGGCGTTCGCGGAAACGCTGCACCAGCGCGTGCGCCGCGAGTTGTGGGGCTACGCGAAAGACGAGACGCTCGACAACGCAGCGCTGATCGCGGAGCAATACCGCGGCATCCGCCCCGCGCCGGGCTACCCGGCGTGCCCCGACCATACCGAGAAGGGCGCGCTGTTCGAGCTGCTGCGCGCGTCCGAGGCGAACATCGAGCTGACCGAGAGCTACGCCATGCTGCCGGCTTCCTCGGTGAGCGGCTTCTACCTGGCCCATCCGCAGTCCCAGTACTTCGCGGTCGGGAAGCTCGGGCGCGATCAGGTCGAGGATTACGCGCGCCGCAAGGGGTTGCCGGTCGGGGAGATCGAGCGCTGGCTCGCGCCGAATCTCGGCTATGAACCATGAAAGGCGTGATAAGTGACAGGTGATAAGTGATAAGACTCCCGCGCCCTGCGCGGGGACTGGCTCCTATCACCTATCACTTATCACCTATCACGCATTTCAAGATGTTGACGCCGCAGACTTCCCGCTATCTCGATCTCGCCCGCGAGGGACGGAACGACTGGTGGCGCTATGCGCTGGGCGTATTCACCATTGCGTTCTTCTGGCTGGTCCTGGGCTATGTACCGTACTTCCTCCTGGTCGCCGGTGGCGTGGAATCGAGCCCTTTGATCGATTTTGTCGCGATTAACTTTTCCATTTTCATGATGCTGGCCGGCCTGGCCGTAACGGTGAGGCTCATCCACCGGCGGCCGCTGCGCTCCCTCGTGACTCCCGAGGCGCGAGTGGACTGGCGGCGGGCCGGGCGCGCTGCACTGGTATGGGCGGCCGTCGCGGCGGTCATCGTCGTGGCCGAGCACCTGCTGTTCCCCGGGCGCTACTATCTGAGTTTCGATCCGGAGCGCTTTCTTCCGTTCCTCGCGGCCGTACTCGTGCTGACGCCGATCCAGTGCGCGGCGGAGGAGCTGGTGTTCCGTGGCTACGCGATACAGGGGCTCGGGCTGCTCACCCGGCGGCCGGCCGTGATCGCGGCCGCGAGCAGCATCGCATTCACCTTGCCTCACCTGGTGAATCCGGAGGTAGCGCAGCACGGCGCCCTCGTCATGGCGGCGAATTATTTCGTGCTCGGCATGCTGCTCACGACCATTACGTTGCGCGACGGCCGGCTCGAGCTCGCCATCGGGCTGCACGCGTCGAACAACGTGTTTCTCGCGCTCATGGCCAACTACGAGGGCTCGGCGCTGGCGACCGAATCGGTCTTCACGGCGCGCGAGTTCGATCCGGTTTACTCCCTCGTCACGCTGATTGCGGGCGCGTTGGCATTCCACTGGTGGATTTTCCGGCGTGCGCCGGAAAATCCACAATGAAACACAGAGGTCCGAGGAATGCGGGACGGACACGATGGAGCTATTGTTCCAGGGCCTCCGTGTTTCCGTGGTGAATTTCAGTTAGGATTTTGTCGGGCCCAGGCCCGACAAGGTCCTTGGGAATAGGCGGGGCCGGATGGTGTTAGCCTTGCATCCAGAGGCAGGGACAGGTCGTATGATCACCATCATCTGCCCAGGTAACGGACACCCAAAATTAGCGGAGGGACTATGACCGGAAGACGCGCAATAAGTCTCGCAATATCAGCGGTTTGTGTTGCAGGTGGTGCATTGATCGCGGCGACCGGTTTGGCCGGGCCGGACAAGATCAGTTTCCCGGAGGGATTCGAGAAGGGTGTGCTCTACGCGGTGGTGGACCGCCACGATACCAAGCAGTATCGCGAGTTGTATTCGACCCCCGAGGCGGTCACGGCGGTGCGCGAAAGCAAGCCGATCCCGCACGGCACCGTGCTGACACTGGTGCAGTACAGCGCCAAGACCGACGACAAGGGCATCCCGCTGAGGGACGCCAAGGGCCGCTTCGTGAAGGGCGACCTCGTCGGCTATACGGTGATGGAGAAGCGCAAGGGCTGGGGCGCCGAGTATCCCGCCGAATGGCGCAACGGCGAGTGGGAATACGCGGCGTTCACCAAGGACAAGCAGCCAAACGCGAAGGCCAACGCCAACAGCAAGAATTGCTTCGTCTGCCACAAGCCGCACGAGGGCCAGGACTTTGTAATGTCGCTCGCGAGCCTCTCGGGCACGGCGCCCGGCGCGGCGAAGAAGCCGTCGGGGCCGGGCACCGTCGCCATCGCCGAGTTCCTGTTCGGGCCGGAGAAGATTACCGTGAAGCGCGGGCAGACCATCACCTGGACCAACGTGGACGATTCGCCGCACCAGGTCACGGTGCAGGGGGAAACGACGCTGCGCACCCCGGTGGTGCTGAAGGGCCAGACCACCGCGCTCCGGTTCGACCACGTCGGCAGCTACGGCTACATTTGCGGCCTGCATCCCGGCATGAAGGGGGCGATAGAAGTCACTCAATGACGGAGAGGAGAGGAGCAAAGGCCGGACCGTAGCTGGAATTGGCGCCTCTCACCTCTCGTCTATCGACTCTCTTCGCGCCGCCGTCGGCGCGCGGGGCACTCAGTCGCCCCGGATCAGCCGGTGCAGGTGCTTGCCGAAATCGGTATTGTCCTGGTAGCCGCGGAAGAGCTCCGCGCCGGGGCCGATTGCGCCAACCACCGATGGCTCGGTCGTGTGGCCCGACGTCGCCCAGTATAAGCCGGTTTGGCGTGACACCATCCGCCCTAGCATGTTCTGGGTTATACGGGTATAGCTGAGCTCGATCGTCCGCTGTTTCAGAATGAGCTCGCGCAGGTCGGCGTCGAGAGTGAACCCGGGAAAATGCTTCGCCAGCAATTGGTCGAGCATATCGCCGGACGGTTTCCTTCCGAGCGTGCTGCGGACCTTGTTCAATGACATTGTGATCGGCTCTAGCATCCGCAAGTGCTCGTTGCCGGTGTAAAAGCGGTTTTTTCTCGAGGTCGAAGTGAAATCTCTGGCCGCATAGGTTGGTGAGAATCCGCCGGTCTCGTGGTCGCCGGTGACGATAACCAGCGTTTCCGGGTTGCTGCGCTGAAACTCGAGGGCCACCCTGACCGCATCGTCAAACGCCCATAGCGCGCGCATGACCGAAGCAGCGTCGTTGTTGTGGCCTGCCTCGTCTACGTTCTCGTTCTCGACCAGCAGTACGAAACCGTTGGGGTTGCGCTGCGAGAGCGCCTTCAGGGCCGCCGCCGTCATATCCGCGGTCGTTGGCTCTTTCGCCGGGTCGCGGTCGAGCTCGAAATCCATATCCTCCTCCGCGAACAGCCCGAGCACCTTCTCGCCCGTGGCGGCCTTGAGCTCGAGCGTATTTCTCGCGACCTGGTAGCCCTTCGCTCGGAAAGCGGCGACGATGTCCTTACCGTCCTTGCGTTTGCCGCCGGTCGTTCCATGCGGCAGGAAGTAATCCGCGCCCCCGCCCATTAGCACGTCCGGCTCCAGCGCGAGGTACTGGTCCACGAGGATCTGGGAATCATCGCGCGTTTTCGCGTGAATGCTGAATGCGGCCGGCGTTGCGTCGTAGACGTTCGCAGTCGTGACCAGCCCGATGCGCTTGCCCTTCGCCTTCGCGATCTCCATCAAAGTGGGGACCGATTTGCCATCGGGTGTGACGGCGACCGCGAAATTGTTGACCTTGTATCCCGTGGACATTGCGGACGCCGACGCCGCGGAATCGACGACGTAGGCGTTGTTCGGCTCGGTACTCAAAAGTCCCAGCACACCCTCCCTGAACACGATGTCGGTAACAGCGAACGGCTGCCGGCGCAGCACTTTGCTCGAATACCGGCCGAAATCCCACTGTGTGGAAGCGGCGCCATCGGCAAACATGATGATGATGTTCTTCGGTTGCTGCGCTGCGTTCGTGGGCGCCGGGATGGACGTGCAGCCGGCAAGCGCCAGCACCAGGGCGGCAACGCCCACCAGCCAGTTGAGTACGAAACGACGCAGTCTGGTGTTGCCCTGGACTTGCACCGGATCCTCCTTTGATCGGCTTACTACCATTGCGGGAACTTCGATCATAGCGAAAACGGCGGCCGTTTGCTCTCCGCGGGGTAGAATGCGCGCTTTTCATCTTGGAAGGCCAAGGCCCGATGAATATTCCCGCACACCCCGTCGTGGCGACCGCGGTCATGCTGGCGGCGTCCAACCTGTGCATGACCTTCGCCTGGTATGGCCACCTCAAGCATACATGGGCGAGGAAGTGAAGATGAATTACCTCTATGCCGCTGTCTGCCTGATGGGCGCTGTGTACTTCATCTGCCGCGGATGAACGCGCGATCGGCCGTGCGGGCGGCGGCGGGACCATGGGAAAAGCGCCGCGTCCACCGCTTCATTCGGGCGTTCATATAGGTTAATCTGCCGCTTGATCCGACGACGGTGTCGTCGGGTTACTCTTGGCGGTCTTGGCGGTTCGGATCATGCATCTGCACATCCTCGGTATTTGCGGCACCTTCATGGGCGGCCTTGCGCTGATCGCGCGCGCGGCGGGGCATCGCGTCACCGGCTGCGACGCCAACGTCTACCCGCCGATGAGCAATCAACTCGCTGCCCGGGGCATCGACCTGATTGAAGGATGGAATGCGGATCAGATTGCGCTCAAGCCGGATGTATTCGCGGTTGGGAATGTGGTTTCGCGCGGCAACCCGCTGATGGAGGAAATCCTCGAGCGAGGATTTCCTTACATTTCAGGCCCGCAGTGGCTCAGGGAAAACGTACTGGCCGGAAAATGGGTCGTTGCGGTAGCCGGGACGCATGGCAAAACCACGGTCTCTGCCATGGTTGCCTGGATCCTGGAGGAATCCGGTCTGGCGCCCGGATTCCTTATCGGAGGAATACCGAGTAACTTCAGCGTGTCGGCGCGTCTGCCGGGTTTGATCTCCGCGGCCGTAAGATCAAGACGCGCTTTCGGTCTCGCGGAGCGAGACATTAAGGGAGAAATGCCCGACATTTCTCCCTTCTTCATAGTTGAAGCCGATGAGTACGACACGGCGTTCTTCGACAAGCGCTCCAAGTTCCTCCATTACCCGGCGCGCACCGCGGTGCTCAACAACCTGGAATTCGATCACGCCGATATCTTTCCCGATCTAACCGCGATCGAGACCCAGTTCCACCATTTCGTCCGCACGCTGCCGGCGAGCGGCCTGATCGTGGCGGGCGGAGCGGATGAAGCGCTCGCCCGGGTGCTTGCGCGCGGCTGCTACACGCCGGTCGAGCGTCTCGGGG
>Ga0210379_10000551_pt1 | contig 12397 bp, 9 predicted proteins | sample PLMedo_2_FD_155468 | JGI IMG/M metagenome (GOLD analysis project Ga0210379, IMG submission 155468) | Groundwater sediment microbial communities from an aquifer in East River, Colorado, USA - PLM4_32_coex redo | ecosystem: Environmental > Terrestrial > Soil > Riparian zone | place: USA: East... | reverse complement strand
CGCCGCGCGCCCATCTTCTTCGCCAGCAGGCAGCTCATGATGTTGTTCTCGTCGTCGTTGGTGACCGCGACGAAAAGGTCCATCTCGGCGATGTTCTCCTGCCCGAGCAACTCCTCGTCGGTGGCGTCGCCGTTGAGCACCAGAGCGCGGTTCAGCTTCGCTGCGAGCACGTCGCAGCGGCGCTTGTTATGCTCGATCAGGCGCACCGAGTAGTCGGCTTCCAGCGCGCGCCCGAGGCGCAGACCGATGTTGCCGCCGCCCGCGATCATCACGCGCTTCACCGGCTGGTCCATGCGCCGCAGTTCCTTCATCACCTGGCGGATGTGGTCGGAAGACGCCAGGCAGAACACCTCGTCGCCATCCTCGATCACTGTGTCGCCGTCGGGCATGATGGCGCCGTCGCGCCGGAAGATGGCGACGATGCGCGTGTCGATGCCCGGGATATGGCCGCGGATCTCCTTTACCGGGCGCCCGACCATCGGCCCGCCCTGATAGGCGCGCACCGCCACCAGGCTTACCTGGCCGCCGGCGAAATCCAGCACCTGCAGCGCCTCCGGAAACTCGACCAGCTTGGCGATGTAGTCGGTCAGCACCTGCTCGGGGCAGATCGACAGGTCGACCTCGAAGCCGTCCGGGCCGAGCACCTTGGGATCATCGAGGAAATCGGTGGCGCGGATACGCGCGATGCGCCGCGGCACGTTGAACATGCGCGCCGCCAGCTTGCAGGCGACGAGGTTGGTCTCGTCGGACTGCGTCACCGCGATAAGCAGGTCGGCGTCGTCGATGCCGGCCTCCATCAGCACCGAAGGGTGCGAAGCGCTACCGGTCACGGTGCGCAGATCGAGCCGGTCCTGCAGCGCACGCAGCCGTGCCGGATCGATGTCCACCACCGTGATGTCGTTCTGCTCGGAAACCAGGCTCTCGGCCACCGAGCCGCCGACCTGGCCGGCGCCGAGAATGATGATCTTCATGGGATGCTCAACCTTCCTCGCGCTTGCCCACCGGGAGGCCGAGCGCCTTCAGCTTGCGGTACAGGTGCGTGCGCTCCAGGCCGGATTTCTCCGCGACGCGCGACATGCTGCCACGCTCCTGCACCAGCAGGTTCTCGAAATAGACGCGCTCGAAGGCCTCGCGCGCCTCGCGATAGGGACGATCGAGACCGAGTTCTGGAGCGCCGACCTGCGCCCCCTGGGCGGAGAGCACGCGCTCCACGTCGTCGACGCCCACCTCCTCCTCCAGCGAGGTGATCGCGAGATTCTTCACGCCGTGCTCCAGTTCGGCGAGATTGCCTGGCCAGCGGTGGTGACGCAGCGCGTTCAGCGCGGCGACCGACAGGCGGCGCGGCGGGCAGGCGCGCGCCTCCACCAGCTGCGCCAGCATCCGCGCGGCGAGATCCGGCACGTCTTCGGCGAATTCGCGCAGCGGCGGCAGCGGCAGGGTAAGCTCGCCCAGCCGCGCTGCCATCCCGGGATCGTAGCCAAACCGCTCCACCAGGAGGCGCGCATCGATAGGCGAGAACGACACGATGCGCGCCTTGTGCTTGTCGGCGCGCGCCAGCAGGAACTCGAGGTTCTTCTGCTCGCTTCGCGCGAGCCGGGACAGGTCCGGGATGAACAGGATTCCGCCCGCCGCGCGCGCGAGGAGTTCGGTGGAGGCCTCGACCAGCAGTTCAGCACCGGAAAGGAACGGCGCTCCCGGCGCTGCGAGCAGCCGCGCGAACATCTCGGGCAGCATACCGTGCTCGCCGCGCAGCAGGAGCGGGGCGCTGGTCTGCGCGAGCTGCGCCAGGCGCTTCTGCACGGCCGACAGCGCGGCCGAGCGCCCGAGCGCCGACATCGAAAGCTGCCGCGGCGCGGCGAGCGTCTGGTTGCGCAGGGCGCGCTTGACCGTCGCTAGCAGGCGCTGCAGCGCGATCGGCTTCTCCAGGTAGTCGAGGGCGCCGATGCGGGTCGCCTCGACCGCGGTCTCGATTGTGCCGTGGCCGGACATCATCACCACCGGCATGGTCAGCTGCCCGCTGCCCGCCCATTCCTTGAGCAGCGTGATGCCGTCCGTGTCCGGCATCCAGATGTCGAGCAGCACCAGGTCCGGGCGGTTGGCCTCGCGCTGGCGCCGCGCCGCGGCGGCGCTCTCGGCGAGCATCACGCCGTGCCCCTCGTCCGACAGGATCTCCGACAGCAGCTCGCGGATGCCCATTTCGTCGTCCACCACCAGGATCTGCGCCATGGGATCAGGCCGCTTCCGCCAGCGGCAGGAGGACGCTCACGGAAGCGCCGCGCTCGGGCCGGTTCTCGATAGCGATCGAGCCGTGGTGCTCGTCGACGATCTTCTTCACGATGGCGAGTCCCAGGCCGGTGCCGCGCGGCTTGGTGGTGACGTACGGCTCGAAGATGCGCGCCATCAACTGCTCGGGAAAGCCGTCGCCATTGTCCGTCACCGACAAGCGCACCTTGTCCCCGGCCAGCTCCGTGCAGACCTCCATCGCGGGCTGCACGCGCGGCTCCTTGCGGTTCTCCAACGCGTCCTGCGCGTTCTGCACCAGGTTGTGGATCACCTGGCGAATCTGCGCGGAATCGGCCCATACTGCGGGCAGCGCCGCCGCGAGGCGCTTGGCGACGGGGACGCGGGAATTCTCGTAGAGCGCGAGCACGTCCATCACCAACGCGTTCAGGTCGAGGCCCGTCTGCACCGGCGCGGGCAGGCGCGCGTAATCGCCGAAATCGTCCACCATCGACTTGAGCGCTGTCACCTGGTTGACGATGGTCTGGGTATTGCGGCGCAGGATCCCCGCCTCTTCGGGCGCGAGCTTGCCCTCCAGCTTCATCTCCAGGCGCTCGGCGGAAAGCTGGATCGGTGTGAGGGGATTCTTGATCTCGTGCGCGAGCCGCCGCGCCACTTCGGCCCAGGCGGTGGCGCGCTGCGCCTGGATCAGCTGGGTAATGTCGTCGAACACCAGCACGTAGCCGCCACCGGTCGCTTCCGGCAGCGCCGCGCCACGCGCAAGCAGCGTCTTGCCGGTGCCCTTCAACGTGATCTCCAGTTGCCAGGTCTTGGCGCCATGCGACAGGAATTGCTCGCGCACCGGACTGGCAAACGCCTCCAGCGCGCCGGTCAGCGCGGCGAGCGGCTGGCCTGCGTGCGCGCCCAGCTCGCCGCCCAAGATTTCGGCGGCGCCGCGGTTGGAGATCGTCAACCGCAGCTCGCGATCGAATACCAGCACGCCGGCGGACAAGTTGGCCAGGATGTTCTCCAGGGACGCGTTCGCGGTTTCCAGCGCGATGCGGTTCGACTCGACCACCCGGTGCGCCTCGTCCAGCTGGCGCGTCATGGAGTTGAAGGACTCGGTGAGCACGCCCAGCTCGTCGCGGCTGGTGACCGGCGGGCGCTGCGAGAAATCGCCGCGCGCCACCGCCTGGGTGGCCTGCGCGAGGTTGGCGAGCGGCGCCGACAGGCGGTTGGACAGGATCACGGCGAGCGACACCGCGACGAACAGCGCCATCAGCAGCGTCAGCGTCAGCGTGACGATGTAAATGCGGCGCAGGCCCTGGCGCGACACCGCGAGCTCGCGGTAGTCGCGGTATGCAGCCTCCACCGCCTCGGCGCTCTTCGCCAGGCTGGTCGGCACGGTCTGGCGCAATTGCAGGAAGCGCGCCTCGTCGGCAAGCGCCAGGCCTGTCACCGGCAGCACCACGCGCAGCGCGAGCGGCCTGCCCGCCTCGGAATCAATCGAGCTGTATCCGCGCGCCGAACGCGCTTGGCGCAGCATCTGCGCACTCGGCAGCTCGGGCAGAAACTTGGAAACGTCCTCGCTCGCGCTCGCCAGCAACTTGCCGCTGGCGCTCACCAAGACGGCTTCCTGCACGCCGGCCTGCTCGCGCAGCCGGTTGAGGAGCACGACCTGCTGCGAGGGCGAGCGGTCGGCAAGCTCGAGCGCCATGGCGCGGCCTTTGACCTGCATCTCGCCCACCATGCGCTCCACCGCCGACTGGCCCAGAGTGATGCCGCCCTCGAGCGCCGCGTCTACCTTGACGTCGAACCAGGACTCGATGCTCTTGGTGAGGAACTGCACCGACACCGTGTAGACCAGGGCCCCCGGCAGCACCGCCATCAACGCGAACAGCAGCAGGAAGCGCAGCGAGAGGCGCGAGCCGAACACGCCGCCGCGGTAGCGCCGCAGCAGGGCGGAGAGCTGCACAGCGAGCAGCGCGGCGAGCGCCACGGCGAGCGCGGCATTGAGGCCGAGGAGCAGGGGATACTGGCGTGCAAACAGCGTGCTGTCGGCGGAGCTCGCCGTCGCCAGGAGGAACAGCAGCACCCCAGCGAGCGCGGCGCCGACGATCAGCAGCGCCTTCATTTCGTGCCTCCAGCCTCGCGCAGCTCGGGCGCCGCGGCTGGCGCCGGGGTCGGCGCCGGCGGCGGCGACGGCGCGCGCGGTGGCAGGAAGATGAAGCGCTTCCACGGCGACTCCAGGCGCAGCTCGCGGTCGGTGAGCGCCGAGAGCTGCAGCGGCTTGGGCAGCTGCGCCGGATCCAGGCGCATGCGCACTGCCGCCTCGTAGCTTGACCCGCCCAGCATCACCGAGCGCTCCAGCACCTGCCAGTTGCGTAGGCGGCGCATGACGTCGAGCGCGTCATCGAGGCTGGAGAAGCTCTGATGCAGCGGCCCGGTGGATACGCGGTATTGCCGCGACAGCGCGTGATAGGACAGCCGCAACTGCGTGCGCCGCGAAACCGCATTCTCATCAAACCAGTACCAGCGCGGCCGCGTCAGCTCGAACTCGATCACGAAGTACAGGGGCACCCCGTTGGCGACCGCCTCGCTCAGGCGCGGGTTGAACTCGAAGGCGAAGTCGGCGCTCAGCGACAGGCCTTCTTCCGAGGCGGCGAGGCGCGCATCGAGCACTTCAATGTCGTCGGCGCGTGCGTACAGCGCCGCGGCGCAAGCGAGCGCGACAAGCAACCTGGGCAGGATGGCGCTGGCTCGCATTGAGCGCCGCGTCAGCGGTCCTTCTCTAGCAGCGCGAAGAAAAAACCGTCGTGCTCGGCCCCCGGCAGGAGCTGTGCCGCCGCGCCGCCGGGCAAGTCACGGCGCCGCGCCTGCGGGGTGCGTGCGCAGAATGCCTCCACCACGGCGCCGTTCTCCTCGGGAAACACCGAGCAGGTGACATACAGCAATTTACCACCCGGGGCGAGGACCCGCCAAAGCCCGTCGAGAATTGCTGCCTGCCGTTGTGCGAAGGCCTGCACGTCGGACGCGCGCCGCAGCCACTTGATGTCGGGATGACGCCGCGCCACGCCGGAGCCCGTGCAGGGTACGTCGGCCAGCACGCGCTCGAACGCGCGGCCGTCCCACCAGGCCTCGGTTGCCGTGCAGTCCGCCGCGCGCACCTGCGCGGTGAGCCCAAGCCGCCCCAGGACGGCTTCGATACGCTGCGCACGCGCGGCATCCGCATCGAGCGCGGTCAGTTCGACCTCTGCCGTCTCCAGGATGTGCGCGCTCTTGCCGCCGGGCGCCGCGCAGGCGTCGAGCACGCGCTGTCCCGGCGCCAAGTCCAAGTACGGCGCCGCGCGCTGGGCGCCGGCGTCTTGCACCGACACCTCGCCTGAGTCGAATCCGGGGAGGCCGGCCAACGGCATGGCTTTCGCCAGCAGCAGCGCGTTGTCACCCACGCGGCGCGCCGCGATCCCTGCGGCTTCGAGCCGCGCCGCATACTCTTCAATGCTGATGCGACGGCGGTTGACGCGCAGGCACATGGGTGGGTGCGTGTTGCCGGCTGCAAGGATCTCGCCCCAATACGAGGGATAGGCGCGCTGCAGTGATTCGATCCACCATCGCGGATGCTGGTGCAGCGCCTCCGGCTCCGACGCGATGCTCCGCTGCAGCGCATCGCGCTGGCGCAGATAGTTGCGCAGGAAACCATTCACGTATCCGCGTGCGGGCCACAATTCGAGGAGTGCGCTTGCGCGGACGGCCTGGTCCACCACCGTGTAGTCGTTGTAGCGTCCGCTGTCCAGCGCGTAGAGCGCGCACCAGAGAAGCGCCTCCAGGCGCGGCTGCGCCGCACCTTTGTGCGACAGCGCGCGCACCAGCGCTTGCACGCGGCCGAAGCGGCGCAGCGTGCCATAGCAGAGATCCATTACGGCGCCGCCCGCAGCCCCCTCTGCGCGACGCTCCAGGGTATCCCCGAGGCTGCGTCCCGCGGCGACGCCAGCGACCGCGCGCGCGGCTTCCGCCAGCGCCGGCGCCAGGTCGGCTGAGCCCTTCATTCCAGCCGCTCGCCCGTCGCCACCGGCACGCCGCGCAGGAAGTCGGCAGCCCGCAGGCGCTTGCCGCCGGCGCGCTGCAGCTCGGTGAGCAGAAGCGCGTCTTCGCCGCAGGCCACAAGCACCCCGTCGGGCCGGGCTGCGAGCACCGAACCGGGCACGCCGCTGCCTTCAGCCAGCTCGGCGCGCCAAACCTTCACAGCTTCGCCGTGCAGAGCGCAGAGCGCACCTGGCGAGGGTCGCATTGCACGCACCTTGCGTTCCAGCACGACAGCGGGCGCCGACCAATCCAGGCGCGCCTCGAGCTTGTCGATCTTGTGCGCGTAATTGACGCCCGCCGCCTGCTGGGGCAAGGCCCGGCCACGCCCGGCCTCGGTGTCGGCAAGCGCAGCGACGATCATGCGAGCGCCGAGCGCGGCAAGTTTGTCGTGCAGCGTCTGCGCGTCGTCCTCTTTCGTGATCGGTATGCTCTCCTGGCGCAGCATCGGGCCAGTGTCCAGGCCGGCATCCATCTGCATGATGGTTATGCCAGTCTGCGCATCGCCGGCGAGCAATGCGCGCTGGATCGGCGCGGCGCCGCGCCAGCGCGGCAGGAGCGAGGCATGGATGTTGAGCGCGCCTCGCTCCGGAATGTCGAGCACTGCCTGCGGGAGAATGAGGCCGTAGGCCGCGACGACGAGCACGTCGGGGCGCGCGGCGGCGATGCGCGCGCGCGCCGCATCGTCGCGCAATGATTCAGGCTGGAAGACTTCAAGACCGCGCGCTTGTGCCAGCCGCTTCACCGCGCTGGCTGCAGGACGCATGCCGCGCCCGGCCGGACGATCGGGCTGAGTAAGCACCAGCGCGACCTCGTGGCCCGCGTCCAGCAACGCGGCCAGCGCGCGCTCGGCGAACTCCGGGGTGCCCGCGAAGACTAGGCGCAGGAAGGCTTACGCAGACTTGCGCAGCTGCTTGGCGAGCCGCGCGCGCACACGCTGCTGCTTGAGCTGCGACAGATACTCGACAAAGACCTTGCCCTTGAGGTGATCCATCTCGTGCTGGATGCACACCGCGAGCAGACCCTGCGCTTCGAGGGTGAACGTGTTGCCGTTCTGGTCGTAGGCCCGCACCTTCACCCGCTCGGCGCGCTCGACGACGTCGTACACGCCGGGCACGGAGAGACAGCCTTCTTCGATGTCTGACACGCCGGAGGCTTCTAGGATCTCGGGGTTGACCAGCACCACCAGCGAGTCGCGCCGGTCGGAGACATCCACCACGATGACCTCCTTGTGCACGTCGACCTGGCTCGCCGCCAGTCCCACGCCGGGTGCGGCGTACATCGTTTCCGCCAGATCGCGCACGAGGTTCTTCAGCACGTCATCGAAAACGGTCACAGGGGACGCCGACTTGTGCAGCCGCGCGTCAGGGTAACGGAGGATGTTCAGTAGAGCCATCTAGCAGGAAATAGCGTTGCAAATTGAATAAATTAGATGCACAATCTAAGGCGACAGGTAAGAAATTCGCCGTTTATGCTAAATTTGGATGGCAAAGGGATTTTCAAGCCAGCCCGGGAACATGGAAAGGTTCGGGGGCCCCATGCACGACCAATTGCGTAAGTCTATCACAACGCTGGCTTTTGTCCTCTTCGGCCTGGCTGCCGGGGGGGTGTCGGCACAGGTCCCGAATTCTCCGCTCGCGTTCAAGCAGGACGCACCCGATCGATATGTCGTGGTCCGCGGCGATACGCTTTGGGGCATCTCCGAACGCTTCACGGATTCGCCTTGGCGCTGGCCCGAGATTTGGAGATTCAACCGCGAGCAGATTCGCAATCCGCACTGGATCTACCCGGGCGATGTGATCGTGCTGGACCGTGCCAGCGGCACGCTTTCCATTGCCGGACGTGACGGCACCGGTACCGCGGGCGCGGGGACTGGACCGGGCGCTGGCGAGGCCGGTGCCACCGCCGGCGCGGGAGGCAGGCCAGGCCTTGAAGGCAGCGGGATGGTCGGCACCGTGAAACTCACGCCGCGCGTGCGAGCCGAATCCACCGCCAAGGATGCCATTCCGAGCATCCCTGCCAACATCATCGAGCCGTTCCTGTCGCGCCCTCTGGTCATCGAACCCGACGGCCTCGACAATGCGCCGACGATCATCGCCACTGAAGAGAATCGCGTCATCATCGAGGCCGGCAACCGCGCCTATGTCCGCGGCATTGGAGCCTCCAAGGAAGAGAACTGGTTCGTGTACCGCCGCGGCGGCGCGCTGGTGGATCCGGACACCAACATTACGCTCGGCTACGAGGCGATCTATCTCGGCACGGCGCGCGTGGTGCGCTCCGGCGATCCCGCTACGGTGCAACTGACCACAGTGACCAAGGAAGTCGGCACGGGTGACAAACTGGTGCCAGCAGGCGTGCCGGAAGTACCCAAGTATGCCCCGCACGCCCCGGCGGTGTTCATGCAGGGCCGTGTCATCGGCATCTACGGCGGACTGGGCAAGGTCGGCGAAGGCGGCCCGCAGTCCATCGTGACGTTGAACCGGGGCAGAGCCGACGGAGTTGAAGTCGGGCACGTCTTCGCTCTCTACCGGCCGGGTCCGGTGATCGCCGACGCGTCGCGCGTGACCGGCGGCGCACCCGTCACTTTCAAGCTGCCCGATGAGCGGTATGGCCTGGCGTTCGTGTTCCGGATCTTCGATCGCGTATCCTACGCGCTGGTGATGCGCGTCTCGAGGCCCGTCAACGCACTGGATGTCATCCAGACTCCGTAACCCTTCCAAACGCGGGCGCCGTGAGGTCGCGGCGCCGCGAGGCGGAGGCGCAATCCTCCAGTCTTGGCCCCCGGAATGACGCAAGACCCCGGGCTGGCGAGCTGGCTGCAACTCACTCTCACCCCCGGGCTCGGTGCCGCTGCGATTCGCGGCCTGCTGAAGCAATTCGGCCTCCCCGAGATCATCCTCTCGGCAACCCGCGCACAACTGGAGCGCGCTGCGGGCCCGGCGGCAGGACAATTGCTGAATCCCCAAGGCATCGCTGCTGCGATCGAGCGCGCCCTGCGCTGGACGGCGGAGTCGGGACACGCGGTGGTCACGTTGGCGGATGCCACATACCCCAGGCTTCTGCTCGAAATTCCGGATCCGCCGCCGCTCCTCTACGCGACTGGTCGGCTCGATCTGCTCGGCCGGCCGGCGCTCGCGGTGGTCGGGAGCCGCAATGCGACCGCGCAAGGCGTGCGCGATGCGGAGCAGTTCGCCAAATCGTTCAGCGCGGCCGGCCTGACCATCGTCTCCGGGCTTGCGCTGGGAATCGATGCGGCAGCGCATCGCGGCGGCCTCGCCGCGGAAGGTTCGACCATTGCGGTCCTGGGAACGGGCGTGGATGTGATCTATCCGCGCCAGAACGCGGAGTTGGCCGGCAGCATCGCGCGCGCGGGACTGCTGCTGTCTGAGTTCCCGCTCGGCACACCCGGCGCAGCGCAGAACTTCCCCCGCCGCAACCGGCTCATCAGCGGGCTTTCCCAGGGCTGCCTGGTGGTCGAGGCGGCGCTCGCGTCCGGTTCACTGATCACGGCGCGCGCAGCGGCGGAACAGGGCCGCGAGGTGTTCGCGCTGCCGGGCTCAATCCATTCGCCACTCTCCAAGGGCAACCACGCGCTGATCAAGCAGGGCGCCAAGCTGGTCGAGTCCGCCGAGGACGTCCTGGCGGAGTTGACCGCATTCCGTCGTACCGGCTTTGCCTCGACGCGCGCCGCCGCCACCACGGCCGAGCCGCCCGGCGCCCTGCTGCAACACATGGGATTCGACCCGGTGGACCTGGACTCGCTGTGCGTCCGCGCCGGCCTGTCCGCCGAGCAGGTATCAGCGGAATTGCTGCGACTCGAACTCGCCGGGCGCATCGCCACGTTGCCTGGCGGGCTCTACCAACGGCTCAACTGAGGAGCAACCGGGAGAATAAAAACATGTTCGACATCCTCGTTTACGTGTTCGAGAACTGCCGGCAGGCCGACCTGTCGCACGACACCGGCCGCGTGGCGAAAAAGCTCACCGCGGCCGGTTTCGAGGAGTCCGAAATCCACGAGGCGCTGAGCTGGCTGGCCGGCGTGGTGCGCGCACCGCAGCGCTCCCTGGCGCCGCTGCCCGAGCGCGGCGACGCGTTCCGCGCCTTCGCCCCGAAAGAGCTCGCGAAACTGGACGTCGAATGCCGGGGCTTCCTCATTTATCTCGAGCATTCCGGAATCCTTACGCCGTCCACCCGGGAGCATGTCATCGAGCGGGCGCTCGCCGCGACCGGCGACGCGATTTCGCTGGAGCAGCTCAAGCTCATCGTGCTGATGGTGCTGTGGAACCAGCGCACGCCCTCCAGCCAGCTGATCGCCGAGGAACTTCTGTCGGTGCGCGGCACGCGCCTGCCGAGCTGAGCCGCACGCGGGTCGGCGGCCTGCGGTTGTAACAGCGCGTTCTTTGCGGGTATCCTCTGCGGCCTTTCGCGCCGCATGAACAAGAAACTGATCATTGCCGAGAAACCCTCCGTCGCCGCGGACATCGCGCGCGCGCTGGGCGGCTTCACGCGTAAGGGCGACTACTTCGAGAGCGACGACTACGTCCTCTCGTCCGCGGTCGGCCACCTGCTCCAGCTTACGGTACCGGAGGAGTTCGACGTGAAGCGCGGCAAATGGTCGTTCGCGCACCTCCCGGTGATCCCGCCGCACTTCGACCTGGCGCCGATCGAGAGGAACGAGAACCGGCTCAGCGTGCTTCTCAAGCTGCTCAAGCGCAAGGATGTGACCGGCATCATCAACGCCTGCGACGCCGGCCGCGAGGGCGAGCTGATTTTCCGCTACATCGTGCAGTACGCGAAAATAAGGAAGCCGGTCGAGCGCCTGTGGCTGCAATCGATGACGCAGGCGGCGATCCGTGACGGCTTCGACTCCCTGCGCAAGGATCGCGACCTGCTGGCGCTCGCCGACGCGGCGAAATCGCGCTCCGAGGCGGACTGGCTTGTCGGCATCAACGGCACGCGCGCCATGACCGCGTTCAATTCCAAGGAAGGCGGCTTCTACCTGACCACCGTGGGCCGCGTGCAGACGCCGACCCTCGCAATTCTGGTCGAGCGCGAAGAGAAGATCCGCGCCTTCCAGCCGCGGGACTACTGGGAGGTGCACGCCCGCTTTGCCGCCAAGGCCGGCGAGTACGCGGGCCGCTGGTTCGATCCCGGATTCAAGAAGGACGACGACGCCGAGCACAAGGCCGAGCGCCTGTGGAAGGCCGCGCGCGCGGAGGACATTGCGGCCGCCTGCGCCGGCAAGCAAGGCACCGCCACCGAGGAGACCAAGCCCTCGACGCAGGCCTCGCCGCTGCTCTACGACCTGACCAGCTTGCAACGCGAGGCGAATGGGCGCTTCGGCTTCTCGGCAAAGGGAACGCTGTCGCTGGCGCAGGCGCTCTACGAAAAGCACAAGGCGCTTACTTATCCGCGCACTGATTCGCGCGCGCTGCCCGAGGACTATCTGGCGACGGTCAAGAAGACCATGGACGCGCTCACCGGCGTGCGGGAGTTCGCGCCGTTCGCGAAACAGGTGCTCAAGAGCAACTGGGTCAAGACGAACCGCCGCATCTTCGACAACTCGAAGATTTCCGACCACTTCGCGATCATTCCGACGCTGCAGGTCCCCGGCAACCTGAGCGAGCCCGAAGCGAAGCTCTACGACATGGTGGTGCGCCGGTTCCTTGCGGTGTTCTTCCCTTCTGCCGAGTACCTGCAGACCACGCGCATCACCAAGGTGGGCGAGGAGCATTTCAGGACCGACGGCCGCGTACTGCAGAGCGCCGGCTGGCTGGCCGTGTACGGCAAGACCCTGCAGGAGGAGACCGAAACTCTGCCTGCCATCGCCCAGGGCGAGAAAGTGAAGACCCTCGAGGTGAAGCCGATCGCCAATCAGACGCGCCCGCCCGCGCGCTACAACGAAGGCACGCTGCTCTCGGCTATGGAGGGCGCCGGCAAGCTGGTGGAGGACGACGAGTTGCGCGCTGCCATGGAGGCCAAAGGATTGGGCACGCCGGCGACGCGCGCGGCAGTCATCGAGGGCCTAATCAGCGAGAAATACGTCGAGCGTCTCGGCAGGGAACTGAAACCCACCTGGAAGGCGTTCCGCCTGCTG
>Ga0210379_10000550_pt1 | contig 12401 bp, 9 predicted proteins | sample PLMedo_2_FD_155468 | JGI IMG/M metagenome (GOLD analysis project Ga0210379, IMG submission 155468) | Groundwater sediment microbial communities from an aquifer in East River, Colorado, USA - PLM4_32_coex redo | ecosystem: Environmental > Terrestrial > Soil > Riparian zone | place: USA: East... | reverse complement strand
TCTATGGGCTAATGGAGCGTATATGTATAATGTTTCTGAGGCAATTTTCTCTTGCTTGTAGGCTTCCATAGAATCCATAGTTTGCATATTGTGCAATCTATCGGCTATTTTTATCAGAATTACACGAACATCGTCATTCAGTGTCAAGAGCATTTTACGAAAATTCTCGGCTTGCATGGATACATTGAGATCCTTTTGAACCATAGAGATTTTTGTTAATCCTTCTACTAATTGGGCTACTTTTGGATTAAACAATCGCTCAATATCCTTTACTGTGGTCGGAGTATCTTCAACTACATCGTGCATTAATGCGGCAGCAATAGAAGTGGCTCCCAATCCTATATCTGAGGCGACAATTTTTGCAACGGCAATGGGATGGAAAATATACGCTTCTCCAGATTTTCTACGTTGGTCTTTATGTGCTTCTACGGCAACATCAAATGCTTTTCGAATCAGTTTTTTATCCTCGGCAGTTAGGGTTTGGTAACTTATTCGAAGTAATTCTTTGTATTCCTGCGCTATCGCTTTGTTTTCTTTTTCTATATCTATTTCTATCATAACGGCATGGTTCAATCCTTAAAAATAAGAATAAGTTGGGAGATATGCAAGATTTTAGTTTTCAGTTTTTCGTTATGGAATTTTAGACCCGACAGGTTTTAAAAACCTGTCGGGTCTAAAATCTGCAATCTGCAAACTAAATTCTGGAATCAATATTCTAAAGTACTCTCTTAAAATCCAAATCTTGAAAATCGTAACTGAAATCGGTTAACTCAGAAATGGGTTTCATTTTGATTGTAGTTGCTTTTGCGACTGCGTCAAATTCAAAAAATAAATGAGCATCAGCATGAAAGTAGGTATTATCCCATTTTACCACCAGATTATTTTCTTTATAAAAAAATAGTTCTCCAGTAAGTTGTGGGGAACGTTTGGAGGCAAAATACAGTTTCCCTTTCTTTTCGCTTATCTCAATTTCACCAAGCCAATTGTCTTTGTAGGTTCCTATGAATGGTTTGTTGTCGTTTTTTATTTTGTCGTTTTTGTTTTTAGCTACAACTGCCCAAACTTCATCGGTTACTTTATCGGCAGTTTCTTCATAGGCTTTTACCTTACTGCTATAAATAGTAACATAATCCTCCGATTTAATTCCTAGATAACTATCTTTTATGGTATTGGTTATCGCACTAAAAGCAGCTCCCGATTGTTGATTGGTTAAAACCACAATTCCTAAATTAAGTTCCGGAATAAGGGTAACTTGAGTGACAATTCCCTCTAATCCTCCCGTATGGGTGGCCTGTTTGTAGCCTTTTACATCACTCAAAAACCAACCCAATCCATAAGAACTAAAATGGGTATTGTAAGGTGGTTTTGTGGTTGCCGGAATTATGGTTTGAGGAGTCCACATTTCGGTATGTTCTTTTTCGGAGAATAATTGTTGGTTTTCGGTGCCGTATTTCCCATTGTTCAATTGCATAATCATCCATTTACTCATGTCGTTGACACTGGAGTATATTCCTCCCGCGGGATCAAGTATCTGGTCTTTATATCTCGAAATTACCTTCAATTTTCTATCAATAGGGACATGCGGAGCTATAACGTTGCTGGTGTCTTTAATCTCACAAACGAAGCGGCACTATTTTTCATGTCTAAGGGTTTCATGATTCGTGTTTCAATAAATTCACACCAACTTATGCCGCTTACTTTATTGACAACTTCGCCTGCAACTATGTATAAAAGATTGTCGTAATCATATTGCGTTCTAAAAGCCGAAACTGGTTTTAAATATTGTAAGTTTTGGGTGATATCTTGCGGCGTAAAATTACTTTTGCCTGGCCATACCATCAAATCACCTGCGCCAAGTCCTAATCCGCTTCTATGGGTAAGTAAGTCCCGAATCGTAAATTCATTGGTCACATAGTCATTGTACATTTTGAAATTCGGTAGATAAGTAATGACTTTATCATCCCATTTTAGTTTGCCTTCGTCAATTAAGATTGCCAAAGCAGCAGTTGTAAAAGCCTTGCTATTGGAAGCTATCCCATAAAGAGTATTTGCATCTACCTTTTCGTTTGTTAGGATTGATTTTACTCCGTAGCCTTTTGCTAGGACAACTTTTCCGTCCTTGACAATGGCAACTGCGATTCCAGGAACATTAAAAGTGGTTAAAGTTCGATTGACTAAATTGTCTACTTCTTGTTCGGAAATTTGTGCAAAAGTATTGGCACTAAATGCAAAAAGGACTAAAAGTGAAATGCTAAATTTTTTCATACTATTCGATTTAATTGGTTTTTAATTGTTTCTATTTTAAAATCTGAAATCTACATTTCTCTCTTAAAATCCAAATCCTGAAAATCATAACTGAAGTCAGTTAATTCTGAAATCGGTTTCATTTTGATTGCAATTGCCTTGCCGTCTTTATCAAATTCAAAAAATAAATGGGCATCGGCATGAAAATAGGCATTATTCCATTTTACGACATAGTTGTTTTCTTTATAGAAAGAAACCTCACCCGAAAGTTGAGGAGAACGCTTCGACGCAAAGAATAACTTTCCTTTTTTCTCGCTGATGGAAATGTGACCAAACCAATTGTCTTTGTAGGTTCCAAGTATCGAATTTGAATCTGTTTTGACTTTTTCTGTTTTGTTTTTTGCAACAGTAGCCCAGACTTCATCGGTCACTTTGTCTGCTGAATCCTCGTGTTCTTTCATTTTGGCGACGTAAATTGAAATATAATCCTCGGATTTGAGTCCTAAATAACTGTTTTTTATGGTATTGGTTATTGCCTTAAAAGCAGTTCCCGATTGTTGGTTGGTTAAAACCACAATCCCTAAACTTAGTTCCGGAATCAGGGTGACTTGGGTAACATTTCCTTCTAAACCTCCGGTATGGGTAACTTGTTTGTAGCCTTTTACATCACTCAAAAACCAACCCAATCCATAAGAACTAAAATGGGTATTGTAAGGTGGTATTGTAGTGGCAGGAATTATGGTTTGAGGGGTCCACATTTCAGTATGCTCTTTTTCGGTGAATAATTGTTGGTTTTCGGCACCATATTTTCCATTGTTCAATTGCATAATCATCCATTTGCTCATATCGTTTACATTAGAGTAAATCCCACCAGCCGCATCCAATATTTGACATTTGTCTCTTGAAATCACTTTCAGTTTTTTATCAATGGGTACGTGAGGAGCAATAACATTGGTGGTGTCTTTTAATCGGACAAATGAAGCAACACTGTTATTCATCTCCAATGGTTTCATAATTCGGTTTTCAACAAAATCGCACCAACTCATACCGCTCACTTTATCGATTACTTCTCCAGCAACCATATATAATAAATTGTCGTAATCATATTGCGTTCTAAAAGCCGAAACCGGTTTTAAATATTGTAAATTTTGTATGATATCCTGTCTCGTAAAATCGTTTCCATTGGGACACCACATTAAATCACCTGCGCCAAGTCCCAATCCGCTTCTATGAGTCAAAAGATCCCGAATCGTAAATTCTTGGGTTACATAATCATTGTACATTTTAAAATTCGGCAGATAAGTAATGACTTTATCATCCCATTTTAGTTTGCCCTCGTCTATTAATATGGCCAAAGCAGCAGTTGTAAATGCTTTGCTATTGGAAGCAATCCCATAAAGTGTATTCGCATCTACCTTTTCATTTGTTAAGATTGATTTGACTCCGTAGCCTTTTGCCAGGATTACTTTTCCGTCTTTTACTATTGCTACTGCAATTCCGGGAACATTAAAAGTGGTTAAGGTTCGATTGACTAAATTGTCTACTTCTTGTTCGGTAATTTGAGCATAAGAATGGATGCTAAATGCAAGAAGGACTAAAAGGGAAATGCTGAATTTTTTCATAATATTCGATTTAATTTGTTTCTGTTTTAAAATCTGCAATTTTGATTCCGCAATCTACATTTCTCTCTTGAAATGTAAATCCAGATTAACTTTTAATCCTTCTCGAAGCTTTCTGTAGTTCCGTTTACATTAAAAACTTTGATACCTGAGATCTTATGATTTACTTTTTTAAATTCTACTCGTAACATGTTATCTTCTAAATCAAAAAGGTCTTTTTCAAGCGGCAGCATTTTGACTTTACGAACAGCATTTAGCTGATAAAATAAATTCTCGTTTTCATAAGTTATGATCCTAGGGCCAAATTTACCAATATAACTTTCGAATTCTTTCACTTTCAATGCCAAGGGATGTTGTTTTGCTTTTAATGAAGTCAGTAGCCATGAATAGGTTTTATTTGAATTTTGAGATTCTTTTGCCGCCAATTTTTCCAATGCTTTCAATTGTGCAGTAAACAATGCATCATTTGCTGGAACTTCAATATCAGGTTGCACACCTGTTCCCTCCCAATTCGTTTTAGTTATTGGGTTGATTGCTCTTCCAGTAGGTATCCAGACTGTAAATCGGTCTGTCGCTATATTATCTCCACCTGGGTTTGCACCGCCTCCAGTAACTTCACCAATAATTGTTGCGCGATGTAAATTTTTTAGATTATAGGTAAATTCTTCAGCGGCAGAAAAAGTGCCCTTACTCGTTAAAACATAAACATCTATATTTGGCATGCGTTTACCGCTTACATATGGCAAAGTCCATGTTTGTGTATTTGTGTCAGTTGGCCTGTAATAAAAGTTATTTAAATGAATGGGTTCAGAATCAAAAAGATAACTGGTAATCAGCTGAATCATTTGTGATGAACCGCCTCCGTTTTTCCTTAAGTCAATAATTAAAGCATTGGTGTTGGAAAGAAAATTCATTGCGGCAACTGCAGTTTCTCCTCCAAGTTTGGTATCACCAAAGTTACGCAAATCGAGATACCCAATATTACCTTCAAGTATTTTAACTTCTTTAAATCCGTAGTTGTTTGTTTTCCATCGTTCAAGAACAGATGCAGGTACTTCATCTTGACCTGGGTTTTTATTTGCCTCTCTTATTTCTTTTATAAGTACGGGATTAAATTTAACTCGTATGTGCTTATCGTTACTTATAGACAACAGATCTGTTGTTAATCTTTCTGAAAATACAACGGGGTCAGTAATAGGGGAATAAGAGCCATTTTTAAAATTCAATAAAATGAAGTCACTCATTTTTTGAGCCACTTCTGGAAAGATATATTTTTTGTTCAATAATAAACTTATTGAATCAATAATTTCCTGTTGTTCCTTTTCTGTTACTGTTGCAGTGTTAGTGTTTTTATTTACTTGAGTCTGTGCTATTGATTTTATCGAAATCATCAGTAGAAAGTAAAAAATAATTAAGATGTTCTTTTTGTTCATTTTTTGAGATTTAATTGATGTTTGAGATTATTTTTAAAAGAGTTGATTGAAGATTCATTATTTCCTCATCGGTTATGTTTTTTAATGCTTGAGTTCTATTAATTTGGATATAAGGTTGCATTTTTTTAATAATATCATTTCCTTCATTTGTTAAAGTCAATTCAAATCTTCTTCTGTCTTGTGACTTTAAATTTCTTGACAAATAACCTTTCTGTACTAATAATTCAATAATTCTAGTTATTGAAGCAACATCTTTAAATGTTTTAAAAGCAATATCTTTCTGCGATATTGAATTATCTTCTTCAATAGTTTTCAAAACAAGCCATTGGTCAACGGTTATTTCAATACCTGCTTTCGATATATTTTTTTGGGCGAATTGCCGATATGTTTTTATTGATTTTTCTATTGAATAAAAAATTATGTCATTTAGCTTTTCCATTATTTTTTAATTAAATTATTGATACAAATATAATTGATATATCAATTATATTAAATAAAATGAAAATTTTTTTTATTAAATTTTTTTAACTACCTGAATATTATGTATAAATGGTAAATGCTGTTAGGGAAGGAATATTTTTTTAATTGTAAAATCTGCAATCAAAACCCTCTTTGTCTTTTGGCTTCAAATATTAAAATCGCTGCGGCAACAGATACATTCATACTGTCTATTTCGCCTTGCATTGGGATAATGATATTTTGGGTGGCAGCATCACGCCATTCCTGGGTTAGTCCTGTGGCTTCCGTACCTACAACTAGAGCAGTAGGAGTAGTGTAATCTTGGGTGTGATAGGAAGTGGAATTTTGTAAAGTAGCGCAATAAAAATTGATGTTCCGTTTTTTCAAAAAGGCAATAATTTCTGATGTTGATCCCGTTGCAATCTGATTGGTAAACAAACAGCCCACGCTCGACCGAACCACATTTGGATTGTATAAATCACTTTTAGGATTGGCAATGATCACCGCGTCAAGTTTTGCAGCATCTGCGGTACGCAATAAAGCACCAATATTTCCTGGCTTCTCGGGAGCTTCGGCAATAAGAATCAATGGATTTTCGGATAATTGCAAATCGGATAATGACATCGATTTGGCTTTGGCAACAGCCAAAACCCCTTCGGTGGTATCTCTATATGCTAGTTTTTGATAAATAGCTGCGTTGATTTCTATTAATTCGGCGTTATTCGATAGCTTTCGGGTTTCGGTTTCCGAACAAACTTCCGGTAAAAACAAAATCGTCTCTATTTCATAGCCGCCTTTTAGCGCCAGCGAAATTTCGCGTTTCCCTTCAATCAAAAACGTTCCGGACTGCTTGCGTGCCTTTGCTTTTTCTTGCAATAACACCAATGATTTTATAAAAGGGTTCTGGATGGAAGTGATTTGTTTCATGTGAAGATTCTATTTTTCTTTAAAGGAACATGGTATTGCCATTTTTAGTTGTCGTTTTTGAATTATGGCGATTTCAACGGAAAAAGTGCTAGGTTACTATGGTGCTAAGGTACTACCATTTTTTAAATTCTAAAACCGAAAATTCAACGTGAGAAATAATGGTTTGTAAGGAGTATTTTATTTAATTTTGAAACCTGTCGGGTCTAAGATCTGCAATCTAAAATCTAAAATCAATATGTTTCACCTACTCGACATCATCGGAACCATGGCATTTGCCATGTCAGGCGCATTAACAGCGATGAGCAAAAAGCTGGATCCGTTTGGCGTTTTAATCATAGCATTTGTAACCGCAGTAGGAGGTGGAACCTTGCGCGATGTTATGATAGGGCGTACACCCGTGGGATGGATGCAAGATCTGACCTATGTATATGTGATTATTTTAGGCTTCATTTTGACTATCGTATTCCGAAAAAGATTAGACAAACTCCGCACTTCATTAGCTTTATTTGATACCATCGGATTGGGAGTTTTTACCTTAATCGGAATCCAAAAAGGAATCGATTACCAACTTCACCCAGTAATTTGTATTGCTTTGGGAACCATGACCGCTTGTTTTGGGGGAGTTATCCGCGACATATTATGTACCGAAATCCCCGTAATATTCCGCGAAGAAATTTATGCCACCATTTGTATTTTGGGCGGAATCGTATTTTTTATACTCAGAAAAATGAATCTGGAGAATGATATTTTGTATCTTATTACCTCAGTGGTTATCATCGCCGTTCGCTTAATGGCCGTAAAATACAAGTGGCACCTTTCTCCCATAGAGCATAAAAAATAAAATATTTTTCGATTAATAAATCTAATTTGGGCGAGACCCCATTAAGAAAAACGGCCTACTCATCAGGCCGGTTATTCGGCCGATTTCCTTAATGTGGTCAGGCTGTACGCGCTACTTCGGTAGCCAGCTTCCATCCTTCTCGCGGGCAAACAGGAAACAAAGTACTGAAAACGATGATTGAGATTGAAAACTGTGATTGCCAAATGAAATGAAGAATTTTTGTAAATCGTATTTAGAATATTGACCTAATTGTGTACTTTTCCAGTCCTTAATGCTCAAATGTGAAAAACTACACCGTAAAAAGATATCAAGAAACTGACTATGCCAATTGGAACACCTTTACAAGCCAAGCCAAAAATGCAACTTTCCTGTTTCATCGTGATTTTATGGATTACCACAAAGATCGATTTGAGGATTATTCTTTAATGGTGTACAAAAACGAAAAGCTAGTCGCCGTTTTACCCGCCAATAAAATAGATGAAATCGTTTATTCTCATCAAGGCTTGACGTACGGTGGATTGGTTTATAGAGACAAAGTAAAATTGTCCATGATAATTCTGGTTTTCAAAGCTGTTTTGATGTATTTAAATGAAAATAAAATCACCAAAATGCAACTCAAAACAACTCCTTCTATTTATCATAACAAGCCAGCCGAAGAATTGAATTATGCGTTGTTTTTGGCGGAAGCCCAATTAATAAGAAGAGATACTCTGGCAGTTATAGATTTGTCAAAACCTTTTCAATTTTCAAAAATTAGAAAAAGAGGAATCCAAAAAGGAGTAACAAATGGTTTAATCATAAAAGAAGAAACAGATTTTGAAATTTTTTGGAATGCTATTTTGATTCCCAATTTGGATCAAAAATACAACACGGAACCGGTTCATTCCTTAAATGAAATGCGTTTTTTGAAAAGCCATTTTGGGACCAATATCAGGCAGTTCAATGTGTATTATAAGGATACAATTGTTGGAGGTACAACCATTTTTGAATCCGATAATGTTGCGCATTGTCAGTATATTTCAAAATATGAAAAACAAGAAAACCTCGGAAGTTTGGACTTTTTACATGAACATTTAATAAAAACCGTTTTTTCTAAAAAAAGATATTTTGATTTTGGTATATCCAATGAATCACTAGGAAAAAAACTCAATAAGGGATTGTCTTATTGGAAAGAAAGTTTTGGGGCGAGCAGCATTGCACACGATTTTTATGAAGTGGAAACAATTAATTACTCAAAGCTGGATAACGTTTTTAAGTGAATTTTTAAAAAAGAAAGCAGATAGAAGAAAGCAGATAACAGAAAACAGATTGTAGATAGCAGAAAACCGACAACCATCAACAGAAAACTGAATCGATGATACAATTCTTAGACTTAAAAAAAATAAACGAACCCTATGAAACCGATTTTCAAGAGAAATTGAAATCGGTTTTGGCCAGTGGTTGGTATATTTTAGGCAATGAAGTCAAGGAATTTGAAACCAATTTTGCCCAATATTGTGGAACCAAATATTGCGTTGGGGTAGGGAACGGACTGGATGCCCTAACGTTGATTTTTAAAGGATATATCCGACTAGGAAAACTACAAAAGGGAGACGAAGTGATTGTACCAGCCAATACGTATATTGCCAGTATACTCGCCGTTCTTCAAGCCGATTTGGTGCCTGTTTTGGTCGAGCCAAAATTGGAAACCTACAATATTGACCCGAGTTGTATTCAAGAAAAAATAACATCCAAAACCAAAGCCATTCTTGCCGTGCATCTTTACGGTCAATTGGCCCAAATGGATGCAATACATGAAATAGCAAAGCAAAATAATTTGATTGTGGTGGAAGATGCAGCGCAATCGGCAGGGGTAATCAGTAACCAAAAAACTGAAATCAAAAATCTACAATCAAGTGTTGCTTATAGTTTTTATCCAGGGAAAAATTTGGGAGCATTAGGAGATGGTGGTGCAATTACAACAAATGATGCTGAGCTCGCCAAAACGATTCGGTCTCTTCGTAATTATGGTTCGGAGATTAAATACCATAACGACTTTGTTGGAGTCAACTCGAGATTAGATGAATTGCAAGCCGCTTTTTTAAACCTAAAATTACCCAACTTAGATTCTGATAATGAAAAGCGAAGAGCTATTGCCAAACGCTATTTGTCCGAAATAAAAAATGATGAAATTATATTGCCCTTTTGGGATTTAAGTGATAATCATGTCTTTCATCTTTTTGTTATTAGAACTAAAAACAGAGAGGATTTACAAACATATTTATTAGAAAACGACATTGAAACGATGATTCATTATCCGATTCCGCCACATCAACAAAAAGCTTTGAAAGCATGGAATAATCTATCTTTTCCCATTACCGAAAAAATACATAATGAAGTGTTGAGTTTGCCTATAAGTCCTGTGATGACAATGGATGAGATAAATTACGTTGTGGCGGTTTTAAATAAATACTAACTTGAAGTTTATAAAAAAAATAACGGAAACCCAGTTGTTTAAAATTTCTTCTTTAAACAGTTTGAGTGTTATTCTGAAAATTGGAGTCGGACTTGTGACCTCCAAGTTATTGGCAGTTTTTGTCGGACCTGGTGGGATGGCTTTGGTCGGGAATCTGCGAAATTTTATGACTTCGTTGGAAAGTATATCAACTTTGGGTTTTCAAAATGGCATTGTAAAATATGTAGCTGAAACCCAAACTAAAAATGAATTTTCTCCCAATGAAAAGTGGGTTCCTGAAAACCCAAATTTAAATACTTTTTCGGAAGAAAGTGAAAAAGATCAATCCGAGCTTCAGAAAATAATGGCCACTGTTTTTATCAGTCTGTTGTTTGTAGCCATGCTGTTAAGTGGAGGTTTATTTTTTCTTGCGACTTACTTCAGCAGTCACATTTTTGGAAACAGTTGGGATTTTTCGGTTGTTTTTAAGGTTCTGGCATTGGCTTTGCCTTGGTATGCTGTTTCCTTATTTTTTGTTTCGGTAATCAATGGTTTAGGGCAATTCAAGAAAGTAATTTGGATTACAATTCTAGGAAATGCGATTGGTTTATTAGTATCATTAGTTTTAATTTGGAACTACAAAACCTTAGGTGCATTATTGGCTATCGTTGTTACGCCGGCGCTGTTGTTTTTTGTAACCTTTTATTTTATAAATAAAGAGATTTCAGTTTTTAAGGCCATTCGGTTGCAGTATTTTGACTTTAAAATCATAAAAAACTTGTCTTCTTATTCTTTGATGGCTTTAGTTTCATCAGTTTTGGGCCCTTTGGTTTTATTGGAAATACGTAAAAACGTAATTGCCAGCGTGGGACTTGATGCAGCAGGTTATTGGGAAACCATCACCCGAATTTCATCGTACTATATGTTATTTGCAAGTACTATTTTGTCGGTGTATTTTTTGCCAAAACTGGCTAATGCCAAAAATAATGGAGAAACAAAAACCGTTTTTTGGAGTTATTACAAAAGTATTCTACCACTGTTCATTGTTGGTTTAACAATGATTTATTTCTTGAGGTTTTTTATAGTCGAATTGCTTTTTACCAAAGAGTTTCTGCCTGTTGCTTCTATGTTCTTTTGGCAATTGGTAGGAGATATTTTAAAAGTGACTTTTTTAATTTTGGGTTACCAACTTTTCGCCAAGAAACTTACCCTGGCTTTCATCATTTCCGAAATAGCTTCGCTTGCCGTTTTGTATTTTTTAAGTAATTATCTAATTCTATTTTTTGGAATACAAGGGGTTTTAATCGCTCAAGTATTGGATAACTTGATTTATTTATTGGTGCTAGTGGTTTATTTTAGGAAGAGTTTGTTTTGAATTAATCGCATAATTTTACCTTTCCCAAACCTCTAAATACTTTTTCGCAATTTTCACATAATTGTGTTCTTTTTCGATAAATGCTCTGGCTCGTTTGCCAATTGCAATAATCTCTTCTGGGTTTTCTATCAAAAAAGAAAGCTCATTAGCCAATGAATCAACATTAGGTAGTGCATTTACACATACTCTTTCTGAGATGTTATAATGTTCTATAAATTCACTTTCAGCACCGGTAAAAACCACTTTTCCTTTTGCCATAGCTTCAAGAGCATTATAGCCTTGGTCGCAAGAATATGATTGGTCCAATAATATATGTGCTTTGTTATACAGCTCGATATATATAGGATAGGGGATTGTATTGACAGTAATAATCTCAACTTTATTTTTATATTTTTCTTTGATAATTTCCAATGCTTTTTCAAAATATACAATACCTTTTTGATGGTAACTCCATTTACTTATCCCAAGAAAAATGACTATTTTGTCTTCTATAATTAAGTCATTAAAAATTAATTTTTTTGTATTGACGGGACATGGTATGAACCCTGAATAGTTTGTGTTGTTTGTATTTGCTTCAACATAATCAAAGTCGGTAGCTATGATGCCATTAAATTTTTCTTTAATGAAATCATGTATTTTAATGTGGTTTTTGTTAAAATAGCAATAGAAGGGTTGGAATTCTTTGTGCTGTTTTGGGTTTTTAAAATAAGGTTGAAGAATTGATTTTTTAGATTTGTTTTCAATGTAAAATTTTAAAGTCGAATAATCAATTCCAGTAGATAGCATATAAAATTTTTTATTCGTTTGATGAATGCAATTCATCAAATAAAGTTCAAATCGTTGTGTTGTTTTTATAGAAGCTTCATTGATAAATTGAACAATATCAAAACTTTTTAATTTTGGAAGCAAAAAATAAAAACGAATTCCAGTTTCCAAACTAGCAAAATCAAATTTAAAAAACCGGTATATTATTTTTCTGGGTATGTTGAATATCTTTTGATTAAGCCATTTGGCCTCATAGTCAAAATCAAGAGGATATTGCTTGAAACCATCTTTATTTCCCACTAAA
>Ga0210379_10000548_pt1 | contig 12429 bp, 7 predicted proteins | sample PLMedo_2_FD_155468 | JGI IMG/M metagenome (GOLD analysis project Ga0210379, IMG submission 155468) | Groundwater sediment microbial communities from an aquifer in East River, Colorado, USA - PLM4_32_coex redo | ecosystem: Environmental > Terrestrial > Soil > Riparian zone | place: USA: East... | reverse complement strand
CCCAGTCGTCGAAGACCGGTGTTTCGGCGCTGGTCTTACGGAAGTACATGTAGACGACGACCCGCAGATAGTAATAGAGGGACAGCGCGCTGTTCATCACCCCGACCACGGCCAGCCAGGTGAGCCCGCGTTCGATCGCGGCATTGAAGACATAGTACTTCGCGAAGAAGCCCGCCGTGGGCGGGATCCCCGCCATCGCGAACATGAACAGCGCCATTGCGAAGCCGAGCAGCGGCCGGCGCAGCCCCAGCCCGGAGAAATCCTCGAGCTCGAGTCCGCGCGAATCGCCGCGGTTCTCCATCGCCGACACCAGCGCGAACGCCCCCATGGTCATGAACGCGTACACGACGAGGTAGAACATGATGCTCGACGCGGCCCGTGTGTTGTCGATGCCCAGCGCCGCCATGCCGACCAGGATGTAGCCGGCGTGCGCAATGCTCGAGTACGCCAGCATGCGTTTGACGTTGCGCTGCACCAGCGCCACGATGTTGCCCACCGTCATGGTCGCCACCGCGAGCACCACGATGATGTCGATCCAGTGCGAGCGCGACGAGATGAACGACATGTAGAACAGCCGCAGGAATGCCGCGAACGACGCCGCTTTCACCGCGCCCGCCATGTAGCCGGTGACCGGCGAGGGGGCCCCCTGGTAGACGTCGGGCACCCACATGTGGAACGGCACCGCGCTCACCTTGAACACGAACCCGACCAGGATCAGCGCGATCGCGAACAGAAACGGCGGGCTGGTGGCAATGCCGCGACTGAGCGCCTCGATCACGATCCCCTTGAAGTTGAGCGTCCCGCACAACCCGTAGACGAGCGACATCCCGTACAGGAAGAAAGCGATCGCGAATGCGCCGAGCAGGAAGTACTTCATCGCCGCTTCGTTGGCGAGAAAATCCCGGCGCCGGAAGCCGACGATCACATAGATCGAGAGGCTCATGAGCTCGAGGCCCAGGAACACCGACATCAGATCGTACGCACTCACCAGCACGAACATCCCCGCGGTGGCGAGCAGGAGCAGCGCGTAGTACTCGCCGCGCAGAATGTCGAAGCGTTTTAGATAGCCGGCAGAAACCAGAATCGTCCCCAGCGAGCAGATCGTGCACAGCCCCGCGAAGAAGAGCGAGAAGCGGTCCACGATCAGCATCCCGTTCAGGATCGGGCCGGCCTGCGCATTCCACAGCGAGAGGATGCTCGCCAGCGCGGCGACGTGCACGAGCGCGGCGAACCATTGCTGCAGCCGCGCGGTGCGGACGGACACGGCGGCCCAGGCGAGAAGGACCATCGCGCCGCCGGTCAGAATGACGAGCGGCATGAGCTGGCGCGCGATGTCGGGAGTGAACTGGGGCATCAGTCGTCACTCCCCGTCGTCGTTGTCTCCGCCGCGGGTCCTGTCGCCGCCCCACCCCGCCGGGCTACCGCCGGCGGGGGCCCCGTGTCGGCGCCACCCGCGGCTGGAAGATCAAACGCCACCCGCTCGTTGCCGCTATCGTTCATCGACGCGCGCACGCTCGTCATCTGCTCGACGAACTGGGCCACCGACGGTTCGATCCGGTCGACGAACGGCTTCGAATAAACCCCCATCCAGAAGATCATCACCAGCAGCGGCAGGAAGACGAGGATCTCGCGCGGCGAGAGGTCTTTCAGCCCGGCGTTCTTCTCGTTCGTGACCTCGCCGAAGAACACGCGCTGGAACATCCACAGCATGTAGATCGCGCCCAGCACCACGCCGGTCGCGGCGAGGATGCCCCACCACGCGTTGGCCTGGAACACACCCACCAGAATCAAGAATTCGTGCACGAAGCCGTTGAGCGGCGGCAGCCCGATCGATGAAAGAGCGACGATCATGAACACGGTCGCGTAAACCGGCATCACCTTGGTGAGCCCGCCGTACTCGCTGATCAGGCGCGTGTGCCGGCGCTCGTAGATGACGCCCACCAGCAGGAACAGCGCGCCGGTCGAAATGCCGTGGTTGATCATGCCGAGGATCGCGCCTTCGACCGCCTGCACGTTGAGCGCGAAGAGGCCCAGCATCACGAATCCCAGGTGCGACACCGACGAGTACGCGACCAGCTTCTTCACGTCCTGCTGCACCATCGCCACGCACGCCCCGTAGATGATCCCTATAATGGAGAGCGTCACGATCAGGGGAATGGCCCGAATCGCCGCCTCCGGAAACATGGGCATCGCGTAGCGGATGAAGCCGTAGGTGCCCATCTTCAGGAGCACCCCGGCCAGGATCACGCTGCCCGGCGTCGGCGCCTCGACGTGCGCGTCGGGGAGCCAGGTGTGGAACGGGAACATCGGCACCTTGATGGCGAAGGCCAGCGCGAAGGCGAGGAACAGGAGCCACTGCGCCCGCGCATCGAACGTCGTCTCCAGCAGCGCGACCAAGTCGAAGGTCAGCGTGCCGGTCTGCATCTTGTGCACGTGGACGACGTACAGGATCGCCACCAGCATGAGCAGCGAACCCACCATGGTATAGATAAAGAATTTCACGGTAGCGTAGATGCGGCGTTCGCCGCCCCACATCCCGATCATGAAGTACATCGGGATCAACATCGCTTCCCAGAACACGTAGAAGAGGAAGAGGTCCAGCGCGACGAACGCGCCTATCATCGCCGTCTCGAGCACCAGCAGGCAGATGAAGAACTCCTTCACGCGCTCCCCGATGGTGCTGAAGCAGCCGAGCGCGGTAATCGGCGTGAGAAACGTGACCAGCAGGATCAGGAACAGGCTGATACCGTCCAAGCCGATGTGGTAGGAGATCCCCAGCGACGGCAGCCAGCGCGCGTCCACGACCATCTGCATCTCGGGCATGGTCTGGAACGCGCCCACCAGCTTCAGCGACAGCACGAACACGCCGGCGGTCAGCGCGAGCGTGAACCACTTGATCGCCCCGTGGGCGCGCGCGGGAAACAGCGCCACGGCGATGGCGCCGAAGAGCGGCAAGAATGTCACCAGGCTCAGCAGGTCCACGTCATCTCACCAGCGTGTAAACGAGGTACAGGAACCCGACCAGCATGAAAAGCGCGTAGGTGCGAACCACCCCGGACTGGACCAGCCGCGCCACGGCACCGATCAGGCGGGCCGTGATGCCGAGCCCGTTGACGATGCCCTCGATGATGCCGGCGTCGATCAGTTTGTACATGAGCTTGTCGGCGATCGCATACCCGGGCCGGACGATCGCGCGCTCGTAGAACTCGTCGACGTAATACTTGTTGAACACCAGCGTGTAGAACCCGCCCAGGCGCGCGGCGACCGCCGCGGGGGTCCCGGGGGAGCGCACGTAGAACATGCGCGCGAGCCAAATCCCCGTCGCCGCCACCAGCACCGACACCACCGTGAGCAGCAATTCCAGCGGTGAGTGCTCGGGGGCAGAAGCAGCCACCGTCACTGCGGCGTGCGCCGCGTTCAACCCCACGCCGATGTCGTGGCCGCCGACGTGCCCCGCGAACACCGGCTCCAGCCAGTGGTGAAACGCGTTACCGCCGCCGAGCGCACCCGGAACGCCGAGGAACCCCACCAGCGCCGCCCCGGCCGCCAGCACCACCAGCGGGAGCGTCATCACCAGCGGCGATTCGTGCAGGTGGTGTTTCGCTTCGTGCGAGACGTTGTCCTTCCCATAGAACGTGAGGAACACCGCGCGGAACACGTAGAAGGCGGTCATGCCCGCGGTGGCGAGTCCGACAAACCAGAGCGCCATCGGCAGCCAGGGAGGCCCGAGGGTGGAGTTGAACGTGCTCCAGAGGATCTCGTCCTTCGAGAAAAAGCCAGCGAGCGGCGGAATGCCGGCGATCGCGAACGCCGAGACGAGGAACGTGAGCCACGTGATCTTCATGTGCTTCGAGAGCTGGCCCATCTTGAACATGTCCTGCTCGCCCGAGAGGCCGTGGATCACCGAGCCGGCGCCGAGGAACAGACACGCCTTGAAGAAGGCGTGCGTCAACAGGTGAAACACGCCCGCCGCGTACGCGCCCACGCCCACGGCCAGGAACATGTAGCCAAGCTGGCTCACGGTCGAGTACGCGAGCACCTTCTTGATGTCGCGCTGCGCGAAGCCGATGGTGGCCGCGAAGATCGCGGTCGCCGCGCCGATCACGGCGACGATCGTCGACGCCGCCGGCGCCAGGTCATAGAGGAAATTGAGCCGCGCGATCATGTATACGCCGGCGGTCACCATGGTGGCGGCGTGGATCAGCGCGCTCACCGGCGTCGGGCCCGCCATGGCGTCCGGAAGCCACACATACAGAGGGATCTGCGCGGACTTCCCGCACGCACCGATGAAGAGGAGCACGCACGCGGCGACGCCCACCTTCGCGAACGCATCAGCGTGCACCGCCGCCAACTCGCGCAGCGCCGGCACGTCCAGCGTCGGACGTCCCAGATGCCACGTCGTCACGAATAGAATGAACATGCCGATCAGAAACGCGAGGTCCCCGATCCGGTTCACGATGAACGCTTTCTTACCCGCGGCCGCGTTGGCGAGGTCCTTGTACCAGAAGCCGATCAGGAGGTACGAGCACAACCCCACCCCCTCCCAGCCCACGAAGAGGAGCGGGAGGCTCTTCGCCATCACCAGCGTCAGCATCGCGAACATGAACAAATTCAAATAGGAGAAGAACCGCGCGAACCCGCGGTCGCCATGCATATAGCCGACCGAATAGATGTGGATGAGCGAGCCGATGCCGGTGACGATCAGGAGCATCGTCATCGAGAGCGCGTCGACCCAGTAGGCAACGTCGATCGACACCGGGCCGGCAGCGATCCACGCGAAAAGCGTTTGCTCGAACAGCCGCGCCTCGGGAGCCAACGCGCGCATCGCCATGAACAGCTTCATCACGACCGCGAACGAAACCAGCGGCGCCGCGCACCCGATGAGCGACACCAGTCGTTCGCTCGGCCCCTGTGCGCGCTTCGCAAAGACGAGGGCGAGGAGCCCGTTCACGGCCGCCCCCGCGAGCGGGGCCAGCGGAATGATCCACAGCAGGTGATTCATCAGTCTCTCATTAGAGTGAGGTCGTCGGCCTGAACGGTGGTGCGATTGCGGAACACCATCACCAGAATCGCCAGCCCGATACCGGCTTCCGCCGCGGCCAGCGCCATCACGAAAAAGGCGATTACGTGGCCGTCGGTGTTCCCCACCGAATGCCGCGCGAACGCGAGGAAGGACAGGTTCACCGCGTTGAGCATCAGCTCGATCGACATCAGCATGACGAGCAGGTTGCGCCGGAACAACACGCCGAACGCGCCGATGAAGAAGAGGATGGCGCTCAAGTACAGATAATGCTGCAGTCCGATCGGGGCCACGTCAGATCACCTTTTTCGCCAGCAGCACGACGCCGACGATCGCCACCAGCAGGATGAGCGAAATCACCTCGAACGGATAGATGAAGTCCGAGAGCATCGAGCGCCCCACGGCTTCCATGCTGCCAAAGTTCGCCGCCATTTCCACCTTGGCGGGCGTCACCTCGCCAAAAATCTGGATGGCCGCAAACGCCGCCGCCGCGCAGGCGGTCGCGGTGAGCAACAGGCGCATCCAGCCCACCGGGGCCTCTTCCAACTCTTCTTTCTTGAGGTTCAGCAGCATGATGGTGAAGATGATGAGCACCATGATGGCGCCGGCGTAGACCAGGATCTGCAGGATGAACACGAACTCTGCGTGCAGCATGGCAAAGAGCCCCGCCAGCGAGCACAGCGAGAGGATGAGCGCGAACGCGCCCGAGAGCGGGTTCTTCAGGCTCACCATCAGCAGGCCGCCCATGACCGCGAATCCAGCCAGAATATAGAAAAGCACCGCCTGCATGCTAACGCCCCACCCACAGCAGCACGAGCGCCGTGACAAAGATGTTCACGAAGGCCAGCGGGATCATGTTCTTCCACCCCAGGCGCATGAGCTGGTCGTAACGGAACCGCGGCAACGACCAGCGCACCCAGATGAACACCCAGCACCAGAAGATGGTCTTGAGCGCAAAGGCCGATAGCTGCGCGACCGCGGCCACCGTGCGCGCGCCCCATTCAGGCAGCGGACCCATCCCGAGCGTCTTCCAGAAGAAGAAGAGCATGGCGGCGCCGATCACGACGTGGACCGCGCCGAGGATGTTCCCCTCCTGCTCGCGCATGTCGCCGAAGCGGCCACGGATGCGGTGCGAGAAGAAGAACATGAGCCCCGCGAAGCCGAGCGCGCCCGCGCATCCCACCCCCAGCATTACCTTTAGCCACGAGTCCGCGTTCGCCACGATCTTTTCGGTCGGAAAATACGGCACCTGCCACCCGCCGAAGTAGAGCGTGGCGATCATCGCCGACGACAGCACGATCGCGACGTACTCACCCATATAGAAGAGTGCGAAGCGCATGCCGCTGTACTCGACGTGGTAGCCGGCGACGATCTCCGATTCGCCTTCGGGCAAATCGAAGGGGTTGCGATTGGTCTCGGCGAACGCGGCCACGATGAACAGAATCGCGCCCAACGGCTGGACGAAGAGCCCCCACCTCGGCAGGAAGCCGAACAGCAGCTCGCCCTGGCCGCGCACGATCTCGTTGAGCTGCGCGCTGCCGTACACCATGAATATGCCGACCAGCGCCAGCCCGAGCGGAATCTCGTAGCTGATCATCTGCGCGGTCGAGCGCAGGCCGCCCATCAGCGCGAATTTGTTGTTCGAGGACCACCCGGCCAGCACGATGCCGTACACGTTGAGCGAGGTGATGGCGAGGATGAAGAGGATACCGGCGTTCAAGTCCGCGACCTGCATCGAGATGTCGCGCCCGCCCACGATGAGCCGGTCCGCCCAGGGAATGACCGCGAATGCAGACAGGATGAAGGTGAAGCCGAGCACCGGCGCGATCATGAAGTAGGAGCGGTTGACCTGCGGCGGGATCATCATCTCCTTCATGAGGAGCTTCACCACGTCGGCAATATTATGGATGAATCCCGCCAGGCGGATGCCCATCACGGCGGCGCGATTCGGGCCGGCGCGATCCTGGATGAACGCGGCGCCCTTGCGTTCGAACCAGATGAGCACGGGCAGCAGGAAGAGCGCAAAGCCCCAGATGAAGATGGCCTTGCCGCCGATGATCGCGTAGTCGATCCAGTTAGGCATTCTTTCTACCAACACGCGGGTCCTGTCGGCCAACAGCCCACGGCGGGCTCGCCATTCGCGCCTCCGCACTCGGTGGCTCGCCCTTGTGGGCGCCCGTTGGCCGCCACCCGCTTGTGCCTCACGCTACCGGCTGCGCGGCGACGCGCACGCCGGTCGGACCCAGCTTCACGAGGTCGACGCCCGCGAACGCGGGCACGCTGTCCACGATCGCTTTGCGCACGTGGGCGACCGATTCGTACGGTTTCGTCCCGCGCAGCGACGCCAACAGCGCGTCGGCAATTCGCCACTCCGTCTCGCCCTTCGAATCAATCGCGGGCCGAAGCTGCTGCACGTGCCCTTCGAAGTTCACCACCAGGCCGTCCTTCTCGGCGAAGGTCAGGCCGGGGACCACGAGGTCCGCCAGCCCCGTGAGCGACGACACGCACCCCGAGAGCGCAATCACACTGCTCGCGCGCGCGAGCGCGGGGGCGAGCGCTTCGACGTGCGTGTTGAACCCGACCGTGATCAGCACGCCGCCGCTGCCCAGCGCGCCCGTCACGGCGTCGTCGCTGCCCTTTTGAAGATCCAGCACGCGCAACCCCAGCATCTCGGCGCCCCTCGCGTTCGCGTGCTTGTCGGCGCGACGGAGTAGACGGTCGTTATCTCCGTCCGGAATGTGCCGCGCGACAAAGATCGGCGCCTTCAGGCACTCCTTCGCCAGGCGCTGGAAGAGGTACATCTCCTCGAGCGTCGCCGTCGCGGAGACGAGCACCACCGCCTTCCCCGGCTCGGAGCCGTTGATGGGGCCCCCGGGCTTGAAGCCCATGAGGGCGCGCATCTCCGTCACGGCTTCTTGCAGCGAACACTCGAATTTCTCCGAGCCCCGGCGGATGAACGGCGTGTGCAGGCGATCCGAGTTGACGAACTGGTAGTTCACGCGCCCCTCGTCGCACGCCCAGTAGCCATTGACGTCCGGGTTGTGGCGCGGGCGGATCCGGTAGACCTGGTCCTTTTTGGTCTGCACCTGCATGCTGCACCCGCGCGCGCAGGTTGTGCACACCGAGTTGGTGTTCTTCAGAAACCACGTCGCCGAGTTGAAGCGGAAGTCCTTCGCGGTGAGTGCGCCCACCGGGCACAGGTCCACGGTGTTGAGCGAATAGGGGCTCGTGACTTCCTGGCCCGGGAAGGTCGTGATGTACGCCTCGTGACCCCGGCCCGCGATATAGAGCTGCTCTTCCTGGGCAACGTCGCGGAGAAAGCGCACGCAGCGGTCGCAGAGCACGCAGCGCTCCTGGTCCAGGATCATCGTGGGCCCGATGTCCTTCGCCTTGTCCTTGCGGAAGCGCGTGAAGTCCTGCCGGCCCTCCTGCAGGTCGTGCTCCATGTAGTAGTTCTGGAGCGAGCACTCGCCGGCCTTGTCGCAGATCGGACAGTCGAGGGGATGGTTGAGCAGCAGCATTTCTTCGACCGACGCGCGCGCCCGCTTCGCCGCCGGGCTGTTGGTCTCAACGACCATGCCTTCGGTGACGACGGCCTTGCACGAGATGGCGAGGCGACCCCCGCGTTCTCCCATGAACTCGACCTGGCACATGCGGCAGTTGCCGTCGGGGCCGAGGCCGGGGTGGTAGCAGAAATGCGGGATGTCGATGCCGTGCTCGCGACAGACATCGATCACAAGCGCGCCTTCGGGCGCTTGCAGCTTCCTTCCATCGACGGTAATCGTGACAGGCATCGGTGTTGTGCCGCTTTTCACAAGGGGGTGGAGCGCAAAAGTTACCCGCAATCGGAGCGACTGTCAAGCCTTCGGCCGGCGAAGTTGGAGGAGCCCCTGGCGATCGGGGCGGGTGGTCGGGCGGGGCGGCAGTCGCCAGGGCGAAAGTTTGCCCGTTCGGGGCTCGGCCCGTAACCCCCTCGCCGCACACGGAAAAGTTTCAAGCAGACAGTTGCGGCGCCACCCGCCGGTTCGCTAGACTCAGAGGAACCATGCTGCGAGGATAGAACACGCTGGCACGGGAATGGACACCATGCGCCCCAAGATGTTTGGACTCGTTGTGTTTCTCGGATGTTGGACTGCGGTCAGCCACGCCCGTGCCTCCGGCCCATCAACCACTCACCTGTGGAGCCAGCACTTCGGCGACGCAGGTTTTCAGCAGAGCTATGCCGTCGCCGTGGATGGCTCTGGAAACGTGATCGTTGCCGGCCAATTCACTGGGACGGTCAACTTCGGGGGGTCGGACCTTGTGAGCGCGGGCAGCAATGACATATTTCTCGCGAAGTTCAACTCCGTGGGGGTTCATCAATGGAGCAAGCGCTTCGGCGATGGAAGCGACCAGTATTGCTATTCCGTTGCAACGGATGTTCTCGGGGACATAATCATCGCCGGCTATTTTACGGGGACGGTCGACTTCGGGACCGTTCCCGAGGTGAGCTCGGGCGGGTTTGACAGCTATGTTGCGAAGTTCGGCTCGGGAGGGAATGCGCATTGGAGCCATGGTTCCGGGTCCGCGGGCGATCAAAGCGGCTATTCCGTGGCAACAGATTTCCTGCGCAACATAGTCATTACCGGCTATTTCACTGGGACGGTCAACTTCGGGGGCGCGAACCTCACGAGCGCGGGGTCGAATGATATCTTCGTCGCCTCATACGAGGCGGTGAATTCCCTCCGGTGGAGCAATCGCTTCGGGGATGCGAACAATCAGCAGGCCTACTCCGTTGCGGTCGACGCCTCCGGGAACGTGATTGTCGGCGGGCACTTCGCGGGAACGGTCAACTTCGGCGGGGCAAACCTCACGAGCCTGGGATCAACCGATGTCTTCATAGCGAAGTTCAACAACGCTGGCGCTCATCAGTGGAGCCAGCGTTTCGGGGACGCGAGCGCCCAGACTTGCCAGTCCGTAGCGGTCGATGCTTCGGGAAACGTGCTCGCCACGGGCTATTTCGCCGGAACGGTGAACTTCGGCGGCGGAAACCTCACGAGCACCGGCTCGAGCGACACGTTTGTGGCCAAGTTCAACGCGGCAGGGACCCATCAGTGGAGTAGGGGTTTCGGGAGCGCGGGGGACCAGAACGGCTACTCTATCGTGGCGGATCCCGTCGGCAACGTGATCGTCTCGGGCTTCTTCAATGGGACAATCAACTTCGGAGGACCTGACCTCACGAGCGCGGGATCAACCGACGTCTTCATCGCCAAGTTCAGCTCCACCGGCTTTCACCGCTTGAGCCAGCGTTTCGGGGACGCAACCAACGACTACGGGCTTTCCGTCGCGACGGACCCATCCGGCAACATGATCGCGACGGGTTTCTTCAATGGCACGATCAATTTCGGAGGAGCGAATCACACGACTGCCGGAGGGAGCGACGCTTTCGTCGTGAAGTTCGGACCTGATCCGGTAGAGCCGCGAGTGGAGAGCATCACCGACGTGGGGAACGATCAGGGACGCCAGGTCCGTATCGAGTTCTTTCGGTCCGGTTCCGATTCCCCGTCGTCGCCAACTGAAATCGTGGAGTACGAGGTGTATCGCCGAACCGATCCACTGCCGGCTCTCGAGGAACGCGGCGTTCCATTCGATGGTGCAGCGCCCAATCCCGAGCCACTCGTCTCCGGGTGGGCCTTCGTGGGTGCGGTCCCGTCGCACGGCGAAACCACGTACGAGGCCTTTGCGCCTACACTGGCGGACTCGACCATCGCCGACGGCCAGCACTACTCGGCGTTCTACATTCGAGCGACCACGCCGAACAAGTTCGTGTTTTTCGACTCTACCGCCGACAGCGGCTACTCCCTCGACAACTTGGCCCCCGGTATTCCGGCTAGTTTCGCCTACAGCGTCGCGCAGCTTACCTGGGACGAGTCAAAGGCCGCGGACTTCGACTACTTCTCGGTCTACGGCTCCAATACCAACTCCTTCGCGTCGGCAACGTTGATCGATTACACCGTGACGCCGGTCATGAACGTGAGCGCCTCGCCCTACACTTACTATTTCGCCACCGCCACCGACTTTTCGGGGAACGAGGGCAAGCCGGCGGTGGTGAATTCCCTGACGGGCGTCGGCGGGACGCCGAAGAGCTACGTGCTCTCGATCTCGTCGTATCCGAACCCGTTCAACCCGGAGACCACGATCCGGTACACGGTGCCGTCGAAGGGGCGGGTGAGCGTCGAGGTGTACGACGCGCGCGGCGCGCAGGTGACCGCGCTGGTCGACATGACGAAGGAAGCGGGCGCGTACACGGAAGTCTGGGACGGGAGGGACGCGGGCGGGAAGCCGGTGAGCTCCGGGGTGTACTTCGCGCGGGTGGCCCACCCGAGCGGCACCAGGAGCTACAAGATCGTGCTGCTCAAGTAGCGCGAGCGGCTAGAGCGCTCTCGCTTCCAGGTTGACTCCACCCGGGTGCAGCATCCGCACCGGAGCGTTCGCCTTGTCGATGTACGCTTCGAACTCGGAGCGGAACTTCTTGATGTAGCTCGCCGCGGGAATCGCCGCCGAGTCCGCCAGCACGCACACGGTGCGGCCGAGCATGTCGGGACAGATCGACAGCATCAGGTCGATGTCCTCGGGGCGCCCCTTGCCGGTGCGAATCCGGTGGACGATCTCGTAGAGCCAGTACGTCCCTTCGCGGCACGGCGGGCATTGACCGCACGACTCGTGCGCGTAGAATCGCAGCACCACTTCGAGTGCCTTGACCACGCAGGTGTCCTCGTCCAGCACCATGATGGCGCCGGAGCCCACCATCGAACCGGCGGCGGCGATCGATTCGTAGTCGAGTTTCACGCTGCGCGCTTCGTCGGCGGTGAGGATCGCCGAGGACGACCCGCCCGGGATCACGGCCTTGAGCTTCTTCCCGTCCTTGACGCCGCCGGTCGACTGCTCGATGAAATCCCAGAGGTTCACGCCGAACTCGCCCTCGTAGACGCCGGGATGCTCGACCATGCCGGAGATCGAAAACAGCATCGTGCCCTTGCTCTTGTCGGTGCCGATGGCGGCGTACGCATCCGCGCCGTGCTCGAGGATCCACGGCAGCGCCGCGAGGGTCTCGACGTTATTGACGACGGTCGGGCAGCCGAATACGCCGATCACCGCCGGGAACGGCGGCTTCGGACGGGGCTGGCCTTTCTTACCTTCGAGGGACTCGATGAGTCCGGTTTCCTCGCCGCAGATGTACGCGCCCGCGCCCTTGTGGACGACGACATCCAGATCGAGGCCGGACCCCTTGATGTTTTTCCCGAGCAATCCGCCCGCGTACGCTTCCTTCACCGCCGCGGAAAAGCGCTCGAGCTGGAAGTCGTACTCGCCGCGGATGTAGACGTAGGCGGTCTTGATACCGACCGCGAAGCAGCAGATGATGATGCCTT
>Ga0210379_10000547_pt1 | contig 12439 bp, 9 predicted proteins | sample PLMedo_2_FD_155468 | JGI IMG/M metagenome (GOLD analysis project Ga0210379, IMG submission 155468) | Groundwater sediment microbial communities from an aquifer in East River, Colorado, USA - PLM4_32_coex redo | ecosystem: Environmental > Terrestrial > Soil > Riparian zone | place: USA: East... | reverse complement strand
CGCTGTTCCTCATCGAGACCCCGATCGTCGTGACGAGCGTCGTCTCGGCGGAGGTCATCAAGTACGCGTCCAACGCCTTCCTCGCGACGAAGATCTCCTTCATCAACGAGATGGCCGATCTGTGCGAGTCCCTCGGGGCGGACATCCACGACGTCGCCCGCGGGATGGGCCTCGACCAGCGCATCGGCCGGAAGTTCCTCCACCCGGGCCCCGGCTACGGCGGCTCGTGCTTCCCGAAAGACACGCGCGCGATCCTCAAGCTCGCGCGCGACTCCGGGGTTCCGCTGCAGATCATCGCCTCGGTGATCGACGTCAACGAGCGCCGGGTTCCCGCCTCCCTCGACAAGATCCGTACGGCGCTGTCCGGCGAGCTGGCCGGCAAAACGGTCGCGCTCCTCGGCTTGACGTTCAAGCCGAATACCGACGACCTGCGGGAATCGCCCGCGATCGCGATCCTCGAAGGCCTCCTCCAGGCGGGCGCGTCCGTGCGCGCCTACGACCCCGTCGGGATGCCGATCGCCTCCGTGACCTCCCGGCCGCGCGTCGTCTATGCCGAGGACGAGTACGACGCCGCGCGCGGCGCCGACGGCGTCGTCGTCGCGACGGAGTGGAACCAGTTCCGCGCACTCGACCTCGACCGCCTGAAGGCCGCGCTCAAGGAACCGGTCATCGTCGACCTCCGCAACGTCTACGAGCCGTCGGCGATGCGCGCCCGCGGGTTCCGCTATTCTTGCGTGGGGAGGTCGTGATGGCGCGTTACCTCGTCACCGGCGGCGGCGGGTTCATCGGGTCCAATCTCGTCGAGGCGATCCTCCGCCGCGGCGACGACGTCCGGGTGCTCGACAATTTCGCGACCGGCCGGCGCGCGAACCTCGAGGCGGCGCCGTCGTGGGCGGATGCCGGCCGCAGCCGGTTCGAGCTCATCGACGGGGACATCCGCGACGCGTCGGCGTGCCGGCGCGCGGTCGATGGATGCGACTTCGTGCTCCACCAGGCGGCGATCCCCTCCGTCCAGCGCTCCGTCCTCGACCCGGTCGCGACGAACGAGGTCAACGTCGACGGGACGCTCCACGTTCTGGCCGCCGCGCGCGACGCGAAGGTGCGGCGGGTCGTCCTGGCCTCCTCGTCGTCGATCTACGGCGAGAGCGAGACGCTCCCCAAGGTCGAGACGATGCCGTCGGCTCCGATCTCGCCCTACGGCCTCCAGAAGCTCGCCGGGGAGACCTACGCGATCGTCTTCCACCGCCTGTACGGCCTGCCCGCGATCGCGCTGCGCTACTTCAACGTCTTCGGCCCGCGGCAGGATCCGGGGAGCGAGTACTCCGCGGTCATCCCGAAGTTCATCGCCGCGATCCGCGCGGGCCAGGCCCCGACGATCTACGGGGACGGCGAGCAGACCCGCGACTTCACCTACGTCGACAACGTCGTCCGAGCGAACCTCCAGGCGTGCGAGGCGGGCGAGGATGCGCTCGGCCAGGCGTTCAACATCGCCTGCGGCGAGCGGATCAGCCTCAACGCGCTCGTCGCGATCCTGGCCGGCTTCAACGGCCGGGAGGTGAAGCCGAAGCACGAGCCCGCGCGACCGGGCGACATCCGCCACTCGCTCGCCGGCATCGACAAGGCGCGGCGCCTCCTCGGCTTCGCCCCGACGACGTCGTCGCGCGAAGGGCTACGGCGGACCTGGGACGCGAAGTGACGCCCAGGCGCCGCCCCCGGGGGCGGTCGTCCGGCCGCCTCCACGTCGTCCTGCTCGCCGGGGGAAGCGGAACCCGCTTCTGGCCCCTGAGCCGCAAGGCGCGCCCGAAGCAGTTCCTCGCGCTCACGGGAGCGGACTCCCTCCTCCGCGCGACGTGGGCGCGCGCCCGGCGGCTCGCCCCCGCCGATCGCATCTGGGTCGTTGCCCCGAAGGCGCTCGCCTCGTCCGTGAGGCGCGAGCTCCCAAGGCTCGCGAGCAAGCGTCTCGTGCTCGAGCCTTCCCCCCGCGACACGGCGCCGGCCATCGCCCTCGCCTGCGAGGCGGTCGCGCGGGTCGAGCCCGGCGCGGTCGTCGCCGTTTTACCCACGGATCACCTCATCGCCGACACCGGCGCCTTCGTCCGTGCGGTCGGCGCCGCGCGCCGCGCGGCGTTGCGCGGAGCGCTCGTCTGCCTGGGGGTGCGCCCCGTGCGCCCCGCGACGGGATTCGGCTACCTGGAGGTCGCGGGACCGCCGCGCGGCCTGACCGCGCGCCCCGTCGTGAGATTCGAGGAGAAGCCGCCCCTTCGCCGCGCGCAGCGGTTCTTGCGCTCGGGGCGGCACCTGTGGAACGCGGGGATGTTCGTCTGGCGGGTCGACCGGTTCCGCGAAGAGCTCGCCCGGGTGGCGCCCCGTCTCGATCGGGCGCTCAGAGACGGCGCGTGGACGCGCGCGCCCAAGCTCTCCGTGGACTTCGCCGTCATGGAGCACGCCCGCGGGGTGGAGGTCGTGCCGCTTCAGGCGGGGTGGGACGACCTGGGCTCGTGGGACGCGGCGGCGGCCCACGTCGTGACGAGCCGCCGTCCGGCCGCGGGTCGCGCGCTGCTCATCGGCAGCCCCGGGTCCGCGGTCTTCGGCCGGGAGCGCTTCGTCGTCGTGCTCGACGTCCCCGGCGTCGTCGTCGTCGACGGCGGGGACGCACTGCTCGTCGCCTCGCGCGCGTCGGCCGAGCGGCTCAAGGAGGTGGTCGCCGCCGTGCGGCGCGCGCGGCGGCCGGACCTGCTGTGAGCGGGACGGGACGGCTCGGCGTCGTCGACGCGCTCGTCCTCAGCGGTGTCGCGGCGCTCCCGTGGTTTTGGGGCGGGACGGACCTCGCGTCGACGCGTCTCGTCGCCGCGCTGCTCGCGGCCGCGGGAGCGTGGCTCGCCGTGCGCGAGTCCGCCCGCGCGATCTTCCCGCGGCGGTCGCGCGCGCTGTGGCTCACGGCGCTGGCGCTCGCCGGTCTGGGCGCGCTCCAGTCCACACCCCTCCCCGAGCCGCTGGTCGCCGCCGTCAGTCCCGAGGCCCACCGCAAAGCACGCGAGTCATACCCGGTTCCGGGAGCCCCGGGGGCCGCGTGGCTCGGTGCGCTCGAGCGGGACGCGCGCGAGGCCGTTCCCGAGGCGTCCGCCGCGGCGCCCCCGGCCGCTCCGGCGCGCCCGGCGGAGCCCGCGCCGGGGGCGCGGCGGTTCCTCACGCTCTCCCTGGCGCCGGACACGACGCGCGAAATGACGTTCTGGTTCGTGGCGCTGTACGTGGCCTTCGCGGTCATCTCGCGCCGCTGCCGGGACGCGTTCCGGTTCGAGGCCTACCAGACCGCGATGTTCGCCCTCTTCACGACCCTCGCCGTCGTCTCCCTCGCCAACCGGCTGACTGCGCCCGCGACGATCCTCTGGCTCGGGACGGCGCCGGTCGACGCGAAGCCGTTCGGCCCGTACGTGAACGCGACGCACTTTGCCGGCGCGATGGAGCTGGGCGTCCCCTGGATGATGGGCTACTCCTTCTCCCGCCTGGCGCGCCGCGGGCGGGGCGCCGCCCCGTCTGCCACCACGATCCTCGCGACTTTCGGATGGATCGTGGGGTTCGTCGCCGCGATCGTCGCGGCGAGCAAGACGGCGGCCCTGCTCCTGCTCGCCTCCGCCTCCGTGCTGCTCGTGCGCGCGCTACGGCAGCGACGCCCGGGGAGGCTCCGCGTCGGCGCGGTCGTGGCGGCGCTTGCCGCCGTCGCCGTCCTCGTCGTGGTCTCCGGCAGCTACCTCGGCGAGCGGGTCGCGGCGTTCCGCGACATCTACGGCGAGTCGCTTCTGACGAACGACCGCCTGATCGCCTGGAGGGCCGCGCTGCCGATGGTCGCGGACTACTGGGCGGTCGGAAGCGGGCTCGGGGCGTTCGTCACCGTGTTCCCGTCGTACCTGCCGGCCGGCGAGCCCGGCATCTGGGGCCAGGCCCACAGCGACTGGCTCGAGCTGGCGGCGGGCGGGGGGGCTCTCGGGCTGGCGCTGGTCCTGGCGCTCCTCGCCGTCTACGCGCGGCGGCTGCAGCGGGCGATCCGGACCGAGACCGCCTCGCGCGGGGCCCTCGTGGGCGCGGCGCTGGGACTGGGCGCGCTCACCCTGCACGCCCTCGTCGATTTCAACCACCAGATCCCGGCGAACGCGCTGCTGTTCGTCGCGACGGCGGCGTGGGCCTCGTCGCGGTCGGAGAGCGGGGAGGAGACCGACGCATGAGCGACCTCCGGATCCTGCACGTCGTGGGCGCGCGGCCCAACTTCATGAAGATCGCTCCGGTGCTCGAGGCGTGCGCGCGGCGCGGCGGGATCGCCTCGACCCTCGTGCACACGGGGCAGCACTACGACGAGCGGATGTCCAAGCTGTTCTTCGAGCAGCTGGGCATCCCGCGCCCCGCGATCGACCTCGAGGTCGGCTCCGGCTCGCAAGCCGCCCAGACCGCGATGATCCTGCAGCGGATCGAGCCGGTCCTCGTCGCGGAGCACCCCGACGTGGTGCTGGTCGTCGGCGACGTCAACTCGACGCTCGCCTGCAGCCTCGCGGCCGCCAAGCTGTCCGTCCCGGTCGCCCACGTCGAGGCGGGTCTGAGGAGCTTCGACCGGTCGATGCCCGAGGAGGTGAACCGGGTCGTGACCGACGCGATCTCCGACCTCCTCTTCGTCACGGAGCAGAGCGGCGTCGACAACCTCTTGCGCGAGGGGGTCCCCGCGGACCGCATCCACCTCGTCGGCAACGTGATGATCGACACGCTCCTCAAGCACCGCGCCGCGGCACGGTCGAGCCGGATCGTCGAGGACCTGGGGCTTCCCGACCCGTACGCCGTCCTCACGCTGCACCGCCCCGCGAACGTCGACGACCCCGAAGCGTTCCGGCGCATCATGGAGCCGGTTCTCGAACTCGCGCGCCGGATGCCGGTCGTGTTCCCGGTCCACCCGCGAACACGGCGCGCCGTCGAAGGCCTCCTCGCCGCCTCCGGGCCGGGCGCCGATCTCCGCGCCATCGAGCCGCTCGGGTACCTCGACTTCGTCCGCCTCATGGACCGCGCGCGCCTGGTGCTCACCGACAGCGGCGGCATCCAAGAGGAGACGACGATTCTCGGGGTGGATTGCGTCACCCTGCGCGACAACACGGAGCGCCCCGTGACGCTGACGCACGGGACCAACCGCCTCGCGGGAACCCGTGCGGAGTCGATCCGCGAGGCGATCGCGAAGGCGCTTCACGACGACGCGCCGCCGCCGCAGGTGCCCCCGCTGTGGGACGGGCACGCCGCGGAGCGGATCGCGGCGGTGTTGGCCGCGTGGTGGAGCGCACGTTGAGCCTCGAGCGCGCCGGCCGTGCCGGCGTCGTGCTGCTCGCGGCGACGTTCGCGCTCCGCGCGATCCTCGGCGTGCCGGCCGCGGTGGCGTTCCGGCAGGGACGCCAGGCGGCGGGCGAGGGCCGCCTGGCCGACGCCGCGCGAGCGCTCCCACGCGGGGCCTTCGGGGCCGACCGCTCGGAGGCGAAGTGGTTCGAGGGCCAGGTCGCGCTCGGCGCGTGGGACGCGCGATCGCCCGCCGATCGATCGTCCGAAAGGGCGCGGCACGATCTCGAGCGCGCCGCGTCCGCGTTCCTTTGTGCCCTGCGCGCGGTGCCGGCCTCGGGCTGGCCTGTGGCGGGACTCGCCGGCGTGTACCTGAGGCGCGAGCAGGCGGCTCGCGCGTCGCGCGTCGTCGATCTCGCCGAGCTCGACCGGGGGCCGTGGGCTCTTTTGGGCGACGACGGGAGGGTGGGCGTGGGCCTCCTGAGACGGGCGACCGAGCGCGAGCCGACGAACTTCGAGTTCCGCGACCAGCTCGTGCTCGAGCTCGAGGCGAACGGCCTTCACGAGGAGGCCGTCCGGGCGATGCGCGACGCCGCGGCGGTGCTCCCGAACTTCGCCGCGCACGAGGCGTTCTCCTTCGAGTCACTTCCGCGCGACGTCGTCGAGGCGTTCTACGAGGAGTCGCGGGCGCGCACGGGCCGCGTCCCCCTCCAGCTCCTCGAGCGGCAGCTGCTCTCGCTCGCACAGCTCGGACGTCGTCTGGGCCGCCTCACGGAGGCCGAGGCGGATCTGCGCCGGGCGCTGACGGCGAGCGGCTCGGAGATCTTCCACGCCGAGGACGCGTTTCACCTCGCCCTGACGCTCATCGACCAGGGGCGGGGGGCCGAGGCGGAGGCCTTCCTCGCCCGCGCGGACGCGGTCTCCGTCTTCTCGCCCGAGGTGGCCGCCCAGCGCGCTCGGATCGCCGAGCGGGCGGGCCGGGACGCCGAGGCGCTCGAGCACCTCCGCCGGGCGCGCGCGCTGGAGCCGCGCAACCTGCGTTATTGCCTCGAGTTCGCGCGGGTGGCGATCCGCCAGCGCGCCTGGGAACAGGCGCGGGAAGCCCTCAAGTGGGGGATGGTCGTCGATCCCGGCTCCCCTGAGCCGTGGCGCGGCCTCGTCGAGGTGTCCCTGGCGGCGGGGGACCCCCGGACGGCCTCGGCGGAGCTCGATGCGTACGTCGGGAGGGCAGGGGAGACGCCCGATGCCGTTCGCCTCAGGGCCGAGCTGGCTCGGCTCCTTGACTCTCCCGTACCCTGAGCGTATCCGAATGGATGCGGAGACCCCTTGAGACTCGCCGAAGCTACCCCCCACTGGGCGTCGACGCGCACCGCGTCTCTCTCGCTGTCCATCACCTTCCTGATCCTCGCGGGTCTGACGGTCCTCGCGGCGTTCATTCCGCACGTCGAGTTCGTGGCGATGTCGCTCGCGTTCCTCGTCGCGTTCATCGCGTACATGCGGCTGCGACCGGACATCCTCCCCAAGGATATTCTCGAGATCATCGTCCCCGTGAGCATCCTCCACGTCTTGTACTTCGGCATCGGCTCGCTCTACGCCGTGTTCGCACCCGAATCGATCGTCGAGTCCTCCCTCATGCCGTTCCTGCCGGCGGCCCAGGCGCTGGCGCTTCTGGGATTCCTCTGCTTCCTGGGGGGATACGCGTTTTTCTTCCGCAACGCGGTGCGCGCAAGCGTGTGCGGGCTGGAGCCGACCCACGCGCTGGCGTACGTCCTTCCAGCGATGCTCGGGGCCGCGGGGCAGAGCGCGCACCGGTTCCAGGTCGAGCGGATGCTCGGCGGTCTGGGCATCTCGCCGGCGATCTCCCTCCTGCAGCAGTTCGGGGTCTTCTTCTACTTCGGATGGTTTCTCGCCTGGTATCAGCTGTGGTCCGGCCGGTTGCCGTGGAGACGCGCCCCCTTCGTCCTGGGGCCGCTCGCGTTCGGCGCGTTCCTCATCCTCTTCAGCACGTTCGGGGGGAAGACGACGGCCTTCGTGATCCTCGCGATGCCCGCGCTCGCGTACTACGAGGTGCGCCGGCGCCTGCCGATCCGGTGGATCGTGGTCGTTGCACTCCTGGCGGTCTTCGTGATCTTCCCGATCTACAACACGTTCCGCTTCCAGAACGCGTCCCTCGAGACGTCCCGCCGCGTCGAGATGGCCGTCGACACGGCGAGAACGTGGAACTCGGACCAGTACCTCGACGCGTCCGTCTACTCGTTCCTCAAGCGTCTCACGATCCTGACCTCGGTCGCGGCGATCGTCAGCGACACGGGGCGGTGGGTCGACTACCGTTACGGCGAGACCCTCATCCTGGCGCCGATCGGGCTGTTCATCCCGAGGTTCCTCTGGCCCGAGAAGCCGAACATCAGCATCGGGCGCGAGTTCGGCGCCGTCTTCCGGTTGACGAGCGCGATGGACATCGAAACCGAGGTGGCGCCCTCGATGGTGGGGGACTTCTACTGGAACTACTCGGTCCCGGGGGTGATCATCGGGATGCTCCTCCTGGGGATGGGCTACCGATGGTATTTCCAGAAATTCGGGGTGGGCACGGACTATGCGCCGATCGGTAAGGGGATTTACATCGCGCTGATGCCTAACGCCCTCATGGTCGAGGCCAACGTCGCGATCGTCATCGCCGGGTTGATCAAAGCGGGGCTGATTCTCGCCGCTTTGGTCGCGATCGAGCGAAGGCTCGGATGGATCCGGGAGATCCCCGACTAGGCGTTTTCGGGGCTTTCGCGCATCTGGCAATCGACGGGTTCCGCCGTATATAAGTCCCGTTCCGGCGGGGCGGGAAGGGACGGGAACATCACGCAGATGTGGGCGGTCGGGCTTCTGACGGCAGCCGTGGCCTTCGGGACCACGTGGCTCGTCACACCGTGGGTCGTCCGTCTCGCCCACCGGTGGGGCGCCGTGGATGCCCCGGGACCCCGTAAGGTCCACGCGATCCCGACCCCGCGCGTCGGCGGTGCGGCCGTTTTCGTCGGCTTCGTCGCCGCGCTCATCGTGGCGTCGTTCGCGACCGGCTACGCCTTGAACGAGGGGCACCCCCGGCTCGGTTACTGGTCCGTGCTGGCCGCGTGCGCGACGGGGATGCTCGTGCTCGGGATCATCGACGACACACGGGGGGTCTCGTTCCAGGGGAAGTTCGCGGCGCAGCTCGTCGCCGCGAGCGCGGTCTGGCTGGCCGGCTTTCGCGTCGAGATCCTGAGCTTCCCGTCGGCGGCGCCGGGCGGCATCGAGCTGGCGTGGCTGTCCTTCCCGTTCACGGTGCTCTGGATCGTCGGAATCACGAACGCGTTCAATCTCATCGACGGCCTCGACGGCCTCGCGGCGGGCACCGCGCTCATCTCCACGACGACCGTCGCCGCGATCGCGATCCTGGGCGGGCGCGTGGCCGTCAGCGCGATCGCGGTCGCGCTCGTCGGGAGCCTCCTCGGCTTCCTCCGCTACAACTTCAATCCGGCGACGATCTTCCTCGGCGATTCGGGGAGCATGTTCCTCGGGTTCACGCTCGCCGTGATCTCGATCCACGGGAGCCAGAAGAACGTGACGGCGGTCGCCGTCCTCGTCCCGCTGCTCCTCGTCGGATATCCGCTCCTGGACACGAGCCTCGCGGTCGTGCGGCGCTTGAACTCGATCCGCAGCGACGCGAACGGGCGCGGGATCGGCTACGTCGCGCGCAATGCCCACCGCGTGTTCCTCCCGGACCGCGGGCACCTGCACCACCTCCTGCTCGACCTCGGCGTCAGCCACCGGCGGGCCGTGCTCTCCCTGTACGCCTGCGCACTGGCGTTCGCGATCGGCGCGTTCGTCCTCGTCGTCTCCAACAGTCTCGCCGTCGGGCTCGTCGTCGCCGGGACCCTGGCGGGGCTGACCCTGCTCTTCATCGCGTTCGTGATCGCCCGGGCCCGCGTTGCCCGGCGGCGCGAGAGCCAGCCTGCGGTCGGCGTGGCCGAACGGCCGAGAGGCCCGGTCGCCTCGGGGGGGGTCTCCGGCGGTCCCTGATGCGCACCACTTCCTCCCCCCATCTCGGGCTCCCCCCGCCCACGATTCTCGTCGTCGCTCTCGCCCTGGCGGCGGGCGTCCTCGCGCAGGGGCAGACCCTCCAGGAGCCCCCCAAGGGCCTGACGTGGGGGCCTGTCGTCTTCACCCCGTCGCTCCTGTTCGGCTATGCGTTCGACTCGAACGTCTTCCAGCAGAGCGAGATTCTCGCGCCCGAGTCCGACGCCGTGTGGAGCGTCGAACCGACCCTCGGGATCCTCGTCCCGTTCTCGAACAGCTCGTTCCGGCTCACGGACCGGTACCGCTTCAGGGACTACGCGGAGACGGTCCAAGTTCACGGCAGGAGCAGCAACGAGATCGAGGCGGACCTCGACCTCAACTTCGGCAGCCTCGACAGACTGGAGATCGGCGGCCTTCGCGTCGACGGCGTCGCGGAGACGCTCGTATTCGACCCGCGCGGCGAGCTCGTGTTCAGCGGCGAGTCCTACCGCTCCTACGACGCGCACGTCGAGCTGGCGCGCGACGACCCCGGGACGCGGGGGTACCGCGTCGAGATCGGACGCCAAGCGCTGCGCTTCGACGAGACAACCGACGTGCCGTTCTTCGATTACCACGGGTTCTACGCGGACGCGTCCTACCTCGAGCCGCTCCGCGCCTCGATGAACCTCTCGCTGAGCTACCGCGGCGACCGTTTCGAGCATTTCCAGGCGGGGGAAGGACAGAACGCCGGCGACCCGTTCCGGACCGAGCGCGGCGACGCGTTCTACGCGGGGGTCGAGGGGCGGCTGGCGTCGCACCGCCCGTACTCGCTGCGGATCGGGTGGCAGGAGCTGAAGTTCGGCTCGAGCCCCGCGCCGGACTTCAAGGGGATCGTCCTCAACGGGAACGTCGCGCTCACCGGCGGCCGCAAGACCGTGGTGACCATCGGCGCCGACCGGACGCCGTACCGGTCCTTTTTCTTCAACAACAATTTCTACGTCTTCGACGACGTGAGGGCGTCGGTCGTCCACAGGCTCTGGCGCGCGTCCGAGCTGGGCGCCTCGCTCACGCTCGGACGGCTCTCCTACGACGATGCGGTGCCGCCCCCCGACCCACAGGCCGGCCTCGTCCGGGAGGACACGACGGTCTGGATCGATGCGTATGCTAACTTTGCCCTTCGCGACTTGGTCGTTTTCCGGCTCAACTTCCGCAGGACGCGGCGGGATTCGAACTACGACGCCGGGATCTTCGATCAGAACGTGTTCTTCGGAGGGTTCGTCCTTGGCTGGTTCTAGAGCCGTCGCCGGCGTCCTCGTGCTCGCCCTCGCGGCCGCGCCCCTTGCTGCCGCCCAAGAAGCCGCCGCCGCGCCGGGGGGTCGGGTCGGCCGGATCGAGATCACCCTGCCGCCCGGGGGGGACGCCGCGCACGAAGTCAGCGTCACCTTCGGCGACGGAAAGGTCGCGATCGAGGTCCCGCGCGGCTCGAGCTTCCCGCTCGATTTCGCCGAGGCGAGCAACGGGCTGCTCCGCTCCGGCGAGGTCCTCACCGTCGACCGCGACCGCCTGCGCCTCGACCTCAAGCTCGCCTCCGGGATCATCGACCGGGTCGACTTCGCGAAGGAGACCGTGCGGATCACCTTCCAAAGCCGGTTCACGCCGGCGGCGCCGATCGCCGGCGCCGCGGAGGCGTACCGGCTCGGGCCCGACGACAGGATCCAGGTCGCGATCAACGGCGATCCCGAGCTGACCCGCCAGTTCGTCGTCGGCTCCGACGGCAAGATCGCAGCACCGCTGCTCGGAGTGGTCAGCGTCGGGGGACTGTCGGTCGCGGCGGCCTCGGCACACATCACGGAGCTGCTCGCGCGAGACTACCTCGTGGATCCGAAGGTCGACCTCCAGGTGATCGAGTACAACAGCCAGTGGGTGATGGTCACGGGGGACGTCGGCAAGCCCGGGCGGGTCGCCCTCAAGGCGGAGGCGACGCTCAAGGACGCGCTGTCCGACGCGGGTGGAATCTCGATGTCCGCGGGCGACGAGATCGTCATCTCGCGTGACGCCCCGAACGGCGCCGGCCGCATCCAGATCCCGATCGACCGGGCCAAGTTCGAGCGCGCCGAGAGCAACCCGAAGCTGCAGTCCGGCGACATTGTCAACGTCGTGTCACGCCCGTATGTTTACGTGCTGGGCGAGGTCCGGAGCCCCGGAAAAGTGCCGCTCGAGCGGGGGATGACGCTCCTCAAGGCCGTCTCCAGCGCCGGGGGGCTGACCGAGTGGGCGAAGGAGAAGAAGGTGCAGATCATCTCGGAGGGGGACTCCGGTGACCGGCGCGTCTTCAACCTCAAGGACATCCGCGGTCTGAAGATCTCCGATCCGATTCTGAAGGGCGGCGACACGGTCTTCGTCGAGCGCCGCTTCTTGTGAGATGAGCATGAAGCCGAACGTCGTTCCCGGGGTCGTCGGACAGAAGGAGATCCACCTCCGCGATCACTGGCGCACCGTGTGGCAGCGGCGGTGGACGGCGCTCACGACCTTCCTCCTCGTCGTCGGCGCCGTGCTGGTGTATTCGCTGCTCGCCCCGCGCATCTACGAGGCCACCGCGACGCTCGAGGTCCAGCCCCAGGCGCGGCGCGTCTCCCCCGGGCAGGACGTGAGCGGGATCGGCGCGGCCGGGTACGGGTGGTTCGCGGAAGAGAAGTACCAGAACACGCAGGTCGAGATCCTCAGGAGCCGCGCCGTCGCCGAGCGCGCCTTCGAGATCCTCGGGCTCAAGAGCGACCGGCGCTTCGCCGCCGCGAAGGACCCGGTCGGCGCGTTCCGTGGAATGATCCGCGTGCTGCCGCGCCGCGAGACGGGCCTCATCGAGGTGAGCATGCGGTCGGGCCAGCCCGAGGAGGCCGCGCGCTGGGTCAACGTCGTCGCGGAGGTCTACGTCTCCCGCAATCTCGAGAAGGCGAAGGAGAACGCGCGGCAGGCTCTCGACGCGATCGCCTCGCTCATGGAGCCGCTCAAGGACCGCCTGAGCCTCGTCGAGGCGAAGCGCTTCGACGTCCTCAAGGAAACGGAGATCTACAACCCGGAGGGTCAGCAGGAGATCGTCCGGCAGCGTCTGTCCAAA
>Ga0210379_10000546_pt1 | contig 12442 bp, 11 predicted proteins | sample PLMedo_2_FD_155468 | JGI IMG/M metagenome (GOLD analysis project Ga0210379, IMG submission 155468) | Groundwater sediment microbial communities from an aquifer in East River, Colorado, USA - PLM4_32_coex redo | ecosystem: Environmental > Terrestrial > Soil > Riparian zone | place: USA: East... | reverse complement strand
CGTCGTCTGTCCCGACATGGCCGGGCGCGGCGATTCCGACTGGCTCGCCGACCCGATGCTCTACGACATCCCGCAATACGTTGCCGACACCGTGACGCTGATTGCGCGGCTGGACGTCGAGCAGGTGCATTGGGTCGGCACCTCGATGGGCGGCCTGATCGGCATGGCGCTCGCGGCGCAGAAGAATTCTCCCGTCGCCAAGCTGGTGCTGAACGAAGCCGGCCCGGTGGTCGCGAAAGCCTCGCTCGAGCGCATCGCCGCCTACTTCGGCAAGGCGCCGCCGCTGCCGAGCTTCCAGGCCGCCGAGCAGCTGGTGCGGGCGGTGTCCGCGCCTTTCGGGCCGCATACCGACGAGGAGTGGCGCTTCCTGACTGAAGTGGTGGTGCGCCGGAACGCCGATGGCAGCTACCGGTTTCACTACGACCCGAAAATCGCCGAGCCTTTCCGCCGGCAGATCACGGACAAGGACCTGGACTCATGGCCTACGTGGGATACCGTGCGCTGCCCTACGCTGGTGATTCGCGGTGCGCTGTCTGACCTGCTGTCGAGAGACACGGCACTGCAGATGACGCAGCGTGGGCCGAAAGCGAAGCTGGTGGAGCTGCCGGGCATCGGCCACGCGCCGACGCTCCTGCATGCGGACCAGATCCGCATCGTCAGGGAGTTCCTGCTGTCCTGATCTGATCAGCCGCAGGAGAACGCCACCGGCGCATCCTGCCCGTCGCCCGGACTGTGCCCGAAGCCGATGAGACCGCTGACGCGCAGCAACAATTCCTCCCGCCGCACCACCACCACCTCGTCCTCGCCCATGAACTGCACCCAAGTGCCGTTGGCGCTGTGGTCCGCGAGCACGAATTTGTCGCGCCGCCTCTCGATGCGAGCATGCCGGCGGGAGGCCTTGCGGCCGCCCACGACGACGTCGCAGGCGATGTCGCGCCCAAGGGAAAGCTCGCCGGGCCCCTCGAAGCGCCACTCGCGGCCTTCGTACCTGAGAACCAGGTGCGCCGCGCGGCCATGCTCGGTGCGCGTGCCGAGGGCCGTGATGTCCTCGGAGTCCCGCCACAGAAACTCGTAGATCGCCACCGCCGCGCGCTTGCCTTTGACCGGCACCAGGTCGAGCCTGCGCGTGCGTTCGGCAAGCCCAGGGGACAGCATCGCGACGGTGTCCGCGGTGGTGATGATCTGCCCGGCCTGCGCAAGGCCGGCGACGCGCGCGGCCAGGTTCACCGCGTCGCCGTACAGGTCGCCGGCGTTCTCGAGCACCGGCCCGAAGTGGCAGCCGATGTGGACGCCCGGGCCGGGCCCACCCAACTCCTGCTGCTGGTCGGTCTTCTCCTGCATCAGGCGCGACGCGCGCAGGGCGGCGTCGGCGGTCGCGAACAGGCACAGGGCGCCGTCGCCCGTGGTGCGGATGACCCTGCCGCCGCAGTCGGCGCAAACCCGGGCGAGTATCGCGAGCGATCGGCCCACGCAGGCCGCGGCCTCCTCGTCGCCGAGCGTTTCGAACAGCCGCGTGCTGCCGCTGATGTCCGCGAACAGCACCGCACGCGCGGCTTGTTGGGGAATCATCGAGGCGGGCGCCCGGTCAGAGTAGCCCCATCGCGCGCCAGGCGATGACGCTCGCGCACAGCGCGAGCAGCGTCACGCCGCCATAGGCGATGGCGGCCGGCCGCGCCTGGGCGTGCGTGAACAGCTTGCCGCCGCTGCCGTGGTACATCGCCAGATAGGTGGTGCTCTGGTACGGCAGGAAGAAGCCGTTGCAGGCGATCAGGGCGACCAGGCCAACGACGAACGGGTGAATGCCGGCGGCATCCGCAACCGGGGCCAGAGCAATGGTGATGAGCGGCGCCGCGGCCTGCCAGCGCAGCACGAAACTGACCGCGAAGCACAGCACGGTGAGCGCGGCCACGAACAGCACCGGCACGGCGGCGAGATCGCCGACCAGGCCGCTGACCGAACCGGCGATCCACTTGTCCAGCCCGGTGTCGCTGAAGACCTTGGACATGCTCGCCAGCATGCCGAACAGCAGCGCAAAACTCCAGTTGACGGAACGCAGCGTATTGACCGTGATCACGCGCGCTGCGCCCAGGGCGACGAAGGCGAAGACCGCGATCCACGCCGGGTGGATGCCGTGCAGCGGCTGCGCGATGAAGCCGAGCAGCAGCCCGGCGCCGACGGCGAAGGAAATCCTCTCGTTGCGCGCGGGGCGTCCGAGCAGCCTGCGCTGCAGCCTGACCACGTCCCGCTGCGTCGGGCCTTGCAGGTCGGTCGGGCTGCGCGGCCGGTAGAGCCAGGCGATCGATGCCGTGAGGCCCAGCAGCAGGAGAAGGTTCGCGGGCGCCGCAAGCGCCGCCCACGAGAGCCAGTTCAGTTCTATGCGCCCGTCCTGCGGCAGCACCGCGAACACGAGGACCGCGGTGGTGGAGCTCGTCAGGAAAACCGCGCCCATCTGCCCAAAGCCGAGCAGGGTCGCCATGGCCAAACCCGCGGCCGGCCGCGACCGGGGGGCGTAGCCGAAGGCTTCGGCCAATTCGCCCATCGCCGGGGCGATGAGCGTTACCCGCGCAGTGGCGTTCGGCGCGGCGGGGCCCAGCAGCACGCCCGCGACGGACAGCGCGCTCACCTGGCCGGTGAAACCGCCCCGGCTGTGCGCGACGGTCCAGAGCGCGATCCGGTAGAGCAGGCCGGAAGCGGCGATCGCCGCGCCGACCGCGAGGACGCTCACCACGAGGACCCAGCTCTCCGAGCTGAAGCCGCTCAACGCGGCGGCCGGCGGAACCACGCCTCCCACGACCCATACGGCTGCGAGCAGCAAGGCCAGGATCCCCTCGGGCAGCGCATCGAGCGCAAGCAGCGGCACGAGGGCGGCCAGCGTGACGAACGCATGCCAGCCTTGCGGCGTCAGTCCCGCCGGCGGCAGCATGACCCAGCCGCCGGCCATGATGGCGACCGCCAGGATCCCGCCGATCGAGGCTGGTCCCAACCGCCAGCGGCGGGCGGGCTGCGCCGGCGTCGGCGGCTCGGCCGCCACCCCCTGCCTGTCGGAGGGGGTGCCGGTTTCCGGCGCCGGCAAGTCCCGCGCGCGCAGGCGTTCACCCAGGGAAACGGCAACGGCGAGCGCGACGCTCGGTTCCTCGCGCACCAGCGCCAGGAACCGGGCGCGCTCCAGCCGCAGCACCTGCGCATCCGTGTCGGCGCGTATCGTCGCGGCGCGCGGGTGGTCGCCGAGCAGGGCCATTTCGCCGAACGGGTTGCCGGCCTGCAGCGTGTTCACCCGCCGTTCCGCCGCAGCGCCGTCCGCGGCAACGAATGCGCCAAGGGACCCGCGCGCCACGAGGTAGACCGCATCTCCCGGGTCGCCCTGGCGGAACACCTCCGAGCCGCGCGGCACGGACAGGGATTCGAGGCGCGCGGCGAGCTTGGCAAGCGTGACGCGATCGATGCCCGCGAACAGCTTGACCTGCCCGAGCAGGTCGGCGTGCTCGAGGTCGAGGGCGTGCTTGGCCGCGTGGCTCATGTGCGCATTCTCCAGGATGTGAATATTCCACAAGATCGCGGTGGACCGCCTAACAGCGCCCGTTCCGGCCCGACATTAGTCTGGTCGCCGTGCAAATGAAAGTTTGCATGGACCGGCGAAAAACCGGAATAGCGATCTGACCAATGGAAGGAGCGAGGATCATGACCCCGAATGCCAAACTGGTGCAGCGCATGGAAACCCAGTACATGAGCGAAGACGACCGGCAGGCCGCCGCTGAATGGCTGCGCGACGGCGAATCCCTGGCCGACTTCGTCTGCCGCGCCACGGATGCCCTGCGCTCCACCGCCTCGCTCCTCGAGCATTGCTTCCCGCAGCGCAGCAAGTAAGGCCGGCCGCTACCAGGCGCGCGGCAGCGCCCGCGCAATCGTGATCCGGTCGCGCTCGACGGCGATGTAGCCGCCGCTGGCCAGGTCGCCGAGGATCTTGTTGACCATCTCCCGCGAGGCGCCGACCCGGTTCGCCATCTCCTGCTGGGTCGGCCGCTCCTCGATCACGAGCGCGCCGTCGCGCTCCACCGCCAGGTCCAGCAGCATGCGCGCAACGCGCCCGTAGACATCCATGAGCGCGAGGCTCTTGATGTCGTTCGTGAGCACGCGCACGCGCCGGATGAGCTTGCGGATGAGGTGGAGCGCGAAGTCCGGGCTATGCGCCACGAACTCCCGCAGGTCCTCCTTCGGGACGATGAGGAAGCGGGAGGGCTCCAGCGTCATTACCGACGCCGCGCGCGGGCCCTCGTCGAGCACCAGCTCGCCGAAGTACTCGCCCGGGCCTGCAAAGTTCAGGACGATTTCCTTGCCCTTCTCGTCGCTGACGTAGATCTTGACGCGGCCGGACACGACGATGTGCAGCGTGTCGGTGCGGTCGCCTTCGCTGACGACGATGGCGTTCTTCGGGAATGCCCGCGTCACCGCGCGCCGCGCGATGGCATTGACCTCGGCCTCGCTCAGGACGTCCTCCGGCGCCGGGCTCTTCGGCTTCATGCCCTTCGGTTCGCGGCATCCCAATGCCGCTCCAGGTTCGCGATCAGCGCCGGGCTGAAGTGGCAGTGCGCCTGCTCGCGTGCGTACACCGCCATGTAGCGGCGGAACGTGTCGAGCGGCTCCTCGCCGGCGCGGAACGCGCGCCGGTTGCCCGCCGCGCTCACCACGCCGGAATTGGTGAGGTGCGCGATGGTGCGCTCGATCGCCTGGCCCATCCCGGCGGCTGGCACGATCTCGTCGCAGATCATCCTGCCCTCGGGCGAGGCGCAATCCAGGCGCCGTTCGGCGAGGATCGCCTGGCGCGCCAGGCGTGCGCCGACGAAGCGCGGCAGCCGCAGGTTCGCCGCGCCGGGGATGATGCCTTCCTTCCTCGCGGGCAGCGTCATGTACGCGTCTTGCGCCGCGAGCACGTAGTCCATGGTGAGCAGGATCTGGCAGTGCCCGCCGATGGCGAAGCGCTCCACCGCCGCCACCCAGGGCTTCTCCAGGCAATCTTCTTCGGGTGAGACGCCCGGCAGCGCGAGGCCGCGGTAGAACTTGTTGACCAGGCCGAGGTCGCGGAGCAGGTACCACACGAAGCGGATCTTCCCCTGGTAGAGGTGCGTGAGGTTGATGCCCGCGCCGAACACGCGCTGGCCTGCGTGCTTAGTGTGCGTGACCGTGTCGCCGCGCAGCACACAGAGTTCGCTCTTGCGGTCGAGCAATGCCACGTCCACCGCGATCTCCAGACCGTCGATCGTGGTCTCGTCCTCGGCGTTGAGGTAGCGCGGGTTGCGCATCGTGACCACCGTCGCCTTGCCAAGGCGCTCGAGCTTCGCGCCGGCCAGTTCCAGCTTGCCCTGCGCCTCGTACTCGGCGAGGTGCGCGCGCGAGTCCGTGCGCGGCAGCAGCATGGCGTGGCACAGGTGCCGGCCGGCCGCCGGGTCTTCCAGCACCGCGGCGAGAAAGGCGCCCTGCGCCTTCTCCAGCCCCTTCTTGTCGCGCTGCGCAAGGCGCGCCTCGGCCGCCAGCGCCTCCGCCCCCGGCACCAGGCCGGGATAGCGCTCCGCCGCGAGGCGGCAGAGCTCGTCCACCCGCACGAACCGGCTGCGCCCCCCGGTGAGGGTGTCGTAGGCGGCGAGCGCGTCCCAGGCCATGGCGCGAGTTTACAGCGAAGGCCGCCGCCGCTGGACAATGACTGCCGAGGCAGGTAAGTTGCTGCCTGGGCAGCAATCGGGAGGCGGGATGGGGCTCTACCGCGCGGACAGCTACCGCGTCGAGGACAGCGTGGGCTACCTGGTGACGCGCGTGCGCGCGTCCATCTTCGCCGGGGTGGACCGCGAGCTCGCGCCCTTGGGCATCTCGGCGGCGCAGGGCTCGATCCTGATCTACATCGCGCACGGCCGTGGCGACCGCGCCGCCGACATCGCGCGCGACTACGACTACGACACCGGCTCGATGACGCGCATGGTCGCGCGCCTCGCCGCCAAGCGCCTGCTGCGCCGCGTACCCGACGAAGACGACCGGCGCGTGCTGCGCCTCGAGCTCACCGCCGCCGGGCGCAAGCTCACCGAGCAGATGGCGGCGATGGCGGTCAAGGTGCTCAACCAGCACCTGCGCGGCTTCACCCGCGCGGAGCTCGACCACCTGAAGGCGCTCCTGCGCAGGATGCTCGAGAACCGTGGCTAACCGGCGCCGCACGATTGTGTTCCTCCTGGTGGCCTTCGCGGTGGCGGGCGCCGCCTGGGCGGCGTGGTGGCACAAGGTGGGGCGCTACTACGAATCCACCGACAACGCCTACGTCGCCGGCAACCTGGTGGAAGTGACGCCGCAGGTGGCGGGCACCGTGATCGCCATCGGCGCGGACGACACCGACCGCGTGCAGGCCGGGCAGATGCTGGTTCGGCTGGACGCAGCCGACGCGCAGGTCGCGCTCGACCAGGCCGAAGCCGAGCTCGCGCGCGCGGTGCGCGAGGCGCGCACGCTCTACGCGAACAACCTGACGCTCGAGGCCAACGTGCGCGTGCGCGAGGCGGAACTGCAGCGCGCGGAGGAAGGGCTCGCGCGCCGGGCGTCGCTCGCCGACAAGGGCATGGTGACGCGCGAGGATTTCGAGAATGCGCGCGCCGCCGCCGCCGCCGCGCGCGCGTCGCTCGCTGCCGCGCGCGAGCAGCTGGCCGCCAACCGCACACTCACTGACCGCGTGAAGGTGGAGGCGCATCCCAACGTGCTGCGCGCCGCGGCGCGCGTGCGCGAGGCGTTCCTGGCGCTGAAGCGCGTGGAGATCCCGGCGCCGGTGGGCGGATACGTCGCGCGCCGCTCGGTGCAGGTGGGGCAGCGTGTCGCGCCGGGCACGCCGCTGATGGCCATCGTGCCCCTCGAAGACCTGTGGGTGGACGCGAACTTCAAGGAGGTGCAGCTGCGCGAGATGCGCATCGGCCAGGCGGTGCGCCTCACCGCCGACCTCTACGGCAGCAAGGTCGAATACCGCGGCAAGGTTGCGGGGCTGGCGGCCGGCACCGGCGGCGCCTTTGCTCTGCTGCCGCCGCAGAACGCCACCGGCAACTGGATCAAGGTGGTGCAGCGCCTGCCGGTGCGCATCGCGCTCGACGCGGGGGACCTGCGCAGGCACCCGCTTCGCATCGGGCTGTCGATGCAAGCCGAGGTCGAGATCCGCGATACGAGCGGCGCGCAGCTGGCCAGCGCGCCGCGCAGCGGCACGGCCTACGCAACGCAGGCGTTCGCGGCGCCGGCAACCGAAGCCGAAGCGCGCGTGCGCGCGATCATCGCCGCGCACCGGTGAGCGCGGTCCCCAAATCCGCACCGCTCGCCGGCGCCGAGCGCATGCTCGGCGCGGTGATGCTCGCCGCGGCGACTTTCATGGTGGTGCTGGACATCACCGTGGCCAACGTATCCGTGGCCACCATCTCGGGCGACCTCGGCGTGAGCACGACGCAGGGCACCTGGATCGTTACCTCCTACGCCGCGGCGCAGGCCATCGCCATGCCGCTCACCGGCTGGCTCACGCGGCGTTTCGGCCAGGTGCGCCTGATCGTCGCCTCGGTGCTGCTGTTCACCGCGACGTCGTGGCTCTGCGGCCTGGCCGAGAGCATCGAGATGCTGGTCGCTTTCCGCGTGCTGCAGGGGCTGGTGGCCGGCCCCATGGTGCCCGTGTCGCAGTCGATGCTTCTCGCCACGTTCGGGCCGGGCGGCGCCGGCACCGCGCTCGCCATCTGGGCGATGACCGCGACGCTGGCGCCGATCACCGGGCCGATCATCGGCGGCTACATCACCGAGCAGATCTCCTGGCCGTGGATCTTCTACATCAACGTGCCGGTCGGGCTGCTCGCCGGCGGCATGATCTGGCTGCTGTACCGCGAGCGCGAAACGCCCACGCAGCGCGTGCCGGTCGATGTGACCGGGCTGGTGCTGCTCATCATCTGGGTCGCCGCCCTGCAGGTGCTGCTCGACAAGGGCAAGGAACTCGACTGGTTCGCGTCCGGCGAGATCGTGGCGCTCGCCTGTGTCGCGGGAGCGGGTTTTGCGCTCTTCCTCGCCTGGGAGCTGCTCGACAACCCGCACCCGATCGTGGACCTGCATCTGCTGCGCGACCGCGACTTCTGGACCGGCACCGCAGCGCTGTCGGTGGGTTACGCCGTGTTCTTCGCCGCCATCGTGGTGCTGCCGCTTTGGCTGCAGACGTCCATGGGTTACACGCAGATATGGGCGGGGCTGATGATGATGCCTTTCGGCATCCTCGCCCTGATGCTCGCCCCCGTCATCGGCAGGACCCTGCACGTGGTGGACGCGCGTCTGGTCGCCTGCATCGGTTTCCTGATCTTCGCGCTGGTGTCGTTCATGCGCGCGGAATTCAACCTCGAGGCCGACTGGATCAGCATCGCGCTGCCCATGTTCATCCAGGGCGCGGGCAACGTGATGTTCTTCCTGCCTTTGACCGCTCTCGCCTTGCGCGGCATGTCGCCCGAGCGCATGCCGGGTGCCACCGGGCTGCAGAACTTCCTGCGCTACATGGGCGGCGCGGTAGGCGCGTCGCTGGCGATCACGCTGTGGGACGACCGCGCCAAGCTGCACCGCGCGCAGCTCGCGGAGCACGTGACGCGTGGCGAGCAGAACACCGAGGGCGCGCTCTCCGCGCTGCGCTCGCAGGGCCTTTCCGCGGACCAGGCGCTGGCCTGGCTCGACCGCACGCTCGACGCGCAGGCGCGCATGCTGAGCACCATCGACCTGTTCTGGCTCTCGGGTGTGCTGTTCCTCGCGCTCGCCGCGCTGGTGTGGCTGGCGAATCCGCCGCACGCCGCTGCTAAGATGGCGGCCAGCACAGGGAGCCACGAGTGAAAGACTTCACCCCCACCGCGCGCACGAAAATCAAGCGACTGCCGAAGCGGGCGCGCTACGACCGCGACACCGTCTATGCCATCCTCGACGCCGGGTTCGTCTGCCACATCGGCTACGTCATCGACAAGCACCCGTTCGTCACGCCGACGGCCTACTGGCGCGAGGGCGATGCCGTGTATTGGCACGGCTCATCGAAGAGCCGCATGCTGCTCGCGCTGGAGAAGAGCCCCAGCGTGTGCTTCACGGTGATGCACCTCGACGCCCTGGTGGTCGCGCGCTCGGGATTCCACAAGTCCATCAACTACCGCTCGGTGATGATGTTCGGCAAACCCTACAAGTTGACCGAGCCGGAGGAAAAGCTCGCCAAGATGGAGAAGTTCGTCGAGCGGCTCTATCCCGGCCGCTGGAAGGAGCTGCGCCCGGTGAACAAGCAGGAACTCAAGGCAATGACGGTGCTCGGCATGCATATCGAGGAGGCCGTGGCCAAGGTGCGCACCGGTCCGCCGATCGACGAGGAGGAGGACTACGCGCTGCCGATCTGGGGAGGTGTGGTGCCGGTCCGGCAGGTGCTGGGCGAGCCGGTGGATGACGGGCGGGTGGCGAAGGGGGCGCCTGGGGCGCCCCGCATCACGCTCTAGAACGCCCCCATCGCGATTCCCGCGGCCATCGCCGCGCCAAGCTCTTCGCAGGCCGAGAGTTGCTCTGGCTGGAGTTCCTTGACCACCACGATCGGCTCACTGATCTTTTTCAGCCGTAGCCCGGTGACGATGCGCTCCACCGAAGTCACGGCCCCGGTGCCGTCCTGCCCTGCGCCGACGAAGAGGGCCCAGGGCCGGCCTTCGATCTTGCCTTCACAGGCGTAGAAAATCCTTTCCAGGAAGTCCTTCATCATCCCCGACATGTAGCCGAAATTCTCCGGCGTGCCGAGAATCAATCCGTCGGCGGCGAGCACATCCTCGGGCCCGGCTTCGGCGCAGCGCTTCACCAGCACGCGCACGCCTTCCTCGCTGCGCGCGCCGCGCTCGACGGCCTCGGCCATCCGCGCGGTCTTCACGCCGCCCGTGTGATAGACGATGAGGAGGGTCTTCACGCAATGAGGCGCCGGGCCGGGTCCTGCCGGTAGTACTGCTTCAGCTGCTCGTAGACGTCAGGATAGCGCCGCCGCGTCTCGTTCGGCGCCTCGAAGAAAGCCTCGCTCACCACCGCGAAGAACTCTCCCGGCGCCTCTGCCGCGTACGGATCGAGCCAGGTGTCCTTGCCGCGATCCACGGCGTCGCATAAGCCCTCGTACGCCACGCGAAACGCCTCGGTCCATACGCGCCGGTCCATGCCCGAGTGCAGCGGCGGCATGCCGTCGGCCTCGCCGTTCGCCATGTCGAGCTTGTGCGCGAACTCGTGGATCACGACGTTCATGTCGGGCGCGTGCGCGGCGGCGTCCCAGGACAGCACCACCGGCCCGCCGGGCCAGGATTCCCCCGCGCGCTCGTCGTTGAACTCGTGCACCACGCCGTGGTCGTCGGTCTCCGAGATCTGCACCTTGAAGTCGCCCGGGTGCACCACGACCTCGCTCCACACGTCGTAGCGGTCCAGGCCCAGGTTCAGCACCGGCAGGCAGGCCTGCACCGCGATGGCGAGGCGCATGGCGTCGTTCAGCCGGAAACCATGCGCGGCCGAGAACTGCTTTTCGGCGAGGAACAGCAGCGCCATGTCGCGCAGCCGCTGCATTTCCTCTGCCGACAGTCCTTGCAGGAACGGCAGCGATGCGACGGTCGCGTTCCACAGCGCATGGTCGATGCTGTGCCGGGCGAGCACGCGCCGGTGCTTCCAGTCCTTCAGCCAACCCATCGGATGCCGAGCAATATCAGTGCGATCCCCGCGACATGGTAGAGGCGCAGCTCCTCGCTACAATACCCGCATGGTTTCCGTCGTCCAGCTGCACCCGCAAAACAGCGCCGCCGCCCTCGAGCCGATCGCCGAAGGGCTGGCGGCTGCCGATCGCGCGCTGCTCGCGCGCGCGCTCGAGTTCGCCGAGCCGTTGTACGCAGGGCAGGCGCTGTCCACCGGCGAGCCGGTCTGGCCACACGCGCTCGGTCTCGCCGCGAGCCTCGCCGCGATCGGCATGGACCCGGCCGCGCGCGCCGCGGGCCTGCTGTTCGCGGCGCCGAAGAACCTCGGCGGCACGGAGAAGCTGGCGGAGGCGTTCGGCGCGGAGGTGGCGGAACTCGCCAGCGGTGTAGAGAAGCTCTACCAGCTGCGCGTGCTGACGCGCGCCAACGCCGCGCAGCAGAGCGAGGTCCTGCGCAAGATGGTGCTCGGCATGGTGGAGGACATCCGTGTCGTGCTGATCCGGCTTGCCAGCCGCACGCAGACGCTGCGCTGGTTCGCCAAGCACGCGGGCGACGAGCGGCGCGCCTACGCGCAGGAAACGCTCGACATCTACGCGCCGCTCGCCAACCGCCTCGGCGTCTGGCAGCTGAAGTGGGAGCTGGAGGACCAGTCCTTCAGGTTCCTCGAGCCCGAGCTCTACAAGAGCATCGCGAAGATGCTGGACGAGCGCCGCGTCGAGCGCGAGCAGTACATCGCGCAGGCCATGGCGGCGCTCGCGCGCGAGCTGGAGGCGGCCGGCGTCAAGGGCGAGATCAGCGGCCGGCCGAAGCACATCTACTCGATCTGGAACAAGATGCGGGGCAAGGGCTTGGACTTCGAGCAGGTGCACGACGTGCGCGCGCTGCGCGTCATCGTGCCGAGCGTGAAGGACTGCTACGCCGCGCTCGGCGTGGTGCACAACCTGTGGCAGCCGATCGCGCGTGAGTTCGACGACTACATCTCGCGCCCCAAGGGCAACCTCTACCAGTCGCTGCATACCGCAGTGCTCGGGCCGGCCGGCAAGACGCTGGAAGTGCAGATCCGCACCGAGGAGATGCACCGCCACGCCGAGCTCGGCATCGCGGCGCACTGGCGCTACAAGGAGGCGGGCAAGGCCACGCGCGCGGACAGCGCGTTCGACGACAAGATCGCCTGGCTGCGGCAGCTGCTGGCGTGGCGCGACGAGATCGCCGACCGCACCACGTGGGCCGAGCAGACGCAGCGCGCGGCGCTCGACGACACCATCTACGCGGTGACGCCGCAGGGCAAGGTGGTGGACCTGCCGGCCGGCTCGACCCCGATCGACTTTGCCTACGCCCTGCACACCGACCTCGGCCACCGCTGCCGCGGCGCCAAGGTGGACGGCCACATCGTGCCGCTCGACACGCCGCTGCGGAGCGGGCAGCGGGTGGAGATCACGGTGGCGAAGAGCGGCGGGCCGTCGCGCGACTGGATGAGCACGGAGCGCGGCTTCGCCAAGAGCCCGCGCGCGCGGCAGAAGGTCCGCCAGTGGTTCAACACGCAGGCGCTCGCCGATACGGTGGCGGAGGGCCGCGCCGTCGTCGAGCGCGAGATGAAGCGCGAAGGCCGCGGCGGCGCGAATCTCGAGGCGCTGGCCGCGAAGCTCGGCTTCGCCAAGCCCGACGAGCTGTTCGCCGCGGTGGCGCGCGATGAGGTCAACCTGCGCCAGCTGCACGAGGCGCTGCGCTCGCTCGCCGGGGCG
>Ga0210379_10000544_pt1 | contig 12446 bp, 10 predicted proteins | sample PLMedo_2_FD_155468 | JGI IMG/M metagenome (GOLD analysis project Ga0210379, IMG submission 155468) | Groundwater sediment microbial communities from an aquifer in East River, Colorado, USA - PLM4_32_coex redo | ecosystem: Environmental > Terrestrial > Soil > Riparian zone | place: USA: East... | reverse complement strand
GCCTGAGCGAGACGAAGATCTCGAACGCCACCGCACGCATGATCGCGCGCGTGACGTTGCCGGGCTCCGCCGTCCGCATCCGTGTGGACAACACCTTCGGCACCGCACCGCTTGCGATCGGACACGCGACCGTCGCGCCGCGCGTGCGCGGTCCCGCCGTCGCCACTGGCCTCGTGAAACCGGTGACCTTCAAGGGCCAACCTGCGGTCACGATCCCTGCCGGCGGCAGCGTCGAAAGCGACACGATCGCCCTTCCCGTCGTCGCTCAGCAGGACCTGGCGGTCAGCCTTCACATCACCGGCGCCGACATGCAGCCGAGCCAGCACAACAACGCACAGGTCACGTCCTACCTGTCCGCCAACGGCTCGGGCGACCAGACCGCGTCCGCCGACGGCAAGCCCTTCACCGTCGAGACGAACTCGATGTTCTGGCTCAAGGGGATCGACGTTCAGCCGACGGCGCCTGCCTCTGCGATCATCGCGTTTGGCGACTCGATCACCGACGGCACCTGCTCGACGCTCAATTCGAATGACCGCTGGGAGGACATCGTCGCGCAGCGCTTGGCGCTCCAGAACCCGGTGCGCTTTGCCGTCGTCAACGAAGGCATCGGCGGCAACACGGTCACGCGCAAGGGCACGAATCCCACCTTTGCCTCGCCGCCGGGCGTGGAACGGCTCGACCGCGACGTGCTTTCGCGCGCGGGCGTCTCGCATGTCGTGCTCTTCATGGGCACGAACGACGCCAACCGCGAAGTCTCGGCTGCCGACATCATCGCCGGGTCGAAGGACATCATCGCCCGCATCAAGGCCAAGAACATCAAGGTCATCGGCGCCACAATGATTCCGCGGCACAACGATGTGTGGAACGAGGCGAAGAACAAGGTGAAGCGCGAGGTCAATGAGTGGATCCGCAAGGACGCCGGCTTCGACGCGGTGCTCGATTTCGACGCGGTGATGCGCGATCCCGCAAAACCCGACCAGATGATCGCGGCCTTCAATTGCGGCGACAACATCCATCCCGCGCCCATCGGCTATTTCCAGATGGGCAAGTCCGTCGATCTCTCGATCTTCACGCGCCGCTAGCGGCCACGCGGCATCGTGGCCAAACCCACGCTTTTGCAACAGATCGTCAGGGACCTCCGCAGGAAACACCGGTTTCACACGCTGATACTCTATGGGTCGCATGCACGAGGCGACGCGACCACGGCATCCGACTATGACCTGCTCGCGGTTCGAAAGGGCGGCAGCCGTTTGGTCCGCGACGCGCGCAAGTGGCGAGGCGCCTATATCGACCTCTTCCATCTATCCCGAAAACAAGCTGAGGCCCTCTGCGTTGCTGCATGTGAGAGGCGGAAAGGTCTTGCTCCAAAGAAACCGGTTTGGAGAGCGGTTCCTCGCCAGGCTGGACAGGCTGCATGCGCGCGGGCCAAAGCGGCTCCCGTCCGACGAGCGAACGGCCATAAGGGTCTGGGCGCGCAAGATGCTTGATCGCATTAAAGTCGGGGACGTCGAAGCCCGCTTCCGCCGGCTCTGGCTCCTGACCACCCTTCTCGAAGACTATTTCCTGCTTCGGGGCCGATGGTACGAGGGACCGAAGCTCGCTCTTCAATGGCTTCGCGAGAACGAGCCCGAGACCTATCGTCTTTTCGAGAAAGCCTTGAAACGACCGACGAACCTCACGGCCATCAAGGCTCTCGTCGACGCGGTTGTCGAGTGAGTAAGGCTCCGGCGTCTGGTAACTACGCCGCGGGATGAATATGGTGCGGATGATGAAGCGGGCCCGAATGAAATCTCTCTACGCCCTGACTGCTGCTCTCCTCGCCGCGCCTGCCTTGGCCGCGGAAACCGCAGCCCTTCCCGCAGACGTGGCCGCGTATCTCGAGCGCGATCGCCAGAATGCCGCCTGCCAGCCCAAGCACCTGCCGGGACTGAGCCTCGAAGAGATCGTCGACAACTTCATCATCGCGCGCCAAAGCCCTGCCTGCGCGACCCTCGAGCGCGAGCGCAAGGCCCTCATCGAGCGCTACAAGGAGAACAAGGATGTCGTCGACGCTCTGGTCTTGAGAGTGGGCACCCGCGGCGACGCCATCTGACGCATCAAAGGCTTAGTAAGCCGGTGCGGCTCCTGGAAGGCGCGCGGGCGATGCAGTAATCTCGCCTCACAACCGGTTCGATACTTTAGGCCACTCGGGAGGACCTCATGACACGCCCATCGGCTCGCGCACTTCTCTTAGGAACGGCGAGCGCCGTCATCGCATTCGCCGCTTTCGGCACGCCCCAGGCGGACGCGAAGGTGACGCGCATCGTCATCGAGAAGAAGACCTCTCCCGCCTTCGACGGCGCGAGCTACGGCGCGATCGGCCAGTACGAGGTCCTCGTCGGCAAGGCCTATGGCGAGCTCGATCCCAACGACCGCCGCAACACCATCATCACCGACATCAAGCTCGCGCCCAAGAACGCGCGCGGCATGGTCGAGTACATGACCACGTTCCAGATCGTGAAGCCGATCGACTTGTCGAAGGCGTCGCGCTTCATGTGGCAGGACGTGCCGAACCGCACCGGCCGCATCACCATCGACGTCCAGCAGCGCAATTTTGGCGATGTCGGAATCTCCGCCGGCTGGCAGGGCGACGCCGCGGGCCGCACCGTCCCGGGCCCGGACAACGATTATGTCGTCGTGCCCGTCGCCAAGAATGCGGATGGCTCCCCGATAACCGGGCGCGTGATGGCGCGGATCATGAACACGAGCGGCCCGAACTCGTCGTCGATGTACGTCGCCACAAATCCGACCCCGTACAAACCGGTCGACCTGAGCACGGCGAACGCGAGACTCGTCAGCCACACAGCCGAGCGCACGGACGGTAAGGTCGAAGGCGAAACCGAGATCAAGTCCACCGATTGGGCGTTCGCGAAATGCAGCGCGGAAGTACCGTTCCCCGGTACCCCAGATCCGACGCAGCTCTGTCTCAAGGGCGGTTTCGATCCAAAGCTGATGTACCACGTCGCCTTTACCGCGAAGGACCCGCCGGTGCTGGGCATCGGCTTTGCCGCCTTCCGCGACGTCGCCTCTTTCTTCAGGAACGAGAAGGCGGATTCGACCGGCACCGCGAATCCGCTCGCGGGCCAAGTGCAATGGGCGGCCACGCGCGGTCAATCGCAATCGGGCAACATGATCCGTCAGTTCCTGCATCAAGGCTTCAACGAAGACGAGCGGGGCCGCAAGGTTTTCGACGGCGCCTGGCCCATCATCGCCGGCAAGCGCATCGCTCTGAACTACCGTTTCGCCACGCCCGACGGGGTCTCGAAGATCTATGAGGCCTCCAACGAGGGCACACAGACCTGGGCGAAATCCGAAGACAAGCTGCGCGGCCTTCCGGCGGCCGGCATTCTCGACCGCTGCACGGCGACCAGCACCTGCCCGCGCGTCTTCGAACATTTCGGCGCGGCCGAGTTCTGGGGCTTGAAGATTTCGCCGTCCTTTGTCGGCACGTCGGCGGACAAGGACATTCCCGTTCCTGCCAATGTGCGCCGCTATTACATCGGCAGCACGCAGCACGGCGGCGGCGACGGCGGCTTCACAACCACCACCGAAGCGCCGCCCGCATGTCCGGGAGGCGCTAACTATGGCAAAGGCACGCTCGCCGAGAACCCGATGCCGCAGCGCGAGACCGTCACCGCGCTCCGTGTGCATTTCCGCAATTGGATCATGAAGGATATGGCGCCGCCCGCGAGCGTCTATCCGACGCTCGCCGCCGGCACGCTGGTCTCCCCGACCAAGCAGGCGATGGGCTTCCCGACGTTGCCGGGTCTTGCGCCGACCATGCCGACCAATTTCATCAACGAGGTGCTCGATTACGACTACGGCACGGAGTTCAACTATTCCGACGGCACCGGCGTGATGACCAAGGTCCCGTGATTCCGGCCAAAGTTCCAAAAGTCGACGCCGACGGCAACGAGCTCGGCATGGTCCCGGTCGTGTTGCGCGAAGCGCCGCTCGGCACCTATCTCGGCTGGAACGTCACCGCCGAAGGCTTCCATGCGGGCAAGATCTGCAACTACGCCGGCGGCATGGTCCCGTTCGCGAAGACCAAGGCCGAGCGCACGGCCAACAACGACCCGCGTCCTTCGCTCGAAGAGCGCTACGGCTCGCACGAAGCCTATGTCGCGAAGGTGAAAGAGGCCGCGGCGAAGATCGTCGCGCAAGGTTTTCTGCTCCAGCGCGATGCCGACCGCCTCGTCTCCGAAGCGGAAAAGAGCAACGTCCTCGTCGATAGGGCGGCGTCCCGATAGCGCGACGCGCAAGGCGGGGCGAAGGAGCCGAACACGGAGTTCCCCTCTCCCCTTGCGGGAGAGGGACACAGCGTAAACCTCTCGACCGCAGCGATGTGGGTGAGGGGTCCGTCGGGCCGATAAGTCCGTCTACGGACATTTAGGAGGGACTCCATGAAACATCTGCTCAAGATCGCCGTCATCGCCGCCGCCATCGCGCTCCCGCAATTCACCGTGGCGCAGGACAGCTCGACCATGCGCTTCCCACCGATCCCGATGGAGAAGCTCACGGCCAAGCAGAAACAGTTCGCCGAGGCGCAGGGCGGTAATCAGGCCGGTGGGCAGCGCGCGAGCAACTTCAATCAGGGCCCCTTCCGCCTCTATCTCCGGAGCCCGGATTTCGGTCTCGCCGCGATCCAGATGTCCGACTATTTGCGCTGGGGCACCGGCCTCGAGCCGCGCCTTGTCGAGTTCGCGATCCTGATCGCCGCGCGCAATTGGACCAGTACCTATGTCTGGCATTCGCATTATCCGCTGGCGATCAAAGGTGGTCTCGATCCTTCGGTCGGCGCCGATCTCGCCGCCGGCCGCCGCCCGGCGAAAATGAAAGACGACGAGAAGCTTGTCTACGATTTGCTGACGCAGATCTATCGCGACCACAAGGTGACAGACGCCACCTTCAACGCGATGCAAGCCAAGTTCGGCGACAAGGGGCTATCCGACATTGTCGCCATCGCCGCCTATTACGGCGTGACCTCCATGTCGCTGATCGCCACCGACACATCCGCGCCAGCGACCGACGAGCCACCGCTGCAAACCCTCGCGCAGAACTTTCCCCGCTAGAAAAATTTTGGGAGGACACCAATGAAGCATCTTCTGAAGATCAGCGTCACGGCGGCCGTTCTTGCGCTGCCGCAATTCTCGATCGCGCAAACGCCGATGCAGTACGGAAGCCCGCGCTATCCGGTGATCGATCCTGCGACCTTCACGCCGGAGCAGAAGCGCTTCGCTGACGAGATGATGAAGCCGCCGCGCAACGGCAACGCCAACAATCCGGGACCGTTCCGGGTCTATTTCCGCAGCCCGGAATTCGGCCTGAACGCGATCGAGATGTCCGACTATCTGCGCTGGGGCACCGGCCTTGAGGATCGCCTGACCGAGCTCGCGATCATCATCGCGGCGCGCAACTGGAACAGCGCGTATATCTGGCGGGCGCATTATCCCGCGGCGGTGAAGGGCGGTCTCGATCCCTCTGTCGGCGCCGACATCGCGGCCGGCAAACGCCCGACCAAGATGAAGGCCGACGAAGCGCTGATCTACGACTTCCTGACCCAGATGTATCGCGACAAGGAAATCAGCGACGCGACCTTTAACGCGATGAAAGCGAAATTCGGCGAGAAGGGTGTCACCAACATCATGGGCCTTGCGGGCTATTACGGTATCACTGCCATGGCGCTGATCACGGCGAAGCAGCCCGTACCGCCCGGCGACGAACCCAAGCTGGCGCAGCTGACTCAGGTCTTCCCGAAGTAACCGATTGATAGACCTACTGTTTTCTGCGCCCCTTGTGGGGTCGAGGGCCGATCAGCAACAGCGGAGCTGTTGCAGGCCCGAGCGTGTCCGCGCGCCGCGAAGCGGCGCCATGCGGACGGAAGGGGGTGTTGCTGCCGCTTTACGTCTGCGCACACCGGAGTAGAGTTTCAGTCAACACGCCATCCGTCGTTTCGCTTTCGCTTGAACACGTCATCCCGGCCCCACGGGATGCGCCACGAGGAGGAAACAGATGACATTTAGACATCTCGCCATCGGCGTTGCGGCGTCCGCTCTCATGCTCGCAGCGCAATCCGCTTATGCCGTGCCGAATGCCGGCACGATCGAAGGCATCGTGAAGAACGCGAGCGGCCAGCCCGTCTCGGGTGCCTATGTGAGATTGAAGAACACCGATGGCCGGCTCACCTTCCTCGTTGCGAGCCAGGCCGGCGGCAAGTTCACCGCGGGCGATCTGCCTCCGGGCCAATACGTCATCCAGAGCATCGGCGGCGGTTTCACCAGCGCTGCCACGCAGCCGATCAACGTCGACGCCAACAAGACCGCGAAGGCGCCCGATCTTTCGCTCACCAACAAGCAGGGCCCCGTGCTCAAAGGCGCGTGGCCAGGACGTCTCCCTGAAGAGGAGCTGGCGAAAGCGTCGCTCACGCTTCCCGCAGGCGCCGGCAAGCAGCTCGTCGAAGAGAAGTGCACCGGCTGCCACAATGACAATCGCATCGTCATCAAGCGCTCGGACGCAACCGACTGGGCGTTCACGATCAAGAGAATGCGGACCAACATGTTCGCGGCGAATCTGCCCGACCTCACCGACGAGCAGGCAAACACGATCACGAAATATCTGTCCGGCAACTACAAGCCCCTCCCCGGCATCGACGAGAACAGCCGCTTCCCGCGCACGTTCGCGACGGGCGAAGCGCTGAAGATGCGCGTCGTAACCAACAATCTGCCGCGCCCCTATTCCGAGCCGCATGACATCGCCGTCGATCCGACGGGCGTCGCGTGGGCCGCGGAGCGCGCGGGCATGCTGATCCGCTTCGATCCCAAGACGCTCGAGTTCACCGAGCGGCCGATCCCTGCCGGTCCCGCACCCGCGGATCGTCAGCGTCTCGGCAATCCGCAGATCGACGCCAAGGGCATGTTGTGGACCGCCGATGGACCCAACAATCGCTGGCTCAGCTACGACACCGTCAATCGTCAGTACAAGTCCTATCCCTGGACCGAAAAGGGCCATGGCGGTGCGGGCGGCAACAGCATGGCGATCCATCCTGACGGGAAGATCTATGCGACCGGCTTGGGGCGCGAAGTCCGCATGCTCGATCCGGCGACCGCGGAGTGGAAGTTCTTCGAATCGCCATACTTCAAGGCCAACAACGGCAAGGCACCGGGCGCGTACGGTCTTGCGGTGGCTGGCGATGGCGCCGTTTGGTATGCCGAGAACGATATCGACATGATGGCGCGCATCGATCCGAAGACGGGCAAAGTCGAAGAGTTCAAGATCCCGCATGAAGGCGAGGCACTTCCGCGGCGTCTGCAAAGCGACGTGAACGGCGATCTCTGGGTCGGCCTCTGGCAAGCCGGAAAGCTGATGAAGATCGATCACAAGACCAAGAAGATGACGATCTTCACGCCGCCCACGCCCGGCGGCGCCTACACGGTCACGACCGACAAGAAACCAGGCGGCAGCCCGTATATCTGGTTCAGCAGCCAGAAGGTGGACCTGATCGTGCGCTTCGATCCCAGAAGCTCGGCCTTCGTCGAATTCCCGCTGCCTTACGCGGAATCCGATGCGCGCCGCGTCGAGATGGATCCGACCAATCCGAACCGCGTCTTCTTCAGCGGCAACACCGCCGACCGCATCGGCTTCATCGAATACACGCCATAAGCCGTATACGGATCATTTGGCGTTGCAATGGGCCGGGGTTCCCCCGGCCCATTGTTTCTCGCCGAGCTATTGGCTTGCACGAGGCCTGAATGAGGTATATACGCGTATATCCGCGTTCTTGAGGATTTCATATGACCGTCGCTCGCAGCCGCACATTTCGGAGTGGAAACAGCGAAGCTATCCGGCTACCGCGGGACGTTGCATTCGGTGAAGACGTGGAATTGGTAATCGTTCGTTCCGGCGATGTGATGACGATTTACCCCGCCGCGGCATCGATCCCCGAAATGGTCGCGCGTCTGCGCGAACTCCCTGTGCCTCCAAACATTGAGGTGCGGGATGAAGAAGACATTCCAGAACGAACACGTCTTTGAGGCATGGCTTACCTCCTTGACACGGACGTCGCGATTCACCTGCGCGATGGCGACCCGGCCGTAACCGCCAAGATTGCCGCGCTCGATGACGCTGTCCTTATGTCGATGGTGACCCGCGTGGAACTCGAAGGTGGTGTCTACCGAGAGCCCGCTTACGCACCAATTCGAAGAGTGCGGCTTGATGCGATTCTCGCTGCGATCCCAACGGTGGCATTTGACGACACTGCGGCCGAAGCCTACGGAGGAATCGTCGCACATTCAGGTTATTCCAGGAGGAAGCTGCTCGACCGCATGATCGCCGCGCAGGCCGTCGTGCATCGCGCGACTTTGGTGACGATGAATGCCGACGATTTTTCAGGCATTCCCGGGCTTGCTATCCTGAAGTGGTAATGCGGGCTAAATGCCCTCACCACGACATCGCTCCATCGTCGCACTCTCTTTCCTCCCCCGTTTACGGGTCGAGGGCACTTTTGCGACGGCAGAGCTGTCGCGGGCCCGAGCGTGCTCCGCCCAGCGAAGCGGAGGGAGACCTACTGCTCCACGTAGCACCACTCGGGCTCGGGTTGATGCGGTGCAAGCAAGCGGGGATTCCCATCGCCACGGTTCGGCTCGTGTCGGAAATGCTGTACTATCCCTCAGCTTTACAGAAGCTCGATTTTCGCGGGGAGAATTCCATGCGCACAAATTTGGCAATCACGTCCGCTCTCGTACTTTGCGCGGCATCCGCCGCCGCCCAGCCGCGGACAACTCTCGACATCTATGTGACGGACGTCGAAGGCGGCAACGCCACATTGTTCGTGACGCCCGCGGGCGAGTCGGTCCTGATCGACACGGGCAATCTGAACGGTGCGGCGCGCGATGTCGCGCGTATCATGGACGCGGTTCGGGACGCGCATCTGACCCAGATCGATCATCTCATCCTGACCCATTACCACGCCGATCATTTCGGCGGCATGGAAGAGCTGTCGAAGCAGATCCCGATCAAGGAATTCATCGACCACGGGCCGAATGTGCAGCCGGGTGTCGGCGCCGACTGGGAGAAGGACGTCTATCCCAGGCTCTACGCCACGTCGAAGCATACGGTGGCGAAGCCGGGCGACCGCATCGCACTCAAGGGCGTCGACTGGCGCATCGTGACCTCGGCCGGTGCAATGATCCCCGCAACGACGCTGCCCGGCGCGAACAAGCAAAACCCGACATGCGCCAATTTCAAGCCGATCGACAACAACATGGAAGACCCGATGTCGGTCGGGAGCTACATCAGGTTCGGCAGGTTCCGCACCGCCCATCTCGGCGACCTCACGCGGAACAAGGAGTTCGAGCTGATGTGTCCCATCACGCGGCTGCCGCCCCTCAATCTGTTCGTCGGCCTGCACCACGGGGTGGAGACCTCGAGTTCGCCCGTGATCGTTCATGCGCTGCGCCCGCGCGTCGCCATCATCAACAACGGCACGCGCAAAGGCGGCGACCCGACCACGATGACGAGCATCAACACGTCGCCTGGCTTGGAAGACCTCTGGCAGATTCATTTCTCCCAGCTCAGCGGGCAGGAATTCACCCAGCCCGGCATGTTCATCGCCAATTTGCTCGATGAACCCTCGGCGTCGATGCCGATTGCGCCCATCGCCGCGCCGCAGCCCGGCCCCAACGCGCCCCCCGCGCCCGTTCACAATGGAAAGGCTTATTGGATCAAGGTGTCCGCGAAGCAGGACGGGTCCTTCACCGTCACCAATCAGCGCAACGGATTTTCCAAGACCTATACGGTGCCGGGGAGTTGATCGCCGTCCGAGCAGGGAGGACGCCGATGCGAGCGCTCCGTTGCAGTGTGACAATCCTCGCCCTCGCGGGATCGCTCGGAACGGCGCTGGCCCAACCGGCAAAATTGCCGGATACGGTGACATGTCCTGAAGCGATCGCAGGGATTGCGACGTGCTATTCGGCAAAGCTCGGCACCGACGCATATCTTCTTGCCGCGATGCCGAAAACCTGGAACGGGAACCTGATCGTCTTCGCGCATGGCGGGCCGGGTCCCATCCCACCGAGCGCGAGCTACAGCGGGGGCAGTCTCGGCCGGTATGGCGTCGAAGTGAAGTTGGGCTATGCCTGGGTTGCTTCGACCTATCGCTATCTCGGCTTTGGCGTGCAGCAATCGGCCGACGACACCGATCAGGCGCGCCAGTATTTCGTCGATCGTTTCGGCAAGCCGAAGAGGACCCTTGTTCACGGCGCGTCCTATGGCGGGCTCGTGGGCGCGATGCTGATCGAGCGGTACGGCAAGAATTATGACGGCGCGTTCTTCAACAGCGGGATGCTGGCGGGCGCGGTCGTGGGCTATCAGTTCCGTGCCGACTTGCGCGCAGTGTACCAGTACTATTGCAAGAACCTCCCGCGCCCCGGCGAGACGCAATATCCGATTTGGATGGGCCTGCCGGCCGATTCCAAGATGACGCTCGATGAATTGACCGCGCGCGTCGATGAATGCACCGGCGTCACCAAACCGGCCGCCGCACGGACAGAACGGCAGAAAAAGAATCTCGCCAATATTCTCGCCGTTGGCGGTTTTAGGGACATCGTGCTGATTCGCCACATGCAGTACGGCACCTTCAACTTCCGCGACATCGCCAACATCACGCACGGGAAGAGCCCGTTTTCCAATGTGAGGTCGGTCTATCGCGGGTCGGACGACGATGAAGCGCTGAACCGCTTCGTCATCCGGTTCGAGTCCGATCCGGCCGGCATCGCGGCGTTGAAGCACGACGCCGAGCCGAAGGCGGCGCTCTCTGTACCCGTGATGGCGATACATTCGATCAATGATCCGCAGGTCTCGGTCGACGCCGAAGCCTCTTATCGCGATCTCGCCAGAACGACCGCGAGCAGCGACCGCTTGGTGCAGGCCTATACCGATGAGAACGAGCACACGGCCCAAAGCGCGGCCGAACTTGCAGCCGCTCTCGATGGCCTGATGCAATGGATCGAAACGGGCAGGCGGCCCTCGCCCCGGTCGGTTGCTGCTGCATGCGAAAGTCTTAAGGCGCGCTTGGCCGGTCCCTGCCGGTACCATCCCGAATTTGAGCCAAGAGGCTATGCAACACCGGGCACGCGGTAAGGCAGCGTGGGTTGGGGGCTGATGAACACCGCAGTGGGCAGGAAGGACTCGACATCGATCCGCCGCGTGGCATTCGCGAGTTTCATTGGCACCGCGATCGAATGGTACGATTTCTACCTTTACGGGACGACTGCGGCGTTGGTCTTCCCGGCTCTATTCTTTCCGCAATTGAGTGCATTGTCGGCAACCCTCGCTTCGTTCGGCACATTCGGCGTCGCGTTTGTTGCTCGGCCCCTCGGCGGAATTGTTTTTGGACATTTTGGAGACCGTATCGGTCGCAAGTCGATGCTGGTCATCACTCTCGTGCTGATGGGCGGCGCGACCTTTCTGATCGGCCTGGTACCGACTTTTCAGCAGGCAGGCTACGCTGCACCCATCCTGTTGATCGCCCTGCGGTTCCTGCAAGGTTTTGCGGTAGGCGGTGAATGGGGCGGCGCAACCTTGATGGTCGTCGAGCACGCTCCAGAGAAAAGTCGAAATTTCTACGCCGCTTGGCCGCAGGCAGGAGTGCCTTTCGGTCTGACACTGTCGACCGCAATATTTGCGCTCGCGTCTTCGCTGCCCGATGAGCAGTTCTTCGCTTGGGGGTGGCGGGTCCCGTTTCTGCTGAGCGTCGTCCTTATTGCGGTCGGTCTGTTTATCCGATTGCGGATTGTCGAATCGCCCGTTTTCGCACAACTCAAACAACTCAAAATCGAATCGAGAGTGCCGCTGCTCGAAGTCCTTACGGATTATCCCATTGCTGCCGTGCTCGCGACGGGCGTGGGATTCGTCATTTTCGTTCAATTCTACGTCGTTACGACGTTCGTGCTGTCCTACGCCACAACCCAACTGGGCGTTTCGCGGAGCGTGGTGCTCACGGGATTGTTGTTCGCAGCGTTGGGCGACTTCATCGGCATAGCTCTGGCCGCTGCGCTCGCCGACCGTATCGGCAGCCGCGGAGTTGCGCTTTCAGGCGCTCTCGGAATTTCCATCCTGGCGTTCCCCTTTTTCTGGTTGGTTGATACGGGGTCGTCGCTGTTGATTTGGATTGCGATGACCTTCTGGATTGTGGCTGGCGGCGCGCTCTACGGCGTGTGTGGTGCGTTCACCGCCGAACTCTTTCCAGCGCGGGTTCGCTATTCTGGAATTTCCTTCAGCCAGCAAACGGCAGGGCTGTTCGGAGGAGCACTCACGCCGGTGATCGCAACCGCTCTCGTCAGTTGGTCAGGAGGGCGATCCTGGCCCGTTGCAGCCTATGTGGCCGCTGCGGCGCTCGTAACCGTTTCGGC
>Ga0210379_10000543_pt1 | contig 12468 bp, 3 predicted proteins | sample PLMedo_2_FD_155468 | JGI IMG/M metagenome (GOLD analysis project Ga0210379, IMG submission 155468) | Groundwater sediment microbial communities from an aquifer in East River, Colorado, USA - PLM4_32_coex redo | ecosystem: Environmental > Terrestrial > Soil > Riparian zone | place: USA: East... | reverse complement strand
CAGCGTGTTCGCGAGGGGCGCAGTCATCAAGCCTGGAGAAAACATCCTCGACATCGTGCCCGATGACGATGCACTCACGATCGAAGCCAAAGTTGCGGTCGAGAACATCAGCGACGTTCATCCCGACGCCGTCGCCGAGATTCATTTGACGGCATACAAGCAGCGCATCACGCCGATGGTGCACGGCATCGTGATCCAGGTCTCAGCGGACCGGTTCACCGATGAACGCACGGGAGTCCCATATTACACCGCGCTGGTGCGCATCAATGCCGAAGAGCTCGCTGCTTTGCCCGGCGTGCGCCTTTATCCGGGAATGCCGGCGCAGGTGATGATCCCGACCGTGGAGCGCACGGCTCTGGACTATCTCCTCGGGCCGCTGACGCAGTCCTTCAACACGGCGTTCCGGCAGAAATAATCGCGCGCTACTGGGCCGCCGGCGGCGTCGTGCTTTGCGCCACGACAAGCGCAGGCGCCGTGGGCACATGCATGCCATAGATCCAGCTCTGATTGGCGCTAAGCGCGTAGATCGGGCGATAGCCGCGCATCCAGTCGGCGTGGCCCACCTTCGTCGCCGTGTTGTCGAGAACATACTGATGCCCGTTCTCCACCACGCTCAGAATCGCGTGGTCGAGATTTCGAAGCGTGTCCCTCAGCACGACCAGTCGCATGTTCGAGAGGTCGACGCCGGCCGCGTTCAAGAGCCACATTTTGGCGATCGCGATGTCCTCACAGTCGCCGCGGCCGCGCTCCATGCTCTCTTCGAGCGTCGCCCAATGATCGCCGACACCGTAAGTCTCATCGTCGCTGGCGTAAGTCAGCAGAGCATTCATCCCTTCGTTCACGGCCTGCAGACGCGCTTCACCCTGAAGCGCTGAGATTTTTTGCATGAGCTCGTACCAGCGGCTCCATGCGCCCGAACATGTCTCGATGACGCTGTTCGCGCACTCAACACCGTGAAGCGACTGCGGACCGTGTTCGATGATGCGGCGCCATCTCGGATTCTCGCCGAGACGCGGAACGGAGACCGCGACCGCGCCCGGAAATTCCTCCGTGTAAGACTCGGAGCTTTCCGCGGGCGGCATGAAGGTCGTGGTCGTCCGCGCGGGCGCCCAGGTGATCTGCCTGAAAGGCGCCTCCGGTTCCTCGGCGACAGCGATGGGCCCGATCGTCCCATCAAAAATAACTACGGGCTCGGCCACGGCCACGTCGAGGAGGCGCAACTGCGGCACCGGAAATGACGGTCTCGCAATGGGACCGGTGCTGGCAAGCGCTTCGGGCACCGTCGCGACAGCAGGCCGACCAGACAGCGGCGCAATAGTGAAAAGAGAGGCTAACGCGACGATCGCGCAGGAACCAATACTCGAAGTCATCAAATGTCTTCCCAATTACCTTGAAGAGGGAAGACACTATTGATGGGACTCTTATTTCTATTTTATTTGACTTCTAGAGTCCGAATAGACTTGTACTCTTTACTTATACAATTGAAATTCGAATAAGTTCTACATTCTATTCAAATCTTACCTTTCGGGTTCTTTCCACTCGGATACCCACGCCAATGGCGAGTCGGGTGGCACGCCACTCGCAGTCAATTACCCGCTGTGTTCGCTTTCAGGACGCGTTTCAGACCTTATGTCATATGCAGTTATGCCAGCAGGGTTAACCAAAAATAAAAATCTCGGGAATCGGCATAACACAATATGTCAATCGAGGGGCATGCGCTTGCGAGTGGAACCACTGGCTGTGTACTGAAAAATTGGCTCAATTTGGAAAGAACCATCAAATGAAACAGGATTTTTCGGCGGATCAGGTTGCGGGCGGGTCGGACGCCGGAGATCAGCATGATGGCGGGACCGCAGAGCCCATCCAGCTCGCGGCGGCGGTTATACCCGAGCCGTTGATTGTCCTGGCACAAGCTGGCGGTCAGGGCCAAGGACAGGGACAGGGACAGGGCCAGGGCCAGGGCCAGGAGGGGCAAGGACAGGGCCCCTTCGTGCCAGCAGTGCCCCCCGGCGCCGTGTCTGCGAGCGCGGGCAACGTGACCGCTTACGCGATCTTGCCCAACGGCAGCGTTCGTCTGCCGCCCGGAACCGTCGTCAACATGGCCTACGTGGTGGACGATGACCTCTACCTCCCTCAGCCGGACGGATCGCTGATCGTCATCGTCGATGGCGCCGTGCAGATGAATGGCGCCATCAATATTCCCATCCTCCTGGTCGGCAACGTTGCATTTGGCCCGGACGCTCTTGCAGCCCTCGTGGGCCAGAACGCGCCACCTGCTCCTGCCGCCGGTGCCGGTGGCCCCGCCGCCGCAGCGGGGGGCGTGGGAAGCGCGGGCGCCGACCTCGGTGAGCCAGCCGGTCCGATTGATCCCAATCCCATTGACTTGACGGCACTCCTCCCACCGACGGCGCTCCTGTTCGGCGTTCCGCAGATAGAGGAGATCGGGTTCTTCTTCGATACCGATCCGGCTGTGGGGGAAAACCCGGATGTGATGGCGGATGACGATGATCTGCCCGGCGGAAATCCTGGCGGCACCAACGACGACGCACCCGACAATCTGTCCGGCGTGCTGTCCCATGACTTTGGCGGCGACGGGCCGGGATCCATTGCGTTCCTGACCGACGGCGCGCCCACGGGCTTCGCCTACGAATTGGACGGCAACGATCTTCTCATTCGTCAGAACGGCACGCTCGTCCTCAGGGTCACTCTGAATCCGCTGACCGGCGCGTATGAAGTGATTCAGGAAAATCCGGTCGACCATGCGCCGGGCGATAACGAAAACAATGTAAATTTCACGCTGACCTATCGCGTGACGGATTCCAACGGCGACTTTGTCGACGGCACACTGGACGTCAACGTGGACGACGACACGCCGACGGTGAGCGCGAACGCGGGCGCGGTCGTCGACGACGACGATCTCACGGGCGGAAACGCGAACGGGACCGGCGACGATAGCCCGGCCAACGCCACTGGCACGCTGGCTCATAGTTACGGCGCCGATGGCGGATCGATCGCGTTCCTGACCACGGGCGCACCGAACGGTTTCACCTACGAATTGTCGGGAAGCTCGCTGCTCATCAAGCAGGCGGGAACACTCGTTATCACCGTCACGCTCAACACGTCGACCGGCGCCTACTCGATCACCCAGAACAATCCGATCGATCATTCGGCTGGCGACAACGAGAACAACCAGCCCTTCGCGATCACCTATCGCGTCACCGATGGTGACGGCGACATCGTCGACGGCACGCTGAACATCAATGTCGACGACGATACGCCGACGGTTTCCTCGAACCTCGGTGTCGTCGTCGATGAAGACAACCTGGCGACGGGCAATGGCGATGCCGCTCCGGGCGACGAGGCGGAAGCGAACAAGACCGGCACGCTCAGCCACAGCTTTGGCGCCGACGGCGCAGGCGCGATTGCCCTCCTCGGGACGGGAGCGCCTAACGGCTACACCTATGCGCTCTCCGGCGGCGGCACAATCCTGACGGTACACCAGACCAGCACGAACACGGACGTGCTGCGCATCACGATCAATCCCACAACCGGTGCCTATTCGGTCGAGCTCCTCAATCCGCTCGACCATCCGATTGCGGGTAGCGAGGACAATCTGCCCTTCACGATCAATTACAGCGTCACGGACGGCGACGGTGATTCCGTCAACGGCACGCTGTCGATCAGCGTCGACGACGATCTGCCGGTCGGAACGCAGGAGCCGACCCCGATTGTCATGCATGTCGATGAGGACGAACTGTCGACGGCCTCTGGCGACTTGTCCAACGGCAACACCGATGGCGATGGGGACGATGATGACGACAGCTTTAGCGCCGCTTCGCTCACGGGCGCCGTCGCGCCTGGCGCCGACCAGCCACTCGTCGTCAAATTTGATCAAGCGATCAATGGTGACGTGGTCAAGACCACCGGCGGTGCCGACGTCAAGTCACTGGGCATCACCGTTAAGTGGGCCTATGTCGACGCGACCCATCTCATCGGTTTTGCCGATACGAACGGCAACAACGTCCATGACGGCAGCGAGCGGACTGTCTTCACGTTCACGGAAAGTCCGGCGGGCACGTTCACGTTCGACTTGGTTGATCAGCTCGACCATTCGGGCGCCAACGATGACAATGAGAACCTGTCGCTGGATCTGACCGACGCGGTCAGTGTGGAGGACGCGGACGGGGATCCGGTCAATCTTCCCGCTGGCACGATCGTCGTACAGGTCGAGAACGACATTCCGCAGCTGGCTGTCCAGCCGCAGCCGATCACCGCAACGGTGGAGGAAGACGGTCTTTCGACGGCAAGCGGAGACCCGGGCGACCTGTCGGAGGGCAATCGCCAGGGTGGCGATACGACGACCGACGACGAAGCCTCTGGCGCTTCGGGCTCGCTATCGACGCTTTTCAACGCTGGCGCCGACGAGCCGCTGACCATCTCGATTTCGAGCGATGCATCGGCGTTGGCGAGCCTGCCGACGCTGTATTCGAAGGGCGATGCGGTCACTTATTCAGTTGCGGGCAATGTGCTGATCGCGACAGCCGACGACGGCGGTGCGAACGAGCGTGTTGTGTTCCGGCTGACGGTGAACGCGAACGGCTCGTGGAGCTTCGATCTGGAAGATCAGCTCGACCATGTCGACAACGGGCTCAACGACGAGAACGTGGCGCTGGTGACGAGCGGTGGGCCGATCAGCGCGATCGACTTCTCCAGCATAATTGTCGGGGTTGATGCCGACGGCGACGAGATCACGGGGGCGGCCTCGGGCAGCTTCACGATTGCGGTCCAGGACGACGTGCCGGGACCGAATGCGTCCGCCACTCCAGTCAGCGCGATGGTGGAGGAAGACGGTCTTTCCACGGCGAGCGGGGATGCGGGCGATTTGTCCGAAGGCAACCGCCAGGGCGGCGATACGACGACTGACGACGAAGCCTCGGGCGCTTCGGGCTCGCTGACGTCGCTGTTCAAGATCGGTGCGGACGAGCCGCTGAGCATCGGTATCTCGGGCGATGCATCGGCGCTGGCGACGCTGCCGACGCTGTACTCGAACGGCGATGCAACCACCTATTCAGTTGTGGGCAATGTGCTGACCGCGACGGCCGATGACGGCGGTGCGAACGAACGTGTTGTGTTCACGCTGACGGTCAACGCGAACGGCTCGTGGAGCTTCGATCTGGAAGATCAGCTCGACCACGTCGACAACGGGCTCAACGACGAGAACGTGGCGCTGGTGACGAGCGGTGGACCGATCAATGCGATCGACTTCTCGGGCCTGATTGTTGCGGTTGATGCGGACGGCGACGAGATCACGGGTGCAGCCTCTGGCAGCTTCACGATTTCGGTCCAGGACGACGTGCCGGTCCCGAATGCATCGGCTACTCCGGTCAGCGCGACGGTGGAAGAAGACGGTCTTTCGACGGCGCTCGGGGACGCGGGCGATCTGTCCGAAGGCAATCGCCAGGGTGGCGATACGACGACCGACGACGAAGCCTCTGGCGCGTCGGGTTCGCTGACGTCGCTGTTCAAGGTTGGCGCCGATGAACCGCTGAACTTCGGGATCTCGCATGACGCTTCGGCGCTGGCGACGCTGCCGACGCTGTATTCGAAGGGCGATGCGGTCTCTTACTCCGTGTCAGGCAATGTCCTCACGGCGACCGCCGATGACGGCGGTCCGAACGAACGAGTTGTGTTCACGCTGACCGTGAACGCGAACGGCTCGTGGAGCTTCGACCTGGAAGATCAGCTCGACCATGTCGACAACGGCAACAATGACGAGAACTCGGCGCTGGTGACCAACGGCGGATCCGTCAATGCGATCGACTTTTCGGGTCTGATCGTTGCGATGGATGCGGACGGCGACGAGATCTCAGCCTCGGGCACCGGCCTCTTCACGATTGCGGTCGAGGACGACGTGCCGATCCCAGCTGCTTCGGCGACTCCGGTCACCGCGATGGTGGAGGAGGATGGTCTTTCGACCGCGAGCGGAGACGCCGGCGACCTGTCGGAAGGCAACCGCCAGGGCGGCGATACGACGACCGATGACGAAGCCTCTGGCGCTTCGGGCTCGCTGTCGACGCTGTTCACGGCCGGCGCGGACGAGCCGTTGAGCATCAAGATTTCGAGCGATGCATCGGCGCTGGCGACCCTGCCGACGCTGTACTCGAAGGGCGATGCAGTCACTTATTCGGTTGCGGGGAATGTACTGATCGCGACAGCCGACGACGGCGGCGCGAACGAGCGTGTTGTGTTCCGGCTGACGGTGAACGCGAACGGTTCGTGGAGCTTCGATCTGGAGGATCAGCTCGACCATGTCGACAACGGGCTCAACGACGAGAACGTGGCGCTGGTGACGAGCGGTGGGCCGATCAGCGCGATCGACTTCTCCAGCATAATTGTCGGGGTTGATGCGGACGGCGACGAGATCACGGGGGCGGCCTCGGGCAGCTTCACGATTTCGGTCGAGGACGACGTGCCGGTTCCGAACGCGTCCGCCACTCCAGTCAGCGCGACGGTGGAGGAAGACGGTCTTTCCACGGCGAGCGGGGATGTTGGCGATCTATCGGAAGGCAACCGGCAGGGCGGCGATACGACGACTGACGACGAAGCCTCTGGCGCTTCGGGCTCGCTGTCGACGCTGTTCAAGGTTGGTGCGGACGAGCCACTGAGCATCGGCATATCGAGCGATGCATCGGCGCTTGCGACCCTGCCGACGCTGTACTCGAAAGGCGATGCGATCACCTATTCGGTTGCGGGCAACGTGCTGACCGCGACGGCCGATGACGGCGGTGCGAACGAGCGTGTTGTGTTCACGCTGACCGTCAACGCGAACGGCTCGTGGAGCTTCGATCTGGAAGATCAGCTCGACCATGTCGACAACGGGCTCAACGACGAGAACGTGGCGCTCGTGACGAGCGGTGGATCGATCAATGCGATCGACTTCTCCAGCATAATTGTCGGGGTTGATGCGGACGGCGACGAGATCTCAGGGGCGGCCTCGGGCAGCTTCACGATTTCGGTCCAGGACGACATCCCGGTTCCGAATGCATCGGCCACGCCGGTCACCGCGACGGTGGAGGAAGACGGTCTTTCCACGGCGAGCGGGGATGCGGGCGATCTGTCGGAAGGCAATAAATCGGGTGGCGATACGAATGCCGACGACGAGGCCTCGGGCGCTTCGGGCTCGTTGACGTCGCTGTTCAAGGTCGGTGCGGACGAGACGCTGAGTATCGGAATTTCGAGCGATACGTCGGGGCTTCCGGCGCTGCTCTCGAAGGGCGATCTGGTCACCTACGCCGTGGTGGGCAACGTCCTGACAGCGACAGCGGGCGGCCGCACCGTGTTCACGCTGACGGTGAACGCGAACGGCTCGTGGAGCTTCGATCTCGAAGATCAGCTCGACCACGTCGACAACGGGCTCAACGACGAGAACGTGGCGCTGAAGCTCAACGGCGGTGGATCGGTCAACTTCATCGACTTCTCGAGCATCATTGTCGGGATTGATGCGGACGGCGACGAGATCGCAGGTGCGGCCTCGGGCAGCTTCAAGATCACGGTCGAGGACGACATCCCGGTTCCGAATGCTTCGGCCACTCCGGTCACCGCGACGGTGGAGGAAGACGGTCTTTCGACGGCGAGCGGGGATGTTGGCGATCTGTCGGAAGGCAATCGCCAGGGCGGCGATACGACGACTGACGACGAAGCCTCCGGCGCTTCGGGCTCACTGTCGACGCTGTTCAAGGTCGGCGCCGACGAGACGCTGAGCATCGGGATTTCGAGCGATACGTCCGGTCTGCCGGCGCTGTTGTCGAAGGGCGATGTGGTCACCTACTCCGTGGTGGGCAATGTCCTGACGGCGACAGCGGGCGGCCGCACCGTGTTCACGCTGACGGTAAATGCGAACGGCTCGTGGAGCTTCGATCTGGAAGATCAGCTCGACCATGTCGACAATGGGCTCAACGACGAGAATGTGGCGCTGAAGCTCAACGGCGGTGGATCGATCAATGCGATCGACTTCTCGAGCATCATTGTCGGGATCGATGCGGACGGCGACGAGATCGCAGGCGCAGCCTCGGGCAGCTTCAAGATCACGGTCGAGGACGACGTGCCGCCTCCGTTCCAGCCCGATGCGGGTTACGTTGTCGGCAACGGTGTTTCGGTCGAGACGATGGCGCTCAGCTTCGTGACGGGCGCGGATGAGCCGGGCAACGTTCAGTTCTCTGGCATCACCAATGGCACTGCGGCGATGGACAAGAACGGCCTTGCACTGACTTCAGGCGGAAATCCGGTCTTCCTGTTCGTCAGCGCCGACGGTCACACACTCTTCGGTTCAACCAATGCGGCCTTCAATCCGGCAGGCGGTGTGAACGGGACGGTTGCGTTCACGATCACGCTCGATCCGGTTGCCAACACCTACAGCGTGACCTCGCTGCAAGTTATCAGCAACGGCATTGAGCTTGTGGTCGACAACCTCAGCGGCGTGGGTGGCGGCAATAACACCTACAAGGGACTTGGTGCCGATGCCGCGATCAGCCAGTTCGACGTCCTCCTCAATGGCAGCGACTCCGTCAACACGAACAACACCGAAATCGGTATCGACGGAGGCAACAGCATCGCCGACGGCGAAATTCTGCGCATGGATTTCGTCGACAACCTTGTTACCCAGGCGAACCTTGTGACGTACCCCACAGGCTTCAGTTGGAGCAACCACAAGCTGGTCAACACGTTCAGGCAGCTGATGAGCTTTGTAGGACCGTCTCAAGGCGGCACGACGAGCCTCACGGTGGCCGCGATCATTGCGGATGAAGATCAGAATCTGCTTGGCGATGCGAGTGGTGAGACGCAAGTCACCATCACCTCGGTGAAGGTCTACGACGGAAACGGTGTCGTTATTCTCGACACGAACGTTGACGATCTTCCGACGGGCACTCTCGACCTGGGCGTTGACTTCCTGGTGGGTGGAGCTGTCAAATTCTCCAACATGCAGGAGGACTGGTCCTACGAAATCACGTCGACCACTCCGTTCAGCGCGGTGGTCGTGGAGGGTGACTTCGACGCCAACGACCAACCCTTCAAGTTGGGCGCGATGACGATCGTGGCCGGTCAGGCCGCTCAGCCGATCCCGGTGGAGTACAACATCACCGGCACGGATGCCGATGGCGACGAGGTGGCCGGCAAGATCGATGTCACCTTCCTCCCGAACAGCGTCGACAACTCTGTCGGAGGCGTCGGAGCTGACAGCATCACCGGAAACGCCAACGCGAACTTCATCTCGGGTCTCGGCGGCAACGACATCCTGGTCGGCGGCGCCGGAAACGACACCCTGGTTGGCGGTTTCGGCTCGGATACGGTCACGGGCGGCACGGGCGCGGACGAGTTCGTCCTCACTCCTGGCGGTGGCGTCGACACGATCACCGACTTCGTGCAGGCGGACGGGGATGCGGTCGATCTGAGCGCGCTGCTGGATGAGGCACTTATCACCCCTGCAACCGTAGGCGACTTCGTCAAGCTCACCACTGTGAGCGCCCAGCAGGTGCTTCAAATCGATGCCAATGGTCTGACAGGGGGCACCAATTTCACAACGGTGGCGATCTTCAGCCCACCGGTGCCGGGGCCTGTGCACATCCTCTACGACACCGCTCAGGCCGATCTACCGGTCACCCCGTGACCTAACTCGTTGTAGCGCAAGCTCTGGGAATTCCTTGGGAATTCCCAGAGCTTTGACGCGCGCGGCAATTTGCCTTAACCCTGGCGCTAATATTTGGTCGTGAGCCGCGGTTTTTTGGCATATAATTCATCCGGTTAGTGTTGGGGGGTTGAAATGCATCGTCTTCAAGTGCGCCACCATCTCCTGGTGGCGGTGTCTCTATTGTGTTTTTCCGCTATGGACCGGGCTTCAGCCCTCACCTTGGAGGAGTCTATAGCCGCTGCGCTAAAGACCAACCCCTCCATCGGCCAAGCCATCGAGAACCGTCGCGCGACCGAGTGGGAGCTGCGCCAGGCGCGCGGTCTCTACCTTCCCCGTGTGGACGTCGAGGCTTCAGCAGGCGCCCGTGAGTTGGACAGCCCGGCCCGGCGTGCAGTCGGCCTTGTCGGCTCGACGCTCTATCCTCAGGAAGTCGGCGCGGTCATCCAGCAATCGATCATCAATCTCGCCAGCCGCAGTGAGATCGAATACCAGGCCTCGCGCGTGGATGGCGCGTCGCTGCGCGTGCTTGAGCGCTCGGAGAACATCGCCCTGCAGGTCGCGCTCGCCTATCACGAGCTCCTCCTCAAGGAGCGGGTGCTGCAGCTGGCGCGCGACAACATCGCCTTCCACGACAGGCTCCTCGGCGACATCCGTCAGGGAACGGGGGGTGGCGCACTGACCATCGCCGACCAACGCCAGGCTGAAGAGCGCGCTCTTGCCGCTCGTTCAAAGGCTGTCGAGACAAACGAAGAGCTGGAAGCCGCACGCATCCGCTTCATCAAGCTCGTCGGAGCCCAGCCGGGGATGACGGCGCCAGTGCGCTCGCTCGCGGCGGCCGTGCCGGCGGATATCAACCAGGCCGTGGCGACGCTCTCCCAGCGCAATCCGACCATCCGTCTTGCCGATGCGGACATCGACTCGGCCCAGTCCCTCGTGAGCAAAGCGCGCGCGGATTTCTGGCCGACTCTCGGCCTCGAGCTGCGTGCGCGCACGGGCCACGACATCGATGGCGTTCAAGACCGGACCGACGACGCCCAGGCCCTGATCGTATTCCGGTGGCAGCTCTACAACGGCGTCAGGGACGCCAACATTCAGGAGCAAATGAGCCGGGTCGGCGAAGAGTGGATGAGGTTCTACGAAACCCAGCGCGCGATCGAGGAAGAGCTCAGGACCGCGTATAGCCGCCGCTCAGAGCAGACGAACCTGCTCTCGTTCCTCGAGCCTCAGCTTGCGGCCAATCGCGACGTCGTCCAGGCCTATCGCGACCAGTTCACCGTCGGCCGGCGCTCCCTTTTGGATCTCCTGAACGCGCAGAACACCTACTACAGCGTGCAGGTCCTGGTCGAAACGGCCCGTTCTGCCATCTCATTCGCCGAGTACCGTGTTGTCTCGGCGGATGGCCGTCTGCTTGTCGCCCTGAACCAGACGGCTCCGGGGGAGAGCGACGCCAGTGCGCGGATTAACGCAACGGTGCCGGAGAAGCCCGCGTACGAGACGATCGAGCGCAAGACGCCGCCGCCTCTGGATGGCGCCGGCCGGGGGTATTTTGGCAAGCTGTAAGCAGCCGTTAGTAGTCGGCTTGCCATAAATGTATCGACCCGGCGTAACCGGGACGGTCGGCACATTTTGCAGTCGAGGCTATGAACGTCCAGCTGAAGAACGAACCGGCGGCAGCCGTCGCCAATGAGCCTGACGACCTGCTGATTTGTCTCCAGGTTCTGGCGGCGCATCACGGCCGGCCCTCCTCGGAAACCGTCCTTACGGCCGGCCTACCGCTCGTTGGCGAGAAGCTGTCCCCCGAGTTGCTCATGCGCGCGGCCGAGCATATCGGGCTGTCCGCGCGCGCTGTGCGCTGGGACCTCAGCGAGTTGGTCTCGGTGTATCTGCCGGCGGTTCTGCAGATCAAAGGTGGGCGGTCGATCGTCCTCTTCGCCTATAACGACCGCGGAGAGGCGGAGGTCTACCTCCCCCAAGCCGGCGGCATGGGCAAGCTGCCGTTCGCCAAGCTCAAGGAGATCTATGAAGGCGTAGCGATCCTGGTGAAGCCCGAATACCGCCTCGGCGCGGGGTCGGGAGCCGAGACGAGCGCGTCCACCGGCCACTGGTTCTGGGGCACGGTGACGCGGTACCGGCGCAACTACGCTTACGTCATACTCGCAGCGCTCTTCATCAATCTCCTCGCGCTCGCAGCCCCGTTGTTCACGATGAACGTGTATGACCGGGTGCTGCCCAACCGCGCAGAATCGACGCTTTGGGTTCTCGGCATCGGACTGGTTATCGCGCTTGTGTTCGATTTCATTCTGCGCTCCGCGCGCGCACACGTCATCGATCGCGTAGGCCGCAATGTCGACCTGAAAGTTTCCACCCAGATCTTCGATCGGATCCTCAATATGAGACTGGCCGACCGTCCGGGGACGACGGGATCGCTCGCCAGCCGCATCGCCGAACATGAACTCGTGCGCGAATTCTTCACGTCCAACATCATCGCGCTCATCATCGACCTCATGTTCACCGGGATCTTCCTGCTGGTGATCTATCAGCTGGCCGGCTGGGTCGTGATCATTCCACTTGTCGGCATCGCAGTGGTCGTCGCGACTGGGCTCTGGATCCAGAAATTGATGGCGGACAGCACGGCCATCGGCCGCGACGAAGTGAACTCGAGACAATCTCTTGTCGTCGAAGCGCTTGGCGCCATCGAGACCATCAAGAGCATCCGGGCCGAGGGCTATTTGCTGCGGAAATGGGACAATCTCACGCGCTACGGTTCGAACGCCCAGCAGCGC
>Ga0210379_10000542_pt1 | contig 12476 bp, 12 predicted proteins | sample PLMedo_2_FD_155468 | JGI IMG/M metagenome (GOLD analysis project Ga0210379, IMG submission 155468) | Groundwater sediment microbial communities from an aquifer in East River, Colorado, USA - PLM4_32_coex redo | ecosystem: Environmental > Terrestrial > Soil > Riparian zone | place: USA: East... | reverse complement strand
GCTGCGGTGCGCCTCGAGGCGGCGCTTGAGATTGCGAGTTTGGCCGACGTAGTAGGAACCGTCGGCGCAGCGGAGGATGTAGACGATGGGCATGGTGCGGGGACGGGAGCGGGGGGTGGGCGGGGGGCGACGAAGCTGAACTTTTAGCAGTCCTTCGACTCGCTTCGCTCGCTCAGGACACCATTCTGCTCGCGTGCTGACTTCGCGATCGTGCCTTTGAGAAGCGGCTTGCCATGAGCGAGCCCTGAGCCTGTCGAAGGGCGAGTCGAATGGTGGATGTAGACGACGAGCATCGTGAGGACGACGGGAGCGTTGGGGGAGTGGGCGGGGCGCGACGAAGCTGAACTTTAGCAGTCCTTCGACTCGCTTCGCTCGCTCAGGACACCATTCTTCTCGCGCCCGCTCACCTTGGGAGCCCTGTCGGGCGCACCGCGCGGACTCGAATGGCTTGCCATGAGCGAGCGCCCGGAGGGCGCGAGTCGAATGGTGGAGGCGGCGGGAGTCGAACCCGCGTCCGGAAGAGCTCCACGGCCGGCATCTACATGCTTAGCCCGTCCTGTTGCCTCGCCCCCTCCCTGCAGGACGGGCAGGATGGAGGGGGCCAGCCCGTCTGTTTTCGCGGAGCGCGTCCGGGCGCCGGCGCTCCACTATCCCGCTGTGCGGCGCCCTTTCACCCCCCGCGGGAGAAGGAGTGGAGGACGGGCCACCTAAGTTTAGTTAGGCAGCCAGAGCAAGCTGCTGGTTGGCAGTTGTCTTTAGTTTCCACAGTTTTACGAGGATGTGGGCCTCGGCATGCTCCGGTCGCTTCATCACCCCCGTCGAAGCCGTTACGCCCCCACATGGAGAATCATCGACTTGGCGGAGGTAACGGTAACACCGGGGAGGGGGCACGGCAAGGCGGAGAGCCCTTCGGCTCGCCCTTCGACAAGCTCAGGACAGGCTCAGGACCCTTCGGGGCCCCGCGCCAGGCTGAAGGCAAGTCCCTCGATGTGGATCTTGAGGTCCACGTCCTTGAGGGAGACCCCTTCCGGGGCGCGCAGGCGCTCCGGGACGAAGTTCAGGACGGCGCGCACCCCGGCCGCGACCACCCGGTCGAGCAGCGCCTGTGCCGATCCCGCGGGGACCGCCAGGACCGCGATGTTGACCCGCTCGTCGCGCACGAGCCGCTCGATCTCGTCGACGTGGCGAACCGGGACGCCGCCGCGCGACGCGGTGCCGACCTTCGCGGAGGCGTTGTCGAACAGCGCCACGATCCGGCACCCCTCGGAGTTGAACCCGCGGTAGTCGGAGAGCGCCAGCCCGAGGTTCCCGGCGCCGACAATCACCACCCGGAGGTCCCGGTCGAGGCCGAGGATCCGGATCACCTGCTGCCGCAGCTCGCGGACGTTGTAGCCGACGCCGCGGACGCCGAACTCGCCGAAGTAGGCGAGGTCCTTGCGGATGAGTGCGGAGTTCAGGTGAAACTGGCCGGCCAGGTCCTTGGAGGAGATCGTCTCGACCCCGGTCTGGTCGAGCGTGGTGAGGCAGCGCAGGTAGATCGACAGCCGCGTCGTGGTCGACTCGGAGATGTGCCGGGACTTGCGAGCGGAGGTGCGGTCCATGTTCGCCTGCGTTTCAGGGGTCTCAGATCAGCTGCACCGGCCCCCAGAACTTGAGTGCCATCTCGTTGACGAGGGCCAGGATCCGATCGGGGAAAAGGCCGAGATAGAAGACCGCGGCGACCGCGATCCCCGCCGAAATCGCCAAGGGGATCGGCACCGGCGACGAGCGCTGATCGCCCGTCTCCTCGGTCATGTACATGCGCGCCACCACTCCCAGGTAGTAATAGGCCGCGATGGCGCTGTTGACGGCGAGGACGATCGCGAGCCCCAGCAGGTGGGCGTCGAGGGCGCTCTTGAAGATGAACCACTTCCCCAGGAACCCCGCCGTCGGAGGGATGCCGGTCAGCGACAGCATGAACACCGTCATCGCCGCGGCCATCGCCGGACGCCGCCGGCCGAGACCGACGAGATCGTCGAGCCGGTACCCTTCCTCCCGGTCGGGCCGGCTGCGTCCCACGAAGACCGCGACCGAGAAGGCGCCGAGGTTCGCGGCGACATACGCCAGGAGGTAGAACACCACGCTCTCGACCCCGGCCATGGTCCCGGTCGCGACGGCGAGCAGCACGTAGCCGGCGTGGGCGATGCTGGAGTAGGCGAGCAGCCGCTTCAGGTTGCGCTGCGCCAGCGCCACCACGTTCGCCGTCGTCATGGTCAGCGCGGCGAGGAGCCCCAGGAGCGGCGCCCAGCGCGCGACCGACGCCGGGTCGCCGAAACCGACGTGCAGCACCCGCAGCAACCCCGCGAACGCAGCGACCTTCGTCGCCGCCGCCATGAAGGCGGTGACCGCGGCGGGCGCCCCCTCGTAGACGTCGGGGATCCAGAAGTGGAAGGGGGCGATGCCGATCTTGAACCCGAACCCGACGAGCAAGAGCGCCAGCCCCGCGAAGAGCGTCAGGCTCGGCGAGGCCTGGCGCGTCACCAGCAGATCGCGCACCCGCTCCAGGTCCAGCGTGCGCGTCGCCCCGTAGACGAGCGCCATCCCGTAGAGTAGGAAGCCGCTCGAAAAAGCCCCGAGCAGGAAGTACTTCATCGCCGATTCCAGCGCGGTGGCGCGGCCACGCGCGTAGGCGGAGAGCAGGTAGAAGCAGAGGGAGAAGATCTCGAGCCCGAGGAACATGCTGACGAAGTCACGCGACCCCGTCATCACCGTCATCCCGAGCGTGCAGAACAGCAGCAGCGAGTAGTACTCCGAGCGGAGATCGTACCCGGCGTGGAAGTACACCGCGGAGAGCAGGCACGCCGCAGCGGCGGCCCCGAGCAGGATCAGGTCGAACAGGATCGCGAAGCGATCGAGCGCCAGCATCCCGGGGCCCGCGCTCGGGGGATCGGACCACCATGAGGCGCATACCCACGCGGCGGCGCCGAGCACCGCCAGGCTGACGTAGGGCGCCAACGCCTCGGACCCGCGCCGCAGCGACAGCAGCAGGAGGAGAAGGCCCCCCACGGCCAGAACGATCTGCGGCCCCAGCGGGGCGATGTCCACGGCGACCCGGATAGCCTCCATGCGCGCCTCACCTCACCAGCAGGAACCACAGGATGAAGACCACGCCGAGGAAGAACGACAGCGCGTAGTTGCGGACGTATCCGGTGTGGAACAGCTTGACGATCTGGCCGGCGATCTGGACCCCGGCGCCGCTGCCGTTGACCGTGCCGTCGACCACGTGCCGGTCGAACCGGTCGAGCGCCCACGCTCCTCCGAAGAAGGAGCGCACGAAGACCGCCTGGTAGATCTCGTCCACGAAGTACTTCCCCTTGAGCACCCGGTACAGGCCGCCTGCCCTGGCCGCGATCCGCGCCGGCGTCTCGGGGCGCGCCTGGTACAGAGTGCGTGCCACCGCCCACCCCGCAACTGCGATCAGCGCGGCGACAACGAGCAGCCAAACGTGCCCGCCCGCCGCGGCGTGCCCTGACCCCTCCGCCGCCGTGTGCGCGGGCGGGGAGGCGAGCGCCGGCTCCAGCCACCCCTCGAGGAAGTTCCCAAACCCGAGCGCGGCCGGCAACCCGAGCAGCCCGCCCGCCGCCGAGAGGACCGCCAGGATCCAGAGCGGCACGGTCATCACCCCTGGCGACTCGTGCAGGTGGTGCCGGGCCTCGGCGCTCATCCGAGGCGCGCCGAAGAATGTGAGGTAGATCAGGCGGAACACATAGAACGCGGTCAGCAGCGCCGTGACGCTCCCCATCATCCAGAGCCAGAGGTGCCCATCCTCCCACGCCTTGCCCAGGATCTCGTCCTTGCTGAAGAAACCCGCGAGCGGCGGGATGCCGGCGAGCGCCAGCGCGCCGATCAGCATGGTGCGATAGGTCGCGGGCAGATGGGCGCGCAGGCCGCCCATCCTGGGCATCTCCTGTTCGCCCGACATCGCGTGGATCACCGATCCCGCCCCCAGGAAGAGGAGCGCCTTGAAGAAGGCGTGCGTGACCAGGTGGAAGATCCCGGCGCTGAACGCCCCGACGCCGCAGGCAAGGAACATGTAGCCGAGCTGCGAGACGGTGGAGTACGCCAGCACCTTCTTGATGTCGCTCTGCACGAGCGCGATCGTCGCCGCCAGGAACGCCGTCGCGGCCCCGACCACGGCCACGGTCGCGAGAGCCGCGGGGGCGTTCACGTAGACGACGCTCGACCGCGCCACCATGTAGACACCCGCGGTGACCATGGTGGCGGCGTGGATCAGGGCCGAGACCGGGGTGGGGCCCGCCATGGCGTCCGGCAGCCAGACGTACAGCGGCACCTGGGCCGACTTGCCGGTCGCACCGACGAACAGCAGCAGCGCGATGAGCGTCACCGCGGCGCCCGCCCCTCCGGCGCCGGCGGCGACGGTCTGGATGTCGAGCGTCCCGAAGTGCACGAACATCAGGAGCATCCCGAGCATGAACCCGAAGTCGCCGATCCGGTTCACCAGGAACGCCTTCATTCCGGCGGTCGCCTTCGCGACGTCCTGGTACCAGAAGCCGATGAGCAGGTAGGAGCAGAGCCCGACCCCTTCCCAGCCGACGAACAGCACCACGTACGAGGAGCCGAGCACGAGCGTCAGCATCATCGCCATGAACAGGTTCAGGTAGGCGAAGTAGCGCGCGTATCCCGGGTCGTCGTGCATGTAGCCGATGCTGTAGACGTGGATGAGAAAGCCGACCCCGGTGACGACCAGGATCATCACCGCCGACAACGGGTCGAGGACGAACCCCCAGTCGACCGCCAGCGCGCCCGCCGCGGAGGCGGGGATCCAGGTCCCGACCGTCACCTGCGCCCGCCGGTGCTCCGGGTCCCAGCGCAGCGAGGGGCCTCCGCCGGCGCCGAGATCCTCTCCCGCTCCGCTCAGCGCGACGACCGCGCCGACCGACAGCAGGAAGGAGGCGAGGACGGCGCCGCAGGCGATCGTGCCGATGGCGCGCTTCGACAAGCGGCGGCCCAGGAGGCCGTTCGCGAGGAAGCCCGCCAGCGGGAGAAGCGGGATCGCCCAGATCCAGCGCAGCATCAGCGGCTCACCATTTCAGCAGGTTGACGTCGTCGACGCTGGTCGAGCGGCGGCGGCGGAATATCGCCAGGATGATCGCCAGCCCCACGGCCGCCTCGGCCGCGGCCACCGCCATCACGAAAAAGACGAAGACCTGCGCGTCGGAGGCGCCGAAGCTGTCGGCATAGGCGACCAGCGTCAGGTTCACGGCGTTGAGCATCAGCTCGATGCTCATGAAGATCACGATGGCGTTGCGTCGCGCCAGCACGCCCACCACGCCGATGGTGAAGAGCAGCGCCGCGATCGCGAGATACCACTCCGTGGGGGGCCTCATGCGGACGGCTCCTGAGAATCGGGGGTCTCCGCGAAGGCACGCGCGATCACCAGAGCCCCGACCATCGCCACGAGCAGCAGCACCGAGGCCAGCTCGAACGAGACCAGGTGGTTCCGGAACATCTCCTCGGCGACCCTCTCGACCGTGCCATGCCCCGCGTCGGCGACCTCTTTCATCGCGAAGGTGGAGCGCGAGCGGCGCATCGCCAGCACCATGAGCGAGAGGAAGGCCGCCCCGGCGAAGACCGCCATGACGCGCTGGAACGCCCCGGCGCGGGGCGGATGCAGCTCGGCCTTGAGGTCGAGCAGCATGATGACGAACAGGAACAGCACCATGATGGCGCCGGCGTAGACGATCACCTGCACCGCCGCCAGGAACGGCGCCCGCAACAGCAGGAAGAAGACCGCCAGGCAGGCGAGGTTCACGATCAACGCCACCGCGTTCACGACCGGGTTGCGATGCAGCACGACCAGCAGGGCCGCGACGGCCGCGACGGCCGCGGTGATGACGAACACGATCATCTCGAGAGGGAGCGCCTCGAGGCTCATCGTGTGAACCCTCCGAGCCAGGGCAGCCCCATCGCGATCCCGATGCCGACATAGACGAGGTTGGCGAGCGCCAGCGGGAACAGCACCTTCCACCCGAGGTCCATCAGCTGGTCGTAGCGGAACCGCGGCAGGGTCCAGCGGACCCACACGAACAGGACGAGCAGGAAGGCGATCTTCGCGGCGAACACGGCCATGTGCGTGAGGCCGATCGCGGTCACCGACCAGCCGGCCTGCTGCAGGTCGAAGAACGGCAGGTGCCAGCCGCCGAGGAATAGCGCCGCCATCAGCGCCGACACGGTGACCATGTGCGCGTACTCCGCCATGAAGAACATGGCGAACTTCATGCTGGAGTACTCGGTGTGGTAGCCGGCGACCAGCTCCGACTCCGCCTCCGGGAGGTCGAACGGCAGGCGGTTGGTTTCGGCGAAGCAGGCGACGAAGAAGACCAGCCCGGCGATCGGCTGCGTCACCAGGTTCCAGTGCCAGAACCCGCCGGCCTGAAGCTGAACCACCTCGGAGAGGCGCAGGCTCCCCGTGACCATCAGGACGCCGATGAGCGACACGCCCATCGACAGCTCGTACGAGATCACCTGGGCGCCGGCGCGCAATCCCCCCATGAGCGAGTACTTGCTCCCCGACGCCCAGCCGGCGATCATCAGCCCGTAGACGTTCAGCGAGCCGAGCGCCAGGACGTAGAGGATCCCCATGTTGACGTCGGCGATGGCGAGCGAGATGTTGCGGCCGCCGATCTCGATCGACGAGCCGAAGGGGATCACCGCGAAGCCGGCGAGCGCCGCGGCGAGCGTCAGCACGGGGGCGAGCAGGTAGAGCGGCTTGTGCGCGTTCGCCGGGACGATGTCCTCCTTGAACAGGAACTTGAGCCCGTCCGCGAGCGGCTGCAGCAGTCCCATCGGTCCGACGCGGTTCGGGCCCGGACGGTCCTGCATCGCGGCGCTCACCTTGCGCTCGACCCAGACCATGTAGGCGACGACCGTCAGCAGCAGGACGAGGAAGACCGCGACCTTGACGCTCGCCTCGATGAGCACTGCGGTCATCGCGCCCCCGCGGCGGCCGCCGCACCCGGCAGGTCGGCGCCGAGCAGACCGATCGCCGCGTAGTCGATCCCCGCGAAGGCTGGAATCGCCTCGGCGACCGCGTCCAGCACCTCGGCCGGGGACGGGTAGCGCTCCGTCCAGCCGGCGTGCTTCCCGATCCGCACCGCCACCTCCCACAGCGGGCGCGCCTCGCCCACGGCCCGCACCGCGGGGCGCACCCGCTGCACGCGGCCGTTGCAGTTGGTCCAGGTCCCCTCCACTTCCGCCCAGGCCGCCAGCGGCAGGACCAGATGCGCCCGCTCCAGCATCGCGGTGGCGCCGGATCGCTCGAGCACCACCAGCGTATCGAGGTGCTGCAGCAGCGCCGGGGCGAGGATGCCGTCCGCGAGCGCACTCTCCCCGGCCACCAGCAGGGCGCGGATCTTCCTCTCCTCGAGCCCCTGCCTGATTGCCTCGAGCCCCCGACCGTCGACCGCGGCGGCCCCGCAGATCTCGAGGGCCCCGCGGCGGTTCGGGGTGCGGTCGGCGTTGAGCAGCAGCCCGTCGTCGACCCCTTCGACATGTGCCGGGAAGGCGAGCCTCTCGCTCCCCAGATCGCCGAGCAGGCGGCGCAGCAGGAAGATCTCCTCGTTCGTGGCGCGCGCGCTCACCACGAAGGCGACCGATCCTGGGCCCCCCTTGTCGGCGGCCTCGCGCAGGCGCACCCAGACGGCGCGCGCCGCGTCGTCCCAGGTCAGCGGCTTGAGCTCCCCGCCGTCGCGTCCCTGCGGCACCCGCAGCCGCGGCTTGTCGTAGAGGTCGCGGAAGATGAGCCGCCCCATGTCGCACATCCAGTAGTCGTTGACGGCGGTGTTGGTGCGCGGCAGCAGGCGCTCGATGCGGCCGCCGTGCACGTTCATGTTGGTGTTGACGCTGACGTTCACGTTGCAGCCGCGCGAGCAGCCGGGGCAGATCGACGCGGTGTCCTTGAGGAACCAGACCCGCGACTTGAAGCGGAACTCCTTGAGGGTCAACGCCCCGACCGGGCAGATGTCGGTCACGCAGCCGGAGTAGGCGTTGTCGAGCCGGCGCCCCTCGACGACGTTCAGCTCGGCCCGGACGCCGCGCTCGGTGATCGCGAGCTCGTGCGTCCTGGTGATCTCGTCGGTGAAGCGGACGCAGCGGGAGCAGAGAATGCAGCGCTCCTGATCGAGGACGATGTGCTCGCCGATGTCCAGCTTCTTGGCGTAATGCTCCTTGTCCCCGACCAGCCGGCTCCGCCCCGGGCCGTGCTCGACCGAGAACCACTGCAGCATGCACTCGCCCGCCTTGTCGCAGATCGGGCAGTCGAGCGGATGGTTCAGCAGCAGGAACTCCATCACCCCCTGCCGGGCCCACCTCGCGCGGTCGTTGTCGGTGTGGACAACCATCCCCTCCGCCACCGGCGTGCCGCAGGCGATCTGCGGCTTCGGCGCCTTCTCGACGTCCACCAGGCAGATGCGGCAGTTGCCGGCGACCGTGAGGCCCGGGTGGTAGCAGAAGCGGGGGACGTTGAGATGATGCTGGTCGCACACCTCGATGATCGTCTGCCCGTCCTGCGCCTCGTATTCCTTCCCGTCGATGGTGAGCTTGGGCATCCGGTTACCGGCTCGCCGTGGCCTTGGGCAGGCAGACGGCGGTGTGGTTGTCGATGTGGTGGACAAAATCGGCACGGAACTTCGTCAGGTACGAGGGGACGGGGCCGGCGGCCGCATCCCCGAGAGGGCAGATCGTCTGTCCGTTGATCCGCGAGGCGACGTCGTTCAAGAGCTCGAGGTCCTCGAGGCGTCCTTCGCCTCCCTCGATCCGGTGCACGATCTTCTCCATCCAGTCGCAGCCGACGCGGCACGGCGTGCACTGGCCGCACGACTCGTGCGCGAAGAAGCGGCAGTTCACGAGCAGCGCCTTCACCATGCAGGCCGAGGAATCGAGCACCATGGTGGCCGCGGAGCCGAGCATCGAGCCCTTCGCCCGCAGCGCGTCGAAGTCCATCGGCACGTCGATCTCGGACGCGTCGAGCACGCCCACCGAGGCGCCGCCGGGGATGACGGCCTTGAGCGGGCGATCGGGGTGCAGCATGCCGCCGCCGTGGACGTCGATGAGATCGCGCAGCGAGATCCCCATCGCGGTCTCGTAGACCCCCGGACGCTTGACGTGGCCCGAGAGGCAGTAGAGCTTGGGGCCCGAGTTCTTCTCGCGCCCGATCGCCGCGAACCACTCGGGGCCGCGCGTCATGATGAACGGCACGTTCGCGAGCGTCTCGACGTTGTTGATGGTGGTAGGGCAGGCGTAGAGCCCCGCGGCCGCCGGAAACGGCGGCTTCAGGCGCGGGAACCCTTTTCCCCCTTCGAGCGAGGTCATCAGCGCCGTCTCCTCGCCGCAGATGTAGGCGCCGGCGCCGCGGTGGAGGATGACCTCGCAATCCCAGCCGCTGCCGAGGATGTTCTTGCCGACATACCCCTTCGCCCGCGCCTCCTCGAGCGCCGCGAGCAGCACCGTGTAGGCGTGGTAGTACTCGCCGCGGATGTAGATGAACGCATGGTTGGCGCGGATCGCGTAGGCGCCGATCAGCGTCCCTTCGATCACCAGGTGCGGGTCCTTCTCCATCAGCAGCCGGTCCTTGAAGGTCCCCGGCTCCGACTCATCGGCGTTGTTGATCAGGTAATGCGGCTTCGTCTTCTCCTTCGGCATGAACGACCACTTCAGGCCGGTCGGGAACCCCGCGCCGCCGCGCCCGCGCAGCCCCGAGGCTTTCACCTTGTCGACCACCGCCGCGGGCTGGAGCGCCAGCGCCTGGGAGAGCGCCTGGTAGCCGCCGTCCGCGAGGTAGGTGCCGAGGCGGTGCGAGTCCGGCTTGCCGCAGCGCGCGGTGAGCACGGGTCGGAACGGCGGCGGGGCGCCGGCGCTCATCGCGACCACTCCTCGAGCAGCTCCTCCACCCGGCGCGGGGTGAGGCTCTCGTGATAGTCGTCATTGACCTGCATCATCGGGGCGGTGCCGCACGAGCCCAGGCACTCGACCTGCACCAGCGAGAACTTCCCGTCCGCGGTCTTGCCCCCCGGGTCGATCCCGATCTTGCGGCAGATCGTCGCGGTGATCTCCTCCTCGCCGCGCAGGTTGCACGAGAGCGAGCGGCAGACCTGGAGGTGCTTGCGGCCCACCGGGGCGCGGTGGAACATCGTGTAGAAGGAGAGGACCTCCTCGACCTTGGCCGGCGGCATGTCGAGGCGCGCCGCGACCCACGCCTTGGCCTCCGGCGGCACGAAGCCGTGCTCGCGCTGGACCACGTGCAGGACCGGCAGCACCGCGGAGGTCGCGCGCGGGTAGCGCGCCACGATCCGGTCGATCTCCTCGAGGACGTTCGCGGCGAAGTTCATCTCAGCGGTCGCACTCCCCCATTACCGGGTCGAGGCTGGCGATCACCGCCACCACGTCGGAGAGCATCCGTCCCTCGACCAGCGCCGGAAGCGCCTGGAGGTTGTAGAACGACGGCGGCCGGATGCGACAGCGATAGGGGGACCGTCCCCCCTCGCTCACCAGGTAGAATCCCAGCTCACCCTTCGGGGCCTCGATCGCGGAGTAGACCTCGCCATGCGGCGGATCGAACCCCTCGGTCACCAGGATGAAGTGGTGGATCAGCTCCTCCATGCTGGTCAGCACCTTGTCCTTCTTCGGCATCGCCAGCTTCGGGTCGTCCACCATCACCGGTCCGTCGGGGAAGCGCGCCATCACCTGGTTCAGGATGCGCACGCTCTGGCGCATCTCCTCGATGCGCACGAGGTAGCGGTCGTAGGTGTCGCCGTCCTCGCCCACGGGCACCTCGAAGTCGAACGCTTCGTACCCGAGGTACGGCTGCGCCCGGCGCAGGTCCCACTCGACGCCGCAGGCCCGCAACGAGGGACCGGTGACCCCCAGGTCCTTGGCCTGCGCGGCGGTCATGACGCCGACGCCGCGGGTGCGCTCGACCCAGATCCGGTTGCGCGTGAGCAGGTTCTCGCACTCGTCGACCACCTTCGGCAGCCGGTCGCAGAAGGTGCGCACCGCCGCGAGCCACCCATCGGGCAGATCGCGCGCCACCCCGCCGAAGCGCGTGTAGGTCGTGGTCAGGCGGGCTCCCGTGAGCATCTCGAACAGGTCGTAGAGGTACTCGCGCTCCTGGAAGGTGTAGAAGAAGATCGTCATCGCTCCCAGGTCGATCGCGTGGGTTCCGAGCCACAGCAGGTGGGAGGAGATCCGGGCCAGCTCGCACACCGTCACCCGGATGGCGCGGGCGCGCGCCGGGATCTCGCAGGCGATCAGCTTCTCCACGGCCTGCGCGAAGGCGACGTTGTTCGACAGCGGGGCCAGGTAGTCGAGGCGATCGGTGTAGGGGATGAACTGGAGATACGTCTTGTTCTCGGCGATCTTCTCCATCCCGCGGTGGAGGTAGCCGAGGTGGGGCGTCGCCTTGACCACGACCTCGCCGTCGATGAGCAGCTCGAGCCGCAGCACCCCATGGGTCGCCGGGTGCTGCGGCCCCATGTTGATGGTCATCAGCTCGAGCCCGGAGGGCTGGAGCTGCGGATCGCGGACGATCTCCATCCGGTTCGCTCTCCTACCCCGTCAGCGGGAAGTCGCGCCGCAGCGGGTGACCTTCGAAGCCGTCCGGCATCATGATGCGCCGCAGATCGGGGTGCCCCGAGAACCGGATCCCCACCAGGTCGAACGCCTCCCGCTCCGGCCAGTTGGCGGCCGGATAGACCGGGACGGCGGACGGCAGCGTGTCCCCCTTGAAGATCCGCGCCTTCAGCCGGAAGCGACGGTTGCTGCGGAACGAGTAGAGGTGGTAGACGACCTCGTAGCGGTAGTCGTGCTCGGGGTAGTGGACCCCGCAGAGGTCGGTGAGGAAATCGAAGTCGAGCGACGGCGTCTCGCGCAGGAAGCGGAGGATCGCCTCGACCTGCTCCGGCCGCACCGCCACCGTCTCGTCCCCGCGGAAGGCATGCTCCTCGAGCACCTCCGCAGGGAAGCGCTCCTTGAGCGCGGCCGTGGCGCCTAGGTCCACTGCAGGCCTCCCTTGCGCCAGGCGTAGACGAACCCGGTGAGGAGGATCCCGATGAAGACGAACATCGAGGTCAGGCCGTACATCCCGAGCCGGCGGTAGACCACGGCCCAGGGGAACAGGAAGGCGGTCTCGAGGTCGAAGAGGATGAACAGCATGGCGACGACGTAGAAGCGAACCGAGAACCGCTGGCGGGCCGAACCGCTCACCGGCAGGCCGCATTCGTACGGGTAGAGCTTCGCCGTGCCGCGTCGCCGGGAGCGTCCGAGCAGCGCCGACAGCACGAGGATGACCAGGGCCAGGCCTGTGGCGGCAGCGATCAGAACGACGATCGGCAGGTAGCTCTCCTGCATCCGCCCCTCCGTCACGTGGCTGTGAGAGATTTCACAATACTCGGGCGGCGCATCGTAACATACGCCCCGAGAAC
>Ga0210379_10000540_pt1 | contig 12503 bp, 12 predicted proteins | sample PLMedo_2_FD_155468 | JGI IMG/M metagenome (GOLD analysis project Ga0210379, IMG submission 155468) | Groundwater sediment microbial communities from an aquifer in East River, Colorado, USA - PLM4_32_coex redo | ecosystem: Environmental > Terrestrial > Soil > Riparian zone | place: USA: East... | reverse complement strand
CGGAGACCGCCTTTCCCAGGCGCGCAAACTGCTCGTAGATGGCGTCCTTGAAGTTTCTATTTGGCTTTACCATTGCTCAAATATTCTGCTGACTCCTTGAATAGTCAATCCCCAATCGTTGCTGGTCGCGCCGACATCACAATGAGTGAGACAGGATTCGCGACATCGTCCCGGCCTGCTCTTCTAGCGCTACGGTGAAATGTCGAGCCGCCGACGGTCGGCGGCTCGACATGCGCAACGTCAGGCCGCCTGATAGATGCGGACGTCCGGTTCGGCGTCGATCAGCGGCTTGAGCGCGCCGACGACGTCGGAGGCAAACAACCCGGTCTTCAGGTAGGCATTCGCCTGCTCCGCCGTGTCGAAGCCGTGGAGCACCTGGACGTCGTCCTCGCGGACGAGCAACTCCTTCGACTTCGCACCGGCGATCGTGTCGAGAAACCGCGCCTTGTAGCGCTGGTAGACACCGGCGGCCGCAGGCCGGTTGGCGGGAGCGACCTTGAGGGTGATCTGTAGATAAACCATCGACGTTCTCCTTTGTTTGGGCTTCTCTAACCCGGTGGACCAACTTGCGTAAAAACTCCTTGAAACCTCTATTCGGTTCAAGTATTATGCAGACTGCTTGAATAGTCAAGTCCCTGTTGTTGTCCTTGAAAGGAGACCTGTAATGCTCACACGAACGCTGTTCCTTGCCACGCTGTTCCTTGCCACCGTGACCGCCTTCGCGCAACCGGCGCCCGCCGCCGAGGAGAAGCAGCCGACCTTGTACGATCGACTCGGTGGTCTCATGCCGATCTCGGTTGTGGTCAGTGATTTCATCGACGCCCTCATTCCCGATGCCACTCTCAACGCGAACCCAGCGATCGCGTCCGCGAGGAAGCGCGTGCCGGCGCCTTATCTGAAGTACCACGTGACGGCCATGGTCTGCCAGGCGACCGGGGGACCCTGCACGTACCAGGGACGCGGGATGAAGGAGTCTCACGCGCACCTGAACATCTCGGAGCCTGATTGGGATCGCATGATCACGATCTTCAAGGAAGTGCTTGCGAAGCATAACGTCCCTGTCAAGGAGACCGAAGAACTCCTCGCCATCGTGGATTCCACGAAGGCTGATATCGTCGCCGTTGGTGGCGGCAAGTGAAACGACCGTTGGGTTGGACAACGTTGGCCTAGCCGTGCGGCCAAGGCGATCACGACGCTCCACGACCACCCGGTTGCCGGCAGGCCATGGACCTAGGTGCGCAACGTTTCGCGTTCGCATGAAAAAATGTGGAGGTAACGGGGAAGAAAGCAATGAGCGCACGCGAGGTGCTTAGGATCGAGGAGCATGTGCGTCGCAAGCGGCGGTCATTTCACAGTGTTCGAGCGGACAAACAAACACTTGACGGGTCGATTGGGCTACGAGTATAGTCAAACGACTATTGGAATAGTCGAGCGACTTGTGACGAGCCACGGCGCGGCGGTGCACGCTCCGACTCCGGCTCAGGTCGCTCATGGCTCCACTCGGAGACAAAGTTCCCCGGGCCGCGACCAAAGGAGCGACAGGTGCGATCCACTCTCAAGACCTACAGCTTGACCGACTGGTCGGTTTCTCATCCCCGCCTGACCATCGGACTTATCGTCATCTTGACCGCCGTCTTCGCCGCGTTTCTTCCGCGCATGCGGACCGATACCGACCCTAAGAACATGCTACCGGCAAGCTCCCACGTGCGGGTCTTCAACGACCAGGTTGACGGCTGGTTCGGCCTGCACAAGGACGTGATTGTCGTGGGCGTTGTGCGCGAGAAGGGGATCTTCGACACCGAAGCCCTGCGCGCCGTGCAGAGCCTTACCGAAAGCATCGCGGGTCTTCATGGCGTGGCGAGCACCGACGTAACCGGCCTCACCACCGCCGACAACGTGGTCGCCGACGAAGGGACGCTCCGGGTCGAACCGCTGCTTCCGGGCGTTCCCGAGACGGCGGAGGAGATGGAGCGTTTTCGGACGGCGATCATGGACAACCCGATCGCCGTGGGCCGGCTCATTTCGCGCGACGGTACGGCGACGGCGATCTTCGTGCCGCTTGAGGAAGGCGCAAACGGGAAAGCCATCGCCGATGGAATCAGGAAGATAGTCTCGGGGGCGAAAGCCGGCGATACGCAGTTCTTCGTAGCGGGAGACCCGGTCGCGCGTGACACGTTCGGTTCGGAGATGTTCCGCCAGATGGCTCTCTTCGCGCCACTCGCGGGCCTCGCCATGCTCATTGCGCTCTACGTCATGTTCCGGAGCGTCGCGCTGGCGTTTTCGATCATGGGCGTCGCGATGGTGGCGAGCACGTGGAGCATGGGGCTGCTCGTGGGCGTGGGACAACCCGTGCACATCATGAGCTCCATGATGCCCGTTTTCCTCATGGCCATCGCCACCGACAGTATCCACATCTTCAACGAGTTCTACTTCCGCTTGCGGGAAAGTCCCGATCGGCGCCGGGCAATTCTAGACACCATGCAGGTGGTGGGGCCTCCCGTGCGGTACACCGCGCTCACCACGGCCGCCGGCTTCGGCGTGCTGGTGCTGGGAGGAATCATTCCCGTGCGCGTGTTCGGCGTCTTCATCGCGTTCGGGACCATGGTGATTCGGCTGATGAGCTTCAGCCTAATCCCGGCCGTCATGGTGCTCGTTTCCGACCGGGCTCTCCGGTCTGCGTCGCGCGTCGAAGACCCCGAGAAAGGCGCTTCCCGCTCACTCGCCGCGCTCGGATATTTGAGCATTCGCCACCCGCGCGCCGTTTTGGCGACGGGCGTTGTTCTCCTCGCCGGGGCGGCCGCCGGTATTCCGAGGATCCACGTCAACAACAACATGATCCACTGGTTCAAGCCGAACAGCGAGATCGCTGTGGCCGATCGGGTGATGAACGAGAAGCTCGGCGGCACGTCGCTGCTCTACCTCGTCGCATCGGTGCCGGAGCCGGACGGGCTAAAAGATCCCGCGACGCTTGCCTACCTCGAGGCACTCCAGCGCGAGGTCGAGTCGGTGCCGGACGTGGGTAAGACCACCTCCGTCGTCGACCTCCTCAAGCGCATCAACCGGGTCATGCGGGATGACCGGCGCGAGCAGGAGATTCTCCCCGAGAACAGCGAGATCGCCGGGCAGTACCTCTTCCTCTTCGGCATGGCGGCCAAGCCGTCGACACTGGAAAACCTGCTCGATGCCGAATCGAGAAGGGCGAATATCTGGGTTCAGCTCAAGACCTGGGATGCCGCTGCCGTCGAGCGTGTGATGGGAAAAGTCGATGCGTACACGCAGGCCCACCCGTCACCCACGCTCACGATCGAGCCGGCCGGCATTGCCTACTTCAACCGGATTTGGAACCAAGAGGTGCTCCGCGACATGGTGAAAACATTCCTGGTGGCGCTCTTCGTGGTGCTAGTCATCCTCGCCGTTTCGTACCGGTCGATCGGCTGGGGGCTCTTGAGTTTCGTGCCGCTCGTTTTCACGATCGTTCTCATATACGGGGCAGTCGGACTATTGGGGAAGGATTTCGACATGCCGATCTCGGTGCTCTCGACGCTCTCACTCGGCATGGCCGTCGATTTTCCCATTCATTTCATCCGTCGGTACCGGCAACGTCTCGGCGAAGGGCATTCCACCCGGGAGGCGCTCGTCTGGACGGTCGCAAGACCCGGTAAAGGGATCCTACGCAACGCCGTCTTATTCTCGCTCGCGTTCGCCGTGATGATCGCCTCGAGTCTCACGCCGTACATCACCGTGGGTATCTTCATCATGACGCTCATGATGCTCTCCGCGATCTTTACGCTCGTTTATCTGCCGTCGCTGCTGATCCTGGCGTCCCCGAAGGACCGGATGAGCGCCGGACGGTGACGGTACAATCTTTGGGAGGCAAAGCAATGTGTAAGAAAAACGGGAATTCGTTGGTCGCCGCGTTGGTGGTGGCTTCGGCACTGGGTGCGTTCTTCGTCGGAGGCACCCACGCTCAGGCGCCCACTTCGCTCGAGATCGCGACCAAGTCCAACCAGGTCTTCTACTACGCGGGCAGCGACATGAAGGTGCGCATCCTGATGACGCTCACCTCTTCGGGTGGTCAAGCCCGCATTCGCGAGATGACGATGCTCCGTCGCAACGAAGGCACGGCGGGCGAGCAGAAGTACTTCATTTATTTTCACCAGCCGGCGGACGTCAAGGCGATGACGTTTCTCGTCGTCAAGTACCCCGGCAAGGACGACGACCGCTGGATCTTCGTACCGGCCGTCAACATGGTGAAGCGCATCGCTGCCAAGGACGCCTCGCAGAGCTTCGTCGGCTCCGATTTCACGTACGAGCAGGTCTCCGGACGCGACGTGGATGCCGACGAGCACAAGCTGCTGCGCGAGGAGAAGGTGGGGGATCGGGACTGCTACGTCCTGGAAAGCACGGCTCGCTCGCCAGCGGAGTACAGCCGCAAGGTGGCCTGGATTGACAAGGCCACGTTCCTTCCCATCAAGGAGGAGTACTACGACGCGAAAGGCGAGCTTTTCAAAGTTTTCAGCGCGGACGAGATCAAGGACATCGGGGTGGTGCCGACCATCGTACAGCGCACGATGACCAACACGAAAACGGGCCACGCCACCACGGTTGTCTTCAAGGAAACCGCCTACGACGTCGGCATCGAGGACGACATTTTCTCGGAGCGTTATCTCCGGGAGCCTCCACGGAAGTGGGTTCAATAATGGGCGGGAAGACATCAAGGCGGGCACACACGTCGGTGCACGACGCCGAAACATTCCTTCAAGTCGCGATAGGACACCGGCGTGGACGCATCGGTGAGTTCTTGCGGGCTGCGTTGTTTGCGGGGGTTCTCGCCGCGCCCGTTCTTGCCGGCGACGCTCACGCGCAGGCCGAGTTCCACGGCTACGTGCAGGGCAACTACACTTTTCGCACCGCCGATCCAGACTGCCCGCCGGGGTATGACTGCGCCGTCATGCGCGCGGACGATCGTATGCAGCTCACGCTCGATCTCGCCTCTGCCGACGGCCGCACCGGAGCGTTCGCCCGCGTCGATCTCTTTTACGACGGACTGGGCGACAGCTCCGGCGTGGACGCGCGGGAGATTCTCGCGGACATCAACCTGGGCTTCCTTTCCGCGCGCCTCGGCCGGCAGGTCATCACTTGGGGCCTCGGCGATCTCCTCTTCATCAACGACGTATTCCCGAAAGACTGGGTCGCGTTCCTCACCGGCGCCCCGCTGGAATACCTCAAGCTCGGAAGCGACGCGCTGCTAGTGGGAGCGTACTCGTCTTCTTTGAATGCCGAAGTGGTGGTGATCCCGGTGTTCCAGCCCGACGAGGTCCCATCGGGAAGCCCTCTTTTCTTTTACGATCCGGCACCCACGCTTACCGATTGGACCGTAGAGAAGCCACCGGTCGAGTACCAGAACATCCAAACCGTTGGTCGCGCATATCGGTCGTTCGGGCGATACGAAGCGGCGCTCTATGCCTCACACGGCTTCTACGGAACGCCCGCGGCTCGGCCCGACGACCCTTCGGCCCCGACCAGCCTCATTTTTTTCTATCCGCGCCTGTTGACCTGCGGGTTTACGTTCCAGGGACCCCTCGCATCGGGTGTACTGTCTTTCGAAGGGGGGTACTACGACTCGCTCGACGACCCATCGGGAACAGATCCCTACATCGTGAACTCGCAGGTGCGCGGACTTGCCGCCTACCAGATGCAGCCGTGGGCCGAGGCCTCACTCTCGTTCCAATATTATGTCGAAGCGATGCAGGACTACGCCGCTTATCTCGACGCGTTGCCGCCGGGTCTTGCCGAGAGTGATGAGTTGCGACAGGTGGTGACCGTGCGCTTGCGCCAGTTTCTCTTGCACCAGACCATGACGACCGGTTTCTTTGCGCTCGGGAGCCCGAGCGATGAGGATCTGTACGTGAATCCGTTCGTGCGCTATCAACTAACCGATGAGCTCTGGACGGAAGTCGGGGGCAACTTTTTTTCGGGAAAAGAAGCCGCCACTGCTTACGGACAGTTCGAGGACAACAGCAACGTCTACCTCACCGCGCGTTATGGGTTTTAGATGGCTGCTGCGAAAGTTATGACACCTAAACGAAGAAAAACGAGGCGCTCTGTAGAGCAGAGGCTCCACCCGGTTGGAGACGAACTCAAGGGCCATCTCTACGAGGAGTTCGCCCGCGTCGGCCGCGCGGTGTCCAGTCCGCTGCGTCTGGAGCTCCTCGAGATCCTCGCGCAGGGCGAGCGCACCGTGGAAATGCTCGCGCGAGAAGCGGGGCAACCATTTGCCAACGTCTCCCATCACCTACAGGCCCTACGGAAGGCGCGTCTGGTCGAGTCCCAAAAGACCGGCCTCTACGTCTCCTATCGCCTCTCCGATCCGATCGTTTTCGAACTGTGCCACCTCATTCGTCGTCTGGCACAGAGTCGCCTCGCCGAGGTGGACCGGATCGTGAAGGCATACCTCGACGGTCGCGACGAGCTCGAACCGGTAAGTCGCGAGGCGCTGCTCTCGCGTGTACGCGCGGGAACCGTTTTTGTCCTCGACGTGCGGCCGGTAGAGGAGTACCAGGCCGGCCACATACGCGGCGCCGTGTCGATCCCGCTCCCGGAGCTAAAGCGCCGCGTCAGGGAGCTTCCGGCCGACAAAGAGATCGTGGCCTACTGCCGCGGACCGTACTGCGTGATGGCGTATCGGGCCATCGAGATCCTTCGTTCGAAGAAGCGTCGGGCGAGGCGATTGGTCGATGGGTTTCCGGAGTGGAAGGCCGCCGGGCTGCCCGTCGGGACCTCGAACCGGAGGACAGCCAAATGAGCACGCTGAGAACCACGCGCATTGTCATTCTGGGGGCGTCATTCGGCGGGCTCACAGTGGCCCACGAACTTCGCCGCCTCCTGCCGGCCAGCAAACTGGAAATCACGGTTGTTGCGCGGGACGACAAGTTCGTATTTATTCCGTCGCTACCCTGGGTAGCCCTGGGACAAAGAACGCTCGATCAGATTTCGTTCCCGCTGGGAAGGGTACTCAAGTCACGGCGCATCGGTTTCGTCCACGGGACCGCTTCGCGGATCGACCCCGAAGGGCAACGGGTCCATGTCGGCGAGACCATCCTGGAATACGACTTTCTCGTGATTGCAACCGGTCACCGCAGCGCCAACGAGGCCGTCCCCGGGCTGGGGCCGTTCGACGGCCCGGGTCACTCGCTCATGTCACCACCCGAGACCATTGAGGCCCGCGAAGCGTGGTCGCGATTTCTCGACGCCCCGGGTCCCGTCGTCGTGGGATGCGCTGCCGGAGCGAGCTGCCTTGGGCCTGCGTACGAGTTTGCGTTCGAGATCGACCATGCTCTCAAGCGACGGAAGATGCGCCACCGGGTGCCCATCACATTCGTCACACCGGAGCCGTTTCTGGGACACTTCGGCGTCGGTGGAATGGGGCGAGCCCGCCAGTTTTTGGAAGGTGAGTTCGAACATCGCGACATCAAGTATCACACGTCGGTCGCGGTATCCAGGATTGCCGACTCTTCGGTGGATCTGGCCGACGGAAAGATTCTCGAGTCGCGCTATTCACTGATCATTCCCCCCCTGGCGGGCGTTCGCGCGATCTCCGAGTCGCCGGGCCTCGGGAATCCGAAGGGTTTTGTCCCCGTGGATGAGGGCTACCAGCACAGGCAATTCAAGAACGTCTACGCGGTGGGAGTTGCCGTGGCTTTTCCGCCCGTTGAGGAGACTCCGGTGCCAGTGAACTTCCCGAAGACCGGGCACATGACCGTGCAGATGGCGAAGGCCGCTGCGAGAAACATTGTATCCGACCTCCAGGGCGGAGACCGGCAAACGCGGCCACCGTTTGTGCACTGCATCATGGATATGGGTGATACGGCGGCTCGCATGCAGGCGGACCCGGTGCGGCCGCCTCGTAACCGCGTCGGCATGAGCGTCGGTCGCCGCTGGCTCTGGGTCAAGCGAGCGTATGAGCCTTACTTCCTCTGGAAGATGCGAACTGGCCGCACGTGGATGCCTTAGCCAGCGGATGGCTCTTTTTGACAACGAGAGGATGCTCATGAAAACACTTTTGGTGCTCAATGATCCCCCGTACGGAACGGAGCGGAGCTATAACGGCCTGAGACTGGCCGGGTCGCTCGCGAAACGCGAGGGCGAGAAGGTGCGGGTGTTCTTGATGGGAGACGGTGCGGCGTGCGCGAAGCATGGCCAGAAAGTGCCTGACGGATACTACAACCTCGAGCGAATGCTGCGAGTCGTGACTCAGCGAGGGGGAGAGATCGGCGTCTGCGGCTCCTGCATGGACGCCCGCGGTATCTCCGATTCGGAGCTGTCCGAGGGCACGCGTCGAAGCACGATGGAGGAACTCACGGACTGGACCGGTTGGGCTGAGCGTGTCCTCATTTTCTAACAGAGCTCCCCGCGTGCTCGGCCGACCAACGTTTGTTCTACTGGCATCGCTGTCACGCTGGGCGGACTGTTGCGGCTAGAATCCAAAGCGCGCCGAAGCGCTTCCGACGTTGACGGCCACTTCGCGGCGGCCTAGGTGGGATCCTCCAAGGAGCAACCGATTGATCATGCAGAAGATGAAGCCTCCCTACGCCCACCCATTCCCCCTCTCCTCTAAAGCGGTGGCAAAAGGGCAACGAACCCCTGTTTGTGTGGATTCCATGGGTCGACGATTCCGCAGTGTCGCTGCTCACCACTGCAAATCGAGAACTATCTCGGGAAGATTTCGGGGCCGTTGCTGGATCGGATTGCAGTCCATGTGAGCGTGCGACCGGTTGACATCGACGCGTGGCAATCTTCGACGACATCGTCGATGACGACCGCCGCGATGCGGGAACTGGTCGTTCGAGCGCGTGAGATTCAGGCGCGTCGTTTCGCCGAGACGAACGGCGTCGACTGCAACGCGCGCATCCCCGAAGGGATGTTTGCGTCGTACTGCGCGATGGAGACTGCCGCGGAAGCGCTGGGTTACAGACAGGTGTGCCTTGAGAACCCATTTCGATGGCAGCGAACGAATCGCGGCCTCGGGAGGACGTCGAACCGCGGCGCGCGCGCGAGAGAGCGCGCACATGGCAACGCTTTGTCTTGTTAGGCTGCAGGTTATTCAGTACTATCTGCACCCGCGAACCACGCGGTCGACAATAACATATCGAATTGGAGGGTCCCTGTATGAAGGCAGTCCAGCTAGTCGTCGCCATGGCGGTTGCAGGTGTCGCCCTTCTATTCTGTTCCTCAACCTGCATCGCGCAGCAAGTTGCCGACCAGCCGGGCTCGCCCCGTGCCACCACCACCACGAGCGGCAAACACCTCCCGCTCCCGGATCCGGAATTCGGTGGCGTGATCAAAACCAGGGCCTCGGAGTCAAAACCGTGGTGGGCGCCACGCGTCGTGCCGCCCAGGGGCGCGCCCAACGTGCTGCTCATCATGACCGACGATTGCGGCTTCGGCGCGCCGGCCACGTTCGGTGGAGTCGTCCCGACACCGGCGCTGGATCGCGTCGCGAAGGACGGGCTGTACCCCGTCCTGTGGTGATTCCGAGGTTGCCGCGCCCGCGGGTCGGAGCAAAGATCGAGATTCACCGGCCACATCCCAAAGGTGACGGTCGCGGTCACGGAAGTGAGTCGAGAGCAGCCGGCGCGGTCGCGCCGACTGCTTTGCGTTGGAGATAGTTGTCGGATATTTAGGAAGGAAACGCACGTGAAGAGAACCCTGTTCGCTGCCGTTTGTCTGGTTATGTCCGCGGCAATACCCGCCGCCGCCGAGGACTGGAAGTACGACTTCGTGCTCTACGGCTGGCTCTCGGGCCTCGAGGGGACCATCGGTGTCGTCGATGTCGCGGAGGTGCCGGTGGACGCCACCTTCGACGACCTCGCCGGCTACGTCGACTTCGCCATGGCCGGCCACTTCGAGGGGAAGAAGACCAAGGGGCTCTGGATCACCGACGTGGCCTACACGAACCTCGGCTCGGAGAGGGACGCAACGGTGGCGAACCAGCCCGTGACCGTCGACATGGACCTCACCCAGTGGATCATCGAGGGCGGCGGCGGCTATCGCGCCACGCCAGAGTTCGATCTGCTCCTCGTGGGGCGCTACTACATCATCGAGTCGGGTGCGATGTCCTCGTCGGACTTCGGGGAGTCGACCCAGGAAGCCAGCAAGGACTGGGGTGACATCTACATCGGCGCGCGCTACACGAAGGTTCTCAAAGAGAAATGGATCCTTTCGCTCCGCGGTGACATCGGCGCGGGCGGGTCGGAGTTCGCGTGGTTCGGCGACGCCGCGATCGGGTACCGCTTCTCGGAGCTGTTCTCGGCGGGGCTTGCCTGGCGGGTTCTGAGCCTCGACCGCGAAGGCGACGCGGCGGAAGCAGACTACTTCAAGTACGACATCACGCAGAACGGGCTCGGGCTCGGCCTGGGATTCAGCTTCTAGCGTTTGAGTTCGAAGGACCGCGGGGTCGAATCACCCGGAAGTCGATGGAGGTTATTGTGATGAGACATGTGGCTCTTGCCGCGTGCTTGACCGCTGCGATGGAGGCGCCGCCGCGTTTCGAAGTGACGGCACCGGAGGGCGCGCCGAACGTGGTGATCGTACTGATCGATGACATTATGGTGACGGGCGGCTCCACGTTGCACGCGGTCGGCAAGAAGGTGGAAGGAGCCTGAGGCTTGATGGCTCGCCTTCGGCAATCGGCGCCCGCGAACGAGCGATGAAACTCGAGCGGCTCGGCGGCGCGACGTTTGATGCACCATTCCCGGTGCACCGGGACCTCGCGGGTGCGCTGCTTACCGGTCATGTGACCGCGGACCCGGAGCGCGACCCGACGATCGCACACGTGCTCGCGACCTTCGCGGGATACTCCTACAGTGACATCGAAACCGTCGCCATGGTCATGTCCCGGCTTGGACTCGACGGGCACGTGTGCGTTCGTATTTCCCAAACGGTGGACGCGATGCTCGTGTTCTCGACCGCATATTTGGTACAGAGCCGGTGTGGTCGCGTGGTGATCCTGTCATACCGGGGCACCGAACCGATGAACATCGGTAACTGGCTCGGGGATTCGGACGTGGGACCGACTGCAATCAGATACGGCGCCGAATCACTCACAGTTCACTCCGGATTCTATCGAAACATGCGCGCCACACGCTGGGCAGTGATGGACCAGTTGAACCTTGCTCTGGCGGGGAGATCACTCCTCAATCCCGATGAACGCGTTCCGCATTCGATGGAGGCATTGTATGTGACGGGGCACAGCCTCGGCGGAGCCATGGCGGCGCTATTCCTTCTTTCCGTAACGGGCGACCCCGGGCATCGCGCCGTCGCGGACCGGCTGCGCGCCGTCTACACGTTCGGCCAGCCGTTGGCGATCGGTGAGCTTTCCGCCGCGGCCCGGCATGTGGCGCCCAGGCTGTTCCGACACGCGCTCGCCGGCGACATCGTTCCCTGTCTTCCCATCCAGAAGTGGGGACGCCTGGTCCATTTCGGTCGCGAGTACTTGTACGAGAAGGAAAACTGGAGAGAGACACGAACGCCGCTCGCCCAGCTCAAGGGCACGCGCGAGGTTTCGCGCTCAGTCATGGCGTATCTCGGCGTTGCCAGGCGCCCGTCTCCGCGCTACACGCTGGCGAACCACGGCCCTCATTATTACATGGACGCGCTTCAGCCGCGTGACACCATCACCGAGCTTGGTGATCACGTCTAGGCAGGGTCACTTGTTGAGGCTGGTGGTGACGCTCCACGACCTGTGGCGCCCTGTACTTGACGCGCGGTTTACAGCAGCTTCCCGCGCCGGAAGAGAATCGCGACCGTGGACGCCCGGCCTTCTTGTTCGGCCGGCGGTTGCGCAGTACCATCGAGGAGACGTGCAAAGGCCGACGCCTAGGAGGTGAACGATGCGCGAGACACACGACCTCATGCGATGGTTCGTTGGTTTCATTCTCGTCTCTGCCCTGGGGTCGACCGCGCGCCCTCAGGCCGGGGACACCGGGGCGCAGGTAAAGATGCGGGCCGGTGCCCCAAACTTCCCATCATTCGATCGCGCCCTCTTGCTTGAGACGTCCTCCGAGACCTCGGCCAACCTCAGTATCGGTGATGTCAATGGAGACGGCAACCTGGACGTGGTGCTCGTGAAGGGCCGCCACTGGCCTTTGGTAGACCGTGTCCTCCTCGGCGACGGTCGAGGCCATTTTGTGACTGGCTATGATCTTGGTGCCGCGGCCGACCGCTCTTATTCCGGGCAGCTCGTGGACGTCGACGGGGATGGTGATTTGGATGTCGTGATCAGCAACGACGCCCCGGACCCAAAGGTCGTCTATCTGAATGATGGACATGGCCGATTCCACGTTGGATCGACCTACGGGCGTCCGGAGTGGAAGACTAGGAACGCCAGCGTGGCGGACCTCAACGGGGACGGTCAGCCCGATATCATCGTCGCCAACCGCGGAAGCGGAGCGAACTACATTTGTTTGAACAAAGGGAAGGGCCGTTTCGACGCCGACGGCATC
>Ga0210379_10000533_pt1 | contig 12573 bp, 10 predicted proteins | sample PLMedo_2_FD_155468 | JGI IMG/M metagenome (GOLD analysis project Ga0210379, IMG submission 155468) | Groundwater sediment microbial communities from an aquifer in East River, Colorado, USA - PLM4_32_coex redo | ecosystem: Environmental > Terrestrial > Soil > Riparian zone | place: USA: East... | reverse complement strand
CCGGCGAGATGGTGAAGCGGCTGCAGGAGGCGTTGCCCGTGGACGGGGTGTACCTCGACCTGCATGGCGCGATGGTGAGCGAGCGCCACGACGACGGCGAGGGCGAACTGCTGCGGCGCATCCGCGAGGCGGTCGGGCCGCGCGTACCCGTGGCGGCGAGCCTGGATCTGCACTGCAATTTCACGCGCGCCATGTTCGAACGCGCCGACGCCTTCGTCGCCTACCGGACCTATCCGCACGTGGACATGGCTGAAACCGGTGCGCGCGCCGCGCAATTGCTGGATCGCATGCTGCGCGGCGGCGCGCGCCTTCCGGGCGCGTGGCGGAGCCTCGACTACCTGACCGGCATCCCTTCGCAGTGCTCGTTCATCGAGCCCTGCAAGAGCATCTACGCCGATCTTGCCTCGTTGGAAACCAAGCACGACGCCGTGCTCTCCTTCACCCCGGGTTTCCCGATGGCCGATTTTGCCGAATGCGGCATGGCGGTGTTCGGCTACGGCGCGGAAGCGAAAAAGGTGGAGCTCGCGGTGGAGGAACTGCGCGGGCGTGTGGCGGACGCGGAAAAGGATTTTGCGCTCGAGCTGCACCTGCCCGACGACGCGGTGGCGCGCGCGCGCGCGCGCGGCGAGACCGGCCGGCCGGTGGTGCTGGCCGACACCCAGGACAATCCGGGGGCCGGAGGTAACGGGGATACGACCGGCTTGCTGGCATCGCTCGTACGCCAGCGCGCCGAGGGTGCGGTGCTGGGTTTGCTGATCGACAAGGACGCCGCGGCGAAGGCGCACGCGGCGGGGCAGGGCGCGACGCTGGCTTTTTCGCTGGGCGGCAAGTCGCGCGTGCCGGGCGACGCGCCGTTCGAGGGCGAGTTCACCGTGGAGAAACTCGGCGACGGCAGATTCACCTGCACCGGTCCGATGTTCAAGGGCTTCCGCATGACGCTGGGGAACATGGCGCTATTGCGCAGCAAGGCTGCGCCAGGCGTGCGCGTGGTGCTCGCTTCGCGCAAGTGCCAGGCCGCGGACCAGGAAATGTTCCGGCACGTCGGCGTGGAGCCGAAGAAGGAGAGGATCCTGGCCTTGAAGAGCTCCGTGCATTTCCGCGCCGACTTCGAGCCGATGGCGAAAGAAGTGCTGGTGGTGAAAGCGCCCGGCCCGGCGCTCGCCGACCCGGTGGAGTTCAGGTGGACGAAACTGAGGAAGGGGGTGCGGCTGCGGCCCCTGGGGCCGGTCTACCAGGGCTAGACCGCAGGCCAGGGCTTCTGCGCGGGCCTCAGCATCTCGATTTTCCGCGACAGTTTCAGCACGCCTGCATCGTCAAAGCGCTGACCGACCAGCTGCACGCCGATCGGCAGGCCGTCCGCGCTGAAGGACCAGTTGACCGACGCCGCCGGCTGCTCCGACATGTTGAAGGGCACGGTGAAGGCGATGTGCGGCAGCGCGTTGTGCGGATCGTTGCCGGGGCAGGGCAGCTCGGCCTCGTAGGGCAGGATCGGCGAGGTGGGGGAGATTACGAAGTCGTAGGGCTGGCAGGCGGCGACCGTCGCCTCGCGCAGCGCCATCACCTGGCCGTAGGCCTGCATCACGTCGCGGCCGCTGAAATCTTTCGCGCGCCAGGTGCACCACTCGGCGACGAACGGCAGCACCTTCCTTTGCCGCTCCGGCGGCAGCTGCACGAAGTCGTTGTACGAGCGCGCTTCGAAGAAGCGCGCCATGCCGTCGAGCATTTCCGCCGTGAGAAAGCTGCGCATTTCCTCGACCTTCGCTCCCGCCGACTCCAGCGCGCGCGCCGCCGCCTGCGCCGCGGCGCGCACCTGCGCATGCACCGGCAATCCGGCGCGCATGTCGGGCAGGAAGCCGATGCTCAGTTTCCCCAGGTCCAGATCTTCCAGGCCTGCGGCGAAATCGACCGCCCGGTACGGCAGGCTCATGAAGTCGCGCGGGTCCGGCAGCGACAACCAGTTCATCATCCAAGCGGCCGCTTCGACGTCGCGCGTCATCGGCCCGGTGACGCGTCCCAGGTAGGGCGGGACCACCGGCACGCGGCCGAGGCTGGGCTTCAGCGCGAAGACGCCGCAGTGCGTCGCGGGCAGGCGCACCGACCCGCCGATGTCGGTGCCCAGGTGCAGCGGCGCGTAGCCGGCGGCCGCGGCGGCGCCCGCGCCGGCGCTGGAACCGGAGGTGTTGCGCGTCGTGTCCCACGGGTTGCGCGTCACGCCGTGCGCGCTCGACACGCCGGCGGACAGCATGCCGTAGTCGGGCATGGTGGTCTTGCCCAGGATCACGCAGCCCGCTTCGCGCAGCCGCGCGGCGGGCGGCGCATCGGACGGTTGCGGCGGCGCCGGCAGGTTCGCCGCCGTGCCGATCGGCGCCGGGTCGCCCTTGGTGGCGATGTTCTCCTTGATGGTCACCGGCAGGCCATCCAGCGGCGAGTGCGGCGCCTGCACGCGCCAGCGCGCTTCGGCGTCGCGCGCCTGCTTCAGCGCGCCTTCGCGGTCGACGCGGTACATGGCGTTGAGCCGCGGCTCCCAGGCGTCGATGCGCGCGAGCAGCGCTCGTGTCACTTCGACCGGGGACAACTCCGCACTCGCGTACGCGGCCGAGATCTCGGCGGCGCTCAGGTCGTGGATCGAGGGCATGCTGCGGCGACTATATACTGCGTGCCGCATGTTGCGGAACCCCCTGTTCGCTCTCGGGGTGGCGAGCACCGGCGCGGCCGGCGCCGCTACGCAGATCGAGCTCTGGCACGCGATGCACGGCGCACTGGGCGAGGAAGTCCAAGCGCTCGCGCACCGCTTCAACGCGTCGCAGCGCGAAGTGCACCTCAAGGTGGTGTACCAGGGCGGCTACGACCAGACCTACAGCCGCGCGCTGGCGGCGCATTTCAGCGGCAAGGGTCCGCACCTGGTGCAGGTGGTCGAGGCCGGCAGCGCGAGCCTCCTGGGATGGCGTGGCGCGATCAAGCCCGCGTGGCAGGTGATGGCCGACGCGGGCGTGCGCCTCGACCCCGGGACGCTGGTGCCGGCGGTCGCCAGCACGTTCTCGGACGCATCGGGCAGGCTGCTCGCGCTGCCGTTCAACAGCGCAACGCCGATCCTGTACTACAACAAGGACGCGTTCAAGAAAGCGGGGCTCGACCCGCAGAAGCCGCCGCGCACCTGGTATGAGATGGTGCAGGTGCTGGGTGCGCTGGTCGAGTCCGGCATGGCCTGCGGCTACGCCACCGCCTGGCCTTCCTGGGTGCTGCTCGAAAACATGAGCCTGTGGCACAACCAGGAGTTCGCCACGCGCGGCAACGGCCTCGGCGGCACCGATGCGCGGTTGGTGTTCAACACCCACCTGATGATGCGCTTCATCGCCATGCTTTCGTCCTGGTCCAAGGCCGGCTACTTCACCTACACCGGCCGCGAAGAAGAGGCGGAGGCGCGCTTCGCCGACGGCGAATGCGGCGTGCTGACCGCGTCTTCCGCGGCGCAGGCGCGCATCGCGCTCGGCGCGAAATTCGCATTCGGCGCCAGCCACCTGCCGTACTACGACGACGTGCGCGGCGCGCCGCAGAACACGGTGGCCGGCGGCGCCGGCCTGTGGGCGTTCGGCGGCAAGATGCCGGACGAATACCGGGCGATGGCGAAATTCTTCTCATTCCTCCTGCAGCCGGAGGTCCAGGCGCGCTGGCACCAGCGCATCGGCTACCTGCCGCTCACCGCCGCCGCCTACGAATTGAGCCGGAAGGCCGGCTTTTACCGCAGCCATCCGGGCCACGAGATCGCGCTGCGCCAGCTGGCGTCCAGCCCGACGCGGGACTCGCGCGCCATCCGTCTGGACGACTACCGCTGGATCCGCGGCATCCTCGACGAGGAGTTGGAAGCCGTCTGGGCGCAGACCCGCACCCCCAAGGAAGCGCTCGACCGCGCGGCGCAGCGCGGCAACGAAATGCTGCGGCGCTTCGAATCGTTTCACCGCCCGGGAAGATAATTCGGTAGTATTTCCGTCATGTGGCGCCGACAGAATCGCCACTTTCACTCACCCAGGAAGAAAGAGGAAACCCCATGCGAATCAAATTGCTTGCCGCGTCGTTCGCGGTAGCCGGGGCCTTTGCCGCCCCTGCGCAGGCGCAGACCGAGGTCCAGTGGTGGCATTCGATGACGGGCGTGAACAACGAGCGGGTCAACGACTTTGCGAAGGGATTCAACGCGACACAGAACCAGTGCAAGGTCAATGCCGTCTACAAGGGCAGCTACGACGACTCGATGACCGCGGCGATCGCCGCCTATCGCTCCGGGAACGCGCCGCACATCCTGCAGGTGTATGAGGTGGGCACTGCGACGATGATGTATTCGAAGGCGATCAAGCCCGTCGCCGAGGTCATGCGCGAAAGCGGGGCGAAGTGGGACCCGAAGGCCTACGTCCCGGCCGTGGCGAGCTACTACACCTCGCCGAAGGGCGACATGGTGTCGTTCCCCTTCAACAGCTCGACGACGGTGTTCTTCTGGAACAAGGATGCGTTCAAGGCCGCGGGGCTCGACCCGAACAAGCCGCCGAAGACCTGGGGCGAGGTCGCCGCGGCGGGCGCGAAGCTGAAGGCCGCGGGGCACAAGTGCCCGCTTACCACGTCCTGGCAAACGTGGACGCAGCTCGAGAGCTTCAGCGCCTGGCACAACACCTTGTTCGCCACGAAGAACAACGGCTTCGGCGGGCTCGACGCGCGGCTCTCGATCAACAGCCCGTTGCACGTCCGGCACATCGAGAACCTCGCGAACCTCGCGAAGCAGGGCATCTTCGTCTACGGTGGGCGCGGCTCGGCGGGCGACGCCAAATTCGCGAGCGGCGAATGCGCGATGACGACCATGTCTTCGGCGGCCTATGGCCTCACGAAGAGCACCCTCAAGGGGGAATTCGGCATCTCGACCTTGCCGTACTACTCGGAGGTGAAAGGCGCACCGCAGAACACCGTCATCGGCGGCGCGAGCCTGTGGGCGATGGGGGGCAAGAAGAAGAACGAGTACCAGTGCGTCGGCCAGTACTTCGCGTACCTTTCGCAACCCGAGATCCAGGCCAAGTGGCACCAGGACACCGGTTACCTGCCAATCACGCTGGCGGCCTACGAGCTCACCAAGAAGTCCGGCTTCTACGACAAGAACCCCGGCACCGACGTTTCGGTGCAGCAGATGATCGTGAAGACGACCGACAAGTCCCGAGGACTACGGCTCGGCAGCATGAATCCGATCCGGGCCATCATGGAAGAGGAGCTCGAGACCGTCTGGGGCGGCAAGAAGACGGCGAAACAGGGGCTCGACGCCGCGGTGCGCCGCGGCAACGAGCTGCTCACGCGATTCGAGAAAATGACCCGCGGCAAGTGAGCCTGGGACTTGCCGCCGGCAAGGCGTGATGCGCAAACCTCGAGGGCGCCCGCCCGGGCGCCCTCTTCTTTTGCGCGCGGCCTGAGGCGCTGAGGCGCTCCGCCTTGGAAAAGCGCGTCGTCTTCCGCTCCCGCTGGCTTCCGTATGTGCTGGTCGCGCCGCAGGTCGCGATCACCGTCGTCTTTTTCTTCTGGCCCGCGGGCCAGACGCTGTACCAGTCGCTGCTGCTGCAGGATCCGTTCGGCATGAGCGTCCAGTTCGTCGGGCTGGAGAACTTCGGGCTGCTGTTCCGCGACGGGAGCTACCTCGCCTCCTTCAAGGTGACCCTCGTCTTCTCCGTGCTGGTCGCGGGGATCGGGCTCTCGCTGTCGCTGCTCCTTGCCGTGATGGCGGATCACATCGTCCGCGGCGCGCTCGTCTTCCGCACGCTGCTCATCTGGCCCTATGCCGTCGCTCCGGCGGTTGCCGGCGTGCTGTGGGTCTTCCTGTTCAGCCCGTCGATCGGCATCCTGCCCTTCTGGCTCGGAAAGATCGGCATCACCTGGAACCATCTCCTCGACGGCGGCCAAGCGATGACCCTCGTCGTCATCGCCTCCGTGTGGAAGCAGGTGAGCTACAACTTCCTGTTCTTCGTCGCCGGTCTGCAGTCGATCCCCAAGTCGCTCATCGAGGCGGCGGCCATCGACGGCGCCGGGCCGATGCGGCGGTTCTGGAGCATCGTGTTCCCGCTGCTCTCGCCGACGACGTTCTTCCTGCTCGTGGTGAACATCGTCTTCGTTTTCCTCGACACCTTCGGCATCATCGATGCGGCGACGCAGGGCGGGCCCGGGCAGGCGACCACGGTGCTCGTGTACAAGCTTTACCAGGACGGTTTCAAGGGACTCGACCTCGGCGGCTCCGCAGCCCAGTCGGTGATCCTGATGGCGATCGTGATTGCGTTCACCGTCGTCCAGTTCCGCTATATCGAGCGCAAGGTGCAGTACTAGGAGGCGAATTCATCCCATGGTCGAGCGCCGCCCCGTCCTGAATTTCCTCGCCTACGCGGTTCTCTCGTTCGGCGTGCTGCTTGTCGCGCTGCCCGTGTACGTGACATTCGTCGCCTCGACGCAGACGTTCGAACAGATCGTCGCAGTGCCGATGTCGCTGGTCCCGGGAACCGAGCTCGTCGCGAACTACATGGCGGCGCTCACGTCGGGCTCGGAGCAGGCGTCGAGCGCCCCGGTGGGGCGCATGATGGTCGTGAGCCTTGTGATGGCTCTCACGATCGCATTCGGCAAGATCGTGATCTCGCTGCTCTCGGCGTTCGCGATCGTGTACTTCCGCTTCCCGGGGCGGATGTTCGTCTTCTGGATGATCTTCATTACGCTGATGCTGCCGGTGGAGGTGCGAATCCTTCCGACCTACGAGGTCATGGCCGACCTGGGCCTGATCAATACGTACGCCGGGCTCACCATCCCGCTGATCGCGTCGGCGACCGCCACGTTCCTATTCCGCCAGTTCTTCATGACCATCCCGGACGAGCTCGCAGAGGCGGCGCGCATGGACGGCGCGAGCCCGATGCGCTTCTTCCTCGACGTCGTCATACCGCTCTCGCGCACGAACCTCGCCGCGCTGTTCGTGATCCTGTTCATCTACGGCTGGAACCAGTACCTCTGGCCGCTGCTCATCACCACCGACCAGTCGATGTACACGGTGGTCATCGGCATCCGCAGCATGATCGCCGGCGGCGATGCGGCGACCTTGTGGAATATCGTGATGGCCACCGCGATGCTCGCCATGCTCCCGCCCGCGCTGGTCGTGATCCTGATGCAGCGGTGGTTCGTGAAGGGCCTCGTGGAGACGGAGAAATAATGGCTGCCGTCTCGATCCGCGACGTCTACAAGTCCTTCGGGGCTGTCAACGTCATCCAGGGCATCTCGATTGACATCGCCGACGGAGAGTTCGTGGTGATGGTCGGCCCCTCCGGCTGCGGCAAGTCCACGCTGCTGCGCATGGTGGCGGGGCTGGAGACGATCAGCTCTGGCGAGATATCGATCGGCGAGCGCGTGGTGAACAACCTCGAGCCGAAGGATCGCGATATCGCAATGGTTTTCCAGAACTACGCGCTGTACCCGCACATGAGCGTGTACGACAACATGGCCTACGGCCTGCGCATCCGGGGGCGCTCGAAGGCGGACATCGACAAGCGCGTGCAGCGTGCGGCGGAGATCCTCGAGCTGTCGAAGCTGCTGGCGCGGCGGCCGCGCGAGCTCTCCGGCGGGCAGCGGCAGCGCGTTGCCATGGGGCGGGCCATCGTGCGCGAGCCGGCGGTGTTCCTGTTCGACGAGCCGCTCTCCAACCTCGACGCCAAGCTTCGCGTGCAGATGCGCAGCGAGCTGCAGGCACTGCACCAGCGGCTGCGCACCACCACCATCTACGTGACGCACGACCAGGTCGAGGCGATGACGCTCGCGCACCGCATGCTGGTGATGAGCACCGGGGGCAGGAGCGAGCAGATCGGCGCGCCGCTCGAGGTCTACAACAAGCCGGCGACGGTCTTCGTCGCCGGCTTCATCGGCTCGCCGCCGATGAACCTGATCCCGGGGCGCATCGCCGAGGGCGGCAAGGCGCTCGCCTCAGACGGGGACGTGCACGTGCGCCTGCCCCAGGCTCGCGGCTCGCTCGAAGGCCGCAACGTGCTCCTCGGCGTGCGCCCGGAGCACTTCGAGACCTGCGAGGCGAGCGCCGCGCTGCTCAATCCCGACATCGACTTCATCGAGTTGCTCGGCTCCGATTCGCTGGTCTACGGCCATCTCGGCGCGGGCAAGGCCGGTGCGCGCGTCGCGGCGCGCTTGCACACCTCGGTGGCGGCGAAGCAGGGACGCCTGCCTCTGCGCTTTGCCGCCGAGCACATGCACCTGTTCGACCCGGAGAGCGGCAAACGCATCGAGGCATGAGCGCGCAGCCTGCGCCTCGCCGGACCCCCGCATGAGCCGCTGGCCGTATCCGAAGATCGTCGCCCACCGCGGCGGCGGCAAGCTGGCGCCGGAGAACACGCTCGGCGCGATCCGCCTCGGCGCGAAGATGGGCTTCCGGGGTGTCGAGTTCGACGTGATGCTGGCAGGCGACGGCACTCCCGTGCTGATGCACGACGAGACGCTGCGTCGCACCACCAGCGGCCGCGGCCGCGTGGCGGAACTGAGCCATGCGCAGATGGGGAGTTTCGACGCGGGCAAAGGCGAGCGCATCCCGAGCTTCGAGGAGGCCGCGCGCCTGTGCCGCGAGCTGGGGCTGTGGGCCAACGTCGAGATCAAGCCGGCGCAGGGCTACGAGCGGCGCACCGGCGACGCCGTGGCGCGCATGGCGGCGGAGCACTGGCGCGGCGCGCCGCTACAGCCGGTGCTGTCCTCATTCTCCCCGGTCGCGCTGCTGGCGGCGCGGCAGGCAGAGCCGCAGTTGCCGCGCGGATTGCTGGTCGGGCGCATCCCGCCGCGCTGGCGCGAGATGCTGCAGGACCTGGAGTGCGTCGCCCTGCATGCCAACTTCCGCGCGCTCAACGCGCGCATCACCGACGAGGCGCACCACGCCGGCCGCGCCGTGCTCGCCTGGACGGTGAACGACGGGCGCAGCGCGCGCAAGCTGCTCGGCTGGGGCGTGGACTGCCTGGTGACCGACGCCCTGGCGCGCATCGGGCCCGATTTCGCCTAGCGCGCCTCGAGCAGCCGCGCGCAGGTCGCGAGGAGAACGAGGCTAAAAAGGCAGCGGCGCATCGGGCTTCAGGGGCTGCAGCGCCGCGCGGAACTCCTGCTGGATGCGCGCGAGCGCCGTCTCCGTATCGGCTTCGAAGCGTAGCACGACCACCGGCGTGGTGTTGGAGGCGCGCGCCAGTCCGAAGCCGTCTGCGTACTCCACGCGCACGCCGTCGATGGTGAGGATGCTCCTCGCACCGGGGAAGGGTTTCGCGGCCTGCAACTTCGCCACCAGCGCGTGCGGCTCGCCTTCGGCGAGCTTCCAGTTGAGCTCGGGCGTCGAGGGCGCATTGGGCAGCGCCTTGAGCACGGCGTTGCCGTCGGCGGCGCGCGACAGGATCTCGAGCAGCCGCGCGCCGGCGTACAGCGCGTCGTCGAAGCCGTACCAGCGCTCCTTGAAGAAAGTGTGCCCGGACATCTCGCCGGCGAGCGGCGCGCCGGTCTCCTGCAGCTTCGCCTTGATGAGCGAGTGGCCGGTCTTCCAGATCAGCGGGCGGCCGCCGTGGCGCTCGATCCAAGGGCCGAGCAGGCGCGTGCATTTCACGTCGTAGATGATCTGCGCGCCCGGGTTGCGCTGCAGGACGTCTGCCGCGAACAGCATCAACTGCCGGTCCGGGTAGATGATCTCGCCGTCCTGCGTTACCACGCCGAGGCGGTCGCCGTCGCCGTCGAAGGCGAGGCCCAGTTCGCAGCCGGCGTCGCTCACCGCCGCGATCAAGTCGGCGAGATTCTCCGGCCGCGACGGGTCGGGATGGTGGTTCGGGAAACTGCCGTCGACGTCGCAATACAGCTCGCGTACTTCGCAGCCCAGCTGGCGGAACAGGCGCGCGGCCAGCAGGCCGGCCACCCCGTTGCCGCAGTCCACGGCGATGCGCATGGGGCGCGCGAGCTTCACATCGCTCACGATGCGCTCCACGTAGGCGTCGAGAACGCTCGCGCTGCTGCGCTTGCCCTTGCCGGCAGCGGACACGCCACGTTCGATGCGCTGACGCAGGTCCTGGATCTCGTTGCCCGACAGGGTGTGCCCATCGACCACCATCTTCAGGCCGTTGTAGTCGGGAGGATTGTGGCTGCCGGTCACCGACACGCAGCTGCCGCAGCCGAGATGATGCGCGGCGAAGTAGGTGACCGGCGTCGGCGCCATGCCGATGTCGACGACATCGGCGCCGGCCTCGTTCATGCCCTGGGCGAGCGCGTCCGCCAGCAGGAGACCCGAATGCCGCCCGTCGCGCCCGATGGCGAACTGCGGCGCCATCGCGCCCAGCGCGCGCCCGATGGCGCGCACGATTTCCGCGGTCAGCGTGCGACCGGCGATGCCGCGGATGTCGTAGGTGCGGAAGATTTCGGCGGGCAGGATCACGGTGGGGACAGGAACTCCAGCACGCGGCGCGCGAGCCAGCCGCGCCGGCCCGGGAAGCCGACATGGCCTCCGCTGCGCGGAAATTCTAGCAGCACCGCCGGCGCCGCCTTGCGCGTGGCGCGTTCCAGAGCCGCTTCGGGGAGGAACGGGTCGTTGCGCGCGTTGAGCACCAGGGTCGGCACGCGGATGTGCTCGAGCCAGGGCGCGCTGGAAGCGCGCGCCCAGTAATCGTCGGCGTCGCGAAAGCCGTGCAGCGGCGCGGTCACGGCATCGTCGAATTCGTAGAGCGTCGTGGCGCCGCGCACGCGCGGCACGTTGAACAGGCCCGGGAAGCGCTCGAGCTTGGCGAAGGCGTTGCGCTTCATCGAGGAGAGGAACGCGCGCGTGTACACCTGGCGGTTTAAGCCGCGGTCGAGGGCCCGGCCGGCGGCGGCGAGGTCGAGCGGGGCGGACACCGCGGCGGCGCGCCGCAGGCGGGCGAGGGCGCCCTGCTCGCCGAGCCACTTGAGCAGGACATTGCCGCCGAGCGAGACGCCGACCGCGAAGTCCGGCTCGAGCCGGCGCAGGATCCAATCGAGCTCCTCGCTGTCGCCGGAATGGTAGGCGCGCGGCTTGCGGTTGGGCTCCCCCGAGCAGCCGCGGAAGTGCGGCACCACGCAGCGCCAGCCGCGCTCGAGCGCGCCCGCGGCGAGGGCACGCGCATAGTGGCTGGCGGTACTGCCTTCCAGGCCGTGGAACAGCGCGAGCAACGGTCCCCGCGTGCCCGCCCAGTCGAGGTCGATGAAGTCGCCGTCCGGCGTGTCCCAGCGCTCGCGGCGCCATGCGACGCGCGGTCCCGGCGCCAGCGCGGGCAGGATCGTCTGCAGGTGGCCGCCGGGCAGCCACCACGGCGCCTCGTAGGCCCTCAATGCAGGATCTTCGGCGTTTCGCGCGGCGCTTCCGCCTGGCCCGGCGCGGGCGAGCCGTGGTGCGCGATCATGCGCCAGCCGGCGGCGGTGCGCAGGTACACGTTGGTGGCGACCACCGTCTGCAGCGGGCGCTTTTCCCCCGGCACTGAAAAATTCTCGTGCACGCTGTGCACGGCGACCATCGGGCCGGAGATCGCCACCTGCTGGCTGAGGTGCACGCGCGCACGCGTGCCGCCGGCGAGAATCTGGCGCCAGCTCTCGCGCACCTGGTCCTGCCCGGTGAGGCGCATGCCGCCCGGATGCACGCAGAGGATCTCCTCGTCGTCCGACCACACCGCCATCATCAGCTCGAGGTCCGCGCGCTCCAGCGCCTCGTAGAAGGCGGCTTCCGCGTCCTGCGCCGTGGGAAAGATCTTCGCGCTCACGCGAGGCCCTTGACTTCCTGCAGCACGCGCTCCACGCCCAGTTCCTTCATGCAGCGGAAATGCCCGAGCGGGCATTCTCGCGCGTAGCAGGGGCTGCATTCGATGCCGAGCCACAGCACGCGCGCCTTGTCCGAGAGCGGCGGCGTGTGCTGCGGGCTGGAGGAGCCGAACAGCGCCACCTGCGGGCGGTCGAGCGCCGCCGCGACGTGCATCAGGCCGGAGTCGTTCGCCACCACCAGCTGCGCGCCGGCGATCAGCTCGATGGCCTCGTCGAGCGTGGTCTCGCCGGCGAGGTTCCTGCCCTTGATCGCTGCGCACTGCTCGCGTTCCTTCGCGGAACCGAGCAGCAGCACCGGCAACTCCAGGCGCTCGGCGAGCTCCTTGAAATAGGGCCAGCGCTTGGCGGGACCGTACTCGGCGCCCGGGCAGAACACCGCGTAACGGCCGGCGAGCGCAAAACGCTCGCGCGTGTGCCGCGCGGATTGCGCGTCCACGGCCAGTTTCGGCTGCGGCAGCGGCTGTCTGACCTCGGTGCGCGGCGCCTCCGCCAGGCGCGCGTAGTGCAGGGCCATTGCCTCGCGCTCCGGCTGCTTCCTGTAGAGGAGATTCAGCAGCCCGTAGCGCGACTCGCCGACATAACCGCTGCGGATCGGGATATCGGCAAGAAAGGGCACCAGCGCCGATTTCCAGGTGTTGGGCAGCACGAACGCCTGGGCGTAGCCCAGCGCCTTCAGCGTGCGGCCGAGCTTCCAGCGCTCGCGCAAGGCGAGCTTGCCGTGCGCGAACCCGGTTTCGA
>Ga0210379_10000532_pt1 | contig 12574 bp, 13 predicted proteins | sample PLMedo_2_FD_155468 | JGI IMG/M metagenome (GOLD analysis project Ga0210379, IMG submission 155468) | Groundwater sediment microbial communities from an aquifer in East River, Colorado, USA - PLM4_32_coex redo | ecosystem: Environmental > Terrestrial > Soil > Riparian zone | place: USA: East... | reverse complement strand
CGCCGCACAGCTCGCGCAGCGCATCGATGATCTGCGAGTGGCTCTCGGTGCACCAGTTGAGCGCCGCGTACATGTAGCGGCGGTTGAAGGTCAGGTGGTCCTGCGGCCAGGCCTCGGCGTCCTGGATCTGCCCGGCGATCATGCCGCCGAGCGTCGCCTCCAGCGCGCAGAAGCGCCCCAGCACCTCGCGCACCGCCGGCACCTCGTGCGCGCCCGAGGCCTGCGCGATCTTGCTCGCCAGCCCGACGATGAGTTGCATTTTCGAATGGAAGCGCACGTTCGACTGGTGGTTGCCGTAGCAGTGGCCCGGGGTCTTGATGTAGATGTCGCGCGCCAGCAGCGCGTCCATGTGCACGAACACGCGCTCCCAGGGCACCTTCACGTTCTCGCACATCACCATCGAGTCGGTCTCGTCGAAGCGAAAGGCGAGCGGGTTGTCGAACTCGTGCGGCGCATGCAGCTCGAAGGGCTTCCTCGACCAGAGCGTCACGCCGGGCGCGTTCACGGGTATGGCGCAAGTGATGGACTCGGGAAGCTGGTCGGGCGCCAGCGGGATCAGGTTGCCGATCCAGATCTCGTTGGCGAACACCGCGCCGGTGGCGAGCATCTTCATCCCCGAAATCACCACGCCGTCGTCGTCCTCGCGCACCACGCGCAGCGTCGGGATCGGGAGATTCTGCCTGACGTAGAACTCGGGGTTGCGCGCCGCCTGCGGCGGGATCACCGCGTACACGCCGTACACGTCCTCTTCGCGCATGTGCTCGTAATAGCGCTCGAGGTTGCCGGCGTACTTGCCGAACACCAGCGGGTTCATCGCCATGCCGGTGACGAAGCTCGACACGTGGTCGGGCGAGCGCCCGAGCAGGCCGTGGCTCATGTCGGCGATCGCGCGGTGCAGCTGCGTGCGCTTGAGCAGGTCCTCCTTCGTCTTCGCGCGCAGGAAATACGCGCTGTAGCGCTCGCCTTGCTCCTCGAAGCTGTAGGCGGGGTTCGCCGCCTTCAGGTCGTAGATCGCCGCCATCGAGCGCGCCGCGTTGCGGAACGCGGGATGCGTGGTGACGTCGTCCACCTTCTCGCCGCCGATGTAGACCACGCGCCCGTCGCGCAGCGACTCGAGGTGTTCGGCTCCGGTCTTCAGCATGTGCGCCTCCTACCGCTGCTTGCCGCTGGTTTCGTAGTAGTGGATCTCATACAGCAGGCAGCCGCCCTTGGTGGTGAACGGCCCGTGACGGACCCCCGGCGGCCGGCAGGCGTAGGTGAAGGCCTGTGAGGACTTCCCGCCCTTGCCCGTGGCGTCGTTGCCCACCACCAGGTCGCCCTGCACCAGGAAAACTTCCTCCCAGTGGTCGTGCACGAAGGGTACGGTCGAATACGCGCCCGGCTCGATTTTCAGCAGGCGCGTGCGGCTGCCGCGCTTGGCCACCTCGTCGATGTCGGAGGCGAGCACTTTCTGCGTGAAGCCGGGCGGATAGTCCGCGCCCGGCGACTCCCATCCCGCCTTCATGTCCACGCCGACGAACTCCAGGTGCGGTTTCGGTCTGCCCATGGCTCTCCTCGAACTGGCATTGACGCAATGCGGCCTGCTTCCGGAGAATAGCGCAGTCCATCGGCCCGTTCCACGTCACCACGGAGGAGACATGCTGAAACTCTACGGCCAGTACCGCTCGCGCGCGTTCCGCGTGGCCTGGCTGTGCAAGGAATCGAACATCCCCTACGAGCACCACAACGTCACCATCAACGTGGAGGGAGCGACCTGCAAGGAGCCGTGGTACGCGGAGCTCAATCCCAACCAGCGCGTGCCGACCATCGACGACGACGGTGCCGTCATGTGGGAGTCGGCCGCGATCAACCTCTACCTGGCGGAGAAGTACCGCAGCCCGCTGTGGCCGAAGGACAACGCGGGCAAGGCGCGCATGCTGCAGTGGGCCTTCTATATCGCCAACGACGCCGAGCAGCCGATGATCACCGTCCTGCGGCATCGCCACCTGCTGCCGCCCGAGCAGAGGAACGCCAAGCTCGCCGACGACGCGGAGCAGCTGCTGCTGCCGAAGATGAAGGTGCTGGAGGAGACCCTGGCAAGGCAACGATTCTTCAGCGGCGACGCCTGGGGCATGGCCGACTTCATGGTGGCGAGCGTCACCTACTCGATGTGGATCAACAAGTTCCCGCTGCTGGAGAAGTTCCCCAAGTTCAAGGCCTGGCTGGACGCCAGCGTCGAGCGGCCGATGGCGAAGGAAGCGCGCAAGCTGCGCGAGTAGTCAGCGTTCGCGGTCGCGCAGCACGCGGCGCAGCAGCTTGCCCGAGGCGTTCTTGGGCAGCTCGGCCACGAACGCGACTTCGCGCGGGTACTTGTAGGGCGCAGTTGTTTTCTTGACGTGCTCCTGCAGCTCGGCGGCGAGTTGCGCCGTGCCGGCGACGCCGGACTTGAGCACGACGAACGCTTTCACGATCTCGCCGCGCCCGGCGTCCGGCTTGCCGACGGCGGCGCTCTCCTGCACCGCCGGATGCTCAAGCAGCGCGTTTTCCACCTCCGTCGGCCCGATGCGGTAGCCCGCCGAGCTGATGATGTCGTCGGCACGGCCCTCGTAGAACAGATAGCCGTCCGCGTCCTCGCGCACCATGTCCCCGGTGAGCCAGTACTCGACCCCGCCGACCCGCGTCTTGCCCGCCGCGGTGCGCTCGGGCTCGTTCCAGTAGCCGAGCATCATCTGCGGATTGGGCAGCCGGATGGCGAGCTGCCCGTCGAGGATCGCGGTGTCCAGGCCCGGCAGCGGTTTGCCCATCGAGCCGGGTTTTACGGGCAGGAACGGATAGTTGAGCACGGTCATCAGAGTCTCGGTCTGGCCGTAGCCGTCGAGCAGCGGCACGCCGCTCTTCTCGCGCCAGCGCCGCACGATTTCCGGATTGACGGTCTCGCCCGCCGACACGGTGAGCCGCAGCGCCGAAAGGTCGTACGGCGACACGTCTTCGTTCACGAGTCGGCGGAACTCGGTCGCCGCAGCGCAGAATACGGTGACGCGGTACTTGGCAAGTAGCTGAAGCCGCTCGCGCGGATCGAATTTGCCATGGTAGAAGAGCACGGCCGCGCCGCAGCTCCAGGGCCCGAACAGGATGGCGGTGCCCGCCTTGCTCCATCCTGTGTCGGCCGTGCACCACATGAGATCGTCGGGCTTCAGGTCGTGCCAGAGCTGCGACGCGAGCCGCCACGCGTAGAGCGCGCGCGCGGCGTGCGTGACGCCCTTCGGATTGCCCGTGGAGCCGGAGGTGTAATACATCGCCACCGGATCCTCGGCGGCGATGCGCTCCGGCAGGCATTCAGGGCCGGCGGCGGCGATGGCCTCGTCGAAATCGAGCCAGCCCGGTGCCCCGCCGACCGCCAGTCGCAGCTTCAGATCGGAAAATTCGCCTACGTTCGCCCGCGTGGTGATCGCCCCCGCGGCGCCGGAATGCTCGACGCGGAACCTCACGTCCTTCGCTGTCAGCATATCGATGCAGGGGATCGGGATCACGCCGACCCGCAGGCACGCCACCATGGCGACGTGCCACTGCGGCAGCCGCGGCAGCATGACGATGCAGCGGTCGCCTTTCTTCAATCCGCTCGCGCGCAGGACGTTGCCGAGGCGCATCGAGAGCTCGACGATGCGCTGGAAGGTGTAGCGCTCTTCGCGCCCCGTCTCGTCGCACCACAGGAGCGCGAGCTTCGCCGGGTCTTCCGCCCATGCGTCGACAACGTCGGCGGCGAAGTTGAAGGACTCGGGCAGCTCCCAGCGGAAGCCCTCGTACAGCTCTTCGTAAGTCACCAGGCCGCCTCCAGCAGTCGCATGACGTCTTCCGGCGAGCGGATCGGTTGCGGGTTGGTGCGCACCCAGAGATTCTTCATGGAGGCTTCGGCGATCGCGGGGAGCTGCTCGCGCTGCACGCCGACTGCACGCAGCGTCGCCGGAAGCCCGAGGGCCGCGATGAGCCCGGCGACCGCGTCCGCCGCGGGAACGCCAGGCCGGCGGAGCGCCTCCGCAATCATGCGCTGCTTTGCTGTTGTCGCAGGCTCGTTGTAGCCCATCACATGCGGCAGCATGACGCAGCTCGTGTAGCCGTGCGGAACGTCAGCGGCCGCGCCGAGCGCGTGTCCGATGCCGTGGCTCGCCCCGTAGTTCACCCGCGCGATGGTGGAGCCGGCGAGCCACGAGGCCTGCTGGCAGGAAAGGCGCGCCGCAAGGTCGGCGGGCGCATTCCTGGTGCGCGTCAACGCTTCGGAGAAGAGCCGCAGCGCGTGCAGCGCCAGGCCGTCGCAATAGGCATTGGCGTCGATCGAGCAAAGGGCCTCCACCGCGTGATCGATCCCGCGCACGCCGGTGGATAGCCACAGCCACTCGGGCGTGTGCACCGTCACCGCCGGGTCGAGGATCACCGAGCGCGCGCCGATATCGGCGCCGGTGAAGGAGTGCTTGAGCCGCGTGCGCGGATCCGTCCCGCCCCCCAGATTGGAGAACTCGGCGCCCGAGAGTGTCGTGGGCACGACCACCTGCCGCACCGGCGAGGGTTTGATGTCGGGGACGATGCGGGAGCCGTCGGCTCCGATGGAGGCGTGCAGTGCATCGAGCTCCTCGGCCCTGGTGACGCCATGGGCGAGGCAGATCTGCAGAAGCTTGACGGTGTCGATCGGCGTGCCGCCGCCGACCGTGAGGATCAGGTCGGGATCGGCAGCGCGCACTGCGTCCGCGGCCGCGATCACGCTCGGCCAGGGCGTATGCGCTATGCACTCGTCGAACAGCCCGGCGTACCGCGCACCCAATGCGTCCGCTATCTCGCGAATCACCGCCGTTTTCCGCGACAACGACTTGGCGGCGACGATGAATACCCGGCTGGCGCCAATGCGCGCCGCTTCCTCGGCCGCCGCCCCGGCAGCGGGCCGCCCGAACACCACGCGCTCGAGCGGAAGATAGTGGTAGCTGCTCACCGCGCTATATTAGTGGGCAATGCGGGGACCCCGTGTAAGCAGGGAGGAACTGGTTCGCGCGCTTGCACAGCTCGAAGCAGGCAACTGGCAGGCCGCCCACGAAATCGTGCAGCGCGACGAGGATTCCGCCCTCTCCTGCTGGGCGCACGGCATCGTGCACCTGATGGAGGGCGACACGTCCAATGCCCGTTACTGGTACCGCGAGGCGAAGCGCGAGTTGCCCCGGACCCCCTCGATCGCGGACGAGATCGCCGCCCTGGGCAAGGCGCTCAAAGCCTAGCGCGGCAGGCTCCCGCTCGCGCTGCTGAGCCATTACGCAGATCCTGAGACTTCCGCGCATTGCTTTCCTGAAGAGTGTGGGAGTAGTCTCCGTTGAGGTGGCGGCCCACGGGCGTTTCCTGCGCCGAGCGCCGAATGCCCATAACCTACGGAGGAGGGTCATCATGGCTGCTTGGCATATCGAAGGCCAGTACATGGAGACGTGCAACTGCAACTACTTGTGTCCCTGCGCGCCATCGCATCTCACGGCGCGGCCCACCGAGGGCGATTGCAAGTTCGCGTTGGCGTTGCGCATCGACAAGGGCGAAAAGGACGGCGTAAAGCTCGACGGCCTCTCGTTCATCGTCCTCGCGCATGCCCCCAAGTCGATGGCGGAAGGCAACATCACGGTGGGCCTGATCGTCGATGAGCGCGCCTCCGAAAAGCAGGTCGAGGCCATCAGTGCCATTGCCACCGGCTCGGCGGGCGGCCCGATGGCGGCGTTGGGGCCGCTGGTCGGCAAGATCGCAGGCGTGGAAAAGCGCCCGATCCGCTTCGAGGCGGACGGCATGAAGTTTTCCGTCAAGGCCGGCGAGCTCATCGACCAGGCCTGCGAGGGCGTCGCCGGCGCGGTGCGCACCAGCGAGCCGCTCTATCTGGACAATACCGCGCACCCGGTGAATACCCGCCTGGGGCTCGCCAAAGCCACACGCAGCATGTTCAATGCCTTCGGCATCAAATGGAAGGATACGAGCGGCACGCGCAACGGCCACTTCGCGCCTTTCGCGTGGAAGGGATAGAAGCGCCGGTCGCGCCCGGCCGCGGCATCGAGGCGGCCTTGCGCAATGATCGCAGGGTCGCGCTCGGCGGTCTCGCCGCCGTCGTCCTGCTCGCGTGGTTCTACCTGTGGCGCAGCGCCGCGGGCATGGACCATGCCGCGATGGCGATGTCCGCCATGCCGCGCGCCGCAGACCCGAGCGTGCTCGCCCTGACGTTCGTCATGTGGACGGTGATGATGGCCGGCATGATGCTGCCGAGCGCAGCGCCGGCTATCCTCCTGTACGGCGCGCTGGTGCGCAAGAACGGCGCCCGCGGCACGGTATTGCCGGGGGTATGGATTTTCGCCGGCGCGTATCTCCTGGTCTGGACCGGCTTCAGCGTGACAGCCACGCTGCTGCAAACCCTGCTTGAGAGCGCGTCGCTCCTGACGCCGGCGATGGCTGCCGCAAGCACCGGGTTGAGCGCCCTCGCGCTCGTCGCCGCCGGCGTGTATCAACTGACGCCGCTCAAGCAGACCTGCCTGAACAAATGCAGAAATCCTCTAGAGTTCTTCGTCACCCGCTGGCGCGCAGGCCGTGCCGGGGCATTCACAATGGGCCTCGAGCACGGCGCCTACTGCGTCGGCTGCTGCTGGGCGCTGATGCTGCTGCTGTTCGTGGCCGGCGTCATGAACCTGGCGTGGGTCGCTCTCATCGCGGCCTTCGTCTTCGCCGAGAAACTGCTGCCCGCCGGGCGCCTCGTGTCGCACTCGGCTGGCGCGGTGCTCATCTTGTCCGGTATCTGGGTGCTCGCCGGGATCTAGAGCACCCGCTCCCAGTATTCTCCGGTCAGGCGCTTGCCGAAGCTGTGGTGCCGTTCACTGCGCACCCTCTGGAACCCCGCCTTTTCGTAGATGCCGCGCGCCGCGGCGAGCTCGCTTTGGGTCCACAGCACGACCTTGCGGTAGCCGCAGCGCCGCGCGAAGCGCACGCACTCCCTCACCAGGCGCCTGCCCAGGCCGAGGCCACGCGCGGCCGGCTCCACGATGAGCAGGCGCAGCTGCGCCTCGTCGCCGGACTTCCTCACCAGGAACACGGCACCCAGCCGCTTGCCGTTGCGCTCCGCGATCCAGCAGCGCTCGCGCTTCGGGTCGAAGGCGTTGATGAATCCGGCGACTATCCCCGCCACCAGCGCCTCGAAGCGCACGTCGTAGCCGAACTCCTTCCAGTACAGCTCGCCGTGCCGCTGCACCACCCACCCCATGTCGCCCGGACGGTGCCTGCGCAACCGGACTTGGGGTAGCATCGCCCGCTTCACCATAGGGAGAAATTAGCATGGCCGCTCAGAACAAGGTTGCGATCGTCACCGGCGCCTCCGCGGGCATCGGCAAGGCTGCTGGCGTGGCGCTGGTCAAGGCCGGCTGGAAAGTCGCGTTCGCCGCGCGGCGCGCCGACCTGCTCGACAAGATCGCCGCCGAGTGCGGCGCCGGCAAGGCGCTCGCCGTGGCCACCGACGTGGGCAAGCCCGAGTCGGTGAAGAACCTGTTTGCGCAGACGAAGGCGAAGTTCGGGCGCCTGGACCTGCTGTTCAACAATGCGGGCATGGGCGCGCCCGCGGTACCGCTGGACGAGCTGCCCTACGAGAAGTGGCTGGAAGTGGTCAACGCGAACCTGAACGGCATGTTCCTCTGCACCCAGGAGGCCTTCCGCCTGTTCAAGGCACAGAACCCCAAGGGCGGCCGCATCATCAACAACGGCTCCATCTCGGCGCACGCGCCGCGGCCCTTCTCCGCGCCCTACACCGCCACCAAGCACGCGGTCACCGGGCTCACCAAGTGCATCGCCCTGGACGGCCGCGCCCACGACATCTGCGGATGCCAGATCGACATCGGCAACGCCGCCACCGAGATGACCGAGCGCATGAACAAGGGGGTGCCGCAGCCCAACGGCACCACCATGGTGGAGCCGCGCATGAACGTGCAGCACGTGGCGGACGCCATCGTGCACATGGCGAGCCTCCCGCTCGACGCTAACGTATTGTTTATGACGGTAATGGCCACCAAGATGCCGTTCGTGGGACGAGGCTAGCCGCTCCTGCGGGTCGTAAGCTTCGTGCAAGATTTGTTTCCGTGCGGGGCTTCTCCAGCGTTCTCGCGGAGAGCTAGGATAGCGAAACCACCTGCCAGAACCGTTCCACCCAAGGAGGCACCCCGATGGCCCGTCTCACCATCAATGGCAAGACCCGCGAGGTAAACGTCGATCCGAGCACCCCCTTGCTCTGGGTGTTGCGCGACACCCTGGGCATGACGGGCACCAAGTTCGGCTGCGGCGCAGCGTTGTGCGGCTCCTGCACGGTGCACCTCGACGGCAAGCCGGTGCGCTCCTGCACCACTCTGCTGTCCGCAGCGGCGGGCAAAAAGATCACCACCATCGAAGCGGTCGGCGCGACTGCGACCGGCAAGAAGGTGCAAGCCGCGTGGGCGGCGCTCGACGTGCCGCAATGCGGCTATTGCCAGTCCGGCCAGATCATGAGCGCGGTGGCCTTGCTCGAGAACAAGCCCCAGCCCACCGACGCCGACATCGACGCCGCGATGGCGGGCAACATTTGCCGCTGCGGCACCTATAACCAGATTCGCGCGGCCATCAAATTTGCGGCGAAAGGGACCTGACCATGAGCGCCAACTACAGTGCTTCGCGCCGCGAATTTCTGCAGGTCTCCGCGCTCGCCGGTGGCGGGCTGCTGATCGGGTTCGCGCTGCCGGGCGCGTCGCGCCTGGCGTTTGCTGCCGGCGAATTCAAGCCCAACGCCTTCATCCGCATCACGTCCGACAATCGCGTCACGGTAATCTGCGGCCTGTCGGAAATGGGTCAGGGAGTACACACGGCGATTCCGATGCTGGTTGCGGAGGAACTCGAAGCCGACTGGTCGAGAATCAAGGTCGAGCAGGCGCCCGCCGATCCGGCGTTCGCGAACCCGTTTCTTGGCTTCCAGGCGACCGGCGGTTCGAGCTCGGTGCGCGCCAACTGGGAACCAATGCGCAAGGCCGGCGCGGCCGCGCGCGAGATGCTGATTGGCGCCGCGGCGGCGACGTGGAAAGCGGACAGGGCGGACTGCCGCGCTGAAAAAAGCGTGGTGCTGCACAAGAGCGGCAAGAAACTTTCTTATGGCCAGCTTGCCGCCAAGGCGGCAGAGCAACCGGTGCCTAAGGAAATTAGGCTCAAGGACGCGAAGCAATTCAAGATTATCGGCAAGGCTGTGAAGCGGCTCGACACGCCCGCCAAGGTCAACGGCTCGGCGGTGTTCGGTATGGACGTGCGGGTGCCGGGGATGCTGACGGCCGTGGTCGCGCGCGCGCCGGTCGCGGGCGGAAAGGTCGCGAGCTTCAACGCCGACAAGGCGAAGGCAATGCCCGGCGTTAAACACGTAGTGCAGATCGGGTCGGGTGTGGCGGTCGTGGCGGACGGCTACTGGAACGCCAGGCAAGGCCGCGATGCACTGGAAATCAAATGGGATGACGGCGCCGGCGCGGCGCTTTCCAGCGATGGCATTCGCAAGACGTTCGGCGAACTCGCCGAGAAGCAGGGGACTGTCGGCATCAACCAGGGCGACGCAGGCGCCGCCCTCGCGGGCGCCGCGAAGACACTCGAGGCGGTGTACGAAGCGCCGTATCTTGCGCACGCCTGCATGGAGCCGATGAACTGCACCGCGTCGGTGACGGCCGACGGCGTGGAAATCTGGGGCAGCGTGCAGGCCCCCGGCCTCCTGCAACTCGTTCTGTCTCAGGTCGCCGGCGTCAAGCCCGAGCAGGTGAAGGTCACCACGACGATGCTGGGCGGCGGCTTCGGACGCCGCTTCGGCTTCGACTTCGCGATCGACGCCGTGCTCACCTCCAAGGCGGTGGGCGCCCCGGTGCACGTCGTGTTTCCGCGCGAGGACGACATCAAGGGACACCACTACCGCCCCGCGTCCGTGGCTAAATTCCAGGGCGCACTGGACGCTGCCGGCAACCCGGCCGCCGCGCGCATCCATGCGGTCTGCTCATCGATCGCCGACGCGGCGCATATGCCGTACGAGGCGAACGGGCTTCCGCCCATGAAGGGCGTCGACGGTTTTTCGGTCGAGGGCCTCACGGAGTGGCCCTACGCCACGCCCAACGTGCAGGTCGAATGGACCAAGAGCGAGCCGCCCGTCGGCGTCTGGTTCTGGCGTTCCGTCGGCCACTCGCAGAACATATTCTTCGTCGAGGGGTTCATGGACGAGATGGCGGTCGCGGCGGGCAAGGACCCGTACGAGTACCGCCGCGCGCTGCTGGGCAAGAACCCGCGCTACAAGGGGGCGCTCGAACTCGCCGCGAACAAGGCCGGTTGGGGCAAGCCCTTGCCGGCCGGCCGTGGCCGCGGCATCGCCGTCGGCCAGTCCTTCGGCAGCTTCGTCGCCGAAGTCGCCGAGGTATCGGTCGGCAAGGACGGAAAGCTACGGGTGCATCGGGTGGTCTGCGCGGTCGACTGCGGCAGTACGGTCAACCCAGGCATTGTTAAACGGCAGATGGAAAGCGCGATTGTCTACGGCCTGTCCGCCGCGCTCTACGGCGAGATCACCTTCAAGGATGGCAAGGTCGAGCAGTCGAACTTCCACGACTACCCGGTACTGCGCATGAATGAGATGCCCAGGGTCGAGGTGCACATTGTTCCGAGCACCGAAGCGCCGGGCGGGGTCGGCGAGCCTGGCCTGCCGCCGTTGGCGCCCGCCGTAGTCAACGCGATCTACGCGGCGACGGGCAAGCGACTGCGCAAGCTGCCGCTGCGCTTGGCGTAGCGCAGCATTCAGCCGCGGCAAAGCGCCGGCAGCACCGCGCTGATCGAGTCGTTGAACACCGCGTCGGCGAGGTCGTCGAACGGCGTGGGCTCGGCGTTGACGATCACCAGGCGCGCGCCCGCTCGCTTGGCGATGGGCACCGCGCCGGCGATCGGGTAGACCTGCAGGCTGGTCCCCACCGACAGGAACAGGTCGGCCTCGGCCGCCGCCTGCATGGCGCGGTCGATGACTTCCGGCACCAGCTGCTGGCCGAAAGAGACGGTGGCGCTCTTGAGTATGCCGCCGCAAGTGCGGCACGGCGGGTCCGCTTCCCCCGCGCGCACGCGCGCCAGCGCCTTCTCCATCGGCGCGCGCTCGCCGCAGCCCATGCACACCACCTTGCGCATGGTGCCGTGCACCTCGATCACCTTGTCCGGCGAGTGGCCGGCGAGCTGGTGCAGCTCGTCGATGTTCTGGGTGATGAGCGCGTGCAGTTTGCCGCGCCGCTCCAGCTCCACCAGCGCCCGGTGGCCGGCGTTGGGCTGCGCGCGCCACGCCGTGTGCTCGAGCCTGCTCTGCCAGGAAAGCCGCCGCACTTCCGGGTCGCTCATGTAGTGGCGGATGTCGGAGAGCTTCTCCGCCTTCGGGTTCTTCGTCCATACGCCCTGCGGCCCGCGGAAGTCCGGGATGCCCGAGTCGGTGGAAATTCCCGCGCCGGTGAGCACCACGACGCGTTGCGCCTGCGCGATCCAGGTGCGCACGTCGTCCATGGTGCATTGTAGGGCGGGCCGAGGCCCACCACTTGGCGGGCCGAGGCCCACCCTACGCTAGACTGCGCGGCATGCAGCTCGGCGACTTCAACGTCCAGCGCCTGGGTTTCGGCGCCATGCGCGTGTGCGGCCCGCAGATCTGGGGGCCGCCCCGGGACCGCGCCTACGCGCTCAAGGTGCTGCGCCGCGCCTACGAGCTGGGCCACAACTTCTTCGACACCGCGGACAGCTACGGCCCCGAGGTGGGCGAGATTCTCATTGCCGAGGCGCTGCATCCCTACCCCGGGGATCTGGTCATCGGCACCAAGGGCGGCCTGTTGCGGCCGAGCCCGCCGCGCTGGGAGCCCGATGGCCGTCCCGGGCACCTGCGCCGCGCGCTCGAAGGCAGCCTCAAGCGCCTGAAGCTCGAACGCATCGCCCTGTACCAGTGGCACGCGCCCGACCCGAGGGTGCCGTTCGCCGAGTCGTTCGGCGCGCTGGCCGACATGCGCGAGGCGGGCAAGATCCTGCATCTCGGCCTGTCCAACGTCAGCGTCGCGCAATTGAACGAGGCACGGCGCATCGCACCCGTGGTCTCGGTGCAGAACAGCTACAGCATAGACAACCGGTCGTCGGAAGCCGTGCTGCATGCCTGCGAGAAGCTCGGCCTTGCGTTTCTCCCCTGGTACCCGCTCGGCGCAGGCTCGGCGCTGAAATCCGCCAAGGTGAAGAAGGTCGCGGCGCGGCTGCAGGCCACACCGGCTCAGGTGGCGATCGCCTGGCTGCTGGCGAAATCGCCCGCGATGCTGCCGATTCCCGGCACCGGGAGCCTGGAGCACCTGGAGGAGAACGCCGGAGCGGCGCGGCTCACCTTGTCGCCGGCGGACATGAAGGAACTCGGCTAGGAGGGAGGCAACATGAGAATTCTCGCATCCACCCTCGCGCTGCTGCTCGCGGGCTGCGCCGGCAGGCCCCTCGACCCGGTCGAAGGCTGCGCCGCGATGAAGGAGCCGAGGAAGGGCGTGACCATCGAATCGGCGACGCTGGTCGCACCGAC
>Ga0210379_10000531_pt1 | contig 12574 bp, 11 predicted proteins | sample PLMedo_2_FD_155468 | JGI IMG/M metagenome (GOLD analysis project Ga0210379, IMG submission 155468) | Groundwater sediment microbial communities from an aquifer in East River, Colorado, USA - PLM4_32_coex redo | ecosystem: Environmental > Terrestrial > Soil > Riparian zone | place: USA: East... | reverse complement strand
GCGCACGGTCCGCAGTTACGTGCTCCGCCAGGGGCGCGTGACCGCCGCACAGGAGCGTGCACTCGCCGAGTTGATGCCGGTCTACGGCATCGAATTCAAGGAAGCGCTGCTGCAACCCGCCACGGTGTTCGGCCGCGAGGCGCCGCTGGTGCTCGAAATCGGCTCCGGCATGGGCGAAACCACCGCGCAGATCGCGAGGGAGCGACCCGATACCGACTTCATCGCCGTCGAAGTGCACGGCCCCGGGGTGGGCAGCCTGCTCAAGCTGATCGAGAAGGAACAGCTGAAGAACGTGCGCGTGATTCGCCACGACGCGCTCGAAGTGCTCGAGAACATGATCCCCGACGGGCTGCTGGCAGGAATTCACCTCTTCTTCCCCGATCCCTGGCCGAAGAAGCGCCACCACAAGCGCCGGCTCGTGCAGCCGGCCTTCGCCGCGCTCGCCATGCGCAAACTCGCCGCCGGCGGCTACCTGAACGCCGCCACCGACTGGGAGGACTACGCATCGCAGATAGTAGAAGTGCTTATGGCGCAACCTGGCCTCCACCGGGAGAATGGCGCCCATGCCCGCCCGTCGACCAAGTTTGAACTTCGCGGCCTGAAGCTCGGTCACAAGCTGCACGACTTCCTCTTTCGCAGGATCTCCTGAAATGCTGCGCTGGTTGCTGTTGTCCGTTGCACTGCTCTCCACGGGGTTCGCCCGCGCCGAGCCCTCCACTCACGATCTGGACTGGTTCGACGAATCGCGCCAGCGCGCGGTGCCGGTGCGCCTGTACTGGCCGGAAGGCAACAAGCCGGTGCCGCTGGTGGTTTTCTCGCACGGCATCGGCGGCTCGCGCCTCGGCTACAGCTACCTCGGGCAATACTTCGCGAGCCACGGCATGGCGAGCCTGCACCTGCAGCACGTCGGCAGCGACCGCAGCCTGTGGACGGGCAATCCGCTTTCCCTGGTCGACCGCCTGCAAGTCGCGGCGCACGAGCGCGAGGCCCTGGAGCGCGTGAAGGATCTCAGTTTCGCGCTCGACCAGCTGCTCGCGCGGGAGGAATTCGGCAGGCGCGTCGACCGCGGGCGCATCGCCGCCGCCGGCCATTCCTACGGAGCGAACACGGTGATGCTGGCCGCGGGGGCGAGTGTGCAGCGCGAGGGGCGGCAGATCAGGCTGCGTGATCCCCGCTTGAAGGCCGCCGTGCTGCTCTCGGCGCCGCCTTTCTACGGCGAGGAAGACCTCAAGGCGATCCTGCAATCCGTCACGCTGCCCACCCTGCACGTCACGGCGACCGAGGACGTCATCCGCATCCCGGGCTTCTACTCCCCGGCCAGCGACCGCGTCGCGGTGTTCGAAGCCGTTGGTAGCCCACTCAAGGCGCTCGCCGTGTTCGAGGGCGGCTCGCACAGCATCTTCACCAACCGCGGCGGTACCGGCGGCGCCGAACTCAATCCGAAGGTGAAAGCGGCGACCAGGGAGCTCGCGCTCGCGTTCCTGCAGCGCGTGTTCGAAGGCAAGGGCGAGGCCCTGCAGCGCTGGCCGGAAACCTACCGGCCGCTGCTCGCGCGCTGGACTAGTCCAGGAACAACTGCAGCAGCTCGTTGAGGAACAGGCGCCCGCGGCGCGTGGGACGGATGCGCCGCGCGTCCTCCTCGAGCAGGCCCTTGCCCCGCGCCGCCTCGAGCTTGCGCAGGATCAGCGAGCGCGACAGCCCGGTGCGCTCGTCGAACATCTCCGCCGGCACCCCCTGCACCAGCCGCAGCGCGTTCAGCATGAATTCGAACGGCAGCTCGCGCGGCGCGATCGCCTTTTCCTGCACGGTGCCCGCCGACGCCATGTACTCGCGCGGCTGCTTGTGCCGTTCGTGGCGCGTCACGCGATCGGCGAAGGAAATCTTGCCGTGCGCGCCTGCGCCGAGACCGAGGTAGTCGCCGAACTCCCAGTAGTTCAGGTTGTGTCGGCAGCGCCGCCCGGGGCGCGCGAAAGCTGAAGTCTCGTAGTGCTCGAAACCGGCGGCCGCCGCCAGCTCCTCGACGGCGAGCTGCATGTCGGCGCAAGCGTCGTGCTCCGGCAGCTGCGGTGGCTTGCGATAGAAGACCGTGTTCGGCTCGAGCGTGAGCTGGTAGGCGGACAAGTGCGTGGTGCCGAAGCGCAGACCTTCGGCGACATCCATGCGCGCCTCGGCGAGCGTCTGCCCCGGCAATCCGTACATCACGTCCAGGTTGACGTTGTCGAAGGCCGCCTGCGCCATCTCGATCGCGCGCCGCGCTTCGTCGGCCGAATGAATCCTTCCCAAGGCCTGCAGCTTCCCGTCATTGAAGCTCTGGATGCCGAGCGAGATCCGGTTCACCCCGGCGCCGCGGTACCCGCGGAAGCGCCCCGCCTCCGCGGTGCCGGGATTGGCTTCCAGCGTCACCTCCGCGTCCGGCTCGAGCGGCAGCCGCGCGCGCACCGCGGCGAGGAGGCGATCGATGGACTCCGGCGAGAACAGGCTCGGCGTGCCCCCGCCGATGAAGATCGAGCGCAGCCGCCTGCCCCACACCGAGGGCAGCAGGCCTTCGAGGTCGGCCACCAGCGCGTCCACGTACTCGCGCTCCGGCAGCGCATCGGCCCTCTCGTGCGAATTGAAATCGCAGTAGGGGCACTTGCGCACGCACCACGGCAGGTGCGCGTAGAGCGCGAGCGGGGGCAGCGCAGCCAAGCGCACTCTACCCGGAAGACCGATCTGAACCTGCAGCACGGACTATTTTACAGTCCACCCGCAAAGGACTAAGGTTGGCAAGTCCTCAAGGCAGGTAACGAAGGGAAGAGCGGGGCATGGCGCTGGAAGCGCTCTTGTGGTGCGCCGCGTCGCTGTTGGGCACGGCAGTGGCAGCGGTCGCAGCGGCACGCCACCGGGCAGCAAGCGCGTCGGTCTATGGCGTCGCGTTCTGCGCGTCGGCGGCTGCGATGCTCGTCGCTGGCTGGTTCCTCGTCACCGCTAGTCCGCTCCCCGACGCACTGCTGCTGCCTGTCGGCTTGCCATGGCTGGGGGCTCATTTCCGGCTCGATGCGCTGGCGGCGTTCTTCTTGCTGGTCGTCAATCTTGGCGGCGCGACCGCAAGCCTGTATGGACTTGGCTACGGCAGGCATGAAGAGGCGCCGGCCCGGGTGTTGCCTTTCTTCCCCGCGTTCCTGGCGGGAATGAATCTCGTGGTGCTCGCCAATGATGCGTTCACTTTCCTGTTCACCTGGGAATTCATGTCTCTGTCCTCCTGGGCGCTGGTCATGGCGCACCACCGCCGGCCTGGCAACGCCGCCGCCGGTTACATCTACCTGCTCATGGCGAGCCTGGGAACGCTGGCGCTGCTGCTCGCGTTCGGCCTGCTCGCCGGACCAGCCGGCGGCTACGCATTCGACGCGATTCGCGAGGCGGCGCCATCGGCCCGCGTAGCCGGTGCCGTTCTCGCGCTGATGCTGATCGGGGCCGGCTCGAAAGCGGGTCTCGTGCCGCTCCATGTCTGGCTGCCACTCGCCCATCCTGCCGCGCCCAGCCACGTCTCCGCGCTGATGAGTGGTGTCATGACCAAGGTCGCGGTGTACGGCTTTGTGCGTGTCGTGTTCGACCTGCTCGGTGAGCCGAGCTGGTGGTGGGGGGCGCTGGTCACGCTGCTGGGCGGAGTGACGGCGGTCATGGGGGTGCTTTATGCGCTGATGCAGCACGACCTGAAGCGCCTGCTGGCGTACCACACCGTGGAGAACATCGGCATTATCTTCATCGGTCTCGGCCTCGCGCTCGCGTTCCAGGCGAACGACATGCAAGCCGCGGCTGCGCTGGCTTTGACCGCAGCGCTGTTGCACGTCTTCAACCACTCGGTGTTCAAGAGCCTGCTGTTCTTCGGCGCCGGCGCGGTGCTGACGCGGACCGGGGAGCGCGACATGGAGCACCTGGGGGGGCTGATTCATCGGATGCCGTATACCGCCTTCGCTTTTCTGATCGGGTCGGCGGCGATTTCCGCGCTGCCGCCGTTCAACGGTTTCGTTTCCGAATGGCTCACCTTCCAGGCGATCCTGCTCAGCCCTGCGCTGCCCCAGTGGTCGCTCAAGTTCCTCGTCCCGGCGATCGGTGCGCTGCTCGCGCTGTCGGCCGCGCTGGCGGCTGCCTGCTTCGTCAAGGCGTTCGGCGTGACGTTCCTGGGGAGGCCGCGGTCGCAGGTGGCACAGGAAGCGACCGAGGCCGACGCCTGGTCGCTGGCAGCGATGTTCGTGCTCGTCGCGTTGTGCCTGCTGGCTGGAATTCTTCCCGGCTATTTCATCGACGCGCTCTCGCCCGTCACCCAAGCGCTGGTCGGCGCGCATGTCCCCCGGCAGGAGGAGATCAACTGGCTGATGATCGTCCCGATCGCCGAGAGCCGCAGCTCCTACAACGGGCTGATGCTGTTCGCGTTCATCGTGCTGGCCGCCTGGTCCGCCACCTACGTCATTCACCGCTGGGCGTCGGCCGCGACGCGCAGGTCCCCGCCATGGGACTGCGGGTTTCCCGATGCGACTCCCATCACGCAGTACACCGCTGGCAGCTTCACCCAGCCCATTCGCAGAGTGTTCGGCAGACTCGTGTTTCGCGCGCGCGAGGAAGTCCATATTCCACCTCCCGGAGACAACCGGGCGGCGCGGCTGCACGTGAGGCTGCGTGACGTGCCGTGGGATGTGCTCTATGTCCCGACCGCGCAGCTGGTGGGCTTCGCTGCCGACCACCTCAACAAGGTGCAGTTCCTGACGATCCGCGCGTACTTGACCCTGGTGTTCGGTGCGCTTGTGGTCCTGTTGATGGTGCTGGGGATATGGCAATAGTCATCGACGCGCTCGTCCAGCTCGCCGAGATGCTGGTCGTACTGGCGCTGGCGCCGCTGCTCACCGGCTACGTGCGCATGGTCAAGGCGCGCCTCCTGCGCCGGCAGGGGCCGCCGGTCGTCCAGCCCTACCGCGACCTGCTGCGTCTTCTGCGCAAGGAAGCGGTGCTGGCGCAGAACGCGTCCTGGGTATTCCGCGTCACGCCGTACCTGGCGTTCGCGACGACCTGGGTGGCGGCGGCGCTGGTACCCACGTTCGCCTCTGGCCTGGTGGTCAGCGCCGCGGCGGACATGATTGCCATCGTCGCGCTCCTTGGCAGCGCGCGCTTCATGCTTGCGTTGGCCGGGCTCGACGTCGGCACGAGCTTCGGCGGCATCGGTTCAAGCCGCGAGATGATGATCGCCTCGCTTGCCGAACCGGCCATGCTGATGGTGGTGTTCACGCTTTCGCTGATGGCCGGCTCCACGCAGCTCTCTTCGATCGCGGCGTTCATGCAAGGCCCGGGCATAGGCCTGCGGGTGTCGCTGGCGCTCGCGCTCGTCGGGCTCACCATGGTGGCGATCGCGGAGAACGCCCGCGTCCCGGTCGACAACCCGGCGACCCATCTCGAGCTGACGATGGTGCACGAGGCCATGATCCTCGAGTACTCCGGCCGCCACCTGGCGCTGATCGAGGTAGCGTCGTATCTGAAGCTGCTGCTCTACTTATCGGTCATCGCCTGCGTGTTCGTGCCGTGGGGCATGGCGGCGTCGGGACAGGGCTTCGCCGCCTATCTCATCGGGCTCACGCTCTACGCGGTCAAGCTTGCCGCCGGCGGTTTCCTGCTGGCGGTGTTCGAGACCGCGATCGCGAAGATGCGCGTGTTCCGCGTTTCCGATTTCCTGGGAGCGGCCCTGATGCTCGGCTTCCTGGCGACGCTGCTGCTGTTCGTGTCGCGGGTGGCGTGATGGACCAGCTCGCCCTCGACGTCGCCCACCTGTTCGCCGGGGGCCTGGTGCTGGTCAGCTTCATGCTGCTGTATCAGGACCGCATGACCGGGATCGTGAACACCTTTGCCTTGCATGCGCTGGTGGTATCGCTCTCGGTGGCGTGGCAGGCGTACATTCAACATGCGCCGCATCTTTACATCACTGCCGCGATCGCGCTGGTCGTCAAGGCGGTCGTGATCCCGATCGCACTGCATCGCATCATCGTGCAACTGGGCATCCATCGCACGATCGAGACCGTGGTCGGCATCGGCGTGACGATGCTCGGCGGCATCGGACTGGTCGCGCTTTCCATCATGGTCATGCTGCCGATCACGGCCGAGGCGGGAACGCTGGCACGGGAAGACCTGGCATTCGCCCTGTCGGTCGTTCTGCTCGGCCTGCTCATGATGATCTCCCGGCGCAATGCGGTAAGCCAGGTCATCGGTTTCATGTCGATCGAGAACGGATTGATTCTCGCCGCCACCGGCGCCAAGGGGATGCCCCTGGTGGTGGAGATCAGCGTCGCGTTCTCGATCCTGATCGCCCTGATCGTGATCGGCGTCTTCCTGTTCCGCATTCGCGAGCGCTTCGACACGGTCGACGTTCACGCCCTGCACGAGCACCGCGGAGGTCGGCCTTGACCGAACCCGGCTCATTCTTTGTGGGCGCGGTGCTGGTCATCCCCGTGGTCAGCGCGGCCTGCCTGGCCCTGTTGCCAGACGACCGGACGGCGGCGCGGCTCAATGCGTTGGCGACGTTCCTGACGTTCCTTTCGGCGGCCGTGCTCTTCGTGGAGCGCCCGTCTCCCGGGCGCTATCTCATCGTGGACGACCTGAATGTCGTGTTCATCGTGCTCAGCACGTTTGTCGGCTTCACCACGAGCGTGTTCAGCGGCAGCTACATTGCGCACGAGCTGGAGACCTGACGGCTGACCGCAGCCTACCTGCGCTTCTACCACGCGATGTATCAGACGCTCATGTTCGGCATGAACCTGGCGCTGCTGTCCAACAACGTCGGCCTGATGTGGGTCGCGGTCGAGCTGGCGACGCTCACTACGGTGCTGATGGTCGGGATTTATCGCACGCCGGCGGCGCTCGAGGCGGCCTGGAAGTACTTCCTCCTGGGCAGCGTCGGTATCGCCCTCGCGCTGTTCGGAACCATTCTGGTATACCTCGCGGCACACTCGGTCGTCGGCGAAGGGCTGGATGCGATGGCCTGGAACGTGCTCGTGGAAAATGCGCCCGCTTTCGACCCGGCGCTGCTCAATCTCTCGTTCGTGTTCCTCCTGCTCGGCTATGGCACCAAGGTCGGCCTCGTGCCGCTGCACGCGTGGCTGCCCGATGCGCATGCCGAAGGGCCGACGCCGATCTCGGCGGTGCTGTCCGGGCTGTTGCTCAATGTGGCGTTGTTCGCGCTGTTGCGCTTCAAGGCCGTCATGTCGGCCAATCCGGCGGCGCTGGCGCCCGGGCCTTTGATGGTTTCGCTCGGGTTGCTCTCGGTGGTGTTCGCGTCGTTCATGCTGTACCGGGGCCACGACATCAAGCGCATGTTCGCCTATTCGTCGATCGAGCACATGGGCATCATCACTTTCGCGTTCGGCATGGGCGGGCCGCTGGCGAATTTCGCCGGCCTGCTGCACATGACCCTGCACAGCCTCACCAAGTCGGCGATCTTCTTTTGCGTGGGCCACATCGCGCAGGTCAAGGGCACGCAGCAGATGTCGGAGATCCGCGGGCTCACCGTGTCCCATCCGGTGCTCGGGTGGGGTCTCACGCTCGGGGTCGTCGCCATCGTCGGGCTGCCGCCCATGGGGATTTTCATGACCGAATTCCTGATCGTGACCTCCACGTTCGCGCGCGAACCGGTGCTCGCCGTCGCGCTCGGCCTGAGCATCCTGCTGGCGCTCGGCGCGCTGCTGCTGCGCTTGAACGGCCTCGCGTTCGGCGAGCCGTACGGCAGCAACGAGCCCTCGAAGGCCTCGTTCGTGCCGGTATTCGCCCACCTCGCGCTTGTCCTGTGCGCGGGCATCTGGTTGCCGCCCGCGCTGGTTGCGTGGTTCCAGCATGTCGCAACCCTGCTGAACTGACTTGCCATGCCATCACTGAATGCGGTGATTCTCAGCGGGGCACTGCGCCAGGAGCAACAGCCGTGGCCGCGCTCGCTGGTGGACCTCGAGGGCTGGCAACAGGCCGCGCAGAGCCTGCGCTCCGGCGCCTGGACCCTGCTTGGCCTCTGGGGCGAGCCTGGCTTCGTGCACATGGCCGTGATCGAGGGTGAAACGAACAAGTGCGCGGTTCTAAGCCTTGCGTGCGAGGCAAACCGCTTCCCCTCCCTCGGGCATCCGCCGGCGGTTCGTCTCGAGCGCGCGCTGCGCGATCTGGTCGGTCTCCTGCCCGACGGCCTCGGCGACGCACGCGCATGGCTCGACCACGGCAAGTGGGGCCTGCGCCATCCGCTCGGGCAGGCCCGCCATGTGGCCGCCGCACCGCACGCCTATGCGTTCCTGCCCGCGGAGGGCGAGAGCCTGCACCAGATTCCGGTGGGTCCCGTGCATGCCGGAATCATCGAGCCGGGCCACTTCCGCTTCACCGCGAACGGCGAAACTATCGTGCGCCTGGAGGAACGGCTTGGGTACGCGCACAAGGGAACCCAATCGCTCATGGCCGGCGCCTCTATTGAGCGTGCGGCGTTGCTCGCCGGGCGCGTATCCGGCGACAGCACGGTGGCCTTCGCCCTGGCCTTTGCCCGGGCGGTGGAGGCGGCGCTCGCCGTGGATGTCCCGCTACGGGCGGTCTGGCTGCGGGCGCTGCTGGCAGAGCTGGAGCGGCTCGCGAACCACTTCGGTGACATCGGCGCGGTCTGCAACGACGCCGCGTTCGCCATGATGCACGCGCAGTGCGGCCTGCTGCGCGAGCAGGTGCTGCGCACGGCGCAAGCCTGTTTCGGCCACCGGCTGATGATGGACCGCGTCGTTCCCGGAGGCATGCAGTGCGACCTGCCGGGCGACGGCGAACGGTTGCTGCGCGCCCTGGTCGCGCTGGTGCGCAGGCAATTTCCGGAGCTGGTCGAGCTGTACGACAACACCGCTTCGCTGAAGGACCGCACGGTCGGAACGGGAATCCTGTCGCCCGCGCTCGCGCAGCAGTTCGGCGCCGGCGGCTTTATCGGGCGCGCGTCGGGGCGCCGCTTCGATGCGCGGCGCACGCCTGGCTATGCGCCGTACGACCAGCTGCAATTCGCAGTCCCCGTGGTCCAGGCAGGTGACGTGAATGCGCGCGTCTGGATACGCATCCTCGAGGTGGAGCAAAGTCTCGCATTGATCGAGGCGATCCTGCCGCAACTCCCGCCCGGTGCGGTGCGCACCCCGCTTGCGGTGCAATCCGACGCTGCTGTACGCGAGGGCGTGGCGCTGACCGAGGGCTTCCGCGGCGACATCCTCGCCTGGGTGAGGATCGGGACCGATGGCAGCGTCGAGCGTTGCCACCTCAGGGACCCGTCGTGGTTCCAGTGGCCGCTGCTCGAGGCAGTGATCGAGGGCAACATCGTGGCCGACTTCCCGCTCTGCAACAAGTCGTTCAACTGCTCCTATTCGGGACATGACCTCTAGGGCGATCGGGCATGCGTAGATTGCTGCTGAAGAATCTCGTGCACGGGCCGCTGACGGAAGTTGCGCCCGCGGCGGACGATGCCGCGCTCGCCGAGCTGGCGTTGCGCGTGGATCAGGCCGCCCGCAGGCGTCTGGGGCGAACGCTCGCGATTCGCGAGGTCGATGCGGGCTCCTGCAACGGTTGCGAGCTCGAGATCCATGCCCTCGGCAACGTGCTCTACGACCTGGAGCGATTCGGACTGCGCTTCGTTGCTTCGCCGCGCCACGCCGACGTGCTGCTGGTGACCGGCCCTGTCACGCATAACATGCGAGAAGCGCTCGAACGCACCTATCAGGCCATGCCCGACCCGAAGTGGGTGGTGGCGGTCGGCGATTGCGGCCGCGACGGCGGAATGTTCGCCAGCAGCTACGCCTGTGTCGGCGGCATCTCGTCGGTGGTGCCGGTCGACATGCATGTCCCCGGCTGCCCGCCGACGCCGCTGGCACTGCTCCAGGGTCTGCTTGCACTGTTGGAAGTTGTGTCTGCAGACGTGACACAAGCTCGAACCGACAAACGGGAGGAGCCATGAACGGTGACGAAGATCCAAAGCCGACATTTCTTGCGCGTTTTTCTACAACGCAGATCGCGATCGTTGTGATGGCCGGCGCGGTGATCCTGGTGGTCCTGGTGATCGCAGCCGCAAGCATCACCTGAGCGCCGTCAGCAGCCGCGCAAGCGCCATGCCGCGGTGGCTGATGCGGTTCTTCTCCGCCGGCGGCAGTTCCGCCGCCGTCAGCCCGCGGCCGGGAACCAGGAACAGCGGGTCGTAGCCGAAGCCGTTGGTGCCGCGCGGCGCGCGCGCGATCTTGCCGCGCCAGATGCCCTCGGCGACCAGCGGCGCGGGATCGTCCGCGCTCCTTACTAGCGCCATCACGCACGCGTAGTGCGCCGTGCGCGCCTCGCCCAGGCTGGCGAGCAGCTTCGCGTTATTGCGCGCGTCGCGTTCCTCGCGGCTTCCGTCGCGCCCCGCGTAGTACGCCGAATGCACGCCCGGGGCCCCGCCCAGCTCATCCACGCAAAGTCCCGAATCGTCGGCCAGTGCCGGCAGGCCGCTCGCGCGGCTTGCTTGCCGCGCCTTGGCGAGCGCGTTCTCGAGGAAGCTGTCGTGCGGTTCTTCGGCTTCGGCGATGCCCAGGCGTGCCTGGGGGATCACCTCGATGGCAAGCGGCGCAAGCAGCGCCACGATCTCGCGCAGCTTGCCCGGGTTGTTCGAAGCGAGCACCAGCCGCTTCATCGCGGCGGCACGTTGCGTTTCAGTGCACGCTTTATTTCGGCGATGGCGCGATCGATGTCCTCGTCAGTCATGCGCAGGAAATCCGGGTCGGTGGCGCCGAAATCCTGCACCTCCGTGGTGGCTTCGGCGAGCGGCATGGTGCGCAGCCCCTCGCGCAGCGGCACCGCCTCCTCGTCCCAGGCGAGCGCGAGCGCGGAGATGTTGTCGCAACCGGGCCCGCCGCGTGCCTCGGCCAGCGCGGTGAGCCGTGCAATGGCGTCGCCGAGCGCGCCGCCGGCGAGCCCGTCGAGCAGCTGGTGCTGCGTGAGCGGCCCCCAGAAGCCGTCCGAGCACAGCAGCAGGATGTCGTCGCGCTCCAGGCGCGTTGCCGCGGTGGGCTCGACGCGCGGCGTCTGCACGCCGCCGAGGCATTGCAGGAGGCGATTTCGCTCCGGGTGCGTGCCAACCTCGTCCTCGTGGAGCTTGCCGTCGTCCACCAGCTGCTGCACCAGCGTGTGGTCGCGCGTGCGCGCATGCACCTGGCCCTTGCGCACGAGGTAGAAGCGCGAATCCCCGATATGCGACCAATAGGCGTGGCCTTCCTGCACCACGCAGGCCACCACCGTGGTGCGCGGCGTGTCGGGCAGGCCGAGCTGCATCGCCTCGCGCAGGAGCATGCCGTGCGAACGGCCGATTGCGCGGAACAGGAACAGGTCCGGGTTGGCGAGGCGCGGCCTTGCGTCGCGCCGGAAGGCGGCGGCGATGTGGCGCATGGTGAGCTCGGCCGCCACTTCGCCGTGGGCATGCCCGCCCATGCCGTCGGCGAGCACCATCAGCACCGCCTCGGGCGTGCGCCAGTACCCCAGCCGGTCCTGGTTGTAGGGCCGCCTGCCGGGCCGCGTTTCCTGGGCGATGGTGAACTTCATCGGCCGGCCAGCCTGCGCAGCGCGCCCTTGATCTGCTCGAGCATCGGCGCCTCGCCGTGGTAGTCGGGCTCCTTCTCGCCGAGCAGCGCCTTTTGCAGGGCGAAGCCGCTCTGCGGGCGCTCCAGGTGGTCCAGCCGCATGCACCAGTCCACCGTGTCGAGCAGCTCGCTCGTGTACTTGCCCGCACCAATTTTCCGCGCCGGCACCATGCGGTCCTTGTCCAGCCGTTCTTCCGCCGAGGGCGGCGCGGCCGCAGTGAGGCAGGCGTAGATGGTCGCGCCCACCGAGTAGATGTCGCTCCAGGGGCCGAGCTTGGAGCGGTCGGCGTGGTGCTCGGGCGAGGCGAAGCCCGGCGTGTACATCGGCGGCAGCGAGGGCGCCTCGCCGGAGAGCATCTGGCGCGCCGCGCCGAAATCGATGAGCAGCGGCGTGCCGTCGCTGCGCAGGTACACGTTGCCCGGCTTGATGTCGAGGTGCAGCAGCTTGTTGGTGTGCACCTCGCGCAAGCCGTTCAGCAGCGTCGCGAAGGTATTGCGGATCCAGCTCTCGCGCAGCGCGCTGCGCTTCGCGTGGATGTGCTCCTGCAGCGTGCGGCCGCGCTCGTAGCGCATCACGAGGTACACGGTATCGTTGGCGCGGAAGAAATTGAGCACGCGCACCACGTTGGGGTGGCCGAGGCTCGCGAGGGCCCGGCCCTCCTCGAAGAAGCACTTCATGCCGTAGCGGAAGGCGGCGGCCTGGTCGTCGGCGACCCTGGGTGCGAGCGCGTCGCCGGTGCGCAGCGCGAGCGAGGCCGGCAGGTATTCCTTGATCGCGACCGGCGTGTCGTTTTCGTCGTGCGCCAGGTAAACGAAGGAAAAGCCGCCGGAGGCCAGCACGCGCAGGATGCGGTAGTTCTGAAGCGGATGCCCTTCCGGCAGCGGCTGGTTGGCTTGGGCCGCCATCTCCCCTATGATACCCGCTTCGAATCGCGCGCTTCCCCGCGTCCCGTCCCCTTGATCCA
>Ga0210379_10000525_pt1 | contig 12608 bp, 16 predicted proteins | sample PLMedo_2_FD_155468 | JGI IMG/M metagenome (GOLD analysis project Ga0210379, IMG submission 155468) | Groundwater sediment microbial communities from an aquifer in East River, Colorado, USA - PLM4_32_coex redo | ecosystem: Environmental > Terrestrial > Soil > Riparian zone | place: USA: East... | reverse complement strand
GCCGTGGAATCGCTGGATGTAGGGCAGCGCCTCGCCGAGGATGCGCGCTTTGAGCGCAGCCTCGATTTGCGGTTCCGCCTGCGCGTCCGAAGGCGCGTTCATTGTGCCGGGGATTCTACAAACAAAAAGGGCCGGCGCATACGCGCCAGCCCTTGTGCGGCAACCGTTCGCCGCTTGCTGCTTACTGAATGGTGATCTGCTTGCGGGCCGCCGCAGCCTTCTTCGGCAGCGTCAGCTCCAGCACGCCGTCGCGGTACTTCGCTTCGACCTTGCCCTCGTCCAACTCCTGCGGCAGCGTGAAGCTGCGCGTCGCCTTGCCGTAGGCGCGCTCGACGTGCAGCACGCGCTCGTCCTGGGTCGCCTCGCGCTCGAGCTTGACTTCGGCTTCCAGCGTGACTTGCGCGCCGTCGACGCTGATCTTGATGTCTTCCTTCTTCACGCCCGGGATCTCGGCGGTGACGAGGTACGCGCCGTTCTTCTCGGCGACGTCCACCTTCATGCGCGGAGCCACGGCTTCGCGCCTCTCGTAGCCCATGGGCCGCACGACGAAGCCCTTGAACAGGTCGTCGACCAAGTCGTTGAACGGATCAAAACGGGTGATGTTGCTCATGTCGTCTCTCCTTTGCTTGTCCATGGGGGACTGCGCCCCGTAGCGTTTAATTGGGGACCCGCGCGGAGAATTCAAGACCCCCTCGATTAGAATTCCCCCACCCCGAATGCCGCCCCCCGACGACTTCCGCGCCCAGCTCGAGGCGCTGCGACCCTACCTGCTGCGCTACGCGAGCCTGCAGTTGCGCGATGCGGCGGCGGCCGAGGACTGCGTGCAGGAGGCCCTGGTCGCGGCGCTCACCGGCCAGGCCTCCTTCGCGGGGCGCGCCAACCTGCGCACCTGGCTCACTGGGATCCTCAAGCACAAAATCGTGGACGCCATCCGGCGCCAGGCGCGGGAGCCGCTGGCGCAGGAGGACCCCGAAGAGGAGCTGGACGAGATCGACGGACAATTCACCCGGCGCGGCCACTGGGACGAGCGCCCCGCGGCCTGGGGCGACCCGGACGGCGCGCTGGAACAGTCGCAGTTCTTCCGCGCGCTCGAGATGTGCCTCGAGCGCCTGCCTGCGCGCACGGCGCGCGTGTTCATGATGCGCGAGCACCTGGGCGCCGAGACTGGCGAGATCTGTAAGGAACTCGACATCACCCCGACCCATTGCTGGGTGATGCTGTACCGCGCGCGCATGACGCTGCGCGCATGCCTGCAGCAGACCTGGTTCGCAAAATGAAGCTGCTCTCCTGCAAGGAAACGACGCGCCTGGTGTCCCAGGGGCTGGATCGCGAGCTTGCGTTCGGCGAGCGCGTCGCCTTGCGCCTGCACCTCGCCTACTGCATCGGCTGCCGCCGGGCCGGCCGGCAGATGACGTTCCTCAGGCGGGCCGTGCGCGAGCTCGCGGCCCGAACGTGAACAGCACGGCACCCAGCGCGGTCATCGCGCACACGATGAGCGGTCCCGCCGGCAGGTCCCGCAGCAGCGACAGGCCCAGTCCCGCCGCGTAGCCGAGCGCGCCCAGCGCATAGCAGGCGGCGAGGCGCCCGCGCGCGAAGTTCCGCGTGGCGAGTGCCGGCACGATGAGCGTGGCGAAGACGAGGTACAAGCCCACGAGCTGCACCGACACTGTGACCGCGCAGGCGAACAGGAGGTAGAAGCCCGTGCGTCCCAGGCGGCCGCGGAGCCCGAACCACGCTGCGAGGATCCCCGCGTAGACCAGCGCCACCCAGGGCAAGCTTGCGGGACTCACCCACAGGACCTGTCCCACCAGCAGGTCCTTCAGGTGCTCCGCGCCGCGCGGATTGGCGGCCAGCAGCAGAATCGCGGCATTCGCCGCGACGATGAAGCTCACGCCGATCACCGCCTCCTGCACCTCGGGCCAGCGCCGCTCGGTCCAGTCGAGCAGCAGAGCGCCGGCGAGCGCGGCGCCCAGCGCCGCGGCTTGCACGGCCGCACCGTGCGGTTCGAATCCCAGCCAATCGGCCAGCACCACGCCGAGCCCGGCGATCTGCGCCACCGCCAGGTCGATGAATACGATGCCCCGCGCGAGCACCTGGATGCCAAGCGGCGCGTGCGTGGCGGTGACGAGCAGGCCTGCGGCGAGCGCCGGCCACAGCAGTCCGAGATCGATGGCGGCCCAGTTCATTTGGTTGCGGCGAGCAGTCTCGCGATGCTGTCCTCGTAAAGGCCGAACAGGTCCTTGGCCCGCTCGGTCCCGCCCACCGTGTAGGGCAGCAGGACGGACGGCAGCTGCGCCTCCCGCGCGAGCCAGTCGGCCGCACGCGGATCGTTGTAGGCGGAGCGCACCACGGCCCTGGCCGGCGTGCGCTTGAGCGCCGCGAGCAGCTCGGCGAGGTGCGCCGCCGAGGGCGGCAGCCCCGGCTTCGGTTCGAGCGATCCGACCGCGCGCATGCCGAGCCAAGCGACGAGGTAGGACAAGTCCTTGTGGTACAGGACCAGCGGCAGGCCTTTCAGCGGCTCGGCCTCGCGTTCCCAGCGCGCCGTGGCTTCGCGCCAGCGTTTCTGGAACTCGAGCTCGCGCGCGATGTAGTACGAGGCGTCCTGCGCGTCGAGGACGCTCATGCGCGCCGCGAGCGCCTTGGCGACGCGCGAGACGTTCAGCGGGTCGAGGTGCAGGTGCGGATTGCCCGCGGCATGCACGTCGCCCATCGCGCGGTCGACGCGCTGCGGAATCTCGATCAGCCGCGCCGCCGAGGCCGCCTCGAAGTACCCGCGCTCGCCGACCTGGATCTTCGGGTTGCCCGACTGCGTGAGCACTAGCGGCAGCCAGCCGATTTCTAGCTCGGCTCCGGTGCACACGACCAGGTCGGCGCGGCGCGCGCGGGCAATGAGGCTGGGTCGCGCCTCGATGTGGTGCGGATCCTGCAGCGCGGTCGTCGCCGTGTAGACACTTGCCTTGTCGCCTCCCAGTTCCTGCGCGAGCGAACCCCACTCAGGCGTGCAGGCGAAGATGTTGAGCGCGGCGAGCGCCGGCCCGCAGGCCGACGCCAGCGTGAGTGCGATGATGGTTCTCATGACGGGGTTCCTAGAACCTGTGCGCGCCGTGCGCGCCGAGGCTGAAGATGTACTGCAGCAGCACCTGGTTGTCGGTCACGCCCGCGCGCGACTTGTCCGCCGCGAGCTGCAGGCGCAGGCGGCTGAACTCGGTCGGGCTCCAGTCGAGCATCACGCTGTCGCGCGTCGGCTCGTGCGCGCTCATGAGCAGCGCGAAGTCGGCCGCCGTGGGTCCGGCGCCGCCCGCCACGATGCCGTTGTCCACCGTGCCGGTGTCGAGCTGGTCGCGCCGCAGCCCGACGCGCCAGCGCGGCATGAACTGAACCACGGCCTGCAGGTACCAACCGGACTGGCGGCTCGCATACGCGCCGCTGAACGGCGTGCCAAATTGCGGCGCGGCCTGCGCGCTGTCGTCGTAGGCAAGGGTGCCCGATTCGTTGCGCCGGAAGAACTCGCCCTGCAGCTTGAAGTTGGTGACGGTGGCATTGCCGTTCGGCGCCCACTTCACCAGGAAGTCCGCAATCCACAGCTTGCTCGTCCCGCTGAAGGACTGGCTCACCGCATTGCCGAGGGAGTCGCTGTCCTCGAACGCGCGGTCTTCGGGTTTCGCGCGCAGGTACGACAGCCCCGCGCGCCATGCGGTACCCACGCCGAGGTCGCCGCCGGCATGCCCGAACAGGGTCCAGGCGCCGGTGCCGTTCTTGCTCCGTTCCGTGGACGGGAAGCCGCGGCCGCGGCCCAGCTCGGCGCCGAACTCGAGGAACAGGTCGGTCGGCGCAAGCCAGCGCAGCTGCACGCCGTCGTCGTTGAACCGGCCGCCGAGGAACGCCTTGTAGGGGAGCGGCGCGTCCTGGAAGTCCCAAGCGTGCTGGTGCGTCTCGTTCTGGTAGCCGATGCCGGAGAGGAAGCGGCCCCCTTTCAGGGTGAAGCCCCTGCCGAGCTGCAGGCTCTGGAAGAACGCCTCCTCGACCTCGGCCTCGTTCTCCGGCGTGAGCGCCGCCACCAGTTGGCCGCGGAAGTACGGATCGACGTTCGCCGCGACGACCAGCTCCGATTCGCCGAGGCCGAAACTGCGCGGCGCCGGCGCGACTTCGCCGCCCGAGGGCGCGAATCCGGTGATCTGGTACAGCTCCGGATCCTGCGAGCTGCGCGCGGCGGCGCCCTGCAGGATCAACGAGATCGCGGGATTGAACGCGTTTTCGCCCGCCTGCTTCGGGCGCTGCTCCTGCGCGAAGGCCTGCGGCAACGCCACGGCAAGCGCCGTGGCGCACATCCACTTGCGAACCATGAATGCTCCTTCCAAAGCGTTGGCGATGCGCGCCCTTGCAGCCGGCGCGTCCGGACAACCACTTCAGCGGAGCGTGGGTGGATCCCTGGAAGAGGGGGCAAGCGGCGCCAGGCGCGCCGTCGACTGCGCCGCGCGGGATAGCGCGTCGGCGTCCTGCGGCGCGAGTAGCGGGCACGCATCGGCGCTCTCCAGGGCACCAAGGACAGTGCCGAGCGCCTCGTGCTGATCGCACAGCAATTTCTCGCCGGTGTCGGTGTCGTGCGTCCCGCCCGCGCCGAATGCGGCAGCTTGCTGCGCGGGCGCGCCGGCCAGATGCCAGATCCCGTGCGCGAGCGCGCTGTGCTGCGCGACGAGCAGCGCCGCGCCGAGGAACAGCCTTGCGAGCCTGCGCGGGATCATGCGTTCTTCAGTTCGACGGCTGCGCGTCGGTCAGGCGGTAATACACGCCCGTGGGATCGTCCTTCAGGACGGCAAGCTTGCCCGTCAGCACCACCGGATCGAAGGTGTACTTCACCGGTTTCGTGGTGCGCACCTCCACCAGCTGCTCCGGGCCGCCCGGCATGCAGAAAGCGCAGCTCTGCGGCATGGCCGAGAGAATGAAATGACTTTGCTTGTCGCCCATCTCGAGCGGCATCATGAAGCCCTGCAGCTTGACTTCCTTCTTGTCCAAAGACGCGACACCGGCGGAGAACTGCGCCACGAATTTGTCCTTCAGCTTCACCAACTCGACTTGCGCCAGCAGCTTCCAGGACACCACGTCCTGACGGTCCGGCAGCGGCTTGAACTGCGAGGGGTCCATGACCCCGGGCGGCGCGGAGGGCGCCTGCGCGTACGCCCCGGCGGATAGCACGAGAGCGATTGCCAAGAGTAAGGGTTTCATAGCTCCCCCATCTTATACTTGCATCAATCAGTTGGATTGAACGGCGTCGCTCAGCCGGTAGAAGATGCCTGTCGGATCTTCCTTCAGCACTTCGAGCTTGCCGGTCAGGACCACCGGCTCGAACGTGTACTTCACCGGCTGCTTCGACCTCACTTCGACAGTGTTTTCCGGCCCCCCGGGCATGCAGAAGGCGCAGGTCTGCGGCATCGACCAGAGCAAGAAATGCGTCTGCTTGTCGCCCGTCTGCAGCGGATACATGAAACCCTGCAGCTTCACCTCCCTCTTGTTGAGCGCGGCGACATTGCCCGAGAACTGCGGCACGTAGCGGTCCTTCCTCCTGACCAGCTCGACCTGCGAGAGCAGCTTCCAGGACAAGACGTCCTTGCGTTCGGTCAGCGGCTTGACCTTGCTCGGGTCGAACCCCGGCGGCGGCACGTGCTCGCCGAGGTTGTTCTGGGCTTGCGCAAGCGCCGCTGCCGGCAACGCCGTTCCGGCAACCACGAGGATCGGCAGGAGAAGGTTCATATTCAGCCCTGCGCAAGTGTACGCGAGACGTCCGTGCGGTAGGCACGCCAGGCGGGCAGCAGCGCCGCCATCACTCCCACTGCCAGGGCCACGGCGGCAAGCCAAAGTTCCTCCGCGCGCCACTCGAGCCCCGTCACCGGGTATTGCTGCTGCGCCTCGAGCCAGGCCCCGAGCCCCGACGCAAAGGCATGGCCGAGCACAAGGCCGATGAGGGTTCCCAGCACGGCGAGCACCAGGCCTTCCATGAGCAGCAGCCCGAACAGCCGCCCGGGCGATGCGCCGAGCGTGCGCATCACCGCAAGGTCGTAGCGGCGCTCCTCGAGCGCGGTGTAGAGCGCGATGAACACCGAGAGTCCCGCCGCGACGATGAGGACGATCGCGAACGCGCGCAGCGCCCCGACCCCGACGCCGACGATGCGGAACAGGCGCGCGGTCTCGTAGGCCGGCGAGGCCGCCTGCAGCTCGCTTTTCGAATTGATCTGCCGCGGCAGTGTCGCCGCGGCGAGCGGCGAAGCGTACTGCACGAGGAGCACGGTGACCTCGCGGTGCTCTTCCATGGCCTTTCTGTCCTCCTCGTCTCCCGGCCTGTGCTGTTCCTCGTGCACCTGCCAGACGCTCTCGATGCTGGTGAGTACCAGTCGGTCGAGCACGCTGCCGGTACGGCCCAAAACTCCCACCACGTCGTAGGGTGCCGCGCCATGCTCTTCGCCCTGACCGGTGACACCGTGCGAGCCGGCGAAACGCGCGCCGACGCCAACGCCGGTGCGCGCCGCGACTTCGGCGCCGAGCACCACTTCCATCGGCTTGTCCCACAGGCGGCCCACGACCGGCTTCGCACCGTAGTGCTGCGGGTACTCGTGGCCGGCGCCGACGACGCGAAAACCCTTCCAGCCGTCGCCCAGCGCGAGCGGGATGGCGCGCTTGATTAGCCGGTGCTTGGCGAGCGCCTGCGCGGCGGCGAGCGGGATGTTCCCGGTCGGCGCATCGACGTGATAGATCCCGGAAAGAATGAGCTGCATCGGGCTGCCTTTTGCTCCGACGACGAGGTCGATGCCGCGCGCATCGCGGTTCATGCGCTCCTCGAGCTGGCTCACCACGAGCACGAGCAACACGATCGTGCCGACGCCGAGCGCGAGCAGCAGCAGGCTCAGCGCCGTGTTGAGGGGCCGAGCGCGCAGGTAACTTGCGGACAGGGTCGCCAGGTTCATGCCGAAAGATCCAGCCGCTTTGCGAAACTCTGCTTCACGCGCGAGTCATGGGTCGCGACAACCAGCGTCGCGCCATGGCGCTCGGCCTGTTCCAAGAGCAGCTCGACCGCTTGCGCGGCCGCGCGATCGTCGAGATTCGCGGTCGGTTCGTCGGCGAGCAGCAGCTTCGGCCGGTTCACCACCGCGCGCGCGACCGCGACGCGCTGCCGTTCGCCCTCACTCAGTTCCGCTGCACGGCGCGCGGCCTTGTCGGCGACCCCCAGCGCCCCCAGCGTCTCGACGATGCGCGCATCGTCCTGCGGCGCGTGCGCCAGGTACTGTGCGATGCGCAGGTTGTCGCGCACGCTCAGGTGCCGCAGCAGGTGCAGCGCCTGGAGAACGATGCCGACCGTGGCGCCGCGCCAGCGATCGAGTCGCATGCCGTCGAGCTTGCGCAAATCTTCTCCCGCAACTTCCACCTCTCCTTCAGTGGGGCGAATGAGGCCCGCGACGAGGTGAAGCAGCGTGGTCTTGCCGCAGCCCGAGGGGCCAAGCACCAGCCAGCGTTCGCCCTGCGCAACTTTCCAGTCGGCCAGCCGCAGCACTTCGGTTGAACCGTAGCGGTGTGCGAGTCCCCGGACCGAAATCATGCCTTGGCCAGGCACTCTTCCAGGCCGGCGATGAACAGGTCCTTGGGCAGCTTCTTGCCGATGAAGATGAGGGTAGAGGATTTTTTCTCGCCCTTCGCCCAGGGCTTGCCCATGTCGCCGCCCATCATCATGTGCACGCCCTGGAACACCACGCGCTGCGGCTTGCCCTTCATCCACAGCACGCCCTTGTAGCGCAGCAGGTCCGGCCCGTAGACCTGGATCATGCCGGAGAGGAACTGCTCCAGCTTGTCGCCGTCGAAGGGCTTGTCCGACTTGAACACGAAGGACTCGACCTCGTCGTGGTGCTCGTGGTGCGAGTCGGTGAGGAATTCCGGGTCGAGCTCGAGGATCGCGTTCAGGTTGAAGCCGCGGATGTCGAGCACTTCACCAATCGGCGCATCGCCAAAATGTACTTTCTTCACCGGCGCGCGCGGGTTCATCTTCTTCACCCGCGCGGTCAGCTTCTGCACCTCGTCCTCGCTCACCAGGTCGGTCTTCGACAGGAGGATGCGGTCGGCGAAGCCCACCTGCTCCTGCGCCTCGTGGAATTCATCGAGCTGCCGGGACGCGTGCTTGGCGTCCACCACCGTGAGGATGGAATCGAGCAGGTAGTAGCTGCCGATGTCCTCGTCGGTGAAGAAGGTCTGCGCCACCGGGCCCGGGTCGGCCATGCCGGTGGTCTCGATCACCACGCGGTCGAACTTGAGTTCGCCCTTCACGCGCCGCTCCTTCAGCGTGCCGAGGATCTTGATCAGGTCGCCCCGCACCGTGCAGCAGATGCAGCCGTTGTTCATCTCGACGATCTGCTCGTCGGAATTCTCGATGATCTCGCTGTCCACGCCGACTTCGCCGAACTCGTTCTCGATCACCGCGATCTTGTGGCCGTGGTCTTCCTTGAGGATGCGGTTCAGCAGCGTGGTCTTGCCGCTGCCGAGAAAGCCGGTGAGGATGGTCACCGGCACCATCTGGTCCTGTTGCATGAGGACTCCTTGCGAAGGGCCGGATTCTACTCCCGCAGCAAGAGCAGTCCCTTCAGATAATCCCCTTCCGGGAACTCGAGGGCCACCGGGTGGTCGGCGGCGGCGTGGAAGCGCTCGATGATCTTCGCCCCGACCCCCGCATCCAGCGCCGCGCCGGCGACGATGGACTGGAACAGCTCCGTCGATACGCCGCCCGAACAGGAGAACGTCGCGAGCAGTCCTCCCGCCGCGAGCAGCTTGAAGGCCAGCAGGTTGATGTCCTTGTAAGCGCGCGCGGCGTTCCTCGCCTGCGCGGCCGTAGGGGCGAACTTGGGAGGATCCAGGACGATGAGGCCGAACTTCCTCCCGCCGTCGCGCAGCACGCGCAGGTGCGCAAAGACGTCAGCCTGGACGAACTCGATCCTGGAGGAATCCAGCGCGTTCGCAGACAGATTCTCGCGCGCCACCTCCAGCGCCGGAGCAGAACTCTCCACGGCCGATACCCGCGCGGCGCCGCCCGCCAGCGCGGCAATCGCGAAACCGCCCGTGTAGCAGAATCCGTCCAGCACCTCGCGGCCCGCGGCGAGCTCGCGCACGCGCTGGCGATTCTCCCGCTGGTCGAGGAAGAAACCGGTCTTCTGCCCCTGCTCCACGTCCACGCGGAAATGCAGGCCGTACTCGGTGATCGGGCAGCGCGAGGCATTGCGGTTGCCGCGCGCGAATCCCACCCTGGGTTCGAGCCCTTCGAGCTTGCGCACCTCGGCGTCCGACCTTTCGAACACCGCTTCGCAGTGCGTCGCCTCCACCAGGGCATCGAGGATCGCCTCGCGCCAGCGCTCGGCGCCCGCCGAGAGGAACTGCACTGCCAGCACATCGGCATACCGGTCGACGATCACCCCTGGCAAACCATCCGATTCTCCATGCACCAGCCGCATCGCGTTGGTATGCTTCGACGCGGGCAGCGCAGCTCGCAGCGCGACCGCCTGCTTCACTTTCCTGTTGAAGTACTCCGCGTTGGTCGTCGCCTTCGCGTCGAAGCTCCACACCCGCGCGCGGATCTGCGAATCCGGGCTGTAGGCGGCCATCGCCAGCGGCGCGCCGTCGGCGCTGCGCACTTCGACCGTGTCGCCAGCCTGCGGTTTCCCGACCACGCGCTCGATCGCCCCGGAGAAGATCCAGGGATGGCGGCGCTTGAGCGACTTCTCGCGCCCCTGCTTCAGGACGAGGACGTTCATTTTTTGCGCGCGCGCGGATGCGCCGCGTCGTACACCTTGGCGAGCGACTGGTAGTCGAGGTGCGTGTAGACCTGCGTCGTGGAGATGCTGGCGTGGCCGAGCATCTCCTGCACCGCGCGCAGATCCTGCGAGGACTGCAGCAGGTGGCTGGCGAAGGAATGGCGCAGCATGTGCGGATGCAGCTTGCCCTGCACGCCCTGGCGCGCGCCCCAGGCGCGCAGCTGACGCTCGACGATTCCGGGCGCAATGCGCTTGCCGCGCGCACCGACGAACAGCGCCTTTTCCTGCGGCGCCGCGACCAGCGCCCGCGCCGTGATCCAGGCTTGCAGCGCATCGCGCGCGCGCGCGCCCACCGGCACGGTGCGCGTCTTGCTGCCCTTGCCGGTGACGGTGACTTCCCCCTCCCGCAGATCGAGCCGGCCGTCGCCGACATCCAGCGCCACCAGCTCCGCGAGGCGCAGCCCGGAGGAGTACAGCAACTCGAACATCGCGCGGTCGCGCGCGAGCAGCGGCGCGTCGCCCGGCGCGGCTTCCAGCAGCCGCTGCACCTGCTCGACGGACAGCGCCTTGGGCAGGCGCTTCGCCGGCTTGGGCGCGCGCACGCCCTCCACGGGGTTCGCCTTGTAGCCGCGGTGCCGCGCGAGCCAGCGGAAAAGGCCGCGCCAGGCGGAAAGCAGGCTGGCGAGCGAGCGCGGCGCCAGCCCGCGCGCGTGCAGTTGCGCGACGAAGCGCCGCACCTGCACCGGTTCGAGCGATGCAAGCGGTGCAGCGCCGAGCAGCTGCAGCAACGCGGTCAGGTTGGCGCGGTAGATCTCCAGGCTGCGCGGCGCGAGGCGCCGCTGGTGCTCCAGCGCGCCGAGGTACTCCCGGACCGTTGCCTCGTCCGGACGCGTGGCCCGGCTCCTAGAGCCGCGCGGCGAGCGCGGCCGCGGCCAGCTCGCCGATGCGGCGCAGATAGAGCGTGCCCATCTCGGCGTAGAAGCGCTGCGCGTCCTCGCTGCCCAGCGCGAGCAGGCCGAAGCTCTTCGTCTGCCCGAGCGGCACCAACGCGATCGAGCGCACATGCTCCTTCGCGTCGCCGAACCAGGCGAGGAATGGGTTGCCCGCGGCGGCGCCGCACTGCGGCGCGCCCATCGTCTCGACGCGCGCGCGCAGCTCGTCGCTCACCGCCGCACCCTGCGGGGCGTCCCCCGGCAGGGACTTGCCCCAGACCCGCAGCGCCACGTGCGGCACCGAGAAATCCTCGCGCAGGTGGAAGCTCAGCGCCTGCGCGGTGGCGGCGAAATCGCGCGCGCCGAGCAGCGCCGCGCTCAGGCGATGCACCTTTTCGCCGATCGCGTCATTCTCCTCGCCGAACTGGATCAGCTCGCCGAGCTTGCCCTCGAGCAGCTTCACCTTGTCGCGCAGCGCGAGGATCTGGCGCTCCGACAGCGGGATGGCGCGCCCGCCGTAGGGATGCGGCACGAAGACCGATGCGAGGAGCTCGGGATGCTGGTCGAAGAACTGCGGGTGGGTCCTGAAGAACTGGGCGACTTCTTCTGCGGTCATGGGCGGCCTTGTCCTGCGCTGCTACAGTTCGATGCTTCCCTCGAACACCGTCTTCGCGGGGCCTTTCATCCGGACGGCATTGTCGCCGCCCGCCCAAGCGATGGTCAACGTTCCGCCGCGCGTCTGCACGCGCACCGGCGAGTCGAGCAGGCCGCGCGCGATGCCGGATACCGCCGCGGCGCAGGCACCGGTGCCGCAGGCAAGCGTCTCGCCCGCGCCGCGCTCGAATACGCGCAGCCGGATCGCATGCCGGTCCACGACCTGCATGTAGCCTGCGTTCACGCGCTGTGCAAAGCGCTGGTGCCGCTCGAGGAGCGGGCCCTGCGTCGCCACCGGCGCCGCCTCCGTGTCGGCGACCAGCTGCACCGCGTGGGGATTGCCCATGGAGAGGATCGCCAGCTCGACGCGCGCGCCGTTCACTTCCAGCGGCTGCACCAGCGGCGATGCCAGCGTCGGCGGGCCCATGTCCACGCTCACCTCGCCGTCGTCTTCCAGCCGTGGCGCGATCATGCCGCCCAGCGTTTCCACGCGGATCTCGCGCTTTTGCGTCAGGCCCTTGCCGTGCACGAATTTCACGAAGCAGCGCGCGCCGTTGCCGCACTGCTCCACCTCGCCGCCATCGGCGTTGAAGATGCGGTAGCGGAAGTCCGCGCCGGGCCGCGTCGCGGGCTCGACCACCAGCACCTGGTCGCAGCCGACGCCGAAATGCCGGTCGGCGAGGCGCCGCAGCTGGTCCCGGGACAACGCGAAGGGCGCGCGCGTGGCGTCGAGCACGACGAAGTCGTTGCCCGCGCCCTGCATCTTGGTGAAGGCAATCAGCGGCAAGCGCGCAGGGTGCCGGCGACGTGCTGCAGCTGCTCTTCGGTGAGCTGCGGGTAGATGGGCAGCGACAGCACTTCGCGCGCCGCCGCCTCGGAGGCGGGCAGCGAAAGCCCGCCGTACTCCTTCTCGAACACCGGCTGGCGGTGCAGCGGGATGGGGTAGTAGACGCCGCTCGCGATGCCGGCGTCGCCGAGCGCCTTCTTCGCTTCGTCGCGGCGCCCGAGCCGCACGGTGAACTGGTGGTAGATGTGCTTGCCCTTGCCATGCTCGGCGGGCGGCTGCAGGTTCGCGCCAGCGAGGAGCTCGCGGTAGCGCGCGGCGTGCGCGCGCCGCGCGGCGGTGAAGCGCGGCAGGTGCTTGAGCTTCACGCGCAGGATCGCCGCCTGCATTTCGTCCAGCCGGCTGTTCAGGCCGATCGCCTCGTGCAGGTAGGTCTGCCTGCTGCCATGGTGGCGCAGC
>Ga0210379_10000523_pt1 | contig 12636 bp, 13 predicted proteins | sample PLMedo_2_FD_155468 | JGI IMG/M metagenome (GOLD analysis project Ga0210379, IMG submission 155468) | Groundwater sediment microbial communities from an aquifer in East River, Colorado, USA - PLM4_32_coex redo | ecosystem: Environmental > Terrestrial > Soil > Riparian zone | place: USA: East... | reverse complement strand
CGCAATTGCCCCTAATATCACTAACCCCACGATATCCACCGCCTTTCCAGTACACCAAAGGGGACACGTTTAAGTAGCCCTGATCTTACGGTCACAGAATCAGGCATCCTTGCGCTCCTCCCCTACCACCCCAATGCGCGTTCCCCACTGCCCAAGCGTAATCACGCTGTCCACCTGCAACCCCTTGGGAAGCTGGTGGGCGATGAAGAGCATGGTTACCCTTCCTCTGAATTGATTGACTGTGCGCGCGAACTGCTCGGCTGTAGTCGCGTCCAGGCTGCTCGTCGCTTCGTCGAAGATCAGGATGCGCGGGCGCTTGAGAAGGGCGCGGGCGATGGCGATGCGTTGCTTCTGACCCCCGGAAAGCCCCGCGCCGTGCTCGCCGATTTCCGTCTGGTAGCCCTGCGGTAATTGCTCGATGGTCTCGTGGATTTCTGCCAGCTTGCAGGCCTGAATAATCTGCTCAAAGGTGGCGTGGGGGTTGGCAAGCACCAGGTTGTCGTAGATCGTGCCGCTGAAGAGCACCGTCTCCTGCGGCACCACGCCGAAGTACTGGCGCAGTTCGTTGGCGCTCAAGTAACGGCTGTCGCGCCCGTCGATCGAAATGCCGCCCTCCTCCGGCTGGTAGAAGCCCTGCAGGAGCTTCGCGAGCGTGCTCTTGCCGCTCCCCGACGGGCCCATGATCGCCACGCACCTTCCGGGCTCGATCGTCAGACTGAACGTCTTGAAGAGGAACGGTAGATTGGATGTGTGACGGAAGCTGAGTCCGCTGATCTCGATCCAGCCCTCACCCTTTGTTTCGCGGGCAGGCAGCAGCGAATAGGGCTCGGCAGGTGCATTCATCACGTCCCCCAGCCGTCTCACGGCGATATCGGCTTGTTGGAACTGCTGCCACAGGCCGACCAGGTGCAGCATGGGCTGCGACAGTCGTCCGGCAAACATCTGAAACGCGACCAGCATGCCAATGGTGAATTCCTGGGTCGTCATCACCATCCAGGCGCCGAGGCACAGGATGATGAGCGTCAGCAGCTGCTCCAGCGTGTGGGCAGCAACGTTATAGGTATTGGAGATCTGCCGCGTGTTGAACCCAGCTTGCAGGTAGGTGGCAAGGTAATCGCCAAAGCGGCGCTTGAGTTGCGGCTCCATCTGTAGCGATTTCACCGTTTCCATGCCGGAAACGTATTCGGTCAGGAACGCCTGGTTGCGCGCGCCCAGCAGAAACTGCTGATTAAGGCGCTGGCGCAGCAGCGGTGTAATGCCCAGGCTCAACCCGACGATCAGCAGCAGTATTGCCACCGTGATCAGTGTCAGTGTCACGCTGTAATAGAACATGATCGCGAGGAAGATGAGGAGGAACGGCACATCCAAGATCAGCGTTACTGCTGCACCGCTCAGAAACTCCCGGATGGTTTCGACCCCGAGTACTCGTGCGACCAGCACGCCCGTCGGCCGGTGCTCGAAATAACGCGGCGGCAGCTTGAAGAGGTGCTCGAATACCTGCGATCCGAGCACGGCGTCGATCCGGTTCCCGGTGTGCAACACCAGGAACTGCCGCACCCAACTCATGACGGCGGTAAATATGATGAATACGCCGAGCGCTATGCCAATGACGACCAGCGTGCTGATCGTGTGATGGACGATGACCTTGTCTATGACGACCTGGGTAAATATGGGTGTGGCCAGCGCCATCAATTGAATAGCAAGGGAGGCAAGCAGCACATCGCGCCAGATCGCTTTGTGCCGGAACAATTCGGGAACGAACCAGCGGAATCCGAATTCACGGTGCCCTTCTGCGGTGGTATCAGGCCCCTTTATCTCCTGAGCCGCCGGGACGCACAACATGACCTTGCCGGCGAACAACTTTCCAAATTCCTCCGCCGTGGTTGTAAGCGGATTCTGGCGACTCATTTCGTAGAACGATATGCTATGACTGTCGCACTTGACGATAATCGCGAGGCGATACGGCTGGGGATGCTCTTCCGCAGGGCTGCCACCATTGTCGTCGCCCGCAAGAGATGTTGCCGGCTTCAGAAGGGCGACAAATGGCACGGGAAGATCGGGCAATTCCGTGACCAGTGCATCACGCAAACCGCTTTTCAGTCCCAGAGCAGTTGCCGCTTGATGCAGCGAGACGAGGCTGTAGGGAGGTGGGAACTGCTGGAGTATCAGGCTCGGGGCAAACGGAATGCGATGAAGCTGGCAGATGCCCTGCAGCCCCCATATACAAGTCTCAGCCGCCAACAGCAGTTCGGTAGCCAGAGACGTACTCCCCTGTCCGGAGTTGATGTATCTCGCCTCGCGCCTGAGTCAGGGCGCAGGGCAAATCAGATTACGAACGCCTTGCTGTTATCCAATCTCTTCTCTCCCGTTCTTTCCTGCGGGAGAGTTGCTCTTTAAGCCGCGTCGGAACGTCGTGCATGAGCTTGCAATTTCTTCGCGCGCGATCGGATTGTCATGTCATTCTTGTAATGCCATTTATAGACCGACTATATAAAAAGGCAAATCTATCAATTTGTTAGGTTTGAGATATCCCGTGTAAGAGATTGAGCCGCAAACCAATTTGCTAAACGTTTCTTGTTTCTGCGTGGTAACTTGAACAGTCGGGCGCTCGCACGCTCGCGGCATCAGGCCATGGCCTGCCTGTTGACTGCTGTTGAGCGAAGCTGATGGTCCCAGTAACGCGATCACGCTCTTGCTTGCCCCGCACGGTTGCCGTAACGATTCGCAGCCTTTGCCATCCTGTGACAATTGGATAACAATCCGCGCTATTGAATTCAAACCGAAACCTCATGACCAAGAGCGCGTTTTGCGAACTCGCCCAGTTTGGATTGATCCGCTTCTCCGGCGCGGAAGCGCAGACGTTCCTCCACAACCAGCTGAGCTGCGACGTCGCAGCGCTCACTTCGGACAGGAGCACCTACGGCAGCTACTGCACCCCGAAGGGCCGCGTGCTGGCGACTTTCCTGCTGTGGCGCGCGGGCGAGGACTTCTTCATGCAGCTCCCCTCCTCTCTCCGCGAGCCGATCCAGATACAGCTCTCGAAATACATCCTGCGCTCGAAGGTAAAGGCTGCAGATGCGTCGGCCGAATGGACGCTTATCGGCGTCGCAGGGAAGGATGCCGCGGCGTTGGTGCAGCGCGCAGTCGGTCAAGTTCCCAAGGCGGCGCACGCAGTCGCGCAAGCCCCGGAAGCGATGGTGATCAGTCTTCCGGGCGAACGTTACGAAATCGTCGTCGCGCGGGAAAAAGCGCCCGCTGTCCTAGCATCTCTAGCTTCCGGAGCCGAGAAAGCCGACACGGAGCACTGGGACTGGCTCGACATCCGCGCCGGGGTTCCGGTAGTCGTGCCCGCTACGCAGGAGGCGTTCGTGCCGCAGATGGTGAATCTCGATCTCATTGGCGGCGTGAGCCTTACCAAAGGCTGCTACCCCGGCCAGGAAATCGTCTCGCGCATGCATTTCAGGGGGACGCTCAAGCAGCGCATGTATCTCGCCAACATCGCCGGAGCCAATCGCCCCCAGCCCGGCGAGAATCTATACAGTTCCGACTTCGGCGGGCAGGCCTGCGGAAGGATCGTCAACGCCGCCCCCTCGCCAGACGGCGGCTGCGACGTGCTGGCGGTGATCCAGATCGCCAGCGCCGAACGTGGCGACGTGCACTGGAAAACCCCCGATGGGCCGGCCCTGAGAATACTACCGTTGCCCTACGAATTGAAGAAGCTTAGCGAATGACGGGTTTCCTCATCCCTCATCCCTCATCCCTCCCGCCCTCATCCCTCGTTCCATTCACGAATCACGGCGTTTCAGGTCGAATCACGACTCACGAATCACGATTCACGCTTTTCTTCGAGCATGGAACTAATCCCCCTCTGGATCAAGCTCTCGTACACGGCCTTCGTGGTCGTGACCGTTGCGGTTTACTCGGTCAAGTATCCGCTCTGGAACTTCCTGTGGGGCTCGGACATCGCGCTGATCGCCACCGTGCCCGCGCTCTGGCTGGAAAGCAGCCTGCTCGCCAGCATGATGTTCATTGGCATTCTCCTGCCCGAAATCGTTTGGAACTTAGCCTTCTTCGGGCGGCTACTAACGGGCAAGCGCTGGGTCGGCCTGACGGACTACATGTTCGATCCGACGAAACCGCGGTATTTGAGGGCGATCTCGCTGTTCCACGTGTTCCTGCCACCCCTGTTGCTGTGGATGGTTGCCCGGCTCGGCTACGATTCCGACGCTCTCCTCGGGCAGACGCTGCTCACGTGGGTCCTGCTGCCCCTCACCTACCGGCTTGCGGATCCAAAGGTGGAAAACGTCAACTGGGTATTCGGCTGGACCTCCAAACCGCAAACGCGCATTCCGCCGTTAGCCTACCTCGGGTTGCTGATGATTGGATCCCCGCTCCTGATCTACCTGCCGACGCACCTGGTCCTGAAGGCGTTCTTGGGATAAGGCCCACTCACCACTCACTATTCACGCCCTATTGGACGATGGCTGTCTTCCCCGCAGGAACCTCGATCGCCTGCGGCAGCGTGGTGCCACTGGCGGGCGGGTGGTACGGCACGTAGTAGGGCGGGAAGCCGCTGACATAGGCGGCCAGCTGGTATTCGAGCTGGGATATCAGGACTGTCTTCGTGGCGATGCTCATGACGTAGAGCGGCCTTGCTGAGTCCGCTGAACCTCTCATCAATTGCAGGTCAGACTCGCGGCCCTCACGGGCGTTCTTCAGCCGCGCCTGCAGCCCGGCCACTCTCGCAATGGAGTCGGAAGGAACCGAGTAGGATTTGCCGTCAACGGTATAAGTGAGCGTCATCCGCCACTGCTCCGCCGCCCGCCGCTGCTCGAGCATGGCAAGGGTCTGCTGCTGGATAGCGATGCGGAGCGAAATCAGGTCGTGCACGACCGATCCCCTGCCGTAAGCCTTGCGCTCTTCCTGCGCCTGGCTGATGCGCGCCTTCGCCGACTCGATATCCGCATCGAGACGGCGGGCGGCCTCGGGGTCTGCGCACCCGGCAATCATGAGGGCCAGCAGAAAGAAATATCTCCGGGTTGTCATGGCAAAGCTCCTGCCCGATGCATCGGGAAAGTCCCCCCGACCCGCAATCTTACTCCTCGGCAACGGACGGGTTGCCGCGCGCCTGCTGCGCCAGTAGCATTGGCGCCATGGCATTTTCCTTCTTCATCTACTACCGCGTCGCTCCAGAGAAGGCCGGCGCCTGCGAACCGCTGATCCGGAAGCTCATGGCATCCGTCCAGGAGGCGACGGGAATCCAGGGCCGGCTCCTGACGAAGCAGGGCGAGCCCAACTTGTGGATGGAGGTTTACGAGTGCATCACCGACGAGGCGAAATTTGAATGGGAACTCGCCGAGATCGCCGGCCGGCTCAAGGTGCAGGACTTCCTCCAGCCCGGCACAACGCGGCACCACGAATGCTTCCTTACGCCCGAAAAGGCGTGACCTGAAAGTGCGTGACATGATGATTCGTGACGCGGTGAATCGTGACGTGTAACTGCGTGATCTGAGAGTTGCCCTGGGTCTTCGTCCGAAACTGCGCATCACCATGTCACGCACTATCACGTCACGAATTGCCACGTCACGCCCCACCAAGTCACGATGTGTCTAATTATTCTGGCCTGGCGCGCGCACCCGGATTACCCGCTGGTGTTCGCGGGCAACCGTGACGAGAACTACGAGCGCCCCAGCGTGGCAGCCGGTTTCTGGCCCGACGATCCGCAGATCTTCGGCGGCCGGGACCTCGAGAAAGGCGGCACCTGGCTCGGCCTGACGCGCACTGGCCGGATGGCGGCGGTGACCAACTACCGGGACGGGCCTGCGGCACGATTGGCGCCGCGCTCGCGAGGGGAGCTGACGGCCGCCTTCCTGCGCGGCACTGATGCTCCGCGCGCTTACCTCGAAGAGATCGCGCCGCGTGTGTCTGATTACGGCGGGTTTACCCTGATCGTCGGTGACTCCGAGCGCTTGTATTGCATTTCGAATCGAAGGCCGGGAATCGAGGAAATCGCCCCCGGTATCCACGGGTTAAGCAACCGCTTGCTCGACACTCCGTGGCCCAAGGTCGAACGCGGCAAGCAGCGGCTGTCGGCTCTGCTGGAAGCGAAAGAAACGGAGCTGGTCCAGGGACTCCTCGACGCGATGGCCGACCGCACGGTGGCGCCCGATTCGAAGCTGCCCGACACTGGGGTCGGGCTCCAGCGCGAGCGTGAGCTCTCCTCTGCCTTCGTCGCGGGCGAGCGCTACGGCACGCGCGCAACGACGGCGTTGCTGGTCAGCAGCGGTAACGAAGTATTGTGCGTCGAGCGCAGGTTCGGCGCTCGAGGTGTGCCGGAAGGCGAGGCGATGCAGCGTTTCGCGCTTTACATGCGCGCGAGGGGGCGAAACACGAAGGCAGCCGGCCAGGACGTTTGATCAGCCGTCTTGCGCTTCATGGCAATGTGCGGGATCCCCGCCTCCATGAACTCCTTGCCCTGCTTGATGAAGCCGCGCTTCTTGTAGAAATTGACGACGCGGATCTGGGCGTGCAGCTGCACTTCCTCGTTGCCCATCTTGTTGGCGATGACGAGCAGCAGGTCGAGCAGCGCGCAGCCTACCCCTTTGCCACGCCACTCCTGGAGTACCGCGACGCGACCGATATGGCCGTCCTGCAGCAGCCGTCCGGTGCCGATCGGCGTGCCGTCAGGCGCGTACGCTAGGACGTGGTAGGAGCGCTCGTCGAGGCCGTCCCATTCGAGCTCCGGTGGCACGCCCTGCTCCTCGACGAAAACCTTGGTCCGGATCGCCTTCACTTCCTTCTGGGAAGCGTTCCAGTAGATCGGCTTGACGGTGAATGGCAGCGGCTCGCTCACGGCGTCTCTATAATTAGCATTAACAACGGACGCTAACGTTCTGTTTTAATTACATACGTTAGAACGGTTTTTTGGTTCCGTCCAACGCATGCCTCCCAACCACTACTATGCACCGATGAACTTACACCCATTTCCGAGAATGTCCAAGCGGTTGGGCTTGCTGGCAGCGGCATTGCTGGGCGCGATATCGCTCGCTCTCGGCGGCTGCGCGGGCATGTACTTCCACGACGCCGGCCCGCCCCCATTGATCCGGCACCAGGTTGAAAAGCTACCGTTCACCGAGTACTGGACCGGCATTGTGTTCAACGGCGAGAAGATCGGGTTCACGCATTTCACCATTGGCAAGGACGCCGGCACCGAAAACTACGAAATCCGCTCCGAGGCGTCCATTCTGCTGCGCTTTCTCGGTATCGAAAAGAAGATCCAACTCAAGTCGCGCGACGTGGTCGGGAGCGACCTCACGATGGTGGATTTCGCCTACGAATACAACATAGACGGCAGCGAGCTGCGGCTCACCGGGCGGCGAGCGGGTGGCGAACTGGCTGCGACAATCGTCAGCGGCGGCAAGCCTCACGAGCAACGCCTGCCAATGGAAGGAAAGATCTACCCTTCCAGCGTGATCGTCCTCTATCCGGTCATACACGGCCTCGAGATCGGCCGCGAGCACAGCTACCGCGTCTACAACGGCGAGATACAGGCTGTGGCCGAGGTCACCCAGCGCATCACCGGCTACGAGTGGAGCGATCTCTTCCTCGGAAACGCTTTCAAGGTCGAGACCGCCATGGCCGGCCAGCGCGTCACCACCTGGATCGGGCCCGATGGCAGGCCGGTGTTCGAGCTCGCGATGCACGGCACGATGATCTCGTTCCTCGAGGACTCCGAGTCAGCACGACGCTACCTTGCCCTCGCGAGTCTCAACAAGAACGAAAGCCTGGTTGAATACAGCCTGGTGCGCCCCGACCACCCGATCGAAAATCCGCGCGCGGTATCAACCTTGCAAGTCGCGCTCTCCGGCATGGACCGCCTGCCGCCATCCGACGCAGGGCAACGCTGCGTCGCCGTGCAGCAGGAAGTCAAATGCGAGATGAGGCGCACGAGCGGCGCCAGGAAAGCCGGCACCGAGCCACCACTGGAGCAACCGCGGGCGCGCTACCTGGAGCCGTCGATTACGGTCCAGAGCAGCGACCCGTCCATCCGCCGCCTAGCGGAAGCAATCCTTGGCGGAGCCGACTCCACGGAGGAGCGCATTGCACGCATTCTGCGTTGGCTGGAGCACAATGTAGAGAAAGCGCCGCTCGACGTGTTCTCGGCCCTCGACGTTTTGCAGCAGCGCAAGGCCGAATGCCAGGGCCATGCTTACCTATACTCCGCGCTCGCGCGGGCGGGGGGCATTCCTACTCGTGTTGTGAACGGGCTTGCGTACTCGGAGCAGTTCAATGGCTTCCTCTATCACAGCTGGGCAGAAAGCCTCGTCGGCGCGAACTGGCAGGCCGTCGATCCCACCTTCGGCCAGACAGTGGCCGATGCGACCCACATCAAGCTGGTCGAAGGCGAGGAACTGGCAGACTTGCTGCCGATATTGGACTGGGTGGGGAAGGTAAAGATACGGGTGCTCGACGTCGAGCACCAGAAGCCGTGAATCGTGATTCGTGATTGGTGGTTCGTGAACAGAGAAGAAACGGACTCGCAGCGCCACCCTGCCTGTGTTCCGGTCTTTCCTAAGGACTCACGCCGTCAGAGCGTGAGTCCTCCGCTGACCTCGATGACGGCGCCGTTGATGTAGCTCGCTTCGTCCGAGGCGAGGAACGCGAAGGTATTGGCGATCTCCTCGGGTTGCGCCAGCCGGCCGAGCGGCACGCGATCTTCGAGCGCCTTCAGCACTTTCTCCGGAATATTGCCGAGGATAGGCGTCAAGACGAATCCCGGACACACGGCGTTGGCGCGGATGCCCTTGCGTCCGAGTTCGCGCGCCCAGGTCTTGACCATGCCGATCACGCCGAACTTGCTGGCCGCATAGTTGGTCTGGCCGAAGTTGCCGTAGATGCCGACAATGGATGACGCGTTGAGGATGACGCCGGAGCTTTGCTTGAGCATGACCTCGACCACTGCTTTGGTGCAGTTGTAGACGCCCTTCAGATTGATTTCTATCACGCTGTCGAACTGTTCTTCGGTCATGTTCTTCAGCGTGCTGTCCTGGACGATCCCGGCATTGTTGACCAGGCAGTCGATGCGCCCATATCTCGCGACCACCGACTCGACCATCCTGGTGATGCTCGCCTGATCCCTGACGTCGATCTGGTAACCGAGGGCTTCTCCCCCCGCCTCGTTGACGTCATTGGCCGCCTGCTGGGCCTGGTCGGCGTTGATGTCGCAGGTAATGACGATTGCCCCTTCCCTGCCGAATTTAAGCGACGTGGCGTGCCCGATTCCTCTGCCGGCCCCGGTTATGATGGCCACCTTGCCGGGCAGCCTCATGCCCGGATGGCCGTTCCCGTTCCCGTTCTTCCCGTTTCCGCTACCGTTCTTGCCGTTCCCGTTGCTGCTTCCGTCGACGTGGGTGCTGCCATTACGCCGTTTGTCAGCCATGAGCGAGAAACCTCTTATTAAAGAGTTGCATAAATATACCACTTTTTCGCATTGCACAATAATACCGATGTCACGGTTTGGGTTATCCCCTAACCTGAAGATAGACAAAGGGTTATGGTGGTACCGCCCGATCTGGCAGTGCAAGATCAGGCGCCGGCAAGACGGATGCCTATTCCTGGATCTCGACCAATGCGCGGATCGGCACAAGTTCAAACAACTCGACGATATCCCGGTTTCGCATGCGGATGCAGCCGCCGGATCCTGGCCTGCCCATTTCGGCGGTATCCGGGCTGCCATGGATATAGATTGCGCGGCGCATGGTGTCCACCTTGCCCATGCGGTTGTATCCCCGCTCGCAACCTGAAAGCCACAAGATGCGCGTCAGGATCCAGTCGCGTCCGGGAGACCTGCTGGCAAATTCCGGGGTATAGACCTCGCCGGTCGGGCGCCGCTCGACAAAGACCGTATTGAGCGGTAGTCCCGCTCCAATCTTGGCGCGGATGATATGGCGGCCGCGGGGCGTGCAGAAACTGCCGTTCAGCTCGCCCACCCCGTTCTTCGCAGATGAGATCGAGTAACGCTTGATCCGTTTTCCATTATCATCAAGCAGATCAAGATGTTGTAATCTTATATTGATGTTTATTCTAGACATAACCGGTGGCTCTTCGGCGGGCGGCAAAGAATTTCTGCAACAACTTGGCGGCCTCCTCGGCCATCACGCCGCCCACCACGGTCGTGTGGAAATTCAAACGGTTCTCCGCGAACAAGTCCACGACGCTGCCGCAGGCACCGGACTTGGGATCGGAAGCTCCATAGACCACGCGGCTCATACGGGCGTTCAGAATCGCTCCCGCGCACATGGCGCATGGCTCAAGCGTGACGTAGAGGACGCAATCCACCAGGCGGTAGTTGCCGGTGCGCTCCGCCGCATCGCGCAAGGCCATCACTTCGGCATGCGCGGTGGGGTCCCGGCTTGCTACCGGCCGGTTGTACCCCCGCCCTACCACCGCGCCGTCCTTCACCACAACCGCCCCGACCGGCACTTCTCCGGCTGCCGCCCCCTCGAGCGCAAGCGCGAGCGCCTTGCGCATGAAGATTTCGTCGCTCATTGTGGTCGCGAAGGAGAACAAATGTCGCATGAAAGACCTGCATTGTAAGCTGGTCGCCCCGTGGACACGACACGCCTCGGCATGTCTACTCGGTCCTGACGTCCTTCAATTCGACCCTGAATGCACCCGACTGCTTGTCAGAAATGAGCAGACCGAAGTACTGCACGTCAACGAACCGCACGATCGGCGCCGCAACGGCGCGCCCGCGGAAACGGGCTGCGAAGTCGGCCGGTTTGAAACGCAGCGTTTGCCATTCACGCGGCACAACGAACGCGGCGTGGTATTAAGCTGTGCTGGAGCTATCTGGACCTATCGGTGCCAATCGCTGGTGAGTGTATTCTAACCATACAAGCTATCGGAATCTGTCGATACCTATCGCTGGAAATCCTTTCACTTCAGTCGTTCGAGGATCCAATAGCCATACGGCCTGGTTCATTCGGCTCGCCGGGGAGCATCAATAGTCAAGAAATCGGCCTATCGCTGACGACCGGCAAGACGGCACCTCTGACATCCACCGGACTCCCGACTCATGCAAACGCTCGAGCATCGCAAACAAATCGACGGACTTCGGTTCTTCGCCTTTCTCGCGGTGTTCATGATCCACAGCGATGTCGAACACTTCTGGTGGGGCAGTTACGGGGTCTCGCTGTTCTTCGTGATCAGTGGATTCCTGATCACTCGAATCCTGATCGCGTCGGAAGACCGGCCGCGCGGCCAGGCGCTCAAAGCCTTTTACGTGCGCCGCGCATTGCGAATTTTCCCCGCCTACTATCTGGTACTTGGACTGGCGGCAGCCACGGTCGGCATCGCTTACCTGCCGGCATACGTTCTCTACGTGATGAACTGGGGGGCCTTTTTCTACACGTGGATCCAACCAGCACTTGTGGACCGTGCGTGGGATCCCGTGCGGATGTATGGCGTCCACTTCTGGTCGTTGTGCGTCGAAGAGCAGTTCTATCTGGTTTTCCCGCTGCTGTTTTCCTTCCTGCGGCCGGGACGCACACGGCTCCGCGGGTTGCTCGTGCTGTGGGCAGCGTCCATCGCCTTTCGATTCCTGTTCGCCGCGTTCCTGCCAAAGTCGGCGTATGGCTTGATTCCGCTGGTCTGCGGCGAGTATCTGGTCGCGGGTGCGGTGGGCGCTGTGGTGTTCGCGGATACCTCGGGAACCGCCGAACGGATACGCGCTGCCGCCCGGCAATGGATGTTTCCGGTCGGCCTCGCGCTGGTGGTGGCCCTGTTCGCGCTGTACGGACCGGAATCACCGTCGATCGACCACGTCATGCACCCGCCGCACATGCAAACGCTGCTGGCGCTCGGCTTCCTCGCGATGGTGCTGGGATTGTGGCAAACGGACAATCGTTGGGTGCTGGGATTCTTCAACTTCGCACCCTTTCGCTTCCTCGGCAAGATCAGCTACGGCCTGTATCTGATCCACCTCTTCATGTGGCCCCTTTACGACTGGCTCTCCGCGCATTACGCCGTGTTACGCGACGTTCCTCCTCTTGCGGCGCAGTTCGGGCTGACGGTCTTGCTGGCGACGGCGATGTGGCATCTGGTCGAGGCGCCGATCTTGAAACTCAAAGGACGATTTCAGTATTGATTTCTCCTCCCAACCGCCACGGCACATCACGGCGGGCAGGGGCAGAGTGCGGGCTTCGTCGGCTTGCCTGTCTGCGCCGACGGGCTTTTCACAGCTGCCGTACGGGGCGCCGAAACCTGGTCCTTGAACAGCGACAGGTTGATGGCATCGGCCATCGCCTTGTAGCCGGCATCGTTCGGGTGCAGATTGTCGCCGCTGTCGTAGGCCGGAAGGATCTTGCTCGGATTGTTCGGGTCGCGTATCACCTTGTCGAAGTCGATCACCGCGTCGTAGGCCTTGCTGGTCCTGATCCATTGGTTGACGACCTGGCGCTGTGCTTCGCCAACGTCCGTGTAGTAGAGCCCCGGCATGAACGCCTGGAAGGGGGTCAGCGTCCCTCCATACACCTTGAGGCCCATCGCATGCGCGCGATCAATGATCTGGCGATGGCCGGCAATGATCTCGTCGGCAGTCACGGCACCGGGATAGCCGATGTCGTTGATGCCCAG
>Ga0210379_10000519_pt1 | contig 12645 bp, 12 predicted proteins | sample PLMedo_2_FD_155468 | JGI IMG/M metagenome (GOLD analysis project Ga0210379, IMG submission 155468) | Groundwater sediment microbial communities from an aquifer in East River, Colorado, USA - PLM4_32_coex redo | ecosystem: Environmental > Terrestrial > Soil > Riparian zone | place: USA: East... | reverse complement strand
GCGGTTTCGCCAGGCGGGGTGGAAGATACTGTTCGTGCCGCAGGTGCGCGTCATGCATTGGAAAGGCCTCAGCACCAAGGCCAACCCGTTGCGATGCGAGTATCACAAGCATTGCGGAATGGTGCGCTTCTACAAGAAATTCTTCCGCCACCAGTACCCGGGCGCGCTGATGGTCCTCGTGGTGATGGCGGTATGGCTGCGTTTCTTCGCCAAGACCGGGTGGATGATGGTACGAAAGCTTTTTCGAACGCGGCATTCCGGTCGAGGCGCAACACCCTATCCGGGGCAGCAGGCTCAGGGCGGTCCTGGCGAGAAACGGGTCGTTACCGGCGCGTAGGAGTTTGTCGGACTCCGGTCGGACAAACTTTCCTTGGATTGAACAATCTACAACCCCAAGTTCGACAGGTTGCCAGGGTCAGGTACGGCCGGCCAGTACCGCCTGATACACCGACAGCGTGCCGCGCGCCATGGCGTCAAGGGTGAACACGCTGAATGCGCGGGCCCTCCCCTGCTCGCCCAGCCGCGCGCGCAGAGCGGGTTCCCGCATGAGCCTCGCGAGCGCCACGGCCAGTGCGGCGGGATCGGCGGGCGGCACCACCAGGCCGGTGACGCCGTCCTGGTTCACCCATGTGACACCGTTGTTTAGCTCGCAGCACACGACCACCTTGCCGCTCGCCATGGCCTCGATCTGCACGATGCCGAAGCCCTCCGCGGCCTCCACGGAGGGAAGGCAGAACACGTCACAGGCGTGGTAGTACGCGGGCAGGTCCGCCTCCGGAATACGCCCGACGAAATGCACCCGGCCGGCCACCCCGACCTCCCGCGCGGTCCGCGCCAGATCCTGCGTCAGCGGCCCCTGGCCACCCAGCACCAGCTCCGCCTCCGGCATGCCGGCAAGAGCGCGGATCAGGAACTCAAAGCCCTTGTAGTAAACATGTCGACCGAGGGCGAACACAAGGAAGCTGCCGCCATAGCGGAGCCGCAGCTCGTCGGCAAGCGCCGGACGCTCGTGGAAACGCGACAGGTCGAAGCCGTAGGGCACGACGTGAAACACGTTGCGGTCACGCACCGCCGACAGCTGTTCCGAGGAACTGATATGCGCGGGGGTGGCGGCAATGATGGCATCGGCCGAGCGCACCAGTCGGTCGAGGAACGGCCGGTAGAGGGCGAGCAGCCGCTGCTGACGAATGATGTCGCTGTGCCAGGAAATAACGCGCTTCACGCTCCGCGGCAGCAATCCCATGGAAAGGTGTGCCATCGGATCGGCCGGGAACTGCAGGTGCACCAGGTCGAAGGGCGCGCGGCGGTGGCGCGCCAGCGCGTGCCACGGCATCGTCGGGCATACCGGCGTGTCGGCGAGGCTCGCCCACGGCCGCGCGTACACCGTATCGCCGACCATCTGCAAGTCGGGCGCGCCGCCGCGCTTGGCGACGATGTTGGTGTAATGCACTTCGCGTTGCAGGCCGCGTGCCAACTCGAACACGTAGCGTTCCAGGCCACCAAAGTTGTCGTCGGCGTAGCGGCCGAAGGTGAGGGCGCGTATCACTTCTGACCTGTGGCTTGCAGCGCCTTGCGATACACCGCCAACGTATTCTCGGCGCAAGCGCGCCAAGTAAACTTCGCTGCCTGCGCCAACCCCAGCTCGCTGCGGCGGCGCACCTCGGCTTTGTCCTCGATCAGCCGCAGCATCGCCTCCCGCAATGCGTTGCGGTTGCGCGGGTCCACCATGATTGCCGCCTCGCCCGCTACCTCGGGCAACGAGGCCTGGTTCGAGGTGATGACCGGGACGCCGCTCGCCATCGCTTCAAGCACGGGCAGACCGAAGCCCTCGTACAACGATGGGTAGACGAACAGCTGCGCACCCGCGTACAGGAGGGGCAAATCGGACGGAGGCACGTAACCGAGCCATCGCACTTCGCCGCGTTCCTCGGCGACGCGGATCCTCGCTTCCAGTTCGCGCGCGAGCCAACCTTTCATGCCAGCTATGACAAGATGCGTGCTTCGCCTGATCCGCTCCGGAAGCTCGGCGTGCGCATTAATCGCCTGCATCAGATTCTTGCGGGGCTCCAGGGTTCCTACCGCGAGCACATAGCCTCGATGGCGAAGACCGTGTTTCTGCAGGATCGGCGCGATATCCGACGCGGACCGCGGCCGGAACGCCCCCGAGACGCCGAGATGGATCGCCGTGACCCGATCCGGGTCGACGCCGAAATGACCGATGACTTCACGGCGGACAAAGTCCGAATCAACAATCACGGCGGAGGCCGACGCTATCGCCGCCGGCAGCCGCTTCTTCAGCTCCTGAACTCGCGCGCCTGGATGGGTGTCCGGATAGCGTATCGGGGACAGATCGTGCACCGTCACCACCATCGGGCCTGCAAAACGGAACGGCAGAAAGCTGGGCTCGTGGTAGAGCTCGGGCTTGAAGTCCCCGACACCTTGTGTGAACCTGACCTGCTGGATTGCGCGGGTCAGCCCATAAGGGTCCGGCAGTAGACGCTTCACGAGCGCCTTCATCGCGCCCATGCCGGGAACCGGCGCCTCACGCAAAGCCGGCGACCACGAGAAGCCATAGAACAGCATCAGCTCCACCCCACCCAGGTCGCGTAGCGCCATGGCCAGGTTTCTCGTATAGGAGGCGATGCCGGTATGCGGCGAGTTCAGGCTCCAGGCGTTGAGGGCGACGCGCATTTCAATCACCCTTCAGCAAGCGCAGCATGGCGCCGGCGACGCCGGCGGCGATGATCGTCTCGCTGGCATAGCCGACCGTTTCCAGGAGCCTGCTAACCTCCCGCCATCGGCCGGGGTCGGCCGTTTCCGATCGCACACGTACCAGGCGCCGCCACGGGTGTTCGCGACACAGCACGGCAAGGAACGCCGATCTCAGTGAGGGATTGTCACCGAACAGATCTTCTGCGAGCTTCAGGAAGCCCCTCAGATCTATCATCATTCGCTCGGCGAGACCCCCCTCCCTGAAGCTGTCGGCTCCGCCGCGGCATAGCATCAGCGGGGCGGCAAGATATTTCAACCGCCCGCCCTGCCGACCCATCCTGAAGAGCCGCTGCACGTGTGCGTAATGGGTCCCGACGAGCGAGACTTCGGTCTGCGCGCGGATCCAGGCCTCGCGCCGGAACCCGATGCAGCTCATGAAACTGAACAGCGCGCCGAGCGACCGGGCATCCGCAAGATAGCGGCTGACCTCGTTTGCATTCAAGATATCCACCACGCGATCCGCGCCCCCGTCATTCAGCCACGATTCCGGCCGGATCGGCTTCAGGTCGCTGTCGCACCAGATGCGATTGCACAGCAGGATGTCGCAGCCGCTATCGAGCTCCGCCACGATCCTGCGAAGCGCTCCGGCCTGCAGCGCGTCGTCCGCCGACAGCAGCCAGCAGTAATCGCCCCGGGCGAGCTCCACGCTCGACGCGAGATCGCGATCAATACCCCCGCGGGAATCGCGCCGGATGTAGCGCACCACTGGCCACGCCCTCGCAATACTCTCAACGACCTCCCGCGTGTCATCGGTCGAGCCGCCATCCAGGACCACCACCTCGATGTCGTCCCGCCCCTGGGCGCGCACGCTTTCGAGCGCAGTGCGGATGTAGCGCCCGTAGTTATAGGTTGGCATGCAAAATGAGAGCTTTGGGCCAGTCATGCGCCTACACTCGCTGGCCTGTCCGGCGCAGACGCTTGGCCGCCGCACGGACTAACTCATAAACCCATAAGGGCAGCAAACGATACGTCGCGAGATAGGCAAGGTTGCGCAGGTTGTGATCGCGATACGCGCGTCCCGCCAAACGGTCAAGCTCGGCGATGTCGGAGGACCGTCCATTGCGAATGCAGTCGCGCTTCGCAAAAAAGAAGTGCTTTGGTGGATACTCATTGACGATGACGCGCCGAATGTGTCGCGCCTCCGGACTATATTCTCCGAACACGTCTGTCGAAATACGGTGGTAACCGTCTATCGCGATCGCGTAACGGTGAACCAACCCCTTGTCCATGAAGGAATCGTTGTCACTTCGCTTCCGCTGCAGAGATTCTCCGATATATTTCACCGACAGTCCGTCCGGGATCATTCTCAGGATACGCACAACATGCGCCCAGCAACTGCCGACGTACGCTTCATCGAGAGGAACGGCCTGCCAGCGCCTGCGGCGGATCACGATGGCGCCCATGAAGCTGAAAAACGCCATGGTCGTACGCGCACACTCGAAATAGCGGAGACGCTGCGCATCGTCCCGCAGATCAAAAGCCGAATTCCACGGTGCGTCCAAAATTGGATGCTCTTCAATGGGCGCCATATTGTTGTCGCACAGCGTTACCCCTCCGAGGTAGATATCCAGCCCGCCGGCGGTCTCCAGAAGCACACGCCGGACCGCGCCCGGCTTCATGATGTCATCGCTGCTGAACAGCCAGCAATACTCGCCCCGCGCCAGCTCGACACTGCGCGCCATGTCACGGTCTATGCCGCCGCGGAACGCCTGGCGAACGTAGCGCACCGCCGGATTCCGAGCACAGAACCTGCCCACGATCGCCTCGGTATCGTCTGTCGAGCCGCCATCGAATACGACCACCTCGACCCCGGGCTCGAGCTGGCCGACGATGGATTCCAGCGTGCCGCCGATAAACGCGCCGAAGTTATAGGTCGGGATGCAGATCGAGAGCTTCATTGATGCAGAGATGAAGGGTGATGGAAGAGGAGTGAACAGAACTGAACCATGGCGTGTTGCGCGCTATTCATTGCCCATTGTTCATTACTGATCTATAGAGTTCGGCGTGCGCGTGAGCAATCCCGGCCCAGGCGTTATCCACTGCGGGCAATATGACCGCACTCCGGTTTCCCGCATATCGGATCAACGCCACACGCATTTCCGCGACGGCCCCCGGAGCGGCGTAAAAGATATTCTGTTCTGCCGTATAGCCCTGCCGCTCGCGCGACGTGACGATAGCGAACGTCCCCTGCGACATCGCCGCATGCAGAGACGAATTCCACACTCCACCGCCATCAATGAACGGAAACACGGCGGCGTCGGAAACAGCGAGCAGTCGCGCGGCACGCTCCGGCTCGACAAAGCCCGTAATCGTGACTTTCCCGCGCCAACGGTCCGAGCCGGCGAGCTCGCGCAGGTGCTGTTGATAAGTATCCGATTCCAGGAGTTCGCCGATGAGCAGCAGATGGTGTTTCTCCGGATCGGCGATCCGGAAGAGCTGATCAACACCCTTGTTCGGGTGGGCAAAACCGAAAAACGAAATGATATGGCGATCGTCGCAGCCCAGCTGCTCTCGCAACGCAGATCGCTCGGAGGGCGTGATCTGAACGGCCGGAATCACCGATGCGTTCGGTACGAAACGCAGTGGCGCGCTGCCCAGCACGCGCGCGAGCATACCCGAGACGTGTTTCGGATAATCGGGACGCACGTAGATCACGGCTTGTGCCGAAGCCGCAAGGCACCACATGGCGATCGTCTCCTTGCCAAAACTCCGCGGCGGGAACTCGTGCCAGGTTTCGACCACCGATGCACCCAGGCGCAGACGCGCCAGCATCGGGATCAGGATGGGGCCCGTTGCAACGCGGTAGCCTTGCGTGGGGTACTGAAGGTGAACGACGTTTGGCCGGAACTCACGCGCAACCGCAAGATACTGAGGCAGCGCCTCGATACGCCAGGTCGGCATGATGCGGCGCAACCAGGCTGGATCCTGCCCCACGGATTCAGGCAGCCGGCTAGTAAGAACCAGCAGTTCGATATCAGCACGCTGGCGCAATGCCTGCACAAGATGCCCGGTATAGTCGCCGACGCCGCAGCGCATCGGTGGAAAAGTGCCGGAAACGAGAAGGACTTTCACTTTGTGAGTTAACAGCAAACGGTAAGCGGTAGGCGGACGAGTATACGCAAACCGTGATCAATGAACTGTGAGCAGAAAGTGCAGCCGCCCAGCTGGACTCTTCCGTTCACTGATAACTGTTCACCAGACTATTGCTTCTGCAGCACCATCCAGGCAAACGTGTAGTCGCGGTTGAAGCATGAAATCGGCTTGTCGCCCGCAGCGAAATTCATTGGGCCATGCGGCTTCAGGCCCTTCCTTCCCGCTGTGGTGATGAAATTTTCTATCTCGGACCTGGAAAAGATCGTCCAACTCATGCCGAAGATATCCTGATCATCTGTCGAGATCTTCTCGGGCCAGTAGTCGAAGGAGGCGATGAAGAAGCCCCCTGCTTTCAGCAAACGGGCCATCTCCGTGGCGAGTTTCTCGCCGTCGAAGCCGTGCTCAATGACCGAGATCGCCGTGATCACCGCAAAGGACCGGTCCGGAAACGGTGCGCGCAGAAAATTGCCAACCTGGTAGTCGATTGCTCCGGCGAACGGCATCTTCAAGATGTCGGGATTGAGGTCAACCGCCGCCACGCGGCTGTAACCCAGCCGGTGGAGGATGAGCGGCAATTCGGAAGCGTAGGCGCCGATGTCGAGTATCGGCGCGTCCTTATCGGCATGTGACTCTACGAACTCGACGGTCTTCAGGACGTCCCAGCTTTTTACCCGGTCTCCGAACCTGAAACCGGGCAGCAAATGGTAGTGTTGCAGCAGCGCTTTCCATTCTGGCGTGACGTACGACAGCCCGCGCCGATCGAGAGCGCTGCGCGCGGCTTCAACCTGGGCATTCGTCGACAGGACCGCTAGCGTCATAACTTGTTGGCCCCGGCAGGCACAAAAAGATAATTGATCACTCCGGAACTGGCGCGGCCTGCCTGGATCCAGGCTCGCACTTCGTCCGGCGCAATGAGGCGCTGTCTCGCATCCGCAGTCCTGGCTTCGTAGCCATGTTCCCAGAACTTCTCGAACGTGGCGAGGTAATCGGGATTCATGCCCTGCGGGTGGTACTCCTCGAGGCAGATTTCCACCATCCACAGAGGTTGAGGCCGCCGCGCCAGCGTGGCTACGGCGCCCTTCAACGCCGGGTACTCTGCGCCCTCGACGTCCATCTTGACCAGCAGTCGTTTTCCCGGAAAGCGGCCATTGAGAATGGCATCCAGCGTCGTCAACGAGATGTCAAAGTGATACCCGGCATGCTGGTGCGCCCACCCGGGAATCACGGACGCCCCGGTGCCCGAGGGTCCGTAGAGCCTGGCGGTCCCCGGCTTGTCCGCCACTCCCTCCGTAATAATCTCCACGTCTCCGTAACCGTTCACGAGCAGGTTTTTGCGGAGGAGCTTCAAGTTCTTAGGTTGCGGCTCGATCGCCAATGCGTGCTTACCCGAATGGCAGGCAAGGCAAACGTAGTAGCCGATATTGGCGCCGACATCAACGAACACGTCCGAAACCGCGAGCGCCCGTTGCAGCAAACCCGTTTCTTCGGGCTCGAACTGCCCTTTGCACATCGCCTCGTGATGGATGGAGGTCGCGATGCCGTACAAACGGAACCCGTAAGGCGTCTCGCAGCTCTTGATACCCACCAGGGGTATCGCGCCGCTCAACGAGTCCCGCAGATCCGCCAACTCGTATTTGAGAAACTGCAGCCTGCGGTAAACCCCCAGCAGGGCAGGATGGCGTTTCACGTAGTTCTTGATCAAGCGGCACCCATCGTCAGGCGCGGGCCACCTGGCAAGTAGCCATTTCCGGCTTTCAGCGGCGGCCAGGCACGCAGCCAGTACCGCGAGCGCCGCCAGCACCAGCAGGAACAGCATGCCGTGCGCGTTGTCGAGCCTCCCCCGGCATTATTGCCCATCCGCCCAGCACGACCGCCGCACCCGCGAGAAAGCCCGGCAGCACGCTGCCCGTCAGCCACTGCACCCCCTGTCCCGGCGTGAAGCGTCGGTGGGTAAGCGGCGCCCCGATCAGAAAATACGCGGTGTTCAACCCGAGCCAGGCAAACGCGGCGCCTACAGGACCGAAATGCATGATCAACGCGATCAAGCCCGGCAAGAAGGCCGCGATGAGCACGGTCACCAGCAAGAGCGCATGCCTCATCCAGCCGAACGCAAGCTGCACTGAGTAGTAGCCTAAGGATTCCAGGTTCGACATGCCGACCAGCACCCAGAGGTCGAGCTGGGCGAAGAGCATGCCGGCGACGGAGATGCCGGCCATGCCAGCCGCGAAGCGCCAGATGCGGCCGAGGATCTCCGCACTGAACCGCGCCCCTCCTGCCACGGTAGATGGAAGACCGCGGTACAGAACCACGCCCAGCGCGACGAAGCATGCAATCGAGACAAGGATCTGTCAGACGAAATACGCCAGAATCGAGGGCGAGAGCATCGCCAGCACCAGAATTGCGCCTGACGCGCCCAGCGTGACGAACGCCGCTCGCAATGAACTGGCGATTACCTGCCGCTCGAGTCCTATCAGTGCTCCGTGATACAGGTCGGCCGCCCACTGCACGGGAACCAGCGGCGCCATCGACTGAACCGCCTGGCGCACCGCGTCCTGGCCAAGCGAGCTGGACTTGACGAGCGTCGTGGCGTGGACGGGTGCAACGAGCAGCAGCATGCAGGCCGCGCCGGCGAGGGGTATGCCTGCCTTCCTTGATCTGTTGCGTGGACTGCAAAACGTCCAATGTCATGATCCGTCCCGAAGCACTCCAATTCTACTTACCTGCAGCATGATCCAAGCGCGAGGCTCGTTAGCGGCGAGGCCCGACACCAGCAACGCCGCGAAAGTGACGAGCACCAGGAAGGCCAGATTCGCTGCCGCACCATCGCTGTCCGGGCGCAGTGCAAGTGCCACCGCCCCCACGCCAAACGCCGCAGCCGCTGCCGGCAGCATATCCTTCATTATCCATCTACGCGCATGCCCCTTCAGCAGGTAGTAGTGCGTAAGCGTGATACCGACCACTAGGTAGACCGCGTTGAGCAAAAACCAGGCCGCTGCAGCCCCCGTAACGCCGAACTGCAGCGTCAGCAGCACGATTGCCGGAACGAATAGCGCGAGAATCAGCAAAACAAGCCTTAGCGCCAGCCACGTATGGCCCGTCGCGAGTTGCAGCGCGTACGGGACGACCATCAGGCCGTTCAGCGCCGTCCCGCAGACCAGGATGCTGGTGATCGGTGCCACAGTGCGGGCGATCTCCACGTCCTGGATCCATAGTCGCAGGATCGGCTCCGAGAACAGACAGATCACCGTGGCCAACGGAAACACCAGCGCCGAAATGTATTGCGCACTTGAATGGTAAAGACTGGCCTGGCCATAGTGATCGCCTTGGGCATGCAAAAGGGTCATTCTAGGAAATACGCTGCTGAAGAGAGGAGTGATTACGAAGTAGAGGGCGTTGGCTAGCGCAAGCGCGAGGATGTAGTGGCCGTAAGACTGCAGCGACAGCATGTTGATGAGCAGCCACTTGTCAAGCTGCATCAGCACGATCCCGCCAACAGATATTGCTGACATCCCGGCAGCGAACTTCCATAGTTCTCTCAACAGCCGAGCCTGGAACAGCGAGGGACCCGCAGGCAGCACTCGGAGCGCCATCCAGCCGGCGGCGACCCAGTTGAGGAGTCCGGCAAACAGATACCACAGGAAAAACGTCCTGATGTCCGCCGATACCAGCCAGAGAACCAGGACCGCGCCGAGCGAGGTTGCGGTGACCGTCGCGATGCGCAGGACATTCACCTGCACCTGCCGCTCCATGCCATTGAGGGTCCCGGTGAACAGATTGGTCCCCCACATCACCGGGATAAGCGCGCCCATCAGCATGACCGCGCTTTCCACTGCGTGGCGATCGAGCTTCTCCGCATGGATGACGTGTGAAGCGAAAAGCGGTGCGGCAATCACTATCGCCAGGCCAAGCAGCGTTGACAGCGCGAGATAGGCGACGCAGACGGTCTTCACCAGGCTGCGCGCATCGGCCAGGCCGCCGGTCAATGCCCGCCGCTTGGCGATCTCGCGCGTGAGTGTGGCTCCCAAACCGAGGTCTAGAACCTGCAAGGTCGTCTGCAGCGCGAAGAAAAAGCCCATCAGGCCGTAGGCCTCGATGCCAAGGAGCTTGATGTACAAAGGAACCACCAACAGCTGAGTGAGGAACACCCACGCCTGCCCCGTCAGGTTGGCCGCGAAGTTGGAGCGGACGCTGCTCAAAATCTCGGCGCCTTGCCGCATCAACCAGCAGACCAGAGCGTCTCGCTGCCGTCCTTGGAAATGATCTCGAGCGACGGCAGCGGAAAGATGAACCGCCCGCCACCGCGCAGGAACTCCTGCTCTCGCCGCAATATGCCCGCCTTGAAGTGCCAGGGAAACACGATGAAGTAATCCGGCTTCATGGCGCGCGCCTGCGGTTCCGGGACGATCGGGATTTTCGAGCCGGGAGTGAAAGCACCAAACTTGTCCTCGTTGACTTCCGCGATGCAGGAAACCAGATCGGGCCCGATCCCACAATGCTGGATAAGAACGTTGCCCTTGGTGGAAGCCCCGTAGCCCAGCACTTTCCTGCCGTCGCGCTTCAGCCTTCGGAGCAGTTCGAGCAGGCGGCCCCGGTGTGTATCGACGCGCGCTGCGAAGCGACTGTAGGTTTCCATGTCGTCGAGTCCGCGCGCGCGCTCATCCGCCAGAGTGGACTCCAGCAACTTGCTCGCTTCCGGGTAGCGTGATCCCTGCTTCGCCGCCGCGATCGAAAAACTCCCGCCATTCACGTCGTTGAACTCGAGGTCGACGATCTTCAACCCCGCCTGGTCCGTCATGCGCTTGATCTGCTTGAGCGCGTAGTACTCCAGGTGCTCGTGGCAGACGGTGTCGTAGGAGCTGGTGTCGAGCATGAACGGCAGGTAGCTTTGCTCGAACACCCAGACGCCCTGGTCGTCGAGGACCTCGGCGACATCGCGCACGAAATTCATCGGCCGCTCGAGGTCGTAGAACATCGCGATCGAAGTCAGCACCTTGGCGCGCCGTCCCGGGTAGCGCTGACGGACGAGTTCGGCGCGGAAAAAATCCGGGATCAGCTTGATGTGTGCGGGATAGTAGCGCGCGAACTTCGGCCCCGAAGGATCGATGCCGACGAGGTCCAGGCCCCTCGCCGGATAGGATTGCAGAAGGGTGCTGTCGTTAGCGCCCACGTCGATCACCAGGTCGCCGTCGCGCAAATCGACCAGCGACCGGATCCTGGCCACCTTCTGCTGCAGGTGGCGCACCATCGACTGGTTCAGCCCGGAGCGGTAGCCGTAGGTCTCGCCATAGAGCTGGCCGAGGTCGTAGTTATGGCGCAGCTGGACCAATCCGCACTCTCCGCACTTGCACAACTGCAGCGGGCCGGCCGGTATCTCTTCGTCACGCGACTTCGGGAACACGCCGGTGAGGACCTGCTGGCCGAGGTCGAGCACCGGCATGAGCCTGGTGCTGGTGCACAACCTGCAGTCCCGGATCTCCTTATAGAGCATCGGCATGGGTCGCCGGGCTATCCGGCGCGCCCGTACTTGTCTTCGAAGCGCACGATATCGTCCTCCCCAATGTATTCCCCGCTCTGCACTTCGATCAGCACTAGCTCCAGTTTGCCGGGTTTTTCCAAAATGCGGCCGTCACGCCTCTTGGCTCACTCGCCGCATGTCGGCGTCGACCATCATCGCGATCAGCTGCTCGAGGCTCGTCTTCGGCTGCCACTCGAGTATTGCCTTCGCCTTCGCGGGATTGCCGAGCAGCACATCCACCTCGGCGGGGCGATAAAACTTGGGATCTATCACAACGTATTTCTTGTAGTCGAGTCCGACATGTTTGAACGCAATCTGGCACATATCGCGCACGGTAGTGGTGCGGCCGGTCGCGACGACATATTCATCGGGTGCGTCCTGCTGCAGCATCAGCCACATGGCCTCGACGTAATCCCCGGCGTAGCCCCAGTCGCGCCTCGCGTCTATATTGCCGAGTCGCAGCTCGTTTTGCTTGCCAAGCTTGATACGGGCGACAGCATCGGTGACCTTGCGTGTAACGAACTCCAAACCACGCAGAGGCGACTCGTGATTGAAACAGATCCCGCTGGATGCATGGAGCTTGAAACTTTCGCGATAATTCACCGTCGTCCAGTGGCCGAACAGCTTCGCCACTCCATACGGGCTACGCGGGTAGAAAGGCGTCTTCTCGTCCTGGCGATCGGCCTGGGCCAAGCCAAACATCTCGCTGCTGGATGCCTGGTAGAAGCGCGCCTTGGGATTGACTATGCGCACTGCCTCGAGAATGTTCGCCACCCCCACCCCGGTAACCTGCGCGGTAAGCAGCGGTTGCTGCCACGAAGTCGCGACGAAACTCTGGGCAGCGAGATTGTAGACTTCTGAAGCCTCGGACTCTTGCAGCGCGCGAATGAGGGAAGAAGGGTCAAGTATGTCCCCGTTGATCAGCTCGACTTTCCCCTCGACCCCGAGCTCGCGCAACCGCCACAGGGTATCGCTGCCGCGCCGGGCGATCAGGCCACAAACTCTATAGCCCTTGGACAGAAGCAACTGAGCAAGATAGGCGCCGTCCTGGCCCGTAATGCCGGTAATCAGTGCGTTTTTGGCCATTTCATTGTCAGTGATTAATTAATTACGTGATTATGAAATTGGGTAATTAGAAAAACCGCCGCCCCTGGTCAGTCACCCTATCACTCAGTCACCAGTTTCTGGCCCCAGTAAGCCAGTACATCACGCAGTGAATCAGTCAGGGCGATGCGCGGTTTCCAGCCGGTGCATTTCTCGAGTTT
>Ga0210379_10000518_pt1 | contig 12659 bp, 5 predicted proteins | sample PLMedo_2_FD_155468 | JGI IMG/M metagenome (GOLD analysis project Ga0210379, IMG submission 155468) | Groundwater sediment microbial communities from an aquifer in East River, Colorado, USA - PLM4_32_coex redo | ecosystem: Environmental > Terrestrial > Soil > Riparian zone | place: USA: East... | reverse complement strand
CGCGGATGCCGACCCCAGCGATTTCGCCGGGCACGGCACCCGGATCGCGGGGCTGGTGGGCGCGCTCACGAACAACGGGATCGGCATCTCCGGCGTCGCGTGGAAGGTGCGGCTCATGCCGCTGCGGATCGGCTGGTCGGGCAGCAGCCCGGGAAGCGAAGAGGGCCTAGTGGACATGTCCTACGCCGCCTCCGCGATGGACTACGCGCGACGCATGGGTGCGAACGTCATCAGCTGCTCCTTCGAAACCCGCAACGAGGGCAATCTCTTTCCCATGACGACCCTTGCGGTCCGCGCCGGGATCACGATCGTGTGCTCGGCCGGGAACCGCGGGCAGCTCCACGCCCTGCAGGACCGCTCCGACGTGCTCGCGGTCACGTCGAGCGATGTGAACGATCGGATCAGCGATTTCTCGCTGCCAGGCGATTTCGTGGACCTCGCGGCCCCGGGCGAGAACATCACCTCCACGTCGCTCCTGCATACCGGCTTCGACGGCAGCGGTCCGCCCGAGCCCGCCTACGCCGAGGCGTCGGGCACGTCGTTGGCGGCGCCGCTGGTCTCGGGAGCTGTGGCGCTGGTCCAGGCCCGGCGGAGGGCGCTCGGCCAGCCGCCGCTCGGAGCGCAGACGATGATGTTCCGGATGCGCGAGACCGCGGACGACATCCGCGCGCAGAATCCCGGCGTGACCGGATACGGGACGGGACGGCTCAACCTGCTGCGCGCGCTCACCGATCCGCCGACATCGTTCGCGCGGCGCATGGGAGCCTCGGTCAACGGGCCGTCGGTCGTGATGGCGACGCTCTCGGGGCGTCCGCGCGTGGCGCTCACCACGCTCGACCGCAAGGTCATCCTGCTGGACGCCCAGACCGCGGACACCCTCGCGACGGCCGCGATCCCGGCGGCCTCGGCCCGGCAGATCGCGTCCGCCGACATGGGGGGCGGCTACGGCGTCTGCCTCTTCGTGGGCCTCCTGAACGGGAGGGTGGCGGGCTTCGACGCCCGGCTCGGGACGCTGCCGGGCTGGCCCGTGACCGGCCCGGGCGTGACGCAGCGGATGGACGGAGGCCCGGCGCTCGGCGATCTCGACGGGGACGGCGTGCTCGAGGTGGTGTGCGGCTCGAGCGACGGCGACGTGTGGGCGTGGCACGCGGACGGCGCGCTCGTGGACGGATTCCCGGTCTCGAGCGGGTCGCAATCGCAGAGCGGGCCGGTGGCGCTCGGCGATCTGGACGGGCAGCCGGGCGTGGAGATCGTGGCCGCGAACCGGAGCGGAAGCCTGCACGTCTTCCGCGGAGACGGCAGCGAGCTCACGAACTGGCCGGTCGCGGTCACCGGGACGAGCGCGCCGATCATTCTTGCACTCGGGCACGAAGCCGGCCCCTCGATCGTGCTGGTGGCGGGGAGCACGGTGATGGGCTACTCGCCGGCCGGCGCATCGCGCTTCAGCCGGCTATGGAGCGGCACGGCATCGCAGGATCCCGCTGCGGGCGATCTCGACGGCGACGGCGCGGACGAGATCGTGGCGCCGTTCTCGACCCCCAGCTCGATCGCGGTGTTCGATTCGGCCGGAGACCTGGTCGGCCGCGGCTGGCCGCGCACGCTCACGGCGCCCCCGGCGGGGCCGGTGCTGATCGGGCGCCTGCAGCCCGGACCGCGGCCGGGCGTGTACGTCTACGCGGGCGGAACGCAGATCGCGCTCAGCGACTCGGCGATCCTGCTGAGCCAGTTTCCGAAACCCGGCGGCGCGGGCGCGATGCCCACGCTCGTGGATCTCGACGCCGACGGGCGCACCGAGGTGATCGCGGGCACGGGATCGGACTCCGTCCTCTATGTATACGACGCCGGCCCGGACACCTGGGGCGCGGGCGAGCAGCCGTGGGGCACCCTGCGCGCGAACTTCGCGCGCACCGGGAACCGGCTCTATGCGCCTCCGATCGGAATCCTGGACGACGTGCCGCCGCTCGCGGCCGCCAGCTTCAGGGCCGATTCGATCTCGGCGGGGCAGCTCGTCCTGCACTGGGTGGCGCCCGGGGACGACGGCGCCACGGGGCGCGCGACGCGCTACCAGATCCAAATGACGACGCGCCCGGTCGCGCTCGGCGACTTCACGAGCGGCACGCTCTTCGATCCAGCTCCGCCGGACACGGCGGGAACGACGCAGCGCTTCGCGATCCAGGGTCTCTCCGCCGGCGCCCGCTACTTCTTCGCGATCCGCACGCGGGACGATGCCGGGAACTGGAGCACGGCCTCGAGCCTGGTCACGATCATGCCGCCCGGACATCTGCGGCCGCCGCGCCCGGAGGGCGGATCGCCCGCGATCGTCGTGCGCATCGAGCCCGGGCGCCTTCCGGTGGCGCTCGAGTGGAGCGCCGCGGAGATCGAGGGGGCTCCCGCGCGCGCGATCGAGGTCTATGACGTGAGCGGGCGCAGGCTGCGCCGATTCTCGCTGGCCGCGGGCGCGGAAGGAGTGCTGCGCTGGGACGGCAGGGACGAGGGCGGCCACCGGCTCCCCGCCGGGTTATACTTCGCGCGCCTGACTAGCGGTTCCCTTCGCGCTCAGGCGCGCGTCGTGCTCATTCCCTGAGCACGAATTCTGCTGCGGACCACGGCGGGTAACACCACGAGCGAATACGGGGGCGGCCGCCTGCCACGGCTCTTGCCCGGGACTGCAATCGAGGTGCCATGGAGCGGAACTCGAACGAAACGGTCCAAGTCCTTGCGCGGCAGTCGATTTAGCCCTGCGCTCTTTGCGTCTCCGCGGGTCGCCGGCCCGGGCGCGCTGCAACGGTTCGGGCATGCGCCGTTGCAGGATGCGGCGCGGCGCGGGCGCGGCGACCTCAGGCCGCGGGCGACGGCGCTGCTCGTCGCCTTCGCGCTGGCTTCCCGACTCGCGGCCGCCGGGGAGCCGGTGCCGCTCGAAACGCCGGGGGCGGGAACGGTCGCCGGGAATGGGAATCCGACGCGGGCCGCGGTGATCCCCGCATCGCTCGGAGCGGCGGCGGCGCGCGAGCGCGCGGCGTCGTTCTTCCCGGAGCTGGCGCAGCCGCCGCTCGATCCGCCGCTCACGATCAACGGCGGCTTCGGCGAGTACCGCGCCGGCCACTTCCACGCGGGGCTCGACCTCGGCACCGGCGAGCGCGTCGGCAAGCCGGTTCACGCGCCGCTCTCGGGATGGATCGGGCGCGTACGCACCTCGGGGGTCGGCTACGGGCGCTCGATCTACCTGCAATCCCGCGACGGCCGGCTGCTCCAGTTCGGGCACCTCGACGCATTCGCCGAGCCGGTCGCCTCGTGGGTCGCGGCCGCGCAGGAATCGAGCGGACAGTACGACCAGGACCTGTGGCCCGAGTCGAGCCGGTTCCCGGTGCGCGCCGGGGACGTGATCGCGTGGACCGGCGAGAGCGGCGCGGGGGGGCCGCACCTCCACTTCGAGGTGCGGCGCGGCGACATGGCGTACAACCCGTTTCGCGCCGGGCTCGGCGTCCGGGACGCGACGCCGCCCACGATCACGAGCCTCACGCTCGAGCCGCTCGACGACGCTTCGTTCGTCGAGCGCTGCGCGGCGCCGTACACGGTGCGCTTCGGCGCGCGGCGGGAGACGCTCCGGGTCGAGGGCCGCGTGCGCGCGGTGGTCGGCGCCTACGACGGCGCGGGAGCGAGCGCGCGGCGCATCGTGCCGTGGTCGCTGGCGGCGGAGTTCGACGGCCGCACCATCGAGTGCCGCTTCGACAGCCTGTCGTGGGCGACGGACATGCCCGAGGGCGACTACGTCTTCGACGCCGGGCGCGTGGTAGGCGAACGCGGGCTGTTCCTGTGGGCGCCGCCGGGATTCCGCCCGCGCGTGACCGTCGCGGACGCGCCGGCGGGCGCGGAGGCGGGCACGATCGTGGTGCGCCCCGGCGAGCCGCCGCGGCGCCTCACGCTGGTGGCGCGCGATGCCGCGGGGATGCGCACCACCCGCGTCGTCGTGCTGCGCCCGCCGCGCGGATCGGCGCGCGGACCGGACACGACCCGCGCGGGCGGACGCTCCACGCCGGTGGGGCGCGCCGAGAGGTTCGAGTTCGCGTCGCTTCCGGACGGCTTCTGGCGCGTGGTGTACCGCGGCGCGCCGCGCGGGAGCCGTGGGGTCGCGATCGAGATCGGCGCCGAAGGCGCCGCCACCTTCCCGGCGAGCACGCGCGGCGCCGACTGGTCGGTCGTGATCCCGGTTTCGGCGTGGGAATCACGATGGTACGTGCGCGGCCGCGACGCATCGGGACTCGCATGGCGCGAGCAGGCCCCGCCGCTGGTGTTCGGGGAGGACGAGCGGGCCGCGGAGGGCGCGGAGGGCGCGGAGGGCGCGGGAGCTTCGGCTGGATTCCGCTGGTCGCTCCCGCGCGAGGCGCGCTTCGAGCCCGGCGCGATTGCCCAGAACCTGCGCCCGGCGCCGGAGTCGGCGCCGCGGGAGCTTCGGCTGGATTCCGCTGGTCGCTCCCGCGCGAGGCGCGCTTCGAGCCCGGCGCGATTGCCCAGAACCTGCGCCCGGCGCCGGAGTCGGCGCCGCGCGAGCTGGCGTTCGCCGGCATCGGCGGCCGGCTCGAGCCGGAAGCGCTCGCGCTGCGCCGGCCGGTCCACGTGGTCCGGCCGCTCGCCGGCGTGCGCGACTCGGCGCGCGTCGGCCTCTACCGCCACGATCCGGACGGGTGGAGCTGCCTGAGTGCCAGGCCGGCGCCCGGCGCGCAGGCGCTCGAGGCGGATTCGCGGCGGCTCGGCACGTTCGCGCTCTTCGCCGACACGCTCGCTCCGCGCATCACGGCGCTCGCGCCCGCGCGCACGGCGTCGCCGGGGCCCTACAGCCGCTGGGCGCTGGAGGCGCGGCTCGCCGAGGAGGGGAGCGGCGTGGACGCGCGCGCCAGCGCGTTCGAGGTGGACGGCGCGCGCGTTCCCTCCGAGTGGGACGCGGAGGAGCGCACGCTGCGCTGGCGGCCGCGCGTGCCGCCCGCACCGGGCCGGCACACGTTCACGGTCGTGGCCGCCGACCGCGCCGGAAACACCGCGCGGAGCCCCGGGAGCTTTGTGCTAGATTGAGCTTCAACCCGCTTGCGCAGGATGCGCCATGAACCACGCCGACTTCGTCCACCTCCACAACCACAGCGACTACTCGCTCCTCGACGGCGCCAGCTCGATCCCGCGCATGGTCGAGCGGGCCGCGGAAATGCGCATGCCCGCGCTCGCGCTCACCGATCACGGCTCGCTCTTCGGGGCGGTGGAGTTCTACCAGGAGGCGCGCCGCGCGGGCGTCAAGCCGATCCTGGGGATGGAGGCCTACGTCACGCGCGGCGACCGCCGGGAGCGGACCCGCGACACCGCGCACCACCTGGTGCTGCTCGCGCGCGACGAGCAGGGCTTCAAGAACCTGATGCGGCTCTCCTCGTTCGCCTTCCTCGAGGGCTTCTACTACAAGCCGCGCGTGGACCACGCGTTGCTCGCGCAGCACGCGGCGGGGCTGCTGGCGCTCTCGGCCTGCCCCAAGGGGGAGGTGGCCTCCGACCTGCTGGAGGACAACGAGGAGCGCGCCTGCCAGACGGCGATCATGTACCGCGACATGTTCGGGGCCGAGAACTACTTCCTCGAGGTCCAGAACCACGGCCTCGAGATCGAGGACAAGATCCGCGAGCGCGTCGCAGGGCTCGCGCGGCGCACCGGGATCCCGCGGGTCGCCACCAACGACTGCCACTACCTGCGCCACGAGGACGCGGACGCCCACGACGTGCTGCTCTGCATCCAGACCGGCAAGACCGTGGACGATCCGAAGCGCATGCAGATGAACACCGACCAGCTCTTCTTCCGCTCGCCCGACGAGATGAAGGCGGCGTTCGCGGGCGACCCGGAGGTGATCCGCAACACGCTGGCGGTGGCCGAGCGCTGCAATCTCCAGCTCGCCTTCGGGCGGCCGCTGCTGCCGGAGTTCCCGCTCCCTGAGGGCGAAGCCAGCCCCGAGGATTACCTGTGCGCCATGGCGCGGAAGGAGCTGGAGCAGCGCCTCCCGGGCGGGGGCGCCTCGACGCGCGAGCGCCTCGAGTACGAGCTCGAGGTCATCTGCCGGATGGGCTTCGCCTCGTACTTCCTCATCGTGCGCGACTTCATCGCCTACGCGCGCGAGCAGGGGATCGCGGTGGGGCCGGGCCGCGGCTCGGTGGCGGGCTCGCTCGTGGCCTACGTGCTGCGCATCACCGACATCGACCCGATCCAGCACGGGCTCATCTTCGAGCGCTTCCTCAATCCCGAGCGGGTCTCGATGCCCGACATCGACATCGACTTCGACGACCTGAGGCGTGGCGAGGTGATCGAGTACGTGAAGCGGAAGTACGGCGACGGCAACGTCACCCAGATCATCACCTTCGGCACCATGGGGGCGAAGGGCGTGGTGCGCGACGTGGGCCGGGCGCTGGGAATGGCGTTCGCGGAGGTGGACCGCATCGCGAAGCTGGTGCCCGACGGGCTCAACATGACGCTCGAGCGCGCGCTGGAGCTGTCGCCCGATCTCAAGAACCTGCCGCAGCGCGGGCCGGCACACGCGCGGCTGCTGAAGAGCGCCCGCGCGCTCGAGGGGCTCGCGCGCCACGCCTCGACCCACGCGGCCGGCGTGCTCATCACCCCCGGGCCGCTGCTCGACTACGTGCCGCTCTACCGCCAGAAGGACGAGTCCATCACCACGCAGTGGGACATGAAGGCGGTGGAGAAGGCCGGGCTGCTGAAGATGGACTTCCTCGGGCTGCGCACGCTCTCGGTGCTCCAGCAGGCGGTCGCGCGGGTCGAGGAGAAGGAGGGCGTGAAGCTCGATCTGCGCGCCCTGCCGCTCGACGACCCGGCCGCCTACGAGATCTTCCAGCGCGCCGACACCGTGGGCATCTTTCAATTCGAATCGAGCGGCATGCGCGATTACCTGCGTCAGCTCAAGCCCACGGTGTTCGAGGACCTGGTGGCGATGAACGCCCTCTACCGCCCGGGACCCATGGAGCACATCCCGTTCTTCATCGACTGCAAGCACGGCAAACAGGTCGCGCGCTACGAGCACCCCGACCTCGAGCCGATCCTCCACGGCACCTACGGGGTGTTCGTCTTCCAGGAGCAGGTGATGCAGGCGGCAAACGTGCTCGCGGGCTTTTCGATGGCTCAGGCGGACGAACTCCGCCGCGCGATGGGGAAGAAGAGGCCCGAGGAGATGGAGGCCAAGCGCGCGCAGTTCGTCGAGGGCTGCAAGAAGAACAGGATCCCTGCGGCGAAGGCGGAGAAGATCTTCGCGACCATGGAGAAGTTCGCCGGATACGGTTTCAACAGATGTGTCACGGGGATGACGAGAGTGGCAGATGCCATTTCGGGCGAGGTCACGACCGTGGAGGATCTGTTCCACCACCGGCGCGAATACAGGATCCATGCCCTGGGAGAGGACTGGAAGCTCAAGCCCCGCCGCGTCACCGACGTCGTATGGAATGGGCGAAAGGCGGTGTTTGAAATCCGTACAGCCCAGGGGAAGAGGATCACAGCGACTGCTAACCACCCGTTCCGCACCTTGGACGGATGGAAGCGATTGGACGAGCTGGGACTGAACGATCGGATCGCCGCGCCACGTCGGTTGGACGTTCCCGCAAAGGAATCGTGGCCGGCTCACGAAATCATCACACTCGCCGGCCTACTCTCGGAGGGCAATCTCTGTCACCCGTCGACGCTCTACTTCTATGGGAACAGTGCGGTCCAGATACACGACTTTGCGAGCGCAATCGGGCAATTCCCCAACACCGTGGCCCGGATCGATTGTCGCGCTAACGGACAACTCGAAGTCGCGGCCAACCTGGGGCGGCATTGGCGCGTACGCGAAGACGCAGCGGCGCAGTATTCGTGCGAGGGGAATCTGGCTGTCGTTCTCGACCGAGTAAGGAGCGGAGCATTTCTGTGGGCCGAACGACTTGGAATCCTGGGAAAGAAGGCCATCGAAAAGCGCGTGCCCGTGGAAGTCTTCTCCCTGAGAGACGAGGATCTGGAGCTCTTCTTGGGGCGGCTCTGGGCGGGCGACGGCTACATCTGCAACGAGACGCAGCCTACTCCGTTCTACGCCACGTTTTCGGAAGGCCTCGCCGACGACGTTCAGCTCCTGCTGCTGCGCCTCGGCATCCCAAGTACGATTCATCGCAAGGCCTTTCGCTACCGGGGCACCTCACGCCCGGGCTATACGGTGCACCCGATGGGCGAATCCGGCGTCGAGTCCTTCGCCGAGCGAGTGGCTCCTCATGCGCTGGGGCGCGAAAAGGCTGCGCAAATGCTGCTCGAGTCTCTCAGAAACTCGGAGCGGGGCCGCACGAGCAAGGACACCATTCCGCCCGAGGTTTGTCGCTGGGTTAATGAGGAGCGCACCCGCCTTGGTTTGACTTGGAGGGAGGCAGGGCTTCGCTCGGGCGTGGGCATGAACGGATTCATGGGAAATGGAGCAAGGAGGCGGCGCGGGTTCCTCCGAGGAACGATCCGAAAGTTGGCGCAGTTATTCGCATCGGAGAGGCTCGCCCGCATCGCTGACTCCGATGTCTACTGGGACCGCATCGTCTCGATCGAGCCCCGCGGCGTCCAGGACACGTACGACCTCACGGTCGAGCACGACCACAACTTCGTCGCGAACGGGCTGATCGTCCACAATTCGCATTCCGCCGCCTACGCGATGCTCGCCTACCAGACCGCCTACCTGAAGTCCCACTTCCCGGCCGAGTTCATGGCCGCCGCGCTCACGAGCGAACTCGCGGACAGTGCGCGCATCGTGACGCTGATCGAGGAGTGCCGCCGGATGCGGCTCGAGATCCTGCCGCCCGACGTGAACCGCTCCACGTGGCGCTTCACGCTGGAGGACGGGCGCATCCGCTTCGGGCTGGGCGCGGTGCGGAACGTGGGGCAAGCTTCAGTGGAGGCGATCGTGACGGCGCGCGCCGGCGAGGGCGCGTTCCGCGATCTGTTCGACCTGGCGATGCGCGTGGACGCCCGCGCGCTCAACCGGCGCGTGCTCGAGAGCCTGATCGCGGCGGGCGCCTGCGACGGCCTCGGCCCGGAGCGCGGCGCGATGCACGCCGGGGCGGGGCGCGTGCTCGAGCAGGCGGCGGCGCTGCAGCGCGAGCGCGACAGCGGCCAGTCGTCGCTGTTCGGCGAGGAGGGCGGCGTGGCGGTGGTGGCGCCGCCGCCGCCGGAGGGCCCGCCGTGGAGCGGGAGCGACCGGAGCGCGCACGAGAAGGAGGTGCTGGGGTTCTACTTCTCCGAGCACCCGCTCGAGCCGCTGCGCGAGACGCTGGCGAGGCTCGTCACGCACACCGTCGGGGAGGCGCTGGAGCTGGAGGACGGCGCAGAGGTGCGGGTGGGGGCGGTGGTGATCGACGTGAAGCGCCTCACCACCCGCGCCGGCAAACCGATGGCGAGCGTGACCCTCGAAGACCTCACCGGGCGGATCGAGTGCACCGTATTCCCGGACACCTGGGAGACCGCGCGGGCGCTGCTCGAGGAGGACCGCGTGGTCGTGGTCAGCGGCCGGGTCGAGGTGCGCGAGGACCGGGGGCTCAAGCTGCTGCTCGCGGAGGCCCGCTCGCTGGAGCAGGCGCGCAGCGAGTATCGTCAGTGCCTCCACCTCGAGATCCGGTCGGAGAATCTCTCGGTGGGGTGGTTCGAAGAGGTGGACGAGGCGCTCTCGGGTTTCCCGGGGGATGCCGATGTCTACCTCCACATCGTGCTGCCCGACCACTCGCGCAAGGCCAGCCGCTCGAAGCGCTACCGGGTGGCCGAGGACGAGCGCGTGGTGGCGACGCTCAAGCAGCGGTTCCCGTTCGTGCGGGTGGGCTGGGGAAAGGGGATGGCGTGACCGCCTGGCTGGATTTCGAGAAGCCCGTGGTCGAGCTGGAGGAGAGAATCCAGGAGCTCAAGGCGCAGGCCGGCGACCGGGGGCTGCCGGCGCGCGACGAGATCGCGGACCTCGAGCGCAAGGCCGATTCGCTGCGCCGCGAGGTCTACGCCAACCTCTCGCCCTACCAGCGCGTGCAGCTCGCGCGTCATCCGCGCCGGCCCTACGCGCTCGACTACATCGGGCGCTGCTTCACGGAGTGGACCGAGCTCCACGGCGACCGCCACTTCGGCGACGACCCCGCGATCGTCGCCGGGCTCGCCCTGCTCGACGAGCGGCCGGTGCTGGTGATCGGTCAGCAGAAGGGGCGCGATACCAAGGAGAACCTGCTGCGCCGCTTCGGCATGCCCAACCCCGAGGGCTACCGGAAGGCGCTGCGCCTGATGAAGCTCGCCGAGCGTTTCGGCGTGCCGGTGGTCACGCTGGTGGACACGCCCGGGGCCTATCCGGGGCTCGGCGCCGAGGAGCGCGGCCAGGCCGAGGCGATCGCCGTCAACCTGCGCGAGATGGCCCGGCTCCGCGTTCCGCTGGTCACGGTGGTGATCGGCGAGGGCGGCTCGGGCGGAGCGCTCGCGATCGCGGTGAGCGATGTGGTGCTGGTGTTCGAGAACTCGGTCTACTCCGTGATCTCGCCCGAGGGCTGCGCCTCGATCCTGTGGCGCGACGGGAAGAAGGCGCCGCTGGCGGCCGCTGCGCTGGGGCTCACCGCGCCCGACCTCATGCGGCTCGGCGTGGTGGACGGGGTGCTGCCCGAACCCCTGGGCGGCGCGCACCGCGACCCGGCGAAGGCGGCCGGGACGCTCAAGGCTGCGGTGATCGGGCACCTGGACCGCCTGAGCGGTGTACGAACGGAGGAGCGGATCGAGCAGCGCGTGCAGAAATACCGGCGCATGGGCGTGTTTCGCGGAGACGCGGCTTGACCCTCCTAAATGGCGGTTGTTAGACTCGCAACCGCGCTCGAATCGGCAGTATCGCGAGGCTCCGATTGAATCGGGAAGCGCATCGAAGCGGGGGGTCCGCCCCGCACGCGGCCCGGGATGCAGGTCGCGTCACACTTCACCCACCAGGCTCGCAGCCAGGAGTTTCATGGCGCTCAGTCCCGATCTGCTCGCGATTCTGGTGTGCCCCGCCTGCAAGGGTGACCTTGCCTACAGCGAGGCCGCGCAGACCCTGACCTGCGACCGCTGCCGGCTGCGCTACCGGATCATGGACGACATCCCGGTGATGCTGGTCGAAGAGGCCCAGAAGTTCTGAAGCCGTCCAACCCCCCGCTGCGCCCGCAACGCCACGCAAGAGCGGCTCGCCCGGCCGCCTGGCTGGCTCTGGCCGTTCTCGCGCTTCCCGTCTGGGCCGCGGCGTCGCCGCGCGACGTGCGCCTGCTCCCTTCCGGTGCGGGCTCGGCGCGCTTCACGGTCGTGGTCCCCGAGGCGCGCATCGGGCCCGTGCCGGGGGCGGAGGGCTCGAGCGAGATCCTGATCGCGGGCTACGGGAACGCCGCGCCGCCCGGAAGCCCGGCGCTTCCGGTGCGGATGCTCCAGGTCGCGGTCCCGCCCGCGGGAGAGGTGAGGCTCAGCGCCGCGGCGGTCGCGGGGGAGACGCGCGACGGCGTGCTGCTCGCGCCGCCCGGCCTGCTCCCGCGCGGACACGAGAGCGAGCCGCCGCGCTTCGAGCGCTCGGCCGCCGCCTACGCAGCCACCGCCTCGCTCGCGCCGCAGCGCGCGCGGCTCGTCGGCGTCTCGTGGATGCGCGACCAGCGCGTGGCCACGGTCGCGGTGTTCCCCGCCGACTACGAGGCGGCGGCGCGCCGGGTCACGCTCTACCGCGAGATCGAGGTGGAGCTGACGTTCGGACCGGCGGCCGGCGAGGGCGCGGCGCCGCGGCTCGACGATTCGTTCGAGGCCGTCTACCGCGAGGTGCTCGTCAACTACGAAGCCGGCAAGGCCTGGCGGCGGCAGCCGGCGGGGGCCGGCACGATGGCGCCGCTCCTCGGCGCGGGCCCCACCCGGCGCCTCGGGGCCTCCCCGGCCCTGGCCGCGGCGGTGCCCGACACCAGCGTCTTCGTGGGGCGCGACTGGATCAAGATCGCGATCACGAAGACCGGCTTCTACAAGGTGGACCTGGGCCAGGTCCGCAACACGGCTCTCTTCGCGTCACTCCCCGGAGGTGCGGACAGCGCGCCGTTCGACAGCCTGCGGCTCTTCACGTGGCCCGGGAACCCGGTGCTTCCCGAGGACACGTACTGCGACAGCTGTGAATTCCGCGAGGTCGCCATCAGCGTAGAGGAAGCGAGTCCCGACGGCATCTTCAACATCAACGCCGACGCGTTCACCTTCTTCGCCCTCGGCCCCAGCGACTGGGCCGACCTCTACGATCCGACGCTGCCGGAATCGGTGTTCGTCAATCATCCCTACGAGACCCGCAACTACTACTACCTGACGGTCGCGACGGCCGCCCAGCCGGTCGCCCGGGGGGCTCACGCGCGGATCCCGTCGATCACGACGGTCGCGAGCGGCTCGGAAACGACCCCGGCGGACTTCGCAGCCCGCGTTCACATCGAGCAGGACATCGAGTATTGGCCCGACCTCGCGCCCAACTACTACGGGCCCGATCCCGGCGTGTTCTGGGAGAAGTGGTTCTGGAAAAGCATGTCGATCGGGGGCCAGTTCTCGCCCGACGTGGACACGCCCGGAGCGGACAGCCTGCAGCTCGCGACGGTGCGCATCCGGCAGTGGGGGATCGACTGGGGCGGGAC
>Ga0210379_10000517_pt1 | contig 12670 bp, 10 predicted proteins | sample PLMedo_2_FD_155468 | JGI IMG/M metagenome (GOLD analysis project Ga0210379, IMG submission 155468) | Groundwater sediment microbial communities from an aquifer in East River, Colorado, USA - PLM4_32_coex redo | ecosystem: Environmental > Terrestrial > Soil > Riparian zone | place: USA: East... | reverse complement strand
CCGGATCAGCCAGGCCGGCCCGCGCGGCTGATAGTGGCAATCCAGCCGAAAGGCTGGCTCGGCGCAAGGGGTGCCGGTTCCCGGTGGGAGCCGGTATCTTGCGTCACGAAGAATTCTCCGCGGTAAGTCGAACTCCACCAACAAGGAGCTTGCCGCGAAACTGGACGAGCTGGAGAGGAAAGTGCGAATCGCACGACTCGTGACGCGATCGACCCGGTATTAGTCATCGCGTCACTGCGTTGAAACCGATTACACTACCTGCATGAGCGAGCCGATCCAGATCCGCATGGGAGGCTACGGCCCCCCGACGACGACGTGCAGCCGCGGGCTGAAAATCATGGGCGACCGGCTCGCGCAAGAGTTCGGCAAGTCCGTGGACGTGAAGTACATCTGGAACGTCATGGACCTCGGCTACAAGGGCGGCGACCTGCTGTGGATGGCCGAGCACGGGATACTCACGCTGTCCTACCAGTCCACCAGCTACCTCGCCGACCGGGTGCCGGAGCTGGACATGGCAGACCTTCCGTTCCTGTTCGACGGGCTCAAGGACGCGCGGGCCGCGATGGACGGCAAGTTCGGCGCCTGGATGACGCGCAAGATCGAGGAGCGCATTCCCGGCTACCGCGTGCTGGGCTACTTCGAGAACGGCTACCGCCATGTCTCGAACCAGCTGCGCCCAGTGCGCGCGCTCGCCGACCTGAAGGGCATGCGCGTGCGCCTGATGCCCGGCAAGATCCACGCCCGGAGCTTTGAGTTGCTGGGCACGGTCCCCTTCTCGCTCGACCTCAAGCCGGGACTGGAAGCGGTCGTGTCCGGGGCGGTCGACGCGCAGGAAAACCCGCTTGCCAACACGGTGGACTATGGAGCGCACAAGGTCCACCGCTACCACACCCTCACCGGGCACTGCTATTTATCGCGCGGCATCTACATGAACCGCGCCGAGTTCGAGCGCTGGCCCAAAGAACTTCAGCGGGGAATCCAGCGCGCGGCGCGCGCGGCGATCGTCGCCCAGCGCGATCTCGCCGTCGAGGAGGAAGAAGTCGCGCGCAAGGCAATCGAGGCCTCGGGCGGCGAAGTGGTGGAACTGACCCCGGCGGAGCGCGCCGCGTTCGCCCGCGCCGTCAAACCGCTGCACGAGGAAGCGCGGCGGCGCTTCGGCGACGAGGTCTTTGCGCTCATTGGCAAGTGATGAGTGACGAGTAACGAATGATGGGTGACGAGTGATGAGTGATGGGGCTCCCGCGCAGCGGGATCCTCTGCCCGACACGCTGCATCCTGTCGGGCGTTCGCCTGTCGCCTTTCGACTTTCGCCTTCAGGCGCAACCCTCGGCCAGGCGCTCATTCCAGCCGGATGTTCGCCAGCCGGATCACCTTGGCGTATTTCTCGACCTCGCGCCTGAGCAGCGCCGTCAGTTCCTCCGGGCTGCTGACCACCGGATCCAGCGCCTCCTGCGCATAGAAAGCCTTCATCTCCGGCGAGTCGAGCGCCTTGCGGATCTCCGCGTTCAACTTGTCCACGATCGGCCGCGGCGTTCCTTTCGGGAAAAACATCGCGTACCAGTTGTCGGACTCGAAACCGGGATAGATCGAGTTCATCGTCGGCAGGTCCGGCAGCGCCGAGGACCGCTTCGGCGTGGTGACCGCGAGCGCTTTCGCCTTGCCGGTCTTCAGGTGCGGCATGATCGAGGGCGCGGGGGTGAAAATGTAGTCGATTTCTCCCGAAACCAACGCGATCGCCGCCGGCCCGCCGCCGCGGTAGTGGACCACGGTCGACTTGATGCCGACGGCCTGGTTGAACATCTCGGCGGTGAGATGAGCGGTGGTCCCCGCCACATTGCCGCCCGCGTTCAGGCTGCCCGCTGTCCGCTTCGCCAGCGTCACGAACTCCTTGACCGATTTCGCCGGCACGCTCGGGTGCAGGGCAAGCACCAGCGGCGCCGAGGAGATCCAGCTGATCGGCTGCAGGTCCTTGTGTATGTCGAATTTCATGCGCTGGGCGTAGAGCGTCACGACCACCGAGATGCTGGCCGACGTGATGAGGATGGTGTTGCCGTCCGGCGGAGAATCCACGGCGAGCTGGCCCGCGATCAGGCCACTGGCGCCGGTCCGGTTATCGATGACGAAGTTCTGGCCCATGCTCTTCTGGAACGCGGTGGCGAGCAGACGCGCCTGGAGGTCTGTCCCGCCGCCCGGCGGAAACGGCACCAGGAAGCGCACCGGCTTGTTGGGCCACTGCTGCGCAACGGATGGAAGCGGGAGGGTGAAGCCAATCGCCGCGGCTGCCGCCAGTGCACAGGCTTTGTGCTTCATCTGCACCCTGTCCTCGTAAGGATTGGGGATGACCATGCCAGCCCGCCAATATGCTAGCACCTTGCCCTGGCGGACTGCCGATTCCTGTACCCGTTTTGGCCGCACTCGCCCGACCCGATCAACAAAAAACCCCGCCGCAGCGGGGTTTTTTGCTGGGTCGAATCACGATTCACGAATCACGATTCAAGCCTTCCGGGATGTCAGACCTTCCCCGCCTTGCGCTTCTGGATGTGCTCCTCGACGCCCTTCTTGCCGACGTCCGTTTCCGGCTTCCACTTATTCTCGTGCTTGAGCAGGGCTTTCTTGTCCCAGACGTGGGTCGCGTCGCCCATGTAGACGATGAACACCTCGCACCCGTCCGGATATTCGTACGGCCCGTGGGGGATGTCCCAGCCGAACACGTAGTCGCCGGGGCGCAGGTCCTTGCCGGCCACGCACATGCGGCCCTTGGTCACCAGGATCGAGTGCCAGCTATTGTGCGTATGCGCGGGCTCGACGTATCCCGGCGGGAAGCGATGCTTCATGTCGAGGCGCTTCATCACCGGATCGTAGTTGAGCACCTTGACCTGCACGCCGGGCGGGAGCTTCAGCACCCCGCGCACGTCGTCGCTTTCCCACGGAACCTCGTGGTCGTGGATCGCCTTGAAGGTGTGGTCGCAACCGTCCGGGAACACGACACTGGTGGCCTTCTTCGCTGTCTTCGCTGCCATTTCGAGTTGCCTCCTTTCAGGTACTCATTCTATTTTAATACCGGCGTCCTTGATCAGCTTCGAGAATTTCGCGGAATCGGACTTGATGGCGTCGGTAAATCCCTGCGGCGAGCTGAGCACCACCTCGAGACCGAGGCCGACATACTGCGCCTTGACCTCCGCCTGCTGCAGCCCTTGGGCAAGTCCGGCGTTGATCTTGCTGACGATGGCCTGCGGGGTGCCCTTCATCACCAGCAGCCCCCACCAGTTGTCCAGCACGTACCCCGGCAGCCCGGCCTCGATCGCCGTCGGGATCTCGGGCGTGAGCCCGAAACGCTTCGACCCGGCCACCGCCAGGGCGCGCAGCTTGCCCGCCTTGACGTGAGGCAACGCGACCGGCATGTCGGAGGCGATCATGTGCAGCCGTCCGCCGATCAGGTCCAGGATCGCGAGCACGGTGCCCTTGTAGGAGACGTGCACCATGCTCGCGCCGGTGATGACCCTGAACATCTCGCCGCCGAGGTGGGGCAGAGTGCCGATCCCGCTGCCGCCGTAGGTGAGCCCGTCCTTGCTCGATTTCGCAAGCGCGATCAGTTCCTTGATCGATTTCACCGGCAGCGACGGATTTACCACGACCAGCTGGGGCGCGGCGCCGATCAGCGATACCGGCGTGAAATCGCGCAGCGACTGGTACGCGATCTTCGGGTAGAAGAGCGGGTTCAACACGATCGGAGCGACGCTGCCGATCACGATCGTGTAGCCGTCCGCCGTGGCCTTGGCCGCGATTTCCGTGCCCAAGCTGCCGCTCGCGCCCGGGCGGTTGTCCACCACCACGCGCGCGTTCCATGCTTCGCCGAGCTTCTGGCCGGCGATGCGCGCCAGGATGTCCGAAGTTCCCCCGGGCGGGTACGGCGCGATGAGACGGATCGGCTTGGTGGGATAGGCCTGGCCCGTCGCCAGCCCGGCGGTCATGGCACAGGCCGCCGCTCCCACTAGCAGCATTGCTCGCCGCAGTTTCTGCTCATCCATCGGACTTCCCCCCTCTGGGTTGTATTCTTCGGGCCGGGCCCGGACACTCCGTGGCCTTGTTGTACGATCTTACCTGACCATGAACGACCCTCCAGCCAGGGATTGCGCGGACATCATACCTCTGCGTGACTCGCGGATGGTAACTGGAGCCGGATTCACTTCCTTTTTTCAGATCGATGAGCGCCTGAAATGTGAACCCGGCCCCTGTTTCTTCGTCAGTGGAGATTCACGACCTGCACGCGCGCCGGCCATGCGCCGCGCCCGATCGCCGTCGCGCCCTCGAAAATGACATAGCTGTCACGGCCGTAGTGCGGGAGGGGCCGCGCCAGGGCTGCGAGCGACGCCGCATCGCGGGCGGATACGACGGCGAGCGTGGTGCCGTCCGCGCGGGTCGCCGTCCATGCCTGAGCCGAGCCCTTGCCGCGCACGGCGCCGGGCCGCGCGGGCAGCCCGCGCCGCGCGAGCCACGCGTCCACTGCCGCGTCCAGACCGATGACCAGCGCCGGTGCCGCCGCCAGATCATCGTCCGCGGAAACGATCTTCGGCGCATGGTCCTGAAGCCTGGCCGCGAGCGCTTGCGCGGCATCGTGTGCGGCGCCACGTTGCGGCAGCAGCACCGTGACCGTCGTCCGGTCCACCATGACCTGCCGCAGGATCGGCGGGGCCTCGCCCGGCGCGAGGCGCCGCATAAGCCGCAGCCCCGGATCGAGCGCGAGCTCCAGCGGACGCTCCGGCAGTTCGAGCGCGAACGCCTGGCGCTCGCGCTCGAGATCGACGGCGCGAACCACCTCGCCCGCCTCGGTGCGGAACGCGAGCGGCACTCGCAGCCGATATGCGGGCGCGGGTTGCGCCAGCGTGACCGTCACCGTGTAGCCGGGGCCGGAGCGCGCGCTCGCCGCATCGGCGATGCGCACGGACGGCGCGCCCGGGCGCGCCAGCCACTGCTCGAAGAACGCGCGCAAGTCCCGGCCCGACGCCGTCTCGAACGCGCGTTGCAGCTCCGCCCACGAGGCGATGCGGAAGCGCTGCTCGCGCCAGAAAGCGCGGATGCCGCGATCGAAGGCCTCGCGCCCTACAAGGTCGCGCAACATCAGGAACACCATCGCTGCCTTGTGGTAACCGACGATCTGCGATGCGCCATGGGTGCGCGATGTGAATGCGGCAAGCGGCGCGTCCTGCGCCGGCGGCAGCGCGGCGAAGTCGCGCAGCCACGCGAGGCGCGTGTCGCGCGCCGCGTCGGAGCTTTCGCGCTCCTTGTACGCGTAATCCGCCATGAACGTGGTGAGGCCCTCGGACCAGTTGCCGCGCGCGTGGTCGGGGTAAACGCCGTTCCCCCACCAGTTGTGCAGCACCTCGTGGCCGAGCGAGGTCGCGCGGATGAACGGCAGCCGCAACACCTCGATGCCGAGATAGGTGAGCGTCGGCATGCCGAACCCGGTCGGCGTCGGGCTCGACACGACGCTGAACTCGGTGAACGGATAGTCGCCGATCCACGGCTCGTAGAGCTCGAGGTAGCCCTGCACCGCGTCGAGATAGCCGTGCGCGAGCCCGGCGATTTGCGCATGGAAGTAGGTCCGCAGCCGGATCGGCCGTTCGCCCGCCTCGCGCACTATGCGGGTCTCGATGCGATAGGGGCCCGCCATGAGGTCGATGCCCTCCGCGGGAAAACCGAATTCGAAGCGCGCGCGGTAGCCCTTCTCGGAGTCGGACTCCTCGACGAGGCGCCCCGCGACGAGGCCGCGCTGACCGGGCGGCAGCTCGAGGCTCACGCGATAGCGCGCGAGCGCACCCGCGATGCGCGGGTACCAGCCGCTGGCATCGGGCAGGAAAGTGCCTGCGCCGCCGCTTACCGGCTCGCGCGCCGCGAGCGTCTGCCGGTGGTCGAGCGCAGTATCCAGCGGCAGGAGTTCGCCCCGCCACTGGACCTCGATCCGGCGCGGCGCGCCCGGGCTGCCCGGGAGCCGCCAGCTTTGCATGCCGCCCGCGCTTCCGACGCCCGGCCCCAGGGGCTTGCCGTCAACCAGCGCGCGCGTGACCTCGAAGCGGCTGCCCAGCGCGAGCGTGAACTCGTCCGCAGCGCCCGCCGTGATGACGCTGCGGCCCTCGAGCGTGCGCGTTGCCGGATCGATGCGCACGGCGATGTCGTAGTCTGCCGCGGCAGTGCCGGCCGCCGCCGCCGGCGCGCCGCTGGCGGCGAACGCGGCGAGCACGATCGGCCAGGCGCGCCCCCCGGACTGCAACAATGCGACCAGGCGGCTCACCGCGCCACCGGCGGAAATTTGGCGATGATCTCGACGGTCTCGTCCCCGCGCCTCACCTTCAGCGGCAGCCACGTGCCCGGCGCCTGGCGTTGCACCGTTTCGGAAACCTCGCTCGTTTGCTTCACCGGCAGCCCCGCCATCTCCGCGATCACGTCGCCCTCGCGGATGCCGGCTGCCTCGGCGAGGCTGCCCTTATCCACCTGCGCGACGCGGACGCCCTCTGCTGCCGGCTCGATGCGAATACCGAGCCGCTGGCGCCGCAGCGCGGGCACGACCGGCGCCGCGACTCCGAATACCGCATCCGCGATGCCCGCGACGAGTTCACGGCATTCGACGCCTCGGTCCCATGGCAGCAGCACTGTGACATCCGCGATGCCGAGTTCCCGCAGTTGATGCGGCACACCATAGCCGTGTACGACGTGGCCGCTGCCCATGATGCCGACCACCAGCGGCCGCTTCGGGCGCGCGAGCGCCGAGTGAATGGCCTGCGCCATCGCCCGGTCCCAGAGTTGCTGGCTAGCGACGAAGCGCAGGAAGTCCGGATCGTCGCGGCCGGCTCCGGGCCGCTTGCCGCCGCCGCGCTCGTGCTCGCGGTAAATCGGGAGCAGGTAGTCGAGGTAGGCCGTACTCGGCGCCGCGGGACGCGTCACGCCTTCGCGCTCGCTCTCCGCGATACCCTCGAATCCCTTCGCGGCCGCCTCGCGCCGCAGGCGCTCATCGACGTTGAGCGCAACCATCGGGATCCGGTTGATCCGCGCGAAGTGGAACAGCGGCAGGTAGAGGTCAGGATTGAAGCGCCAGACGTTGCGCCAGTCCGTGGCAGCGAGAAATTCCGACTCGGAGATCTCGCCCGCAACCCAGCGGTCGAGCGCCTTCTGCGCCCGGCGCGGAAACATCTCGAAGCCGATCACCATGTCGGGCCGGGCCGCGTGCAAGGCCGCGAGCATCTGCGCCTGCCAGCGGTGGTGCTCGAAGCTCTCGTGCATTTCGCCGAGCAGGACCGCCGACTGGGTCGCCGCGCGCGCGATGACCCTGGAGGCCTCGGTCCGCTCGCCACCCGGGACCACCCAGCTCGCGACCGGCACGCAGTCCGCTCCCGCGCCGGGTACAACCTGCGCCAGCGCCGCGGCTGACATAGCGCCGAGCACGACAAACGCTACGCAGGCGACGCCCGAGGGCTTCGTTCTCATCGAATTGGCATGATATGCAAAACGGTGACGATAGTCCCACGTTACGCCTCCCGTAAACCGGGGACCACGATTTCCGGTTTGTGATCTCGTCACTCCCACAGGGGGCGGCGAAACGCCGCCCCCTGTGGCGCTGGCCGGGATTTGGCGCGATACTTTCCGGAAACGTCGCAACCAGCGCCAGGTGTCGCAGAAATGCAGATGGACCGGTTCAACATCACACGACAGACGATCACTTTCCTGGTGCTGCTCGCGGTTCTCGAACTGGCGATCGTCCTGGTATTCCCACTCGTGTCCGTTCTCTTCGGCGCCTTCGCGGTACTGCTCGTGGCCCTGGTGTGGGTGAAGGCGGGGATCCGCACGCGGAAGTGGCTGTGGTGGAACCCCATTGCCGTGCCGCTCACCCAGGTGGAGGGCACCATCGCGCTCTCAGCGGTGCTGTTCTTCTCGGCCGGCGTCCTGGTAACCGGCTATGAAGCGATCCGATTCGCATCAGGAGAGAAGAACGTGCTGACCGGCTACGCCTTCCGGCACATGCTGCGCAGCCCGCCCAGCCCGCCGCTCGGCTCGCGCTCCAGCAGCTACTCGGACCCCGCGATGCAACAGCGGCTGAAGGACGAGCTCGCCAAGGCGGGCATCCCCTATGCCCTGGACGTCACGGACGGGAAGGAATTCATCAAGTGGTCGGTCGAGCACAACGCGGCCGTGGAAGACATTAAACGCAGGCGGGTCGATACCCTGTTTTCCGACAATCGCAATGCCTTGTTTCCCGATCCGGCGCTGCGGGAGGAATTCACCGCCTGGTTGAGAGGGCGGGGTATTCCCTATGAAATCGTGAACTCGCGCGACGGAGAATTCGTCGTGTGGGAAAAGGGCCCGAACGACCTGGTGCGGCAGTTCATGGAAGGGCGATCCACGGACTGCGCGCCCGGCGCCGCCGCGGGCGCATCCGGCAAGGCCGGGCAGGCGCGCTGTTGAGGCGGCGCCAGCCCTCCTGAAAACGTGGTTCGTGCTTCGACCGCTGAAGTTTGCAGTGGGCAGTGGGCAGAAACTGCAAACTGACGGCTGGCGGCTAAGAGCTCCTCATCCCTCCTACCTCATCCGTCGGCAGCTCTCTTCCTTCCGCCTTCCTCTCTAGTGATTCCCGAGCCCCGGTAGTAGAGTCGTCACTTCAGCGCCCATCGCCGGGCACGGGGGACCATGAAGACCATCGCTATAGCCGCCGCGGCACTGGCGTTCGCGCTGTCGGCGCCTGTCACGGACGCACAAGAAACGTTCCCCTCCCGCCTCATCACCGTCGTCAACCCGAACGCGCCCGGCGGCACGTCGGACATCATCACGCGCGGCATGACGGAACCGCTCCAGCGTGCCTTCAAACAAACGGTGGTCACGGTCAATCGCGTTGGCGCCGGCGGCGCCGTGGGCGGACTTTACGTGGCGAGGGCGCCCGCCGACGGTTACACCGTCCTGCTCAACACGGTGACCCACGTGTTGATCCCGATCACGGAGCAAGTCCTCGGCCGCCCCGCTCCCTACTCGCCCGACGATTTCATCCTCCTCGCGCGGGTCACGGCCGATCCGCTGCTGTTCGTCGTGCATCCCAGCCTGCCCGTGAAATCGGTGAAGGAGCTGGTCGCCCTCGCCAAGGCCAGGCCCGGGGAGCTGACGTTCTCCTCGACCGGCCTCTACGGCAGCGGGCACATCGCCATGGCGATGCTGATGCGCGCCGCCAACATCAATCTGCTGCACTCGCCTTACAACGGCGGCGGTCCGGCCATGACCGCCGTTCTCGGCGGCCACGTGTACATGTTCCAGGCGCCGGCGGGCGTAGCGAGTCCGCAAATTGCTTCCGGCCGCGTGCGCCTGATCGCGCAGACGGGCGCGAAACGCGTGCCCGCGCTCCCCGACACGCCGACGCTCAGGGAAGCGGGCTACGACGCCGAGTTCATCCTGTGGGCCGGATACTTCGCGCCGGTCAAGACGCCGCCCGCCGCCGCCAGGGCATGGCAGGCCGCGCTGCGTGAAAGCGCGGCGGACCCTCGATTCAAGTCCGCGATGGAAAAGATCAACGTCATCGTCGACTACCTCGACGGCGACGCGCTCAGGGCATGGTACGACACCGAGCTGAAGCGGCTCGAGCGCGAGATCCGGGCCATCGGCAAGATCGAAGCAAGAACCTGAGGAGATACAGCAATGGACTTGCGGCAGCTCCAGGAGCGCGGCCTCGCGCTGCGCCGGCGGATATTCGGCGTTTAAGCCGGGTCGGACCCGCGCCACGCGCTCGGGAGATCGAAATAACGGGAAGTCGTGAAATCGGGAGATCGGGAGGTCGAAAACCCGGGAGATCGGAAAATCGTCAGAGGGAGTTCCCCCTCCCGCTCTCCAGCCCTCACGGTAATGGACGTACGCGCATTTGTCTATGGCCGGGGTTTGGCGCGATACTCCGAGGACAATCGATTTGATCCGGTTCCCTTCTCCACTCTCGCAAGAGCCTGCATTGATGCCTGCCAGCAAGAAGTCCGCGCAATCCGAATGCACGGTAACCCCGTTGCTCCCGGTCACCATCCAGCCCGGCAACATCCGCTACGCGCCCGGCGTGCGCGCCGGCCGCTGGGTATTTGCCACCGGACACAAAGGCACGGCTGATTTCGTGAGCGGCATGGCGCCCGAGGTTATCGACGAATCCGCGCCGCGCCACGGTTTGCCGAAGCACAAGAAGGAGGCGCAGCGCATCTTCGCCAATTTCGCGAAAGTGCTGAAAGCCGGCGGCACCGACCGCAAGCAAATCGTGCGAGTCGACCAGTACTACACGGGCGGGCAGGTCGTTCCCGCCTACCATGAAGTGCGGCGCGAATTCTTCGCGGGCCACGTGCCGCCCAGCACCTCGAATCTGCATCAGAAGTTCCTGCTCGCGGGGCAGGACATGGAGGTGCAGCTGATGGCCGTCGTTCCCGCCAAGGGCTTCGAGGTGGTGCAGCACCGTCCTGAGAATCTTCCGGTGCACGCGACTTCCGCCTACAGCCCGGTGCTCACCTGCGGCGACTACGTGTTCGTGGCCGGCCAGACCGCGGAAGCGCTCAAGACCGAGGAAGGCCCGATCGACCCCGCGGCACGGATGCCGGCCGGGCACCTGTGGAAAGGCACGCCGATCAAGCTCGAGACCGAGTTCGTGATCGAGCGCAAACTCAAGCCCGCGCTGGCCAGCGTCGGAAACACGCTCGCCGAAGTGGTGAAGGCGCAAGTCTACCTGCGCGACGTCAATGACATCCCGGCTTTCAACGAAGTATGGGCAAAGCACTTTCCGGAGGCGCCGCCCGCCACCACCCTCATCACCACCGCCACGCCCGGCTTCATCTGCGAGGCCGGCCGCATCGAAATCAACACCATCAGCGTGCGTCGCGGCGGCCGCACCCGAAAACAGGTGATCGATGCCGGCGTGCCTACTGCCTGCGCCGGCCACGTGCAGGCGATCCGCGCCGGCGACCTGCTGTTTCTGTCCGGGCTGATGGCGGTGGACTCGGGCGGGGCGCTTGCCCCGTCGGCGCGCATCGATCCGCGCCAGCCGCACTTTGGCAGCGCCGTGCAACTGCAGATGGACACCCTCCTCGCCCAGGCGCAGCGCATCTGCCGCAAGGCCGGCACTTCGCTCGCCAACGTGGTGCGCGCGCAGCAGTTCCATACGAATCTTGGCGACTTCAACGGCGCCTGGCAGGTCTGGCAGCACCACCTGCCCGGCCGGCACCTGCCGTTCTCGGCGATCGAAGTGCCGGCGCTCGGCGTTCCGGGCGCGGTCGTAATGCTGGACCTCTGGGTGTATGTTCCCTGAAAGGAAGACCATGAAGCCAGGCTCATTGACTCCCGCTCGTTTCCACCGCCGCGTCCTAGCGGTGCTGCGCACCCTGGCCGTCGCCGCACTGGTGGTGCCCGCGTTGGCGCGGGCGCAGACAGCCGACCCCGCCGCTGGCTATCCGCCGCAGCAAATCCGCTTCGTCGTCCCCTTCACAGCGGGCGGCGGCACGGATGTCATCATGCGCATCGTCGCGAAACACCTGTCCGAAAACTGGAAGATCACGGCGCTGGTCGATAACCGGGTGGGCGCCGGCGGTGTCGTGGGTTCCCAGTACGTCACGACGCAGAAGCCGGATGGCCGCACCTTCCTCGCGGTGGCAAGCGCGTTCGCCGTGCGCGCCGCGATCGACCGCGGCCTGCCCTACGACGCGACGCGCGATTTCTCCGGGGTCGGTCAGATGGCGCGTTCGCCGAGCTTCATGGTCGTAGCGACGTCGCACGGCTTCGGCTCGCTCAAGGAGCTGATCGCGTACGCCAGGAAGCAGCCCGCCGGAATTTTCTACACTTCGGCTGGCGTCGGCAGCACCGCCCATCTGCATGCGGCCGCCGTGGCGCATCTCGCGGGCATCAAGGCCGACCATGCACCTCAGCGGGGCACGCCGGAAGCGGTGAACGAGGCGATGACGGGACGGGTGCTCTACGCGTTCGCGCCGGGGCCGAATGCGATCCCGCTCGCGCGAGCGGGCAAGCTGCAAATCCTGGCGACGACTTCTCCCGCCGGCGCCCGTTTCCTGCCGGGCATACCGAGCCTCGCTCAGGCGGGGCTGCCCGGGTACGAGGGCGACGACTGGTTCGGCGTGTTCGCGCCGGCCGGCACCCCCCTGCCGATCCGGGAGCGCGTGTCGAAGGAAATGGCGCGCATCCTCGCACTCTCCGAGGTTCGCGAGCGCCTGTTCATTCTCGGCGCGGAACCGGTGTCGAGTCCGCCGGTGAAATTCGAGGCATTTGCGCGCGACTACATCGCCCGCACGCGCAAGCTCGGCGACGCCATCGGCATCAAGCCCCAGTAATGCTGGAAAAGCGTCTCAGATGAAGCGTCTCAGATAATGCGTCTCAGGTACTGCGTCTCAGATAAAGCGCCCTATCTGCGACGCCTCATCTGCGACGCCTCATCTGGGACGCCTTATCTGGGACGCTCTCTGACAAGGAAGGAGCCATGGGAACGATCGAAGCACGTCTGACGCGAATGGGCTACGAGTTGCCGCCGCCGTTCGTTTTTCCGAAAAACAACCGCACCGGCTGCACCCATGCCGGCACGCTGCTCCTGCTGTCTGGGCACGGGTTGGATCTGCCCAAGTTGCCCCACGTCCGGCAGACCGGCAAGTTCGGCGTGGACATCACGGTG
>Ga0210379_10000516_pt1 | contig 12672 bp, 8 predicted proteins | sample PLMedo_2_FD_155468 | JGI IMG/M metagenome (GOLD analysis project Ga0210379, IMG submission 155468) | Groundwater sediment microbial communities from an aquifer in East River, Colorado, USA - PLM4_32_coex redo | ecosystem: Environmental > Terrestrial > Soil > Riparian zone | place: USA: East... | reverse complement strand
GTGCCCTGCATGATCGGCAGGCCGATGGCCGCGTGAAGACCTGATTGAGCGGCAAACGGCGCGCGAGGAAAATTCGCCGCGCGGGTGACGTCCGGTATCCAGGCCGCCTGGCCGGAGGCCCAGACGCGGCCGGGCAGGCCGACCCCGGCGACGAACGTCGACTCCATCGTGACGGCGGCGAACTCCTTGAACGGCTGCGAGGGCGGCTGCCACATACCGACGCATCGCAGAACCTGGCGAGCGCGATCCACTTCCCACAACGCGCCGTACTGCCAGCCGAGTGCGTCGCACACCGCCTGCAGCATACGCGGCCCTGCCTCGAGCATCGTTGGCGATTCCGCCAGCACGCGCGCGGTCTCGTAGATGATCTGTTGGTACGGGCCCTGCGATCCGAGGGCATGCGCGCTTGGGGACGGGAGCCGCTCGTCCATACGTTCACCTCACATGTCCACCGACGTTGCACTACAATACGCCCTGCCGCCTGGCCCTCGCGGAGCTTTCCGCGTGGGCGGGTCGACATTTCTTGGGGGTTTCGATGGCCGCGAACACGGCTCCCCGCGGGCGCATCCTGATCGTGGACGACGATCGCGCGCTCTGTCATGCGCTGGCGGCCCTGCTCGAGGATGCGGGCTATACCGTCGATCAGGCCGGCAACGGGCGCGATGCGGTCGGCCGCCTCGACGCCGGCGGCTTCGATGTCGTGCTACTCGACGTCGGCCTTCCCGACATCAGCGGCCTCGATGTCCTCGCGCACGCGCGCTCCGTGGCCTCACCGCCGATCGTGCTCGTGATGACGGCCGACGACACGCCCGAGACGCTGCTGGCCGCCGTCCGCCGCCAGGCTCATCGCTACCTCCGCAAGCCGTTCGCGCCAAGTGCCGTCGTCGAGGTCATCGACGACGCGATGGCCCGCGCCGCGTCGGCGGCAATGACGATTGAGGTGGTCTCAGCCCGCCCCGAGTGGCTGGAACTGGTCGCGCCATGCGCGCTCGACATGGCGGACCGCATCCAGTCGTTCGTGATGCAGCTGGACGCCAATTTGCCGGACAAGGTGCGCGAGAATGTCGCGCAGGCCTTTCGCGAGCTGCTGAACAACGCCATCGAATGGGGCGGCAAACTCGATTCCCGGCGGAAGGTCCGGATCTCGTGCGTGCGCACCAGCCGCCTGCTGCTCTACCGCATTGCCGATCCTGGAGAGGGATTCGATATCGGCAAGCTCCGCCATGCGGCGATCAACAATCCGGAGGACTCGCCGCTGGACCACGCGCTGATCCGGGAGGAACAGGGCATCAGGCCCGGCGGCCTCGGGCTCATGATCACCCGTTCGCTCGTGGATGAGATCATCTACAACGAGGCGCGGAACGAGGTCATGTTCATCAAGTATCTCTAGACCGACGGGAGGTGCGCCGTGCCCTTGCCGATGAGGATTACTGAACGAAGGGTGGGCGACGTCACGATTCTCGAGCTCGACGGGCCTCTGGTCGTCGACCAGGGCGAGACGACGCTAAAGACCTGGGTCGACCGGATCGTGGAGGAGGGCCGTGTCAACATCGTGCTCGACCTGGGGAAGGTGACCCTTCTCGACAGCGCCGGCATCGGCATGCTGGTCAGCAAATACCTGACCGCCCATCGCAGAGGCGGCAGGCTCAAGCTGCTGCACTTGACGCTCCGGAGCGATTACCTGATGCACGTCACGAAGCTGTTCACGGTGTTCGAGATCTTCGAGTCGGAAGACGAGGCGATTCGGAGTTTCGGAATTGAGCCCTCCGGTGAGGCCCGGTGAGAACCACGCGCTTCACGTCGTCAGCGCCCGTAGAGCCTCGTGAGGTAGTCGACGACAAGCTTTGCGTCAGCGTCCGACCCGGGCGCGCCCTTGTCGCGCATATCGCTCACGATGGCCTGCCACTCGATGCGGTTGTGCCGCCTGGCGACGGAGGGCCCCACCCCATGACACACCGCCCCGCACATTTTGTCCACGGCGGCGCGCCCATCTCCCTCGGGTTGTGTGCCCGACTCCTGCGCTTGTCGAGCGGCCACCGGAGCGGGCACATTGGTATCACGCTCCGGCAGCGCAAAGGCGGTGATCTTGGTGCCCGGCGGCGAATTCACGTAGCTGCCACCTCCCGCCGCGACGACAACGTACTGCCGGCCGTCCTTGCCGACGAACGTCATCGGAATCGAATGGGCACTGGCCTCGAGCTCGACCTCCCAGAGAAGCTTCCCGTTGTGCGAATCGAACGCGCGGAACCGATGATCGATGGTCGCCCCCACGAACACGAGTCCGCCCGCGGTGGCGATGCTGCCGCCGATGTTGAGCGTTCCCGTCTCGGCAAAGCCCTTGGCCTTGAGTGATTCGACGATGCCGAGGGGCACGCGCCACGCGACATCGCCGGTGTTCACGGCGATCGCCACCAGTTCGCCGAACGGCGGCGCGGAGCACGGCACCTGGGTCTCGGGATCCCAGAACCTCCCCACCGGGCCACCCCACGGAGAATTTCGCCGATACGTCTGTCCGCCGGTCTGCGGATCCTTCGCCGGCTGCATCCGCGCCACCTGACCGAGATTCATGTAGTTCGTGAAGAGCAACCCCTGGACCGGATCGTAAGAGAACCCATTCCAGTTGCCGCCGCCGATCGTGCTCGGGAAGGTCACCATGAACCGGTCCACGCTGGGCGGCGTGAACGTGCCTTCGGTGTAGAAATCGTTCTTCTTCCACAGCTCTTTGCAAAAGGCCGCGTGGTCCGGCGTCAAGCTGTAGAAGTCCTTCTCCGGGTCGAACGTGATGCGGCCAAGCGGCGCCGGCTTCACGGGATACGGCTGAGTGGGCGACGACGCCTCGCCGGGCACGGTGCTCTTTGGCACCGGCCGCTCTTCGATGCCGAAGATCGGCTCGCCCGTGACCCGGTCGAAGATGAAAACGAACGTCATCTTGGTCATCACGGCGACGGCGGGAATCGTCCTGCCGCCGCGCTTCACGTCGATGAGCGTCGGCGCGGCCGGCAGATCGAAGTCCCAAAGATCGTGATGCACCAACTGGCGGTGCCACTTCAGCTTCCCGGTCGTCGCATCGAGGGCGACCACGGAATTGCCGTAAAGATTGTCGCCCTTGCGGTCACCGCCGTAGTAGTCGGCGGTGGGTGACGTCAGCGGCGCGTAGACGATGCCACGCTCGGCGTCGACCGTGAAGAACGCCCACATGTTGACGCCGGATCGGTTCTTCCAGCTTTCACCCTCCCAGGTTTCAACGCCAGGCTCACCGGCCCGTGGCACGGTGTGAAACGACCAGAGCAGCTTGCCGCTGACCGCATCCCACCCGCGGATGTCGCCGTAGAGGCCGAAACTCGGGAATTGTTCGCCGTTGTTCCCGCCCGTGATGACGATGTTCTTGTAGACGATGGGTTGGGAGACGAGGGAGATCCGGCCGTCAACATCCCCCAGGATTCCCTGCTTGAGATCGACATAGCCGGCGTGGCCGAAGCCTGCCGCAGGCTGTCCGGTCTTGGCGTCGAGCGCCAGCATCGTCTCGCCGGCGCCCATGAAGAGCCGGGGTGCCATTGTGGCCGTGCCGGTCCAGTACGCGACCCCGCGGCGGCTCACCGTGGCGGGTGCCGTGAACTTCCACATGACCCTGCCCGTCTCCGGCTCGAGCGCCGTGACGTCCTTTCCGCTCGTGATGTACATCACGCCGTTGACCACCACCGGGGTCACCTGCAGGCCGGTGACGGCCGTATCGAACGTCCAGGCCACCTGGAGGCTTCCGACGTTGGCGGGCGTAATCTGCGTGGCTGGCGAAAAGCGGTCGCCCGCCAGCGTGCGGTCGTGCGAGGCCCAATCGACCTGTTGGGCCGCAACTGGCGCGAGGAGGGCGCCGGCCACCGCGACTGAGGTGAGCGCCTGCTTGATATTCATGGTTCTGCTTCGAGGCTACACCCGCCATTGCGGCGAGCCAAGGGCGTTACCGTGGCGGCACGGTAACAACCGGTCAAGGCGTAATCGCATAAGATTGGCCGCATGGGCGCCCGCTCAGCTACGCTCACGCCAAGCAAGGTTTCTGACAAGGCGGTTCGGCAGCAACTGAACCGCATCCTTGCCAGCAAGACCTTCGGCCAGGTCGATCGCCTGAAGCGCTTTGTGAGCTTCATCGTGAGCGAATGCGTCTCCGGGCGCGGGGGCGATCTCAAGGAATATGTCATCGGCGTGCAGGTCTTCGGCAAGGAGCCGTCCTTTGACCCACGCACCGACCCGATCGTGCGTGTGCAGGCGCGACGGCTGCGCACACGGCTCGCCCGCTACTACGAAGACGAGGGCAATGCCGACGAGGTGATTGTCGACCTCCCAAAGGGCGGCTATGCGCCGGTCTTCCGTTCACGCGACGGCATGCCCGCCGCCAAACGATCGCTGACCGCCACGCTCGTTGGTCGAAACACGGTCGCCGTCATGCCCCTCGCCGACCACAGCGCCGGCGCCACCCTCGCCTATTTCTGCCAGGGGCTGCGCGATGAGATCGTGCATGCCCTGACATCGCTCAAGGCGTTGCGTGTCCTGGCTGCGACCGCGGATGACGCGACCGACACCGCCGCCGAGAGCGGGCGCCCTGACGCGGCGTTGCTGATCACGGGTGGCGTGCGGCCGGCTCGCGAGCGCCTTCGCGTCACGACTCACCTGGTCGACGGCGCCAGCGGCTATTACCTCTGGTCCGAATCAGTCGATGTCCCGCTTGCGGACCCGGTGGCGGGCCAGGAACAGATTGCCAAGATGCTGGCCGACAAGCTGGCCGCGGAGGTCTTCGACGCTGAAGGCGCGCCGAGTGCGCGGCGCCAGAGCGACAATCTCGCCGCCCGTAATCTCTACTTGCAGGGACGCTATCACCTGAACCAGCGCACCGAAGAAGGCCTGCACAAGGCCGTGGACTTCTTTGAGAAGGCGATCGTCGAAGACACGCAGTTCTCACTGGCGCACGCCGGGCTCGCCGATGCCTACAGCCTCCTCGCCCACTACGGCGTCTTGGGCCCGGCCGACGTGTGGGCCAAGGCGGCATCGAACGCGGCATCGGCCGTGATGCTGGACGACCATTCGGCAGAAGCACACACGTCGCTGGCGCATGTGCGCGCCACGCAGGATTGGGACTTTGCGGGTGCAGAGCGCGCGTTTCACCGCGCCATCCAACTCAATCCCCGGTATCCCACAGGGAGGCACTGGTACGCGATGTCGTGCCTGGTCCCGATGGCGCGCCTCGACGAAGCCCTCGAGCAGATGCGGCTCGCGCAGTCGCTCGACCCTGTCTCGTCGATCATCGCGCGGGATGTCGCCGTGATCCAATGCTACCGGCGGGACTTCGAAGCCGCGCTCGAGCAATGCGACCACACCATTGAGCTTAATCCGCATTTCGCGCCGGCCTACCTGACGCTGGGATTGATCCAGGAACAACGGAAGGATTTCGACGAATCGGCCGCCGCCTTCCGCCGCGCCGTCGACTTGGCGCCGCACTCGCTGCGCATGCAGAGCGCGCTGGCACGTACGCTGGCCCTGTCGGGCAAACTCGACCGCGCTCGCGAGACGCTGGGCACGCTCGAAGAGCTGACGAGGACCCGCTACGTGTCGCCGTTCGAGTTCGTCACCATGTCGTGCGGCGGCGGGGACAGCGAAGGCGGCTACCGCTGGCTCGCGAAAGCCTGCGACGATCGGTGTTTCGAGCTGCTGGCGCTGAAGTTCGACCCGCGCTTCGAGGGGTTACGCGACGATGCCAGGATCACGGCAGCAGCGCGCAAGATCGGCCTGGGCTAGCCCGCCCTGCCGCCGATCAGACCGTCATTTCGTCATCGCCCACTTGAGGGCTTCAAAGTACATCGTCTGCATCCACTTGGTGTCCCACAACTCGCGGGGATGCCCCAGCGTCGAGTAGAAGACGCGGCCCTTACCGTAGGGTTTGGTCCAGGCCACCGGGAAGTCTCCGTCCGTACGATGTACGAGCGGCGCCTTGAGGTCGAGCTTCGACGCATCGAGCCGCGCCAGCACGTGCAGCTTGGTTCTTGAAAGGTCTTTTAACTGGTAGTGCTCGTCGATCACATCAAACGTCTTCGGAAGGTGCCTGGTGATCGGCGACGTGCTGTCTTCGACGACCACCGTGGCGTTGGTGATCTCCCATGGGTGTTCGTCAAACCGGCCGCCCAGCATCTCGCCAAACTCCGGCCAGGAGAAGAACCCCGTCGCGCCCGCATGCGTCGCCACGAAGCCCTTGCCGTCGTCGCGGACAAACTTCAACAGGTCCGCTCGTTGCTCCAGCGTCAGATCGACCTCGCGCACGCCGAAGAAGAAGATCGCGTCGAAGTAATCGAGGTTGCGGGCGAGAAACTGTTCGCCCGTGGCGATGCCGGTGCCCGACTTGAAGAGAATCGGCGACTTGGTGATGGGCTGGGAATCGGTCCTGATAATCGTGTCGTACAGCCCGGATTCCCACCCCAGCCGCTCGATCGTACTGAGAGCGTGAGTGATCGACTCGTGCTGGTAGCCGTTTCGCACGTCGGCCCACGCCAGCACGTGCTTGGCAAACGTCCTCGGAGCCGGGAACTGGGCCCCGAGGACGATCTGTAACGACAGGAGAGTGATGGCGGCGAGTGCGGGAACGGCTTTGGTCATACGCCGGTGTTACTGGTTGCCCTTGAACGGCCGCGGCGTGGCGTCTCCCTCGGTGATCCCAAGCGCCCACTTGATCGCCTCGAAATACATTTGCTGGATGTCGCGGTTGTCCCACACGCTGGCGTCGTGGCCGAATGACGAATAGAAGATGCGACCCTTGCCGTAGCTTTTCGCCCAGACGAGCGGCAGGTCGCCGTCCTTCGAATGATTCTCCGCGTTTGGCGGCATTTTCGACACGTCCAGCCTCAAGAGCACGCGAGACTTGGTGCGCGAGAATTCCTTCGGCTGGTAGAACTCGTCGGAAAACGGAAACGTGGCCGGGAAATGCCGGGTGGCAGGGAAATCGGCGCCCTCATTGATAATCGTCCCTGCGGCCTGGTTCCAGGGATGCCCGTCGTAACGGCCGCCCAGCAGTTCGCCGAACTCCGGCCACGAATCGAACGCTGTCAGCGCGATGTGCGCGGCGACGATGCCCTTGCCATCATCACGAACGAACTTCAGCAGGTCGCTCTTCTGCTGCTCGTCGATCGGCACGTCCCGATGCCCGAGAAAGAAAATCGCGTCGGCCATCCGCAGGTTGGGGCCGCCGCTCGCTGGCTCCCCCGTCGTGCGCTTCGGGTCCATCGCCGCGATGTTCGAATCGGTGCGAATGTAGGTGTCATAGGCGCCCGACTCGTAGCCCAGGCGTTCGATCACCGCGAGGGCATGCGACACCGAGTCGTGTTGCGCGATCCCATTTCGAGTATCGGCCCACGCCAGGACCACTTTCCTGGTCTTGACGCGCGGTGGGCCGCCGCGTCCTTGCTCGGCGTGCGCCGATCCAAACACGTCGGGAAACACGCCACTCACCAGGGCAAGCGCCACAACGGCGACGACAAAGCGGAAGCGGGTCATCACGGCTCTCCTCAAGGTAAGCGAAAGGCGACGACCGCGTCGCTGGTTGGACTCCGCAAGAATCCGCCGCCACCGACGGTGATCGCGACGTACTGTTTACCATCGCGGCCCATGTAGGTCGAGGGGAACGCGTGCGCCGGCACCTCGAGCTTCGTCTCCCAGAGCTCGGCGCCGTTGCGAACGTCAAAGGCGCGGAAGTAGCCGTCGATGGTGGCGGCGATGAAGACCAGGTCGCCGGCCGTCGTGATCGCGCCGCCAAGACTCGGCGTGCCGGTCTTGATGCCCTTCTTCTCCAACTCCTCAAACTTGCCGAGCGGCACTCGCCACGCGATGTCGCCGGTGTCGGCGTTCACCGCAATCAGCTCGCCCCACGGCGGTGGATTGCAGGAGTACTGCGTCTTCGGATCCCAGAAGCGTCCGCCTTCCGGCGTCACCTTCCGGTACTTTTCCCGATTCGCTGGAGGTCCGCCGCCACCGGGAGGCCCTCCGCCACGTCCGCCACGGCCGCCGCCTGAGGTCGCCTCTTCGAGGTGGCCCCACTGACCCGCGTTCATCACGTTGGTAACGATGAGGTGGTTCTTCTTGTTGAAGGCCACGCCCTGCCAGTTGCCCCCGCCAATGGCCCCCGGAAACACCACGACGTCCTGTCCCACTGGCCACGGCGTGAAAGGCACGGTGTCTTGCAGCTTGTATTTGTCCCACAACGCCGCGCAATAGGCCGTGTGCTCTGGCGAAATCGTCGTCGGCAACTCGGATTTTTTCAGACTGTTTCGCGCCAGCGGTGGCGGCTTCACCGGAAAGGGCTGCGTCGGTGACGTCTTTTCGCCGGGCGCGGCAGACGGCGGCACGGCTCGCTCTTCCATGCCGAACACCGGCTCACCAGTGAGGCGATTGAAGATGTAGAGCAAGCCCGTCTTGCCGAATTCAACGACGGCCGGAATCGCCTCGCCGTCCTTGTTGATATCCAGCAGCGTCGGCTGCGCCGCGAAATCGTAGTCCCAGATGTCGTGGTGAACCAGTTGCTGATGCCACAGCTTCTTCCCGGTCGCAATGTCGATGGCCACGAGTGAGGTCCCGTACAAATTGTCGCCGGGCCTCGACATCCCGACGTAATCGTTCTCCCCGGCGATCGAACTCGGGACATACACGATGCCTCGTTGCTCGTCGATGGTGAGATAGCCCCACGTATTGGTCCCGCCAATGTCCTTCCAGGTATCGTTCTCCCACGTCTTGTTTGCGGGATCACCGGGCTGGGCCACCAGATCGAATTTCCACAGTAGTGCGCCCGTCCGTGCGTTCCACGCCCGAATCACCGGCGAAGTAGCCGGCGCAATCAGGATGTCTTTGTACACGGACACCGGCGATTGCATGGTGGTGCCCATGTCCACGAATCCGCCTTGCCCGAATTCCGGCACCAGCCGGCCCGTCTTGGCGTTGAGCGCAATCAGCCGGTCTTGCGTTGAGGAGATGATCCGGGGCGGCGTCCTGGCGTCTCCCGGCCAGTAGGCAACGCCACGGCGCGTCCCGCCTTCGGCCTCGAACTTCCAGGCCTGCGCGCCGGTGACGGGATCGAGGGCGTACACGCCGTTCTGCGCGGTCAGGTACATCGTCCCGTCGACCACGATTGGCGTGCTCTCGAAGAATCCGGTTTTGTCGCCGGTGTGAAACACCCACGCCTGCTGCAGCGTTTTGACGTTGCTGATGTTGATCTGATCGAGCGTGGAGTATTTCGTGGCCGCAGCGTCCTGGCCGACTTGCGTCCAGTTGTTCTGGGCGCCGAGCGTGGCTGCCGCCAAGGCAGCCACGCCGATTGCCACACTGAGCGCGCGCGTCATAGAGCGACTGATCAGAAGTCCACCTTCAACGCGAACTGCATGATACGCGGATCGCCGGCGCCAAGGATCTTCCCGAAGTTGGCGCTATTGAGCGCCGTGGTCGGCGGATTGTAGTTCACGTAGTTGATCACGTTGAAGATCTCCCAGCGGAACTGGAACGTCTGTCCGCTGCCAACCTTGAAGCTCCGGGTGATGGCGAGATCGTTGGTAAACCGCGACGGATTGACCACCGAGAACGGCGCCAGCGAGCTGTAGGTGCCGGTCGCGGGTGTGGTGAAGGCGGCGCGATTGAGGTAGTTGCCCGGCGTGCCATCGCCATAGGGGTCGTCGAGGATCTGCACGCCGCGCTGGCCGCCCATGCCGGTGAGGGCATTGTCCACGCCCGTCGTGATCGACGATCGATTCCCGCTCTGCCAACGTACGATCGGCGACAGCTGCCAACGGCTCAAGATGGCGTTGGCCGTCGGGTTCGTGAAATCCGGGACCATCATCACCGCCGACAGGTTGACGACGTGGCGCCGATCCGACGCGCAGTAGGCGTAGTCGAGGTCTGGGTTGTTCGGATCGACAATCGTCGGGCCGGTGATTTCCGTGGTCGCCGGGTCCGACATGCACTTGGACACCGTCCAGTTGGCGAGCATGCTGAGGTTCTTCTTCATCCGCCGCTGAGCCGACAGCAGCATGGCGTTATAGATCCCCTTGCCCGTATCGTCCACCTGGCCGATCGTGCCGTATGCCTGGCCCGTAACCGGATTCTTCTGAATCAGCACGCGTCGCTGATTCGTGTTGCCGGTCGTCGCGCCGGCGCCAAAGACCGCCGGATTGAGTTCCGTGGCCCGCCACAGGTTCTTCGACTTGTTGCCCAGGTAGGTGGCGGCCAGCATCCAGTCGCCCACTTGCCGCTGGGCGCTGACATTCCATTGGCTGAGGACTGTCGGCTTCATGTCCCACGGTGCATTCACGTAGACGCCGAAGGCCGGGAATGCCTGGGTCGCCCAGTTCGTGTTCAGCCCCGGGAAAGGGTTGCCACCCGGGTAGCCCAAGTACGGATCAGTCCAGCCACCGGCCGGGTTCGAGAGCGTGATCTGCGCGCCCCACGGCGGATTGTTCGCGAACCGCGTGTTGAAGAACAGGTGCGGCGTCTCGTCGAACATCCCCCAACCGGCGCGGATGCTCGTCTTGCCGTCGCCACCGGGCGTCCAGATCGCGCCCAGGCGGGGGGCGAACTGCGCGAGCTGGCTCTTCGTGGCGCCCCGCCCCGTGTAGCCGGTGTCTCCAGGAAAAAGGAGCCCGGGAGGTGCCTGTGGATAGACCGTGCTCTTGACGCCCTGGTCAAACCTTGCCATGTCAAAGTTGCTGACCCAACTGTACGTGTTGCGAATGGGAATGAATGGCTCCCACCGCAAGCCGATATTGAGCGAGAGGTTCGCGCGCAGCCGCCAGTCGTCCTGCACATACGCGCCCAGGTAGTCGTGGTCGTCGTAGTCGTAGACGGGGTTGCCCTGCACTACGCCGCCGCTCACCACGCCCATCATGAAATCAGCCAGGGAGAGGCCGGTCCCCTGGCCGTTGAACGAGAACGCGCCGTTGGTCGGCCGGTTGTTCAGCGTCTCGATCTTGGTGTGGATCCAGTTGGCGCCGAAAGAGATCTGGTGATCGCCACGCAAGATGTCCACATCGTCTGCCAGCTGGATGCCGTTGGAGTTGAAGTACCCGGGATTGGTGCCACCGCTGCCAACCGCAAACCCATTGCCGCTGACATTGACTCCGACATAACCCTCGAGCGGGCTGTAGATCTTGCTGCCGAGATCCGTGGCCGTGAAGTATTTCGGCAGGGGCCGGTCGTTGATGGTGATGTTCGAGGTCACGCGCAACGCGTTCACCATCGATCCCATCGCCAGGTTGTGGCCCACCACCACTGAATGGACCTGGTTGTTCTGACCAGTCCGGCTGAGCGTCAGCACGTTCTTGCCGTCGTAGGTCGCCGGATTGTCGTACACCGAGTACAGGTAACGCGCGAAGACCGTCTGACGGTTGCTCAGGGTGTAGTCCACCTTGGCGACGGTCTGGTGTTCGGTGTTGTTGTTCGGAATCCCGTACTGGACGCGGCCGCAGGGATCGGCGCTCGCGGTGGGCAGGTATTTCGCGAAATTCGAGGCGACGCTGCTCAGTCTCGACGGATCGATCTGGTTGTTCACGAATCCGCCCGTCAGGCTGACCTGCCGTCCGGCGTTGCATGCCGGGGAGGCGAACGTCGTGAAGTCTCCCGCGAGCATCGCCGGCGTCGGAATGTAGCTGATGGTGGTCGCGGGATTGGTGTGCTCGACCTTCCCCTGGTATCCACCGAAGAAGAAGATCTTGTTCCTGACAATCGGGCCACCGACCACTCCGCCGAACTGGTTGCGCTTCAGGCTGTCGCGCTCGGTCGCAAACGCGTTGCGCGCATTGAAGTGGTAGTCCCGATTGAACTCGAAGGCACTACCGTTGAACACATTGGTGCCCGATTTCGTGATGAGGTTCACAGCCGATGCCGAATGGTGGCCGTACCGCGCAGGCAACGCGCTGGTTTCCACCTTGAACTCCTGGAGCGCATCCGGAAACGGCGTTGGGAGGTTCAAGTTGTTGAAGGGATCGTTGTGGGTGCCGCCGTCCATGATGTAGGTCATGCCGTTGGCCTGGCCGCCGGCCACCGAGATGGTCACTGTCGGATAGTTCTTGTTGGTGTTGAGGTCGCCCCCGGGAGCTGGGGTGGCAAGACCGGAGAGGAAGATGAGTTCGGTGGCCTGCCGTCCATTCAGTGGCAGTTCCACCACTCGCTGGTTGTCGATGACCTGTCCGATGCCTGTCGAGTGGGTCTCGATCAGGGAAGTATTGCCGGTCACCGAGACCAGTTCCGTCACGGCGCCCACGTTCAGCGTCACATTGACCTGCGGATTTGAACTGACTTGCAGGACGATCCCGTCCTGCACGTAGGTCGTGAAACCCTGCAAGATCACCTTCAGTTGATAGGGGCCGACGGGGAGATTCGTGAGCACGTATGCCCCGTCGCTCGAGGTGACCGTGGTTCGCACGGCACCAGTGTCGGTCTTGGTAATCGTGACCTCGGCCCCGGGCAGCGCCCCACCGCTGGCGTCACGCACGATTCCTGATACCTGAGAACCAGACACTGATTGTGCACACACCGGGTTGACCGGCGCGGTCATCAGCAGGATTGCGCCGACGAAAATTGACCAAACTTTCAGGTTTCCCACTACAGCCTCCTTGAAGCCGGATGCACACCGCGTAGAAGTCGCGCTTACTCTCCCCG
>Ga0210379_10000515_pt1 | contig 12672 bp, 15 predicted proteins | sample PLMedo_2_FD_155468 | JGI IMG/M metagenome (GOLD analysis project Ga0210379, IMG submission 155468) | Groundwater sediment microbial communities from an aquifer in East River, Colorado, USA - PLM4_32_coex redo | ecosystem: Environmental > Terrestrial > Soil > Riparian zone | place: USA: East... | reverse complement strand
TGAAGAGGCACTATAACTACAGCGAATGGACCAAGGGCCGGTTTTCGGAAGCCGTGACCGTCACGGGCCCCGGCAAGATGATCTTTCTCGCCGGCATCGGTTCCGAGGACGAGAACGGCAAGGCCGGAGACATCCTCCACAAGGAGGACTTCACGGCGCAATGCAAGTACGCGTATGACAAGATCAAGCGCGCGCTCGCGAGGAACGGGGCCATGCTCGGGGACATCGTGAAGGTGGTCACGTACATGACCGACGTGCGGTATCAGGCCGATTACGGCAGATGTCGCCAAGAGACATTCGGCACCACGCCGATGCCCGCTCACACGCTGCTGACGATCAGCCAGCTCGCATGGCCGGGCATGATGGTCGAGATCGACGTTACGGCCGTCGTGCCGCTGAACCGATGAGACAACCGGCTCGAAGCTGTCGAACCTATTGCGGCCTCGCTCGCGCGAACGGCGATCCGGCCTCTTCCCTCAGCTCTGCTTCGAGCATGTAATCGCGGGTCACGGGAACTGCGTTCAGACGTTTCGCCAATTGGAACTGGAACACCACGTTGCGGGCGCGCTGTCTCATCGCTGTAAGTCGAGAGCTCGACATTGGCCAGATGTGATTCGCCCAGCTTGGCAACCCGCGGAAAACTTTGCAAAATCTTCGCGAAGCGCGCATCTCTCGGTCATGCACGAGGAACCTCCGCAAAAGTCGCCGGCAACGCTCGGCGATGTCCTCTATGCGAAGTCCAAGGCTCCGGTGCCGGAGCAGCACTGGGCGACGCTTGTTCAATCGATTGCCGCGGGCGACCAGCTCGCGCTGCATGCGCTCTACGAGATGGCGCATCGCATCGTCTTCACGTTGATCATGCGGATCACGGCCAACCGGGAAACCGCCGAAGAGCTGACCGTCGACGTGTTCTATGACGTCTGGCGGAGCGCGCCGCGGTACGACGCCCAAAACGGCACGGTGCTCGGCTGGATCATGAACCAGGCGCGCTCGCGGGCGATCGACCGCCTGCGCTTCGAGAACCGGAAGAAGCGCAGCCAAGGCAGCGATGTGCCGCTCGAGGCTGATGTCGTTGCCGATACGCGCGACGTGCTCGAGCTGCGCGAGCGAGCGGAGTCGCTGCGTGCGGCTTTGGCGGCGCTCACGCCGGACGAGCGCCAGGCGATCGAAACGACATTCTTTGCCGGGCTGACGCACGCCGAAGCCGCGGAGCGGCTGAATCAGCCGCTCGGCACCATCAAGACGCGCATTCGTTCAGGGCTGCACAAGCTGCGGCGGGCGCTGGGCGACGAGGGGACGAAGCCATGAGTACGTTGGATAGGAACGGTTGCGGGCAGAGCGAGGTCACGTGCGCATATGCCGCTCAGGCGCTTACGGCGAGCGAAATTGCCGCGGCCGAAGCCCATATCACCACGTGCCCGGATTGCCGACGCGAGTTGGAGAGCCTCCGCTCGGTGGTCGATCGGTTCGTCGCATGGCCCACCGATGTGCTGCGTCCGGTGACGTCGCTCAAGGGGCGTCTCGCGGCTCGCATCGCGGAAGAGACGGGAAAGCCGCCGGTGCTCCCGCCGGTGCGGCAGTGGTCCGAGCCGGAGTGGGAACAGGTCGCGCCCGGGATCGAATGCAAGTTGCTCGCGACCGATGAGGAAAGGCATCGGGTCAGCATGCTGGTGCGCCTCGCGCCCGGCGCGAGCTATCCCGCGCATACGCATGCAGGCGTAGAAGAGCTGCATCTGCTCGACGGCGAGCTGTGGATCGACGAGCGCAAGCTCTTTCCGGGCGACTACAATTACGGTGCGCCCGGAGCGGGCGACGAGCGCGTCTTTAGCGAGACGGGGTGCACCTGCGTTCTCGTCACCAGCACCAAGGACATCCTTCGCTGAGGCGCTCGAAACAAAGCTGATTGAGTCGCAGCCCCCCCTCCGCTCGCTTCGCGAGCACCTCCCCCGCACGCGGGGGAGGAAAATCGAAACAGCGCCGCCAGCTGGTTGAGGGAACTCATTTCCATCCGTCACGCCTCGGACCAATCCAAAAGCTCGCGCTTGTCGTAATAGAGGTATGCAAAGCACGCATTCCCCTGACCTGAACCGTTGCGAAGCGGCCGATTTGGCGTGCGCCTACGCCCTGCAGGCCCTACCTGCGAGCGAACTGCCCGCGATCGAGGCCCACGTCGCCATGTGTCCGGGTTGCCAGCTTGAGCTGGAGAGCCTCCGTCCGGTGATCGATGGGTTCGTCTCCTGGCCCACTGATGTGCTGCGTCCGACGACGTCGCTTCAGGCGCGTCTTGCGGCCCGCATCGCCGAAGAGACGGGGAAGCCGCCGGTCCTCCCGCCGGCGCCGCAGTGGTTCGAGCCGAAATGGGAACAGGTCGCGCCCGGGATCGAATGCAAGCTGCTCGCGACGGATGCGGAAAGACACCGAGTCAGCATGCTGGTGCGCCTCGCGCGCGGCGCAAGGTATCCCGCGCACACGCATGCCGGCGCAGAAGAGCTGCATCTGCTCGACGGCGAGCTGTGGATCGACGAGCGCAAACTCTTCCCGGGCGACTACAATTACGGTGCGCCTGGAGCGGGTGACGACCGCGTCTGGAGCGAGACGGGTTGTACCTGTCTGCTCGTCACCAGCACCAAGGACGTTTTGCGATGACCAGGGCAAACCTCGCGGTCGGTCTCGATGATTTGAGCATTAGGGCGACGCAGATGGATTATCAGTTCAACGCCGAGGAATGGCGTCGCATGGGCTCCGCGGAGCGCGTCCAGCGCTGCCGATTGCTTGCACACGAGGCAAACGCGTTGGCTCTCTCAGCCGATCCGACTATGGGAGGGGCGTATCTCGATATTGCTCATAATTGGGAAAAATTGGCCGAGGACATCGAGGCGGAAGCGGGTCGCGCTTGCCTTCTCGTCACCAGCACCAACGACGTTCTGCGATGACGATGGCGCGATAGCGGCAAGGGAGGATCGGGATGGCGACGATGAACTTTAGCGAGACGGGAACGGGGAGGGGGATGGATTATCAGTTCAGCGCCGAGGAATGGCGTCGCATAGCGCCCGCGGAGCGCGTCAGCCGGTGCCGATTGTTTGCACATGAGGCAAGTGAGTTGGCTCTCTCAGCCGACCCGACCATGAAGCGGGCATATCTCGATATCGCGCAGCACTGGGAAAAACTGGCGACGGAGATCGAGGCCGAAGTGCTTCGTGTGGCTTCGGAGTAGCCGCGCCCGTCTTGCCTGCGCGCGCACTATTTGCGCGCCATCGTCTGGAGAGGCGATGCTGAGTCTGCCAGCCGCTCTGCTTCGAGCATGTAATCGCGGGTCACGGGAACTGCGTTCAGGCGTTTCGCCAATTACCCGGTTCAAAAGAGATGCGAGCACAGGGCGCCCTCCAAAGTCGGCGGCCCAATTGATATCAACAAAAGGGGTCAAGCAGGTCTGTCATCGCCGTCAGACCGGGACACCGGAAACGGGCCGTCGTGCATAACGGCCCAGGTCTGGCCGCTGGGTGGTGAACCCTGGCGCGCGAAGCGTGGCAAATGCGATAGCGTGTGCGCAAAAGAGGTGGGAATGGGACTGCAACTGCGCACGCAAGAGGGCACCATCGTCGACGTGCCCGCCACGTTCAACGCCATCACCACCTATGTCCTTGTCGAGCAGGAGCGCTGGTTCGAGAAGGAGCTCGATTTCCTGCTCGCTTTCCTGAAGCCGGAGATGACGGCCATCGACATCGGCGCCAATCTCGGCGTCTACGCGCTGCCGCTGGCCAAGCGCATCCACCGCGTCTTCGCCTACGAGCCGGGACGCGAGGCGCGCACACATCTCGAGACGAGCCGCACGCTGAACGCGGCGGACAATCTCGAGATCGTCGACAAAGCGCTTTCGGATACGGTGCGCGAGGGGCGGCTTATCGTGAGCGAGACGAGCGAGGTAAACCGGCTCGCGCCCGATGAAGGACATGAGCCAGGGGAACCGGTCGCGGTGACCGCGCTCGACCGCGAAGATGAGACGCGCGGATGGTCGCCGGACATCGTCAAGATCGACGCCGAGGGCGAGGAGCTCAACATCATCGAAGGCGGGCGCGCGTTCTTCACCCGCCACTCGCCGCTCGTGATGTTCGAGGTGAGGATCGGAAAGGAGGTCAATCTGCCTGCGATCGACGCGTTCAAGGCGCTCGGCTACCGCATCTATCGGTCGCTTCCGGCGGCGGCGGTGCTCGTGCCGTGCGAGACAAACGAGTTGGATGCGACCGACGGGCTGGATTCGTATGAGATAAATCTATTTGCCGCAAAGCCGGACCGGGCGGCGGAACTCAAGGCGCGCGGCTTGTTGATCGACGAGGCGCGGGACTGGACGCCGGATGATGCGGCACGCGAGGCGGGGCTGTCGCTGCTGAAGACGCGCAGATTTGCGGCGCCGTTCTCAAATCTGCATGACCGGCCCATCGATCGCGCCTATCGGGACGCGCTCGCGGGCTATGCCGCGTGGCGGACCTCCCGCGACTACGGCGCGCTTCGTTTTGCCGTCGCCGTGCTCGCGGAGCTCGCGCAAGCCCAGCCCAGCATGGCGCGGCTCTCGACGCTCGCGCGCATCGCGTTCGAAGCGGGCAAGCGCGACTTGGCGGTCAAGAGTCTCTCAATCTTCCAGGCCGGGCTGAAGAGCGGCGGGCGTGCCCTGGACGAGCCGTTCTGGCCGGCGAGCGCCCGCTTCGATGATAACGAGGTCAACCCGCGAGGGTGGAGCGACTGGTTCATCACGCAGGCACTCGATCAGGCCGAGCGGCTGGGGTGGTTCTCCTCGTGCTGGGGCACATCCGGGGTCAACCTCGAATGGCTTGCCGGCCATCCCTGGATCGGGACCGAGATGCTCAGGCGGCACGTGCTGACCGCGTTATGCACCCGTGGGTCCACGGCCATCCCTGAACGGCTGTGCCGCTCCGCGCCCGATCATCTGAACGCGAGCTTGTGGTTGAGCGGGCGGGTCGCGGCTATGGCGCGGCGAGGGTGAGATTTCGGTTCGCTCGCGTCAGCGGCACTTGAACTGGCGCGGCGAGGGTTCTCCGTTCGGCGCCTCGCGATCGAGGTCCCAACCCATCGCGTCGACGAGCGTGATCGACTGCTCGAACTGCACGGCGGGAATGTCGCCCACGGCCACCGTTGCTTCCGTGATGTAGAGGCGATGCTCCGCCATGTAGACGGACGCGCGGATCTGCCGCTCCTTGGTCTCGAAGATGTTGATTTGGTGGCCCGGCATGCCCGGATCGTAGGTCGCGAAGTCCTCGTGGAACAGCGATCCTCTGGCTTTCAAGTTCGCCGATGCATGCTCCACAATCTGGACGTCGGCCTTGGGTCCATCGAAGAAATCGACCACAGTGACCGAATAACGGTTCGGGCCCTTCTCGACAAAGAACTGATGCGCGGGCTGAACCTTCCCGTTGTTGGCTGCGTAGAGGAAATCCCTCTGCTGTGGACGATCGGGAAACATGATCGCGAAGCCGTACAGACAGTTGGTGAAGAACGGCGGGCCCTGCGGTTCCTCTTTTGGCTGAGCTGACACCGGCAGAGCGGCCGCGGCCGCGAACGGCAACAAGCCCAAAAGACGCAGCATGCTGGATGTCGACATAACGACCCCTCCCTTGTAGCCGGCACATCTCAGCGAAAACGATATCACCTCCCAAGAGCGGCGGCGAGGAGCGCGTCCGTCGGTAGCTGGATCACCTCCAGCCAAAAGACCAGCGATTGGCCAAGGCCCTGGCAGTGACCGCATCGAGTTCGGGGAATTTCCGCCGTAGGGTCGTCTCGAACCGCTGAGTGTCCTGGATCAAGTCGAGTGTCCAATCGCGTTCTTGATCCGCTTCGAGATAGGGAGCCATCAGCTCCGTCATCTGCGAATGGCTGTCAGGGAATGCTTGGCGCAAGCGTTCTTCGCGATAGAGAGGCTCATAGCCGCCGCTTTCGTCGGTCCCAAGGTAGACCTTCAGGACGTGATTGAGATCGGGCTTCATCGCGTGCCGGGCAGAGGTTCGAACGGTCCCATCATAGCGGTCGCTCCCGGACACCTGAACTCGGGCTGCGTGCCATCGTGGTCCCGGCGTGTTAGATTCAAAGGGTCCTGGCGGCTGGAGGCACTCATGTCGAGACGGCAATTTCTGAAGAGCGCGGCGGTTCTGGGCGCCGCTGCAATGGCGGGCGGTCTCGGCGCGCCGGGACGGGCGCTTGCCCAGCAGAAAGCGCCGACGAGCGCGACCAAGAAGCCGATCCGCATCCTGATGGGCGGATACGGGCCCGCGTCGACCGGATTCAGCCTCGCGCTCAAGCGGATCGGCGATCGGCTCGAAGCGAAGTTCGGCGACGAGGTCGACGTCAAATATGTCTACAACATCCTCGATCTTGGCTATCGCGGCGACGACATCCTGTGGCTGGTCGAGGACGGCGTGCTGACGCTCGGCTATCAGTCGAGCAGCTATTTCACCGAGCGCGCGCCCGATCTCGGCATTGCCGATCTGCCGTTCCTGTTCGCGGACGTGCAGAAGGCGCGGGCCGCGATGGACGGACGCCTCGGTCAGGTGCTGACACAAAGGCTCGAGGCCGGGTTCAACTATCGCATCCTCGGATATTTCGAGAACGGCTTCCGTCACGTGTCGAACAAGCTCAGGCCGATCCATACGCCGGCCGACATGAAGGGCATGAAGATCCGCGTGCTGCCGAGCAAGATCCAGGAGCGCACGTTCGAGCTTCTGGGCGCCGAGCCGAAGGTGATGGACCTGTCCGAAGCGATCGCGGGTGTGAAGGCAGGCACGCTGGACGCGCAGGAGAATCCATTCTTCAACACCGTGACCTACGGCGTGCACAATTTCCACAAGTTCCACACGGCGACGAACCACTTCTATCTCTCGCGTCCGATCTTCCTGCATCGACCCTCGTTCGATGCGTGGCCAAAGGCGCTACAAGAGGAAATGCGCGCGGCCGTCCAAGATTCGATCGGCTTCCAGCGTGACTTGCACGTGAAGGAAGAGGACGACGCGGTGATCACCATCCGCAAAGAAGGCGGCGACATCGTCGAGCTGACGCCGCAGGAGCACGCGCTGTTCGCGCGCGCCGTGAACCCGATCTTCGGCGAGGCCCGCAGTCAGTACGGGCGGGAGCTGTTGAGCCTGGTCGGGGTGTGAAGAAGCCGAAACCGATTCCTCCAAGAGATGCGCCTGACGGCACTGTCTCGGTCGGCGGTCCCATGCCATGGTTCGCCATGGGGATCGAGATCACGGCTGAGGACCTGGACCCTGACGAAATCTCGTCGCTTCTGGGCGCTCGGCCAACCATTCAGCACAAGCGCGGAGAACCAGTATTTGGCAAAGACGGCACGCCAAGACTACCACGCAAATTCGGGCGGTGGGCCGTTCGGATCGAAGCAACCGAATCGGACGAGCGGGATGCGAACGAAGCTGTGAAACTGCTGATTGCGAAGTTTGCGGCTGATCCCAGCGTTTGGTGCGGGATTTCGGAGCGGGCAACGCTGCGCTTAAAGCTTGCGCTGTTTCTAGAGAATTTCAACCAGGGTTTTTCGCTTGAGCCCGTCGTGTTGAACTGGTTAGCGGATCGAAACGTAACGTTGGACATCGACATTTACGAAGGTGATCGGGAACCTGAGCAGCCCCAAAGCTCAGGAACCGGTGGTGAAGTGCTCCACTAGGATCACGGAGTGGGAGTCGCCGTTTACCGCGATCCTTTCTTGGCTTCTTGCGCGGCTTTCTCCGCGGCGCGTGCGCCCCCGAGGATACCGGGCATCGCGTAGTTCGCCTCGTGACAGGCGTACTCGTAGATCGGCTCCTCGCTCCTGATCATCGGAACCATGGCCGTCCAGGACTTGGTCCACATGGTCGGATCGTCGACCGTGAATTCGTACTGAAGCGAATTCTCGCCCGTGCGTGTGAAGCGCTCGATCAAATGCGTGCTCGCGCTCGAGCCAGGAAGATTCGTCCCGCTCTTGAAGTTGATCGTGTCGACCACGAGCGTGTCGCCATCCCAATGCCCGCGTGAATCGCCCTTCCATTGGCGAATGTTGCCGTGCGGCCGGCCGTCGAGCGGCACGATGCGCGCGCTGTGCACCATCTCGTTCAGGATGACGACGTAGCCTTGTGCCTGAACGAGCTGGACATTGTTGTTGTAGGCGCCCGGTGTCATGGGCGGCCCGGCATTGAGCCCGATAATGCAGCGCTCCTGAAGCGGCCGGTCTTCCCACGTGTCGGCTTTTGGACGGCCCAGCTGATCGTCGCGCCGTTCGATGGCGCGTTGATCCGCTACGCGCTGGCCCTCAGCCGTCCAGGCGGGAAGGCGCCCGTCGGGCGGATCGACAATCAGCGATGTGCGCAGGCCGGAAAGCTTATCGCCGCGGTCGTACCAGAATTCGTTGTACGGGATCACGCCGCCAGCCGGATAGTTGAGACCGCCCACTTCGGGATCGATCAGATCGCGGTTCTGGCGGCGATTTTCGTCCTGCTCGTAGGCGGCGGCTTCCTCGGGTGTGAAGAATTCCTTCGTGCCGAGCTCCTTCGGCCGTTCCAGCGGCGTGATGCTGCGATAGTCCCATACGCCCTGCAGGTCCGGCTGGCCGTCGGCGGTGCGCGGGACGGCAAACGTGCTCGCGGGCGCTTTGGATGGTGCTTGCCCGGCCGCGCTCAGCGGCATCAGCAGCCCGGCAGCGATTGCGACAGCTAGAGCATTGGCTGAAGCGAGAAGACGATCGCGCATCGTGATCCTCCTATTTGCTCGGCTGCTTGACGAGATGGCCGTAGAGAAGCTCTTCGGTGAACTCGACGCAGTTGTATTCCTGGAGCTGAGCGTTCTGTTCCAGCCGGCGATAAAGCGGCATTCGCATTTTCCAGGTGCGCGAGAACACCTTCGCATCCTCGATTGTGACTTCGTAGTCGATCACGTTCGGGGCGACGGGCGTGTAGCGTTCGACGACGTGGAGCGCGTCGCTGTGGAAGTTGCCGGCGCGGTCGAGCCAGGTCTGGTCGTTGAAGTTGGTGACGTCGACGACCAGTGTATCGCCTTCCCAGCGGCCGCTCGACCAGCCCATCCACGTGTCGCTCGGGCTCTCCTCTTTGCCGTCCATCTGGATGGTGCGAGTCGCGTTGGCGAACTCGTAGGCGATCAGGATGGCTTGCGGCGTCTGAAAGATCTGGAAGGGATAGGGCATGTAGGTCGCGCGCGGCACGCCCGGCAGATAGCACTTGATTTCGGGGTCGGAGGTCAACCAGTTCGCGGCGTTCTCTCTTTTCTTCGCGGCGGCTTCGGGCAGGTAGGGAATCTCGTTGCCTTCGACGACGCCTTTGCCGGCGGGAACGCTGAACGCCGCGCCGAGCGATGTGACCGCTCCCTGCTTCGCCGGATGATCCTGGATGTCCCAATTGGCCGTGTTCAGCGCCTGCCATATTCCGTTCAAGTCCGGTTTGCCGTCGGCGGTGCGTGCTGGCTGATAGGCTTGCGCGGGCGCGCTCGTCGGCGCAGCAGTGAGCCAGAGGCCGGCGATCACAATAGCCGCGGCGGCTGCGAACAGTGAGAGTGTCGCCCGATTGCTCATCGGTGTGGCCCTTGGAAGCTGTGTGGCTGAGTATAGGACTTTAGGGCCGGCTTCGCATCCGGCAGGTTTGACTGAACCGATTTGGAGCTGCACATGAGCGCAAAGACAAACGCGCCGCAATGGACACGCCGCACGCTGGCGGCGCAGGCGCTGGGACGGATCGATGAGCCCACGCGCGCCGTGGTGCCGCCGATCCATGTGACGACCACGTTCGTCCGCGATGCGGACAGCCAATATCGCAGCGGCAATGTCTACGGCCGCCCGGACAACGAGACGGTGCGCGAAGCCGAGGCGGTGATTGCCGCTCTCGAGGGAGCGGTGACTGCGATGGTGTTCGGGTCCGGCATGTCGGCGGCGACAGCGATGTTTCTCGCGCTCTCTCCGGGCGACCATGTGGTGGCGCCGAAGGTGATGTACTGGGCGCTGCGCAATTGGCTCATGAGCGAGGCCGTGCGCTTTGGGCTGAAGGTGGATCTCGTGGACACCACGGACCTCGACGCGGTCAAGGCGTCGGTGCGTCCGGGCGCGACGAAACTTGTGTGGCTGGAGACGCCGGGCAATCCGCTGTGGCCGATCACTGACATCGCGGCCGTTGCGAAGATTGCGCACAACGCGGGCGCGGTCGTCGCGATCGACTCAACGTGTGCGACGCCGATGCTCACGCGGCCGCTCGAGCACGGCGCCGACATCGTCATGCACGCGGCGACGAAGTACTTGAATGGCCATTCCGACGTGATGGCGGGCGCGCTGGCGACTGCGCGCACCGACGCGTTCTGGGAGCGCATCCAGCGCAACCGTACGATGCTGGGGCAAATCCTCGGCCCGCTGGAGGCGTTCCTGTTGATCCGCGGCATGCGGACGCTGCCTTTACGCGTACAAGCGGCGTGCGAATCTGCGATGGCGCTTGCCGAACGGTTGACGGGACATGGGGCGGTTTCCGACGTGCTGTATCCGGGGCTGCCTCAGCATCCGGGCCATGAGATCGCGCGGCGGCAGATGAGCGGTGGATTCGGCGGGATGTTGAGCATACGCGTGCACGGCGGCGAAGCGGCGGCGGTCAAGACGGCGGCGCGGGTCGAACTCTGGAAGCGGGCGACTTCGCTCGGCGGGGTGGAAAGCCTGATCGAGCATCGGTCCTCGATGGAGGGCGCGAACTCGCCGTGCCCGCCCGATCTTTTGCGCCTATCGGTCGGGATCGAGGACCCAGACGATCTGTTCCAGGATATCGATCGCGCTTTGCGCTAGCGCAGGGGGTCTTGTTCGAGCAGAAAGCCCCCACTGATGTGGTCCTGGGTTGCCGGGTCGGGACCTTTGCCTTGCACGAACGCGCGTTCCTGCGTGCGCCGTCCGAGCAGCAATCCCGGCAGGCCGTAATTGCCTTCGATGCAGCGCGGCTCGGTGTAAATGCGGTCTGCTTGGAGAACTCCTGCTTGACGGTCCATGTGCGCGTCCACGTCGTAGGATCTTCGACCGTCACGACGTATTCGAGCGTGTCCGGACCGGTGCGCGTCCAGCGTTCGACGAGATGCAGGTTCTCGCGCGCGCCCTGATAATCGGTCTTCGGACTGAAATTCGTCACGTCGATGACGAGCGTGCTGCCCTCCCAATGACCGCGCGAGTCGCCGTACCACTGGCGGATGCTCGCGGGCAGATGCGGACTTCCGTTCATGACGATGTTGCGCTGCCAGCCCTGGCCCTGACCCACGTCGTAGAAGATCGCGACGCCCCCCGGCGTCTGCACGATGCGGCGGAAGCTGCCCCCGAACGCAGTGCCGAATTCGGGAAGGCCCAAGGTCAGGCAGCGCTCCGCCAGGGAGGTATCCTCCGGATTGTCATGGCGGTTGTGGCGCGCGGTGTGGTAGCGCGGCGGAGGCTCCGCGCGACGCGGCGATGGCTTCGGATCGTATTTGCCGCCGTTGCACGCCGCCTCTTCGTTCTTGCACGTATCGGTCGATTGCAGCATGGCGAGACGGAACTCTCGGTCGGCGGCGGCAAGCTTCTGCGCCTCCGGAGTCAGCGGCGGAATGTGGCCGTCCGGTGGGTCCGAGATGAGCGACGTGCGCGTGCCGACACGCTTCACGGAGAGGAACTCGGAATTGTACGCGCCGGAGACGTCGCGCGCGGTGCCGCGCTCCGAACGCCGATCGCCGGAGAGCATCGCCGCGCGCTGTTGGTCGAGTTCCGCCCGCTGTGCCTCGGTGAAGAATTCCTGGTTCGCAAACCGGGCGGGGCGTTGCAGCGGCGTATCGGTTTCGTCGGTCCAGATGCCCTGCAGGTCCGGCTCGCCCCAAGCGGTTCTGAGCGCCACCTGATTCTGGGCCGTCGTTGCCGTCGCGTTCAGCAACACGACCGCCGACAGAATCGCCGCGGATGGCCCGATCGCTTTCAGATATCGAATGCGCATCTCATCCCTCCTGCTGTCAGCGCCCGTCGTCGTCGGAAACTATCGTCCGCCGGAGTAAGGCGTGCTTGCGTTTGGATACCAGAATGTTTGATGGCAACCTTCACAGGCCTCCTGCATTCGTCCACCGACGTCCAACAGCGCGTCGGTGCTCTTGGCCTCGCTGGCCCGCAACGCTTCCCAGCCAAGATCGCGCAACGCGGCGGCAAACGAATTGAACCCGGCGCGATTGCGGTTGATGAGCGCGACGATTTCCGTGGGCTCGAGCTCGACTCCCGGAGTCTGTGACCTGGCCCCGGCGGGCGCCGATAGGCGGCCCGGGATCATCAGCAGATTCGCGCCTTCGATGATGCGGACGGCGGCGCGACGCACATCCATCCATCCCTCAGGCGTTTTCGGAAACAGCTCGACCGTGCCCTGATCCTTGTCGACGATGGTTCCCGAGGCGCCCCAGATCACGTCCGCGGACGGATCGACGATGGAGTCCATCAGGTCCCTGATGCTGGTGTTGACCTGGCTCGTGTTGCCGGGCGCGGCCTGAGCGATAGGAAGCGAGGAGGCCAGAGCCAACGCCAGAATCGCCGAGCACAAGGCGGCTGCGATCTGCTGTCTCATCCTGGCCTGCTCCTTCAATGAAGGGCGCGCATGATCGTAGCAGGGCAGGGAACCGTCCGAAAGGATTTGCCCTGTAAGGGCC
>Ga0210379_10000511_pt1 | contig 12694 bp, 11 predicted proteins | sample PLMedo_2_FD_155468 | JGI IMG/M metagenome (GOLD analysis project Ga0210379, IMG submission 155468) | Groundwater sediment microbial communities from an aquifer in East River, Colorado, USA - PLM4_32_coex redo | ecosystem: Environmental > Terrestrial > Soil > Riparian zone | place: USA: East... | reverse complement strand
TCGGCGCGGTTGCTGCTGCCGCTGTTCATGATGCCGATGGTGGGCATCGGCGTTGCCCTGGCGCTGGTGGGCTGGCTATTCACGGGTCTTCTCGTCATCGTTCTCGGCATCATTGCGCCGCGCCTCATCAAGCGCTCCGCCCCGCACTTCGTGTTCCAGCAGGCGCTGAACGACCCGGCGATATACGAGGAAGTCACCAAGTCCGGCTTGCTGCGGGTCGTCAGGATCGACGACCGGTCGCCGCGTCTCAGGTGAGGCGTCTCAGGTACGGCGTCCTTAAAAGCGCTCTTCCTGGGACGTGTTACCTGAGACTCAGTATCTGAGACGCAGTATCTGGGACGCCGTATCTGGAACGCCTTCAATATTCAACCGGAATCGGATCCAGGCTGCGCCACAAGTACCACGTCGCGACCGAACGCCACGGCGCCCACACCGCGCCGATCTTCTGCATGCGCGGCAGGGACAGGGCGCGGCCGCGGTTGTAGTGCAGCCGCATCGCGCGCTGCAGCCCGAGGTCGCCGAGCGGCAGCACGTCCGGACGGGCGAGATAGAACATCAGGAACATCTCCGCCGTCCAGCGCCCGATGCCCTTCACTTGTATCAGTTCGGCGATCAGAACTTCGTCCTCGAGGGCATGCCAGCGGGCGGCGTCAAGCGTGCCGTCCCGGAATCTCTTTGCCAGGTCTTTCAGGTAACCGGCTTTCTGACCGGATAGTCCGCAGGCTCGCAAGGCAGGCATTCGATATCGGCCCAATGATTCCGGAGTCACCGATCCGAGCCGGTCAGCAAGGCGGTTCCAGACGCTTTGCGCCGCTTTGACGGAGATCTGCTGGCCGACGATTGAGCGCGCCAGGGTGGAGAAGGCATCACCGCGGCTGCCCAGGGCCAGGCCGTGGAACTTGTCGACCAGCCCGCGCATCACGGCATCGCGCTCCGCGAGCTCTCGGGCCGCCTGCTGCCAGTAGTCCGGTGTTTTCATGACGCTGGTCGTGCACGAAGGCGCTTGCGGCGTTGCCAGGCGCAGCGCACGTAGAGCCGCCAGGCCCAGAATGTCGCGAAATAGCCGATCACCGCGAGCAGCAGGGCGAGCAGCGGCAGTCCGACCAGCAACGGCTTGCCGACGCTGGTGAGCCATTCCAGCGCCGCCGGCAACCACTCGGCGAAGCCCTTGCCCTCGAGCCCGAACGCGAATTGCGGCAGGCCGCCTTCGCTCTGGAACAGCGCGAACTGCCCGAGCCTGAACGCCACGTAATAGAGCGGGACGATGGTGAAGGGATTGGAATAGAGCGTCACCAGCACCGCGATCGGCAGATTGGCGCGGAACGCGATCGCCAGCAGCGCGCCTGCCGTGAACTGCACCGGGTTGCTGCCGGGGATCAGCCCCGCAAAGAGGCCGACCGCCACGCCGCCCGCGACGCAGCGGCAGTGCAGGTGCCACAGGTTGTGATGCTGCAGCCACGGCCCGAGCCGCGCGATGTAGCGGTTGTTCCTGATGGTCTCGTGGCTCGGCAGGAATTTCTTGAAGAACTTGCGCGGCACGGTTGATCGGTCACGTTTGGTCGTGGGGAGTGCATTGTACTGAATTACGCCGATGGAGCGGCCGGAGCCCAAAGGCAAAAGGCAAAAGGCGAAAGGCGAAAGGGGGAAGGAGGACGGAGGAAGGTGGAGGGATGACGTTGTTCTCCCGCCCGGCGGGAGGGGAGTCCAGTCACCGGTCACTGGTCACCAGTCACACTCTTCCCGGTCGCCGGCGACCGGTGCGGGCAGTCCTCCTGCCCGCCGCGTCGCGCGTTAGTGGCCAATGCGGCTCAACATTCTCTTCTTAACGGCGGGCGTTTGCTGGCTGCAGCAGCAGCCCGTGCTGCCCGGCGCCGGCTGGGCGTGGGCATTGGCAGCGGTCGGCCTGGTTGCGACAGGGATCCGCGCCGAGAGCGCGTGGCTGGCGCTGGCGCGGGAAATCCTCGTGAAGGGGGCGTGCTTCGCTCTGGGATTCGCGTGGGCCGCCTGGTGCGCGCAGCAGCGGCTGGCGGACGAGCTGCCGCCGGCGTGGGAGGGGCGCGATATTGCGGTAGTCGGCGTGGTGGCCGGCTTGCCGCAGGTGTCCGGGCGCGGCGTGCGCTTCGAGTTCGACGTCGAGCAGGTGCTGACGCCAGAGGCGCGCGTGCCGCAGCACATCGTGCTGTCGTGGTGGGGCAGCCCGCCGCGCGACGGCCGGCCGGCCACGTTTCCGTCGCTCGAGCCCGGGGAGCGCTGGCGGCTGACCGTACGGCTGAAGCGCCCGCGCGGCACTGCCAACCCGCATGGATTCGACTACGAGGCGTGGCTGCTGGAGCGCAACCTGCGCGCGACCGGCTACGTTCGCGCGCGCGCCGGGAGTAACCGGATGGCGGAGATGGTGCACCGGCCCGGCTACTGGGTCGAGCGCCTGCGCAGTCTCGCGCGTGCCCGCATCCGGTCCGCGCTGCCGGATGCGCCCTACGCCGGCGTCATTGCCGCGCTCGCGATCGGCGACCAGCGCGCGATTCCGCCGGAGCAGTGGCAGACCTTCACCCGCACCGGCGTGAATCACCTGATGAGCATCTCGGGATTGCACGTGACCATGGTTTCCGGCCTCGTGTTCGCGCTCGCCGGCGGATTGTGGCGGCGTGCTCCGCGGCTCGTGCTGGCGTTGCCGGCGGTCAAGGCCGCCGTCCTCGCGGCGCTCGCAGCGGCGCTGTTCTACGCGGCGTTGGCGGGTTACGCGGTGCCGGCCCAGCGCACGGTCTACATGCTCGCCGTGATCGCAGCCGCGCTCTGGCTCGGCTTGTTCGAGTCGCCATCGGTGGTCCTGTGCGCCGCGCTGCTCGTCGTGGTGATGCTGGACCCGTGGGCGGTACTGGCGCCCGGCTTCTGGCTGTCGTTCGGTACGGTGGCCGTGATCATGTACGTCACCGCGGGGCGCATCGGGCGGGAGCACTGGCTGGCGAGCTGGGCCAGGGTGCAGTTCGCGGTCACGCTGGGGCTGATACCGCCGCTACTGGCGATGTTCCAGCAGGTCTCCATCGTTTCACCGCTCGCCAATGCCGTTGCGATCCCGATCGTGAGCCTGGTCGTCGCGCCGCTGGCGCTGCTCGGAGCCGTACTGCCTGTCGACCTGGTACTGCGGGCCTCGCACCTGGTGATGGACGGATGCGTGGTCATGCTGGATTGGCTCGCGGCGTTTCCCGACGCGGTGTGGCAGCAGCATGCGCCGCCGGCGTGGACCGTGATCGTGGCCGTCGCGGCGCTGGCCTGGCTGCTCGCTCCCCGCGGCGTGCCGGCGCGCTGGCTGGGCGCGATCGGGCTGTTGCCGCTGTTTGCGATGGCGCCTGCCGCGATCCTGGCGGGCGATGTCGAGATCGTCGTGCTGGATGTGGGGCAGGGCTTGTCCGCGGTGGTGCGAACGGCGCGGCACGCGCTGCTCTACGACGCGGGCCCCGCGTTCGGGCCGGGCGCGGACAGCGGCAATCGCACCATCGTGCCGTACCTGCGATCGATAGGCGTGAAACAACTCGACGGATTCATCGTGACGCATGACGACGACGACCACTGGGGCGGCGCGGCGTCCGTCCTCCAGGCGTTGCCGGTGCATTGGCTGAAGACTTCACTGCCCGACCTCGATCCGCTGGTGGTGCAGGCCGGACCGGCATTGCGCTGCGAGGCCGGCCAGCAATGGGAATGGGACGGCGTGCGTTTCGAGATGCTGCACCCGGCGCGGGCAAGTTACGACGAGCCCGCGATCAAGGATAACGACCGCGGCTGCGTCCTGAAAATCGAGGCACCGGGAGGGCGGGCCCTGCTTCCCGCCGACATCGAGCGCCGCGCCGAATCGGAGTTGCTGGCGCGCGCGCGGGAGAGCCTTAATGCCGACGTGCTGTTGGCGCCCCACCACGGCAGCCGCACGTCTTCGACTCCGGACTTCGTGCAGGCGGTCGGGCCACGCCTGGTAGTGATTCCCGCCGGCTACCGCAACCGGCTGGGGCATCCCCACCGCGAGGTGGTGGAGCGCTACCGCGCCGTCGGGGCGGCAATCTACCGCACCGACCGCGACGGCGCCGTCACTATCACGATGCGCGCAGATGGCGCCATCAACGTCGCGCCGTATCGCGCCGTTTATCGGCGCTACTGGCAGACACCGATCGAAGGGGATCCGGTGCCGGATCCCCTGGAATTCGGAATGCAGAATGATGAATGATGAACATGAAACTTGAAACAAGATGAACGAACAGCGGCGAAAGCTTCATTCATCATTCCGCATTCATCATTCATCATTGATCTCGTCATGGCGAAAGCACGAGATCAAGTGGTCGTTCACCATCCCCGTCGCCTGCATGAAGGCATAGCAGATGGTGGAGCCGACGAAGCGGAAGCCGCGCCGCTTGAGGTCCTTGCTCATGGCGTCGGATTCCAGCGTGGCGGCGGGGACCTGCCGCATCGCGCGCCAGCGGTTGCGCTTCGGCTTGCCGCCGGTGAACTGCCAGATGTAGCGGTTGAAACTGCCGAATTCGCGTTGCACGGAGAGTAACGCCTGTGCGTTGGTCACCGCCGATGCGATCTTCAGCCGGTTGCGCACAATGCCCGGATTTCTCATCAGCGCGGCGCGCATTCTGCCGTCGAATCGCGCGACTTTCCTTGGATCGAAGCCGGCGAATGCCTTGCGGTAGTTGTCGCGCTTCTTGAGTATCGTGTCCCAGGACAGGCCCGCCTGCGCGCCCTCGAGAATCAGGAATTCGAACCACCGCCGGTCGTCATGGACCGGAACGCCCCACTCCTGGTCGTGGTAGGCAGCTTCCAGTTCGTTTATTTCACACCAGGGGCAGCGTTTTTTCATCGGGCGCCAACAGATGAAAGAAACCGTAAGATGTCCGGCAATATGGCAAAGATATCCCGCCTGAAGCTGGTGCGTCCACCGGCACGCGATGTTCCCGTGGAGGGGGAAGGTCTGCTCGCGTTCGCCGGTTCGCTGAGCCCGGGCGAGCGCGAGAGCGTTCAGTCTGCGCTGGCGCTTGCCCAGTCCCTTTACGGCGATGCCCGTCTGGAGAGTGGAGAGTCTGCGCTCGATCACGCGCTCGGTACCGCGGCCATCGTTGCCGAACTGAAGCTCGACGGCGCGGCACTCGCCGCGGCGCTGCTGGCTCCGGCCGCCCGGCTGTATCCGGAACGGACGCGCTCGGTGAGGGAGCGTTGCGGCGCGGTGGTCGCGGAACTGGTCGAAGGGGTGACGCGGATGGAGCAGATCCGCGCGCTGTCGAGCCGCGCGTCCGCCGCGGCGCCTGCCGAGCACGCGTCCCAGCTCGAGGCATTGCGCAAGATGCTGCTCGCCATGGTCCAGGACACCCGCGTCGTGCTGGTCAAGCTGGCGGATCACACGCAGGAACTGCGCTTTGCGGTCAAGTCCGGAGACACTGCGGCCCGGCGCGCCAGTGCGTTGCTGACCCAGGACCTCTTCGCGCCGCTCGCCAATCGCCTCGGAGTCTGGCGTCTCAAGTGGGAGATGGAGGACCTCGCGTTCCGCCTGCTCGAGCCCGAGCGCTACAAGAACATCGCCCGGCTGCTCGACGAGAAACGGCTGGACCGTGAGCGTTACATCGAGACGGTCATCACGCAGTTAAAGGGCGAACTCGATCGTGCTGGAGTCAGTGCCGAGGTCACCGGTCGGCCCAAGCATATCTTAAGTATTTACAAGAAGATGCATGATAAAGCTATTGATTTTGAATTACTTTATGATATTCGTGCTCTGCGGATACTGGTTCGGGACGTGAAGGACTGCTACGCGGCGCTGGGGGTCGTGCACAACTTGTGGGCGCCGATACCCGAGGAGTTCGACGACTACATTGTGAAGCCGAAGAGCAACCAGTACCGGTCCCTCCACACCGCGGTGGTCGGGCCCCAGGACAAGGCGTTGGAGGTGCAGATCCGCACCCACGAGATGCACCAGCACTCGGAGCTGGGCATCGCAGCGCACTGGCGCTACAAGGAAGGCTCGCGCGGCGAGCAGGACTACGACCGGAAAATCGCCTGGCTGCGGCAGGTGCTGGAGTGGAAAGACGAATTCCCGGACGCCGGCGAGCTGGCGGAGCGTTTCCGCACCGGCCTATTCGAGGACACGATCTACGTGCTGACGCCGCAGGGACGGGTAATAGCCCTGGCGAAGGGCGCGACGCCGGTTGATTTTGCCTATCACGTGCACACCGAGCTGGGGCATCGCTGTCGTGGCGCCAAGGTGGACGGCGCCATGGTGCCGCTCAACACGCAGCTCGCGAATGGCCAACAGGTCGAGATACTTGCCGCGAAGCAGGGCGGGCCCAGCCGCGACTGGCTCAACCTGGAACTTGGTTATGCCAGGAGCGCGGGCGCGCGCGCGAAGATCCGGCAGTGGTTCAATCGCCAGAACTTCGAATCGGAAGTGGCGCAGGGCCGCACCGTGGTGGAGAAGGAGCTGCGGCGGCAGGGCATGACCGCGCTCGGCCTCGACCGCCTTGCCGCGCAGTTCGGATTCGCGAAGGCCGACGATTTTCTCGCCGATGTCGGGCGCGGCGAGATACGCAGCGGCCAGCTGGAACAAACGGTGCGCGCGCTCGGACCTCGCGCGCCGGCGCCAGCGGTCGAAAACCGTGAGGATACTGCCGCGCCGCCGGCGCGCAGGGGCACGGCCACGCCGCGCAAGGGCAGCGTGCTGGTCGTGGGCGTGGACCGGCTGCTGACGGTGCCCGCGAAGTGCTGCAAGCCGGCCCCGCCGGACCCCATCGTTGGCTTTGTCACGCGGGGTCGCGGCGTCACCATCCACCGCGCAGGCTGCGCCAGCTTGAAGCGGCTCGATTCCAGGCGGCGGGTCACCGCCGAATGGGGCGAATCCGGGAGCGCGGCGTTCCCGGTGGACATCGAGATCGTCGCTGCCAGGCGTGCTGCGCTGGCGCGCGACATTGCGGAAGTGCTCGCGCGGGAGAAGATACACATCGCCGGCTCCCGCTCAGTGGAGGAGGAGACCGCGGTGCGGCTGCGCTACACCGTGGAGGTCGCCGATATCGGCCAGTTGCAGCGGCTGATTACGCTGATCCGCCGCGTGCGCGGCGTAGCGCGGGCCGCCAGGCGCTGACGCGCGGTGATGAGTGATGGGTGTGAATGCTGCGTCGCGGCTGCGCCGGGGCGCGTTCGTTACTCCGTGAAAGTCAGCGTCAGGCCTTCGACGCCTGGCAGGCCTTGGTAGCGGGATGACCATGTTTCGCCCGGCTTGATCGGCAGCGCCGCGGTGAGGGTGCCGGTGGTGATGATTTCTCCCGCGGCCAGCGGCTCGAACTGCGGTTGGCGCGACAGTGCTGCGGTGAGGTAGGCGAGTGCCGAGAGCGGGTGGCCCAGCGCGTTGGCGCCGACGCCGCGGGCCGCGACCACGCGGTTGCGGCTGAGGTCAACCCGGCAGTCGCGCAACTGCGCGGCCAGCACCGGGATCTCCACGGAGCGGAGCTGGCACGGCGTGCCGACGATGAGCCGCCAGTGCAGGGAGAAATCCGCGGCCGCATCGGCAGGGCCAAACTTCCAGTCGGCAAAATGACAGTCCACGATTTCGAAGCTGGGGGCGTACCATTCGATCGAGCGCAGGACCGTTTCGGGATGGCCGTTGCCGGCGGGCAGCGGCGCCTTGAGCTTGAAGGCGATCTCGGGCTCCAATCGGGGCCGCACGCTGCCCTTGAGCGACACCGCCGCCTGCTGATCGGAGGCCCGGATCAGCGTGCGGTCGTAGATGTGCGCCCAGATCGGGGCGGTGGCGCCGTACTCGGCCCAGATATTGCGGTTGGTGAAGCCGATCTTGCGGCCAACCGTGCGCTCGCCGCGGGCGCGGCGGAGCTTCAGCAACTCCGCAGCCACGCGGTAACCCTCGTCCCAGCCGAAGCCCGGGTCGCGCGCGACGATGGACGGAATGGTGCTTCCGCCGTCCAGTGCGGCGAGCAGTTCGCGGGCGAGGCGGGCGGTGTCCATAGTCTTCCAAGCCTATGATTTTATTTGAAGCTGCAGGGCGATTCCGCTACAATTCGACTCCCCAGGCGCGTAGCTCAGTTGGCTAGAGCGCATCCTTGACATGGATGAGGTCGTTGGTTCGATTCCAATCGCGCCTACCAACTTTTAAATCCGGACGCCCGGGTTGCGGGAGCAGAGACTCCTGCAACCCGGGCGCCGGTTTAACTCCGCGCGTTCGAACGGATTTTTCAACCGTTCAACGCGCGGATTTATTTTCCGTGTCGTGAATTGATTATGCCGGATATACGCCTGCCCGACGGGTCGGTCAAGAAATTCGACCGGCCGGTGAACGTGGACGAAATCGCGCAGGCGATCGGTCCGGGGCTCGCGCGCGCCGCGCTCGCGGGCAGGGTGAATGGCAAGCTGGTCGATACTTCGTTCCGCGTCGACGCGGACGCGGACGTCGCGATCGTCACCGACAAGGACCGCGAAGGGCTGGAGATGCTGCGGCATTCCACCGCCCACCTGTTGGCGCACGCGGTGAAGGAGCTGTTTCCCGACGCGCAGGTCACCATCGGCCCGGTGATCGAGGACGGCTTCTACTACGATTTCGCCTACAAGCGTCCGTTCACCCCGGAAGACCTGGCCGCGATCGAGAAGCGCATGCAGGAGATCGCGAAGCGCGATCTCAAGGTCGAGCGCCAGGTGATGGCGCGCGACGAGGCGGTGAAGTTTTTCAGGGAGCAGGGCGAGCACTACAAAGCCGAGATCATCGCGGCGATACCGTCGGCCGAGGCGATTTCCCTGTACCGGCAGAGCAACTTCATCGACCTGTGCCGCGGCCCTCACGTGCCGTCCACCGGCAAGCTGAAAGTGTTCAAGCTGATGCGGGTGGCCGGCGCCTACTGGCGCGGCGACTCGAAGAACGAGATGCTGCAGCGGGTCTACGGCACCGCATGGGCGAAGAAGGAAGACCAGGACGCCTACCTGCGCCGGCTGGAAGAGGCGGAAAAGCGCGACCATCGCAAGCTCGGCAGGCAACTCGAGCTGTTCCACATGCAGGACGAGGCGCCGGGGATGGTGTTCTGGCACCCGCGCGGCTGGACGATCTGGCAGCAGATCGAGCAGTACATGCGACGCGTGCTCGGCGAGAACGGCTATGCCGAGGTGCGCGGGCCGCAGGTGCTCGACGTCTCGCTGTGGAAGCGCTCGGGGCACTGGGACAATTTCCGCGAGAACATGTTCTTCACCGAGTCGGAGTCGCGCGATTACGCGGTGAAGCCGATGAACTGCCCGGGGCACGTGCAGATCTACAACCAGGGTCTGAAGAGCTACCGCGACCTGCCGCTGCGGCTGGCCGAGTTCGGTTCCTGCCACCGCAACGAGCCCTCGGGCGCGTTGCACGGGCTGATGCGAGTGCGCGGCTTTACGCAGGACGATGCGCACATCTTCTGCACCGAGACGCAGGTCGAGCCGGAAGTGATCCGCTTCATCGATCTCCTGCAGCGCGTGTATGCCGATTTCGGTTTCGACGACATCCTAGTCAAGCTGTCCACGCGGCCGCCGAAGCGCGTCGGCAGTGACGAACAATGGGACAAGTCCGAGGCGGCCCTCAAGACCGCACTCGAGCACAAGGGGCTGAAATTCGACCTGCAGCCGGGGGAGGGGGCGTTCTACGGCCCCAAGATCGAGTTCTCGCTGAAGGACAGCATCGGCCGCGTCTGGCAGTGCGGCACCATGCAGCTCGATTTCTCGATGCCCGGCCGGCTCGGGGCGGAATACGTCGGGGACGACAACGCGCGCCACGTGCCGGTGATGTTGCACCGGGCGGTGCTCGGCTCGTTCGAACGCTTCATCGGCATCCTGATCGAGCATTACGCGGGGGCGATGCCGCTGTGGCTGGCGCCGCAGCAGGTGGCGGTCCTGAGCATCAGCGAGCACCAGGCGGCCTATGCGGAACGCGTGGCGGGGCAGCTCAAGCAGGCTGGTTTGCGCGCAGTGGCCGACTTGAGGAACGAGAAAATTTCCTATAAAATTCGGGAACATAGTCTGCAAAAGCTGCCCTACCAGGTCATCGTCGGTGACAAGGAAGTGGTGGCCGAAAAGGTTGCCGTGCGGACCCGCAAGGGCGAGGATCTCGGCCAGATGAGTCTGGCCGATTTCGTCTCCAGGCTCCGGGCTGAGGAAGCCCGGCTCGGACGCGCGGCGCAGGATTAACGGGATACAGGGGGCGCTACATCGCACAGGAAAAGGAACCGCGGATCAACAGCGAGATCAACTCGCCGGAAGTCCGTTTGATCGGCGCCAATGGCGAGCAGGTTGGCGTGGTGACCATCGCCGCCGCCAACAAGCTCGCGGAAGAGGCAGAACTTGATCTGGTGGAAATAGCGCCGACGGCAGTGCCGCCGGTCTGCCGCATCATGGACTACGGGAAATACAAGTACCGTGAGGCCAAGAAGCGGCACGAGGCGAAGCTCAAGCAGAAGCAGATCATCGTCAAGGAGATCAAGTTCCGGCCCGGCACCGACGAAGGCGACTACAAGATCAAGCTGCGGAACCTGATCCGTTTCCTCGAGGAAGGCGACAAGACGAAGGTCACCCTGCGTTACCGCGGACGCGAGATGGCGCACCAGGAGCTGGGAGTGCGCTTGATCGAGCGGGTGAGAGGCGATCTCGAGCAATACAGCGTGGTGGAGCAGTACCCGAAGATGGAAGGCCGCCAGTTGATCATGGTGCTGGCGCCGAAGAAGACCGGCAAGCCCGCCGCCAAAGCGGCGGCACCGAAGAAGGCGGCGGCGCCGGCAAAGGCGGCCGCCCCAAAGGCCGCGGCGGAAGCCGAGGCCGGCAGCACCAAGAAGTAGTTGTCCGGGTTCCCGAAGTCCTGCCTTCCCGGCAGGCACCCGGCGCTATGTTAAAACAGGAGTTGTTATGCCCAAGTTGAAGACCAAGCGTGGCGCCGCGAAGCGCTTCCGCAAGCGCGCCGGCGGCGGTATCAAGCGCGGCCAGGCCTTCCTGCGCCACATCCTTACCAAGAAGAACACCAAGCGCAAGCGGCAACTGCGCGGCAGCACGGGCGTGCACCAGGCGGACAAGGCGTCGGTACGCGTCATGCTGCCCTACTGAGGAGAGCGCCATGCCACGAGTCAAACGGGGCGTTACCGCCCGCGCAGCGCACAAGAAGGTGCTGCAGAAGGCCAAGGGTTTCCGCGGGCGCAGGAAGAACGTTTTCCGCATCGCCAACGAAGCGGTCATGCGCGCCGGGCAGTACGCCTATCGCGACCGCCGCGACCGCAAGGGCGAATTCCGCGCGCTGTGGATCGCGCGCATCAATGCCGCCGCGCGCGAGCACGGCATGTCCTACAGCCGCTTCATGAACGGCCTGAAGAAGGCGGCGATCGCTGTCGACCGCAAGATGCTGGCGGATATCGCGGTGCTCGACAAGCCGGCGTTCTCGAAATTCGTGGAGCGGGCCAAGGCCAGCCTCGGCGCCTGAACTGAACCTGCCGGTTCGTGAGGGGGGAGGCTCTGGCGTGAGAGTGAGCCCCCCTTTTTTGTTTGAGCCGTTGTCCCATGACGCAAGACGTTGACGCCATCGTTAAGGAAGCGCTCGCGACGTTCGCGGGCATCGACGATGCCGACCGGCTCGAGCAGGCCAAGGCGCGTTACCTCGGGAAAGCCGGAGCGCTGACGCAGTTGCTGAAAGGGTTGTCGAAGCTGCCGGCGGCCGAGCGTCCGGCATTCGGCGGTCGCGTCAACGCCGCCAAGGAGCAATTGGAAGCGGCGCTCGAGGAGCAGCGCGGGCGCATCCGGAACCGCAGGCTGGAGTTGCGCCTGGCCGAGGAGACGCTCGACGTGACGTTGCCGGGGCGCGGTCCCGGCATCGGCGGGCTGCACCCGATCACGCGCACCCTGGAGCGTATCGAGGCGCTGTTCCGCTCGATGGGTTTCGAGGTCGCCGACGGTCCCGAGATCGAGACCGATTATTACAACTTCACCGCGTTGAACCAGCCGGAGAACCACCCGGCGCGCTCGATGCACGACACCTTTTACCTGGCGGACGGCAAGCACCTGCTGCGCACGCATGCCTCGCCGATCCAGATCCGCTACATGGAGAGCCACCGCCCGCCGCTGAAGATCATCGCGCCGGGGCGCGTCTACCGGGTGGATTCCGACGCCACCCACTCGCCCATGTTTCACCAGGTGGAAGGCCTGTGGGTGGACGAATACATAACCTTCGCCGACCTCAAGGGCGTGCTGATCGAGTTCCTGCGGAAGTTTTTCGAGCGCGGCGATCTCAGGGTGCGCTTCCGGCCGTCCTTCTTCCCGTTCACCGAGCCGTCGGCCGAGATCGACATGAGCTTCGGCGAAGGCTGGCTCGAGATAGGGGGAGCGGGCATGGTGCATCCCAACGTTCTCCGCAACGTGGGCATCGAAACTGAAACGCACCAGGGCTTCGCATTCGGGCTGGGCGTGGACCGTCTGACGATGCTGCGCCACGGCGTCAACGACTTGCGGCTGTTCTTCGAAAACGATTTGAGGTTTTTAAAACAATTTAATTAGCCGCCAAGACGCCAAGGCGCCAAGAACTACAGGAACAACGGAACTCAACGAAACAAAGCAGCAGCGAATGCTTATCGCAATAGTGAATTGGCTAATGTTGTTTTTCGTTGAAACAGCTTGGCACCTTGGCACCTTGGCGTCTTGGCGGCTATCTTAAAATGAA
>Ga0210379_10000508_pt1 | contig 12724 bp, 10 predicted proteins | sample PLMedo_2_FD_155468 | JGI IMG/M metagenome (GOLD analysis project Ga0210379, IMG submission 155468) | Groundwater sediment microbial communities from an aquifer in East River, Colorado, USA - PLM4_32_coex redo | ecosystem: Environmental > Terrestrial > Soil > Riparian zone | place: USA: East... | reverse complement strand
TCAGGGGATTGGAACAGCACTTGGAACCGAAACGTTCTTTAGGACCGGGTGGCTGCCTACAACCCGGCTGAGTCGCGAAACATTTTCGCGAGCCCACGTGGCCGCCACTCTAAGGCCAAGCGGTCCCCCCTGTCAAGAATATTTGCAGCCCACGCGTCACAATTGTCTACTAATTGGGACAATGTATTTTTTACTACATATATTCAATAACTTGTATGTTGTAGCTATTACTACTATGATGTAGCATATATAACATGCCTAAAAAGACATTCAGCGCCCTTGTAATGAGCCTCCCGTCCAAAAACAAGACGGTGCGGATGCGTATCTGGCGGGCCTTGCATGGCATCGGTTGCGGCGTTCTACGAGACGGCGTGTATTTGCTTCCCGACGGCGCCGCCCAGGTATCGGACTTCGTTGATCTCGAATCGGAGGTGAAGGCAGCTGGGGGCTTTGCAATGATTGTCGAACTCAACCTCAAGACATCCACCCAATTCGACCGGATTCGCAAGCTGTTCGATAGAACGAACGAGTACACGTCCCTTGTTGCACAAGTCACTGCAGCGAAGAGGTCCCTAATCCGCCTGGGACCGCTTCGAGCGGAAACGCTCGTGAAGCGGTTTCGTCGCTCGTTGCAGGAAATCGTCGATACCGATTTTTACCCTGGACAGGCAGGCAGGCAAACACAAGACGCTATAGCGAGTCTGGAGAGCGCCGCGCAGCGCCAATTCTCCTCGGACGAGCCGCGCAAGACTAAAGGCAGGATTCGGCGCCTTGATCCAGTGAAGTATCAAGGACGTGTCTGGGCTACGCGGAAGAATCCATGGGTAGATCGCCTGGCAAGTGCGTGGCTCATTAAACGCTTCATCGATCGCAAGGCACAATTTAGATGGATCGATAAACCCAAAGATCGGCCCAAAGGGGCCCTTGGATTCGATTTTGACGGCGCCGACTTCACGCACGTCGGCAACCAGGTGACATTCGAGATGTTGCTCGCAAGTTTCACCCTCGACGGCGATCCGGCACTGAACCGCCTTGCCGCGATTGTTCACTTCCTGGACGTCGGCGGCATCCCTGTCGACGACGCTAAGGGACTGGAGACGATCCTGAGAGGCGCACGGGACAAAGCACGAAGCGAAGACGCGTTGGTTCTGGCGGCAGCTAAAGTCTTTGACCACGTATATTCGGCTTACCAGGGCACGGAGAGAGCGCCGTAAGCCACGCGCTCAGCAATCGAGCTGGTCGGCAAGATCGAGAAAACTTATGGCGTTGATGGTGAATTCCGGCTCGGACGCGAGGTCGGGCGTGCCGCCGCCGCCGTGCTCGAGTGGGCGCTTCACGAAAGCGGTCTTCAACCCGCACTGCGCTGCGGCGCGCAAATCAGCCTTGTGGGCGGCGACCATCATTACCTCCTCCGGCTTGAGGCTCAGCGCGCCGGCCGCGCCGAGGTACATACCCGGGTCGGGCTTGAAGAGCTTGAACGTATCGGAGGAAAAGACGCAGTCCCACGGCAGCCCGCCGTGCTTCGCCATGTCCACCAGTAGCCCGGTATTGCCATTGGAGAGGGTGGCGATAATGAACTTCGACTTCAAACGTTTCAAACCGCGCACGGAATCCGGCCACGGCTTCAGGCGATGCCACGCGAGATTGAGATGGGCTTTCTCGTCCTCCGCCAGCGTGGCGATCTTGAACTGCTTCAGCACGTCCTCCAGGATGGCGCGGTGTATGACGTCGATCTTCTCGAACGGCGCCTCGCCGCGGCGCACTCTGTCCATTGCCGGCCGATAACCGGCGCGCCAGGCCTTGGCGAACTTGACCGAGTTGATGCGCAATCCCTTTGCGCGCGCTAATTCGCGCACCTCGCGCGCGACCGACCCGTGCCAGTCCACGACGGTGCCGAAGACGTCGAACACCAGGGCCTTGATCCCCGCATCCTGAGAATTCATGACAAATATCCTGTTGGTTTTGCCTTCACTCGCCACTCGCCACTCATCACTTCCGCCCCGGTGCCAGCGTCGCGCGGCACCCGATCATCGCCTCGATCTCCGCGTCGGAATAACCCGCTTCGCGCAGGATCTCCACGCTGTGTTCCCCCAGGCGCGGCGCCGGGCGCAATGCGTGCGGCGGCGCGTCCGACCAGGCGAGCGGCGTGCTCATCATGCGCAGCCGGCCTTCCGTCGGGTGCTCGGTCATCCTGAAGAAGCCGCTTTCGGCCAGATGCGGATCGTCGATGACATCGTCCACCGAATTGAGCGGCGCCGACGGGATGTCGGCTTCCTTCAGCAGGCGCAACCATTCCGCGCTGGTGCGCATTGCCATCTGTTCCGCAACGAAGGCGTAAACCTCGTTGATATTGCGCGAGCGCGCTTCCTGGCTGGAAAAACGCAGGTCGCTGTCAAACAGTTCCTCGCGGCCGACCAGCCGAAAGAAGCTGCGCCACTGCTTGTCGTTGTAGACCAGCACGCACACGTGGCCGTCCTTCGTGGCATACGGCACCCGGTGCGGCGCCAGCATGCGCTCGTAGCGGACGGGATCGGCCGGAGGCTCGAACGTGCGCCCGCACAGGTGATCGCCCAATACCATGTGGGCGAGCGTCTCGAACATCGGAACTTCCACCGACTGGCCCTTGCCGGTGCGCTCGCGGCCGTAGAGCGCGGCGGTCACGGCGTTGACGGCCGCCAAGCCGGTGATACGGTCGGAGATCGCGGTCGGCACGTAGCGCGGTCGATCCGCACCGGCGGCATGGGTCATCCACGGCAGGCCCGCCATGCCCTGGATCAGGTCGTCGTAGGCGGGCTGCCCGGCGTAGCGCCCGCCTTCTCCGTAGCCGTAGGCGCCGACATAGATGATGCGCGGGCTGGCCGCCCGTACATCCTCGTACGCCAGCTTGAGGCGCGCCATCGCCTGCGGCCGCACGTTGTAGATCAGGACATCGGCGTCTCGGGCAAGACGCAGCAGCGCCGCCCGCCCTGCCGCCTGCTTGAGGTCGAGCACGATGGAGCGCTTGTTGCGATTGTGGTGGAGAAAGATGTGCCCCATGCCCGAATGTCTCATGGGAGCGATATTGCGCAGCACGTCACCCTCCGGCGGCTCGACCTTGACGACGTCCGCGCCCATGTCGGCGAGAATCTGGGTCGCGAACGGCCCCATCACCACCGTGGTGAGGTCGATGATGCGGACGCCAGCGAGTGGGCCGCTACGCCCGTTGCTCGTTGCCCGTTGCTCGTTTCTCGTTTCAGTCATGCAGGCAAAACCACGATTGCGTTATCGGCCATCAGCGCCGTTCGGCGCGCCAAATGATGCGAGTTGAACTACCAGCAACGAGAAACGAGCGACGAGTCACTCTTTATTCAGGCACTATTCCCGCCGCCTTGATCACCTTCGCCCACTTCGTCGACTCCGCCGCCTGGAACTTCGCGAGCTCCGCGGAAGTCGTGGTCCAGGCCTCGATGCCGGTGGTCTTGAAAAAAGACAGCGCCGCGGGCCCCTTGGCCGCACTGATGAATAATTCGCGCAGCCGCGCGACGACCGCCGGCGGCGTTTTCGCGGGCAAGTAGGCCGCGAACCAGAAGGTCAGCTCGTAGCCCTTCACGCCGGCCTCGGCTATCGTCGGCAGGTCGGGCACGTTGGGCAGGCGCTGCGGGCTGCTCACGCCCAGCGCGCGCAGCTTCCCCGCCTCCACCTGCGGCAGGCCGGTTACGACGTCGGTAATCATCATGTCGATGTGGCCGCCGACGAGGTCGCTCACCGCCATCGGATTGCTCTTGTAGGGCACATGCACGAGCTTGAGTCCGGCCATCTGCTGGAATAACTCGCTCGCGACGCGGCTGGAAGAGCTGCCGCCGCCGAATGTAAGCTTGCCCGGTTGGCTCTTCGCGAGCGCGATGAATTCCTTGACGGTCTTCGCCGGCACCCGCGGGTTCACCACCATGACCTGGCCGCCGCGCGCGAGCGCGGTAACCGGGGCGAAATCCTTCACCGGGTCGTAGGGAATCTTCTTGTACAGGTGCTCGTTCGCCGCGTGCGTCGTGTTGGTCGCGATAAGCACGGTGTAGCCGTCCGGCGCGGTCCGGATAAACGCCTGGGTCGCGATGATTCCATTCGCGCCCGGGCGGTTGTCGATGAGCACGTTCTGCCTGGTCTCGGCGCTCATCCCTTGCCCAAGCGAGCGGGCCAGGGTGTCGGTCGCACTCCCGGCCGCAAACGGCACGAAGAACGTGACGGGCTTCGCCGAATACTCCTGCGCCATCGCGGCGGAAACATGGACCGCCGCGATGAATGGGAACAAATATACAAAGGATCTGCGTGTATCAATCATCGATTCTCCCCTGAAGGTCGGAAATGCGTGAATCGTGGTTCGACTATATCTGCCGGTGTAATCCGCGTTCATCTGCGGCTCAATTACTGTTCTGGTTTTCTTGGCGCCTTGGCGTCCTTTCGACATGCTCGGGACAGGCATGGCGGCTAATTTTTTACTCCCAACATCTCCGCGGCATGCTTGCGCGTGGTCTCGGTGATCTTGACCCCGCCCAGCATGCGGGCGATCTCTTCCACGCGCTGTTCCTTGCCGAGGACCGTCACCCGGTTCGAGACTTTTCCATTCGTCGTGCTCCGGGTGACCTGCCATTGCTGGTCGGCCGTCGCTGCGACCTGCGGCAGGTGGGTGATGCACATGACCTGGCGCTTCGTGCCAAGTTGCCGCAACATTCTGCCCACGATTTCCGCCACCCGCCCGCCGATGCCGGCGTCCACTTCGTCGAAGATCAGCGTTGGCACCTGCGCCACCTGGCTCATGACGGTCTGCGCGGCGAGGCTCAGGCGCGACAGCTCGCCGCCGGAAGCCACCTTGGCAAGCGGCTGCGGCACCATGCTCTTGTGGGCCGCGACCAGAAACTCCACGGTCTCCAGCCCGTATGCCGCTACTTCCGTCGCCGCATTCAACGCCACTTCAAATTGCCCCCCGGCCATCGCCAGCTCCTGCATGGCGGCGGTCACTTGTTCGGACAGCTTCCTTGCCGCCTTCTTTCTACCGGCCGACAGCTTCCTTGCTTCGGCCAGGCACGCGACATGGGCTGCGTCCTCCATCCTGCGCAGCGCTTCCACACTGTCGCCTTCACCCAGCGCCTGGAGTCGCGCGTTCGCGGCCACCAGTTTCGCCGGCAGATCCTCCGGTGCGACACGATACTTGCGCGCGGCGGTGTGGATCGCGTCCAGGCGGCTCTCGACCTCCCGCAGTCGCTGGGGATCGAGTTCGAGCCGTTCGCCGTAATGGCGCAGCGCGTGCACGCCATCCTGCAGCTGTATGCGCGCCGATTCCAGGGCATCCAGGATTTCACGCAGCTTCGGGTCGTGCTCCACCAGGCTGCCGAGCCTCGCCACGATGGCGTTCAGCCGGGACAGGCTCGAGTTTTCCCCCTCCGCCAGCGCCTCGACGCCAAGTTGCGATGACTCGATCAGGCTGGCCGCGTGCGCAAGGCGGGAGTGCTCTGCCGTCAGTTCCGGCCATTCGTCCGCGGTGAGCTTGAGCGCCGCAATCTCCCGCGCCTGCCACTCGAGCTGCTCGCGCTCGGCCGCAAAGGCGGCGGCGTTGGCCTCGAAGGCGATGCGGCTGTCGCGCCGCTGCTGCCAGGCGCGATAAAGCGATGCGACCTGCGCCGCGGCATCCGCAAGCCCGCCGTAGGCGTCGAGCAATTCGCGCTGTGCCGGCGCCCGCAGCAGGGACTGGTGCTGGTGCTGGCCGTGGATGTCCACCAGCTGCTCGCCCGCCTCGCGCAGCTGCGCGAGCGTGGCGACGTGTCCGTTGATGAAGCCGCGCGAGCGCCCCGTGGCCTCGATGACGCGCCGCATCAGCAGCGTGCCGTCGTCCCCCGCCAGATCATGTTCCTTCATCCAGCAAGCCACGTCTTCCCGCCCGCGCACGTCGAACTCCGCGCTGACCTCCGCGCGCTCGGCGCCGCTGCGGACCACGATCGCATCGGCCCGCTCCCCCAGCACCATGGTCAGCGCGTCTATGAGTATGGATTTCCCCGCGCCGGTCTCGCCCGTCAGCACCGTGAAGCCCGGCGCGAATTCGAGTTCGAGCCGATCGACGATGACGAAATCGCGGATACTTAGGCTGCGCAGCATTGCAAAAAAAGGCGTAAATGGTGAATGGTAAATAGTAAATCGAAAAACCCGCCGAATGCCGCGGCCGAATTTCACCATCTACGATTCACGATTCACTATTCACGATTCCAATTGAGCTTCTCCCGCAGCATCTTGTAGTAGCTGTGCCGGGCGGGATGAAGCAGGCTGATGGCGTGGGGATAGCGCCGTACCGTCACGCGATCGCCCTCGCGCAGATCAAAGCGCGTATGGCCGTCAAAATGGGCGCGCGGGTCGGCGGCACTGCGGATGATGATGTCCACGACGGAATCGCCGTTGACGACGATCGGGCGATTGGAAAGCGTATGCGGAGAAACCGGCACCAGCGCCATCACCGTCAGCGCCGGATGCACGATCGGGCCGCCCGCGGACATGGCGTACGCCGTGGAACCGGTGGGCGTCGCCACTATCAGTCCGTCCGAGCGCTGGTTGTAGATGAATTCGCCGTTGATGCGCACCTCGAGCTCGACCATGTTGCCCTGCGCGCCCTTGCTTACCACCACGTCGTTGAACGCAAGCACCGCGGACACTTTCTTCGTCCCGCTGCGGACCCGCCCCTCCAGCAGCATCCGGTTTTCGGTCACGTACTTGCCGTCGAGGATGGTGCCGATGGTGCCGATCATGTTCTCGACCGAGACGTCGGTGAGGAAGCCAAGGCGCCCCTGGTTCACGCCAACCAGCGCGACATCGTGCGGGGCGAGCGTGCGCGCGATGTTGAGCATGGTGCCGTCGCCGCCGATCACTACCGCCAGGTCGGCCTCCCGGCCCAATTCATCGAGTGACAGGACCGGCAACCGCGCCTTCTTCACCTGGGCCGCGGTCAGCGGATCGATCAGCACCCGGACCTTGCGCCGCTCGAGAAAGCGGGCGAGCTCGAGCAGCGGCCCGGCGGTCTCCGGGCTCTTGTACTTGCCGATCAGCGCGACCGTCCTGAATGCCGATTTCATAGCGGCATTAGACCATAAAAGCTGTGATCGGTGACCCGTGACCGGTGACCGGGAAAGGCTCGAAACGCCCAGGTCCAGAACGGGTTCTTACCAGTCACCAGTCACTGTTTTTAGTAGAATAGGCCATGTCCACCGACACCCCCGCACTGAGCGAACGCGCGCAGTTGCTGCTGAAGACGCTGGTCGAGCGTTACATCGCCGACGGCCAGCCGGTCGGCTCGCGCGCGCTGTCCAGGTATTCCGGACTGGACCTCTCCCCAGCCAGCATTCGCAACGTGATGGCCGACCTCGAGGAGATGGGCTTCATTGCGAGCCCTCACACCTCGGCCGGCCGCGTGCCCACTTCGCGCGGCTACCGCTTCTTTGTCGACACGCTGCTTACCATCAAGCAGCTCGACTCGGTCGAGATCAACCAGCTCGAAGGTCAATTGCAGATGGAGAACACGCAGAAGCTGGTGGTCTCCGCCTCGCAGCTGCTATCCGACCTCACCCATTTCGCGGGCGTCGTGATGACGCCGCGACGCAGCGCAGGCTTCCGGCACATCGAGTTTCTCCGTCTCTCCGACGCGCGCCTTCTTCTCATTCTCGTCACGCCCGAGGGCGACGTCCAGAACCGGATCCTGCAGACCGACAAGCCGTACACGCCCTCGGAACTGACCGAGGCGGCAAACATTCTCAACCAGAATTACGCCGGCCTCACCTTCGAGGAGATCCGGCGGCGCATACGCGACGAACTGAAGCAGCTTACCGCGGACATGACCCGGCTCATGACCACCGCGCTGGAGGCGGGCAGCCAGGCGGCGAGCGATTCGGCCGAGGAAGTGGTGATATCCGGCGAGAGCAACCTGCTCGATTCGCACGACCTCTCCTCCAACATGGCGAACCTGCGCAAGCTGTTCACGCTGTTCGACCGCAAGACCGGGTTGCTGCAATTGCTCGACGTGTCGAGCCGCGCGCAGGGCGTGCAGATCTTCATCGGCGGCGAATCAGGCGTCGCCACCCTGGACGAATGCAGCGTGATCACCGCCCCCTACCAGGTGGACGGACAGGTGGTGGGCACGGTCGGCGTGATCGGCCCCACCCGCATGGCCTACGAGCGCGTGATTCCCATCGTCGACATCACGGCGAAGCTATTGAGCAGCTTGCTCACGCAGCGCTAGCGCTCGAGAGGAGAGAGGTGTGAGGCGAGAAGAGAAATCTGCGTTGGCAGCAGCAGCGGCTGCCGCCTCACGCCTCGCGCCTCACGCCTCACGGTAGCGCATGTCGCGCTTCGCGCCCGAGCCGCCCTACTCGCACGGGACATCGGCACGGATCGGGGTGCTGCTGATCAATCTCGGCACGCCCGACGCGCCGACGCCGGAAGCGGTGCGCACCTATCTCAGGGAGTTCCTGTCCGACCCGCGCGTCGTCCAGATTCCGCGGATTCTGTGGTGGCTGATCCTGCATCTTTTCGTGCTGACCACGCGGCCCAAGGCCTCCGCCCAGCGTTATGCCCAGGTGTGGATGAGCGAAGGCTCGCCGCTCAAGGTGCACACCGAACGCCAGGCGAACCTGCTGCGCGGTCACCTTGGAGAGCGCGGGCCGCAGTTGCCCCTCGTTGTCGACTACGCGATGCGCTACGGCAACCCCTCGATCCCGGACCGGCTGCGGGCCATGAAGGCGCAGCACTGCAACCGCATCCTGCTGGTGCCGCTCTATCCCCAGTACTCGGCCGCCACCACGGCCACCGCGCTCGATGTCGCGTTCGGCTGTCTCCAGGGCGCGCGCAACCAGCCGGCCATCCGCACCATCAGGAATTTCCACGATAGCCCCGGCTACATCACCTCGCTCGCGCACAGCGTGCGCGAACACTGGGCGCGGGAGCAGAGGCGCGGCACCCTGCTGATGAGCTTTCACGGCATGCCGCGCGCAACGCTTGACCAGGGCGACACCTATCATTGCGAGTGCCACAAGACCGGGCGGCTGCTCGCGGAAGCCCTCGGACTAATGCCGGAGCAATACCGCGTCACCTTCCAGTCGCGCTTCGGGCGAGCGGAGTGGCTGCAACCCTATACGGCAGACGTGCTCGCGGAGCTCGGCAAACAGAAGACCGCGCGCGTCGACGTGATCTGCCCGGGTTTCGTGGCCGATTGCCTCGAAACGCTGGAGGAGATCGCGATCGAGGGCAAGGCGATTTTTCTCAGCGCGGGCGGCCGCGAATTCCATTACATCCCGTGCCTGAACGAGCGCAACGACTGGATCCATGCGCTCGCCGGCATCGTGGCGGCCAACCTGTCCGGCTGGACCGACACCGCCACGCACGAAACTCTCGAGAAGTCGCGCCTCCGTGCGCTGTCCATGGGGGCCAAAGGATGAGAAATGAGGAATAGGGGGAAATACCAGGTCTTCGCATCACACTGACTGCCATTCTTTCAGACTCACCTGACCCTCACTCCTAAAGAATCCATCTAAATCAGGCGCTTATGCGCCGGATTTGGCTCTTGAATTTTCCCCGTCGGGCCCAATATTCAAGGGGTTAAGTCTGGAGACGATGATGCAGGAGATGCCCGACACCGCCCACAACGGGAACGAAGCGCCAGCCGGGGAACTGGCCGCGCCCCGATCGCAGGGCACGCAGCAACCCGCGTCGCCGCCGCCGGCGCCACCAGAAGCAGCCGGCCCCGAGGAACGGCTGAAAAAGGCGGAACTGGCCGCGGCCGAGCACCACGATGCATGGCTGCGCGCCAAGGCGGAAGCCGACAATATCCGCAAGCGCGCACAGGCGGATGTCGCCATCGCGCACAAGTTTGCGGTGGAAAACATCACCACGGAATTGCTCGCCGTGAAAGACAGCCTCGAAGCCGCGCTCGCCGCCGAAAACGCAACGGCGAACAGCCTGAAGAGCGGCGTCGAGCTCACGCTCCGGCAGTTAAAGAGCGTATTCGAAAAATTCAACGTGGCGGAAATCTGCCCGGTGGGCCAGAAATTCGATCCCCATCGCCACCAGGCGATCAGCACGATGGAATCCGATGCCGACCCCAATACCGTGATCAAGGTGCTGCAGAAGGGCTACCTCCTCCACGACCGGGTCATCCGTCCCGCCCTGGTGATAGTGGCCAAATCCAGGAGTGCCTGACCGTTGAAAGTCCGGGGTTAACCCCCATATCCCTTTCATGACAAATAGCGCTGGAAAAGCAAAGAGGTAGAACATGGCAAAAATCATCGGTATCGACCTGGGAACGACCAATTCTTGCGTGGCCGTCATGGAAAACGGCCAGCCCAAGGTAATCGAGAATTCCGAGGGCGCGCGCACCACGCCCTCAATCGTCGCGTACATGGAGGACGGCGAGATATTGACCGGCGCGCCGGCGAAACGGCAGGCGGTCACCAACCCCAGGAACACCCTCTACGCAGTGAAACGCCTGATCGGCCGCCGTTTCGCCGACGCCGAGGTGCAGAAAGCGCTCAAGGTGGTGCCGTACCAGATGGTGGAGGCGCCCGGCAAGGATGCCTGGGTGGAGGTGCGCGGCAAGAAGATGGCGCCGCCCGAAATCTCCGCGCAGGTGCTGATCAAGATGAAGAAGACCGCCGAGGACTACCTTGGCGAGCCGGTCACCGAAGCGGTGATCACGGTGCCCGCCTACTTCAACGACTCGCAGCGCCAGGCGACCAAGGACGCCGGCCGTATTGCGGGACTCGACGTCAAGCGCATCATCAACGAGCCGACCGCCGCCGCGCTCGCGTTCGGCCTCGACAAGCAGGAAAAAAAGGACCGCAAGATCGCGGTCTATGACTTGGGTGGCGGCACTTTCGACGTATCGATCATCGAGATCGCCGACGTCGAGGGCGAGAAGTCGTTCGAAGTGCTCTCCACCAACGGCGACACCTTCCTCGGCGGCGAAGACTTCGACCAGCGCCTGATCGAGTTCGTGTGCGACGAATTCAAGAAGGACAGCGGCATAGACCTCAAGAAGGACATCCTCGCGCTGCAGCGCCTGAAGGACGCCGCGGAGAAGGCCAAGATCGAGCTTTCCTCCAGCGCGCAGACCGAGATCAACCTGCCGTACGTGACTGCCGACCAGTCGGGACCCAAGCACCTCGCGGTGAAGGTGACGCGCGCCAAGTTCGAAAGCCTGGTCGAGGACCTGATCGAGCGCACCATCGAGCCGTGCCGCATGGCGATCAAGGACGCCGGCATCAAGGCGGGCGACATCTCCGACGTGATCCTGGTGGGCGGGCAGACGCGCATGCCCAAGGTGCAGGAAAAAGTAAAGGAATTCTTCGGCAAGGAACCGCGGAAGGACGTCAACCCCGATGAGGCGGTGGCGGTCGGCGCAGCGATCCAGGCCGGCGTGCTGAAGGGCGACGTCAAGGACGTGCTGCTGCTCGACGTCACGCCCCTCTCGCTCGGCATCGAGACGCTCGGCAGCGTCATGACCAAGCTGATCCAGAAGAACACCACGATCCCGACCAAGGCGCAGCAGATCTTCTCGACGGCCGAGGACAGCCAGACCGCGGTCACCATTCACGTGCTGCAGGGCGAGCGCGAGATGGCGCGCGGCAACAAGAGCCTCGGCCAGTTCAACCTGACCGACATCCCTCCGGCGCCGCGCGGCATGCCACAGGTCGAAGTAACGTTCGACATCGACGCCAACGGCATACTGCACGTCTCGGCCAGGGACAAGGCGACCGGCAAGGAAAACAAGATCAAGATCCAGGCGAGCTCGGGCCTCACCGAGGCGGAAATCCAGCGCATGGTGAAGGATGCCGAGGAGAACGCGGAGGAGGATCGCAAGGCGCACGAACTGGTGGAAGCGCGCAACCAGTGCGATCACATGGTGCACTCGGTGAAGAAGTCGCTGAAGGAGCACGGCGACAAGGCCGGCGCCGACGACAAGGCGAAGATCGAGGCCGCATTGAAGGAAGCGGAAGAGGTGATGAAGGGCGAAGACAAGGCCGCGATCGAAGCCAAGACCCAGGCGCTGGCGCAGGCCGCGCACAAGCTCGCCGAGCAGATATACAAGGAAGAACAGGCGAAGCAGCAGGCCCAGCCCGCGGGCGGCGAAAAAGCGGCGGAAGGCGCGAAGAAGGAAGACGGCAACGTCGTGGACGCGGAGTACACCGAAGTCAAAGACAAAAAATAAGGATCAAGGATTCAGGATCGAGGATCGAGGGGAAGGCGTAAGCCCTCCCCGTCGGTTTTTTTGCGTTTGCTCAATCCCCAATCCTCATTCCTCACTCCTCAATCTTGAGCCATGGCGAAAAAAGACTACTACGAAGTGCTCGGCGTGAACCGGGATGCCTCCGAAGAGGACATCAAGAAGTCGTACCGCAAGCTCGCCATGAAGTGGCATCCGGACCGCAACCCGGACAACCCCAAGGCGGAAGGGAATTTCAAGGAAGCCAAGGAGGCCTACGAAATCCTCTCGGACAGCCAGAAGCGCGCGGCCTACGACCAGTTTGGCCATGCCGGAGTGGATCCGACGGCCGCGGCGGGAGCCGGCGCAGGCGCCGGCTTCGGCAATTTCGCCGATGCCTTCGGCGACATCTTCAGCGATATCTTCGGCGGCGGGCGCGGCCGCTCCAACGTCTACCGCGGCGCCGACCTGCGCTACAACCTGGAAATCTCGCTGGAGGACGCCGCGCGCGGCACCGAG